>Ga0169931_10002405_pt1 | contig 30568 bp, 30 predicted proteins | sample Kivu_15m_20L_FD_129675 | JGI IMG/M metagenome (GOLD analysis project Ga0169931, IMG submission 129675) | Freshwater microbial communities from Lake Kivu, Western Province, Rwanda to study Microbial Dark Matter (Phase II) - Kivu_15m_20L... | ecosystem: Environmental > Aquatic > Freshwater > Lake...
CGCATCCGCGCGAGCGAGCGACTTGGACTTGCGGGCGCCTTCACGCACTACGCCAGTGCGGGTGGAAGCGAGATCGCGACCGACGTGCAGCGCGAGCGGTTCGAGGCGTGGGTGGCGCAGGCCGCGCTGCCGCAGAATTGCCTGCTGCACTCGGCAAGCACCTTCGCGGCGATCCGCGACGCGCGCTTCCATCACCACATGGTGCGCGTGGGTCTGGCGTGGACGGGACTCTCGTTCGAGGGCACGCGCGACGGCCGCAGCATGACCGCGGCGCGCACGCTGCGCCCCATCTTCAGCTGGCGGAGCCACGTGATGCAGGTGCGGCAGTTGCCGCCGGGCAGCGCCGTGGGCTACGGCAGTCGCTGGGTGGCGCGCACGCCCAGCGTGGTGGGACTGGTGCCCGTGGGCTATGCCGACGGCTATCCGCTGCTGCCGATGGACGCGCGCACGCTGCGCCCGGCGCAGGCCGAACGACGCATGGTGCGCGTGCAGTACGGCTCGGACGGCTCGACCGGCTGGGCGGAAGCGCCCGTGATCGGCGCCGTCAGCATGGACCAGATCGCGATCGACCTGACCTCGATCGCCGCCGCGCTTCCTGCCGCGGGCCTGCACGCCGAGGTGGAGGTGGTGTCGGGAGACCCCTCGGCGCCGAATCACGCCGCGCGCGTGGCCTCGATGACCGGACAGCACGCCTACGAACTTCTGTGCCGCATTCCGGCTCGCGTTGCACGGCGCTATCTCGCGGCGCAGGAGCCGGTGGCGCGGGTCGCCGACGAGCCGGTCGCCGTCGCGCGCGTGGCCAGCTGAAGCGCGCGCGCCCCGATCGCTTCGCCTACAGTTTCCCTCCCATGGCGCTGGCTTCAGCGGATCCCGTTGCCGTTCCTTCCGCGCCGCATGAAGCGGCGGCCGTGACGCGCCTGGGCGTGGTGCGCTACCTGAACACGCGGCCGTTGATCGCGGGCCTGGAGCGGCTGCAGGGACTTCGCATGCGTGGCGAGGTGCCGGCGGACCTGATCGGCACGCTGGAGCGTGGCGAGACCGACGCCGCGCTCTGTTCCAGCATCGACTTCCAGCGCAGCGACGCCGATCTGGTGATCCTGCCCGTGGGCCTGCTGGGCTGTGACGGTCCCACGATGACCGTGAAGATCTTCTCACGTGTGCCGCTGGATCGGCTCGATCGCCTGCACGCCGACGCCGACAGTCACACCAGTCGCGTGCTGGCGCAGCTGGTGCTGGGACACCGCAATGGCCGCATGCCGACGCTGGTGGATGGGCTGCCCGCGGCGCGCGACGCCGAGGCCATGCTGCTGATCGGCGACAAGGTGGTGCTGCATGCGCCCGACGCACGCGAGTTCCCGCACACGCTGGATCTGGGACAGGCGTGGAAGGCGTGGACGGGCCTGCCGTTCACGTTCGCGTGCTGGATGGCGCCGCGCCCGCGCGACGCCGCCACGCACGCGCGCCTGCGCACCTTGGCGCAGCTGCTGGATCACCAGCGCCGCCGCAACGCGATGCGTCGCGAGCCGCTGGCCGCGATCGAGGCGCGCGCGCATGGATGGCCCGCGCTTGACGCGCATCGATACCTGAACGAGCTGCTTCGTTTCGAGTGGAACGACCGGCAGCGCGAGGGACTCGAGAGCTTCTGGAAGCGCGCCTTCGACGCGGGCCTGCTGGCGCGTCATCGTTCGCTGGCCCTGCTGGAGAGCGCATGCCTCCCCGCGCACGCCTGCGCCTGAGCGCCGCGACGCGCCTGGATCGACAGCTGGAATTCGCGGGGGCGGATGCGCTTCGACGCCATGCGCTGCGGGCCGAGTCGCTGGTGCGCGAGATTCCGCGCGACGCGCTGGTGAGCGAGGCGTGGGTTGTGGAGCGGCTGACCGGCGTGCGAAGCCGTGACGCCGACACCGGCGCGACGCTGGTGGGACAGGCCGTGGCGATGGACAGTGCGGCGCTTGCGCTGCGCTGGTCGGAGCGGGGGCCGTTGCGACCCGATGACCTTCCGGGCGGCGCGATCGCGCTGGAGGAAGCCGCCCGGCGCATGGGCGTGACGGTGCGTTCACTGCAGCGATGGCGTCGGCAGGGGCTCGTGTCGGTGCGCGTGCGCTTCGGGCGGTCCGTTCGCTCGGCGATCTCGGGCGAGACGCTGGCGTGGGCGCAGCGCGAGCTCGTGGCCAAGCGGCCCGCGCGCACGCGGGATCCCTCGCGACGCGAGCGACTGGTCGATGTTGCGCGATCGATCGTGGCGTCCGGCGCTTCGCTGCATGCGGCGTCACGCGCGGTGGCGAGCGCGACGGGGGCCTCCGTCGCGACCGTGCGACGCGCGTTGGCCGCGGCCGAACGCAGCGGGGCGTTGCCGCGCCTGACGCGTCGCGAGACACCGGGCGCGCGCACGCGGTCGGCGGCATGGCGCGCCTGGCGACGTGGCGCAGGATTGGCGGAAGTGGCGGAGCCGCTGGCGCGCAGTTCGGCCGCGACCCTGCGACTCATCCGTCGCGAGCGACGCGATCGACTTCGATCGCTTCGGCTTCAGGTGCCTGCGCTGCCGACCTTCACGCGCGCGGATGCGGCCGACACGCTGCTGGCCCCGAAGTCCGTGCGAAGCGGACTTGCGGCGCGACCGTGGCCTGACGAGGCGCGCGGGTTCCTGCGGCGATTTCCGCCCGGCGTGCCAGGCGCCGATCGTGCGTGGGCGGCCGATGCGCAGCGGCTTGTGGCGCTTCGATTCCTGCTGTGGCGCGTGGAGCGCGAGATCGCCGCGCTGCGAGGTTCGGATCCCGGTGCTGGCCTGGACCGGGCCGAGGCGAACCTGCGCTGGGCGGCGCGGCTGAAGGTGTCGCTTGTCGAGAACGCGCTGCCGGGTGCGCTGGGCCGGCTGCAGGCGATGCGCGCGGGTCCGCTGACCGGTCTGCCTTCGAGCGCGTTGCGTCGGGCGATCGTGGCGGCGGTTTCGGCCGCGGGCGAGGCCGTCGCCGAGGCCATGCTGAGCGAGCGCGCGATCGAGCGCCCGCGTCTGGCGGCGCTGGCCGCCGCCGCCGTGGAGCGGGCCGTGGCGGGGGCGTCGTGGCTTCGTCCGGGCGCGGCAAGCCGCGAAAGTGAGGTGACCTTGCCGCCTTCGCTGCGTGACTCGGTGACGCCGTGGGTGGAATGGGTCCCGCTGCGCGACGATCTTGCGGAGCTGGCGACCGCTGATCGCAGCCGCGGGGCGCGCGTGCTCGAGCGTCGCTTCGGATGGGACGGCGCGCTGCCGCTTTCCGGGCAGGACGCGGCACAGCGGCTCGGCATGGACGCGCGCCACGCGGGCAAGATCGCAGCGGAAGCCTTCCGAAGGCTTCGTGCAGCGGCAGCGGGCCGATGAGGGCCGCTCAGCGCTTGCTGAACTGGAAGCGACGACGGGCGCCAGCCTGGCCGTACTTCTTGCGCTCGACCTTTCGGGCGTCGCGGGTGAGCATGCTCTGCTCACGAAGCACGGTCTCCTGCGCGGGCTCGTAGGCGAGCACGGCGCGGGCGAGGGCGAGCTGCATGGCGCCGGCCTGACCGGTCACGCCACCACCCGCGCAATTGGCGCGCACATCGATCGAGCCCTTGAGGCCCGACTTCTCGAGGACCGCGAGAATGTTCTTGCGGTCGCGCTCGATGACGAAGAATTCCTCGAACGGACGCTCGTTCACGAGCATCTCGCCCTTGCCGGGCTTCACGCGCACGCGGCAGGTGCTGGTCTTGCGGCGGCCGGTGGCCCACCACCAACCGAAGCGGTCGGCGGGCTGCTGGGCGCGCAGGGGGCGGGAGGCGGGGGTCGAGGCGGTGAAGGTGGTCATGCGTCAGCTCGTGATCAGCGGGTGGTTCGGCGGGACTTCACTTCCAGTGCCTTGGGCGACTGGGCGGTGTGCGGGTGCTCGGCACCTGCGAACACCTTCAGGCGGCGGCGCATCTTGCTGCCAAGCGGACCGCGGGGAAGCATGCGGATGATGGCCTGCTCGACCATCGAGCAAGGATCTTCCTTCTGCAGGGTGCGGTAGGTGCGCACGCGCAGACCACCGGGGTAGCCGCTCCAGCGGCGCAGCGTCTTCTGATCGGCCTTGCGACCGGTCAGCTCGACGGCGCTCGCGTTGGTCACCACGACCGCCTCGCCGCAATCGACGTTCGGCGTGTAGTCCGGGCGATGCTTGCCCATGAGGACGGTGGCGACCTGGGTGGCGAGACGGCCCAGCACCTTGCCGGAAGCGTCGACATGACGCCAGGTGAGGCGGTTGGAACCGGGCTTGATGAAGGTGGTCTGGCGAGGCATGTTTCGTGTTCCTGTTGCCCGATGGGCAGAACGGAGAAGGATAGGAAAATCGCCCTTTCTGTCAAGGGGTTGGGGGTGTCCCGTCCGGAAGTTGAAACCCCCGGCGGGGCCGAAATTGGCCCGCTAGCCTGCAGGCCATGCCCTCCAAGCTTCGAAAAGGCCTTGTCTGGCTGCTTCTGGTCCTGGTTCCGGCGCTCTGGATCGGGCTGGAGAGCATGGGGGGCGCGGATCACCCGGCCGAGGAGGAGGCTTCGGCGGAGGCGGCGAGCCTGAGCCCGATCACGGTGATGCAGGGACGCTTGGCCGTGTTGCTGGGGGGTCAGGCGCTTGAGCCGGCGGACCCGCTGGGAACCCGACCGATGGCACGGCTGGCCGCGGCCATGGTGCTGGCTCGAGCGGGTCAGCGCGAGCGTGGTCTGGAGCAGATCCAACTTGCGCAGGAGTCGAAGGAGGACGCGCCCGCCGCGGATCTTGTCGAGGCCGTGCGCGCCGCGGTGCAGGCGTGGCCCAACCGGGGCGACGATGGCGCGCGTTCAACGGCGCCCAACGCGCTGACCGCCGAGCAGTGGAAGGCGCTCGACGCGCACATGGGGTGGTTCGCCACGCTCGCGCGCGCGGATCTGGATGGCGATCCCGTGGCGGTGAAGAACGTGAGTGACGGACTCGGCTGGCTCATGATCCTTCTGGCCATCGCCGCGATCTGGTTCGTCGGCGTGGGATTGGCCGGCGTGCTGCTGCTGGTGGTGCTGCTGAGCCTGGCGATCGTGACGCGCATTCGCAGCGGCATCGAGACGTCGCCAAGCATGCAGGTGATCCTGGGGGAGACCTTCATCGCGTGGATGCTGACGTTCCTGGTGATCCGCGTGGTCAGTGGATGGCTGTTCGATCGGGGCGAACCGGGTGCGGGCGCGATGTGGATCTCGATGGTGTGCACCTTCGCCAGCCTTGCGGCACTCCTGTGGGCGCGCGTGCGCGGCGTGCGCTGGCGCCCCTTCGTCGAGGCCGCGGGCCTGCGCTGGCACGGCGGATTCTTCCGGTTCTGCTGGATGAGCGCGACCAGCTACGCCTGCGCGCTTCCATGCATGGGCATCGGTGTGGCGGTGGGGTTGGCTCTCTCGAGCCTGATGAAGGGCCGAAGCTTCCAGGATGTCAGCCATCCGGTGCAGGAGATGCTTCCCGGAGCCTCGGGCGGCATGGTGGTGGCGCTGTTCGCGATCGCGTGCGTGGCCGCGCCCGTGGTCGAGGAGATCGCCTTCCGCGGACTGTTGTATGGACACGTGCGTCAGGAGACCGCGCGCTGGCCCCGCTTCCTGTCGATCGCGCTTGCGATGCTGTTCAGCGCCACGATCTTCGCCGCGATCCATCCGCAGGGGGTGCTGGCGGTGCCGGCGTTGGCGGGGGTGTCGCTGGGGTTCTGCATCACGCGCGAGTGGTCGGGCAGCGTGTATCCCGGCATGGTGGCGCACGGCGTGCACAACGGCATCCTGCTTGCGCTGAACCTGGTGCTGCAGCCGTGAGCGTCGCGTACCTTTCTTGCATGCGCTCCGCGGCTCGCTGGCTCTGCATCTCGCTGACATCGATCGTGCTGGTGGCGTGCGCCACGCAGCGTGCCAAGCCCATGGCGAGCTTCGAGCGCACGCGCGAGGAACTCGCGCAGGCCCTGCTGGATCTGGCCGACCTGACCATCTCGCGCTTCGAGGCCGCCTACCTGAACGCGGCGTTCGAGAAGGCGGAACCACGCAAGCTCGCGGTGCTCGCGATGATCCGCAACGAGGTGGCCATGAACGTGCGGGCGATCGCGTTGGGCGACGATCCGGGCCGCGATCTGGTGGACCTGTACGCGTGGAGTCGGATCGCGCAGGTGGCGTGCCACAACCGCGTGCGCAGGGCGCCGACGACGTTCATCGACATCTGCGGGGACACCTACGGCCCAATCTGTGAACGCATCCAGGCACTGGCGCGGAAGTGGATCGATCCGGTGAAGATGGCCCGCATCGACGCGGCGGTGGACAAGTTCCTCTCGGAGCACCCCGAGGTGGTCACGGCCACGCTTGTGCGACTGGTGGATCTGGATGATCGTCAGAACACGCTTGGCCTCTCGCGCGAGGAGCTCGAGAACCTGCAGGATCCCGACGACATGTTCGCGCCGGTGAACGAGGCGAACCGGCAGATCGAGCAGACGCGCATCACCGGGCAGCAGATGGTGTGGCTGCTCGCGCGCATGCCCACGGCCGCGGGATGGGAAATCCAGGCGCAACTCGATCTGGCGGTGAGTAGTCCGCCGCTGAGCGACGCGTTCGCGAATCTCGCCCGCGGTTCGGGTGAACTGGGGCACATGCCAAAGAGCCTGGGTGACCTCGCCGCCACGATCGAGACGCTCTCAAGCCGCGTGGGCGGCAGCGACGGCCTGCGTGGCGTGACCCGCGACGCGATCCTGCTGGGTGGGTTGATCGCGCTGGCGGTGATCGCGGCCGCCACGATCGGCGCACTCGTGGTGGTGCATCGCATGCATCACCTGCGTCGCCGCGACCGCTGAGCGTTCAGCGGATGCCCGAAGGGCCTTCGAGAAGCAGCAGATCGCGCAGCGCGGCCTTATCGGACGCTGGGGCGCGCTGGATCTCCTGCAGCGCGTGCGCGGAGCCCCCGGCGGTGATCCAGGATTGCAGCGTGGGGCGCAGCGATCGAAGCAGGGATTCGGCCTGTGCGCGTGCGCGGACGGTGCGACCGGCGGATTCGGTTCGCAGCGCGACGACGCCTTCGCCGCCACCGACCGCAAGCATGGAACCTGCGGCGTCGAGCGCGAGGGCGCGAACGGATCCCACGCCGGGCCGCAGCTGTCCGAGCTTGCGGCCTGAAGCCGCGTCCCACAGCACGACCTGTCCGGCCTCGGTTCCACAGAGCACCGTCTGGCCCGTGGGATCGAATGCGACCGCCTGCACCGACTGCATCGGAAGCGCCAGAGTCGCCTCGATCTTGCGTGACGTGAGATCCCACAGTCGCACGTCGCCCTGCAGCGAGCCTGAAGCGAGGCGCTTGCCATCGGAGGAGATCGTGATCGACGAAACGGGGTGGTCATGGCCGCCGAGCGTGGAGATCTCACGGCGCGCGGCCACATCCCACACGCGCACCGAACCATCGGCGCCGCCGGTGAACAGTTGCGAGCCGTCGGCGGATTCGGCCATCGCCGTGATCGCGGCGCCGCGTGCCTGCAGCGTGGCCAGAGGAGCGCGTGTCGCCACGCTCCAGAGTTGCAGGTGGCCGGCGTCGTCGCAGGCGGCCAGCGTCTGTGCATCCTTGAAGAAGATCAGGCTGGCGAGCGCCTGTCCGCTCTCCTGAAGCACGCACACGCGTTCGCCGGTCTGCGTGTTCCAGAGTTCCAGTTGGCCGCTGCGCGTGCCGCGGGCCAGCAGCGTTCCATCGCGCGAGGCGGCCAGCGCGGTGACGGCATCGGTCGAGGCGGCGAGTTCCGCCAGCGCACGTTGTGCCACAGGATCCACGATCACGGTGCGTCCATCGGTCGATCCCAGCGCAAGCAGGGGTGACGGCCCCGCGAGCATCGCCATGCAACGTGGCGAGAGACCCTTGGGCGGCAGGACGTCCGAGGTCTGCAGCTGCGCTTGCCAGCAGCGCAGCACGCCATCGACATCGCCTGCGGCGATCGTGGTCCCGTCCGCCGAGGCCGCGATGCAACGCGCCGGATCCGGAGCGATCATCAAGACAGCTTGATCCGTGTCCACTCGGAACACGCCCTTGCCCGATGCGATCACAAGGTCGCTCGGACCGCTCGCCACAAGGCCGGTGAGTGGCTCGGGCACCGTCGTCGCGGCGTTGCTTGAGCCATGCTCGTCATGCAGAGTCACGTGGCCGCTGGCCACGGCGACCGCCAGGGTGTTCGATCCACCACGAAACGCCACTCCGCAGGGCGCTTCGGCGAGTTCGATCGAGGCCTGCATCGGTGTGCCTGCCGCGGGATCCCACAGGCGAACCGTGCGGTCCGCCGAGCCGCTTGCCAAGCGGCCTCCATCCGCGCTGAAGGCGAGCGCAAGCACCACGCCGCCATGTGCCTGGATGGTCTGAAGCGTCGCGTGCGAAAGCGTGTCCCACACTCGGATCGATCGGTCCGCGCCACCCGAGGCGAGGTGCCGGCCGTCGGGACTGAAGACGATCGCTCGGACCGGTGCGCTGTGGCCTTGAAGGGTCGCGAGCGCCAGCGCGGCCTGGCCACGCGCGTCCCAGAGCGCGATCGTCGCGTCGTCGGATCCGGTGGCCAGGGTCCTGCCATCGGGGCTGAAGGCCAGCGCGTTCACCTTGGCCTTGTGCGCCTTCCACGCGTGGATGCGCACGCCCGACGCGTTGTCCCACAGGCGCACCGTGCCGTCTTCGCTCGCGGTCGCGGTCGTGCGCGCGTCGGGCGAGATCGCGACCGCGTCGAGCCCACCTTCCGCGGCCGGGATCCGCGCGAACTCCGGGTGCGCGGCGGCCTCGAGCAGGCGCATCTCGAATCGCTGTTCCGATCCCGACAGGCCGATCGCGCGCGCATCCAGGAGCGCGCGGCGCAGGTCGAACGTGTCGCCGGCACGCAGCGCTTCGAAGCCCGCGGACATCGATCCCGCGTACAGCGCAGGGCCCTTGGCGGCCAACGCCGCATCACGCTCGCCGAGCGCCTGACGCGCCAACTTCTGCTGGTCGAGGGCCTCGGCCAGATTCGCCTGGCTTTGCGTGGTCTGCGTCTGCAGTTCCACGTTCTGCCGCTGCGCGTGCCGCAGCAGGTTGATCACGACCGCGAGCGAGATGGTCAGCAGCACGAATGCGGTCGCGATCGCGGCGGCCGCCGCACGGTGGCGGCGTGCGAATCGTCGCAGCGTCTCGATCACGCCCGGCGCGCGTGCGGCGATCGCCTCTCCCTCGAGCCAGCGGCCAAGATCCTGCGAGAGCTCGCTCGCGCTGCCGTATCGACGCGTGCGGTCCTTGGCCATCGCGGTACCCACGATGACCTCCAGGTCGCCACGCAGGGCGGCGCGGATCGTGGATGGCCGCGGCGGCTCCTCCTCGCGAACGATGCGCGCGGCCTCATGAATGGCCTTGCGACCCAGCTCGTACGGGAATCGATCGGTCAGCAGCTCGTACAGCACCACGCCGAGCGCGTAGACGTCGCTGCGGATGTCGATGTCGTGCGGATCCGCGTCGAACTGCTCAGGGCTCATGTACTGCACCGTGCCGACAAGCTGGCCCACGTCGGTCTGCAGCGTGGTGACCGCCATGTCGCTGTCGGTGGTGCGTGCCACGCCGAAGTCGATCACCTTCACGTGGCCCGCGCCGTCGACCAGGATGTTGCTGGGCTTCAGGTCGCGATGGATGATGCCGCGCTGGTGACCATGCGCCACCGCCTCGCATGCCTGTCGGAACAGGCGGACGCGATCGCGCGTCGACAGCTGCGCGTCGCGCGCGTACGCGGTGATCGGCTTGGCGTTGGCGATGTACTCCATCGCGAACCACGGGGTGGCGCCGTCGTCGAGCCTGCCCGCCTCGAGGATCTGCGCGATGCCCGGATGGCGAAGGCGACCGAGCACCTGCGCCTCGAACTCGAAGCGACGCAGCGCCGAGGCGCTCGTCATGCCGCGCGACATCACCTTGATGGCGACGGTGCGGCGGGGATTGTCCTGACGCGCCTCGTACACGCGCCCCATGCCGCCGCTGCCGATGATCCGCTTGATCGTGTAGTTGCCAAGCGTCGAACCCTCGGCGAGCCGGCCATCGACGTCCGGGCGCGAGGGCCGTGCACGGTCGCGTCCCAAGGTCGAGTCGGAAGGATCGGTGTCCATGATCTGCGTGCGCATGAGAAGCCTATCTGGGGCCGCGCATGCGGCTCCGAGGGGCTCATCGGCGGGCGTGTGGGCCTGCTGAAGGGCAATCCGGCCGGATTCGGCGGATCACCCCTCGCTCAGATCGATCGTCCAGTAGGCCTCGTCCAGGAAGGCCTTCCAGCTCTGGTACTTCGGGCTTCCCAGACGCACCGCGATCGCGGGGTTTCGCTTGGGGCGCACCGCAGGCCGGATCAGCTTGATGCCCGCCTCGCTGGGGGTGCGGCCACCCTTGCGGGCGTTGCACTTCACGCAGGCGCACACCAGGTTGTCCCAGGTGTTCAGACCGCCCTGCACGCGCGGCACCACGTGGTCGAGCGTGAGTTCCTTGGTGGCGAAGTGCTTGCCGCAGTACTGGCAGCGATTGCCGTCGCGCGCGTAGATGTTGCGGCGGTTCAGCTTCACCTGCTCCTTCGGGAAGCGGTCGTAGCCGAGCAGCCGGATGATCTTCGGCACCGCGATCACCAGGCTCGGCGTGCGGATCCAGTCGTGCTGCTCGTGTTCGAACTCGCGCTGGAACTCGGCCGCCTCGGCCCAGCTCTGCAGCGAGTAGTTCACGTACGTCCCGTTCTCGACCGAGACGATCTCCGCCACCTGCTTGCACAGCAGGGTGAAGGCCCGGCGCGCGTCGACGACGCGGATCGCGCCGTAGAGGCGATTGAGCACGAGGACTCGAGCGTCGAGACCCGACGCCAGCGCGGTCATCCTGACGAACCTCCTGAACCCGCGGATCCTCCGCAGGGTTCGCGGAAGTCTACCCCCGCACGGGCCAAGGGCAATCGGAACCCCGAATTGTTGCCGTGGGGTTCAGGTTCTCAGTCCTGCGCACCAAGCCATGCGCGCTGCGCGGCCAGATCCCGATGCCCCACGATTACGGGGGTTCCCGTGGGCACATGCTCGACCAGCAGCCTTCGAACGAGGTCGCGCGGCAGGGCGCCCTGACCCAGCGGGCAGGGGCGCGGTGGATCGTCCTCGGCCATCGGACCGATGTCCTCCAGAAGCACCACCGCCGCACGCGGGCCCAGCGTGGCGAACAGCCGCTCCAGATGCTCGGGCAGGTCGCGCAGCATGTCGGCGCTGATCATGTCCGCGGGGGCGAGCGCGATCTGCACGGGCATGCCCGCGTGATCCGAGAGGAATCGCAGGCATCCCTGCGCGTCGCTGAGCACGTGGCGCAGATGCGGTCGCAGGCAGAGCGAGCGGCCCTGCGCCTCGAGCGCGGGCGCGGACTGCGTGATCAGCGCGTCGAGCGCGGCGCGCCCCGGTCGCATCCAGTTGTGCGGATGGCTTTCGAAGAGTTCGCCGGCCAGCGATCCGCTCCAGCACAGGAGGCGCGGTCCGGGGCCGTCGGCCGCGGCGATCCATCCGGGCGCGAGCGGGTTGCCCTCGACCCACGCGGCGGCGATGCGGTCGGGCTGCCCCAGCCTGCAGGCGAGCGCGTCGCAGGCCGGCGGCGTGGCGCCCGTCAGGCGAGCCAGCGTGCGCGCGTCGTGCAGGACATGCAGGTTCATGCGGTCAGGGTACGCGTGCGCGATAGCATTTCGCCATGCAGCGTGCGCACGCGTTCGGACTCGTCCTGCTCGCCTCGCTTGGATCGCTGGCGCTCGCGCCGCAGGCGCCGCGCGCCGAGCCGCTCTTCAACGGCAAGGACCTCTCGGGCTGGGTGGCGGTGAACTGCTCGCCCGCCACCTTCACCGTGAAGGATGGCGAGATCCGCTGCACCGGCAAGCCCACGGGCGTGCTTCGCACCGCCGAGCGCTACCGAAACTTCGTGATGGAGATGGAGTGGATGCACGAGGTCCCGGGCGGCAACGCGGGCCTGTTCGTGTGGAGCGATCCGCTGCCCGCGCGCGGACAGCCGTTCACGCGAAGCATCGAGGTGCAGGTGATGCTGACCGACGACGTGAAGGACAAGGAGGGCCGACTGCTCTACACCGGGCACGGTGACATCTTCTCGATCCACGGCGCCACGATGGTGCCGGACCGCCCGCACCCGGCGGGGTGGGCGCGCTGTCTGCCGAGCGAACGGCTCACGAAGCCCGCGGGCCAGTGGAACCACTACAAGGTGACGGCGAAGGAAGGCACCATGAAACTCGAGGTGAACGGCCGCGAGGTGAGCGGCGGCCGCGACATGAGCCCACGCGAAGGCCACATCTGCCTCGAGAGCGAGGGCTCGCCGATCCGCTTCCGCAACATCTCGATCACGCGGCTTCCCGATGACGGCACGCCGCTTCCCGCCGAGCAGCAGTGCGCGCCCGACGAGGGATTCCGCCCGATCTTCGACGGCACGCTCGATGGTTGGCACGAGACCGACGGCCACTACGGCCACTGGAAGCCGGCGGACTGGCGCCTGACCTACGACGGCCGCGGCGATTCGCTCTGGACCGACATGGAGTACGCCGACTTCGAGCTGATCTGCGACTGGCGATGGACCGGCGCCGCCACCAAGGCGAAGGTGCCCGTGATCCGCCCGGACGGCACGACCCCCGCGGGTCCCGACGGCAAGCCTCTCACCGTCGAGATCGACGACTTCGGCGACAGCGGCATCCTGCTGCGCGGCAACGACAAGAGCCAGGTGAACATCTGGTGCTGGCCGGTGGGAAGCGGCGAGGTCTACGGCTATCGCAACGACATCAGCCAGCCGGCGGCGGTGCGTGCGGCGGTCACGCCGCGCGAGAAGGCCGACATGCCGCCCGGGCAGTGGAACCGCTTCCGCATCCGCATGCAGGGCGATCGCCTGAGCGTGAACCTGAACGGGAAGACCGTGATCGAGAACGCGCAGCTGCCGGGCGTGCCGCGACGCGGACCGATCGGCCTGCAGCATCACGGTGCGCCGATCGAGTTCGCGAACCTGTACGTGCGTGCGCTGAAGCCCGACGCGAAGTGACGCTCAGCCGCGGTAGGCGCAGCGGCTCGTGCAGGTCTCCTGCACGATCACCTCGCTCAGCAGCGGCATCACGGGCTTGAGGCGATCCCAGATCCACTTCGCGAGCATCTCGCTGGTGGGGTTCTCGAGCCCCGGGATCTCGTTCAGGCAGCGATGGTCGAGCGCCTGCTCGATCGGATGCGTGGCCGCCTTCAGGTCGCCGAAGTCCACGAGGTAGCCCTTCGCCGGATCGAGCGGGCCTTCGACCACCACCTCCACGCGGAAGCTGTGGCCGTGCATGCGGCGGCACTTGTGCTCGGGTGGAAAGCAAGGCAGCCAGTGGGCTGCCTCGAATCCGAACGTCTTGCTCAGTCGCACCTGCATGGCGCGGGAGGAAGGAGCAGGGGCCCGGCGGAGTTCGCCGGGCCCCGTGCGAGGTCAGTCCTTCTTGGCCTTCTTCTTGCCCTCGCCCTTCGGCGCGGTCTCGGCGGCGGGCGCGTCGGTCTGCGCACCGACGGTGTCGGTGGCCGCGAGCGCAGCCTCGAGGCCCTTCAGGCCGCGGCGCTGGTCGCGCAGGCGACGGCTCTTGCCGGTGCGCTCGCGCAGGTAGTAGAGCTTGGCGCGACGGGCGTCGGCGCGACGCACCACGTCGATCTTCGACAGGCGCGGCGAGTGCAGCGGGAAGATGCGCTCCACACCCTCGTTCGCCACGATGCGGCGCACGGTGATGGTGGCGTTCACGCCGCGGCCCTTCTGGGCGATCAGCACACCCTGGAAGACCTGGATGCGCTCCTTGTCGCCTTCGATGATCTTGTAGTGGACGTCGATGGTGTCACCCACGCTGAACGGGGGGAAGCTCTTCGCGTCCTTGAGCTGCTTGGAAACGGTCTGTTCGATGGTGAGCTGGCGGTTCATGTCGGTCTCTCAGTCCTGGATCCGTTCGTGGATCCGAATGTCCCGTTGCAGCCTTCGGATCCTTCCGAAGACGCCGCGTGGGCGCTGGTCACTTGGGCCCTTCGTCGCCCAGGGGTGACCGTTCCATCAGATCCGGCCGACGCACACGCGTGCGGTGGATCGTCTGCTCGCGTCGCCATGCCTCGATCGCGGCATGGTCGCCCGAGAGCAGCACCTCGGGAACGCTCCGACCGCGCCACGAGCGCGGGCGGGTGTAGTGAGGGCAATCCAGCAGTGGATTGCCTTGCTCGTCGCGGCGGCTGAAGGAGTCCTCCGCGGCCGAGCGGTCGTGGCCAAGGACTCCTGGAAGGAGCCGGACCACGGCATCCGAGAGCAGCAGCGCGGGAAGCTCTCCACCCGAAACGGTGAAGTCTCCGACGCTGATCTCGAGCGGGCGAAGTTCCTCGATCGCGCGCTCGTCGATGCCCTCGTAGTGGCCGGCGATGAGGAGCAGTCGCTCCTGCCTCGCAAGCCATTCCACGCGGGCCTGACGCAGGGGTTCCCCCTGCGGGGTGAGCAGCACGCGGCAGGCTGCCCGGTTGTCCATCTTCTCGACCGCCTCGACCGCGTCGACGAGGGGGTCACACATGAAGACCATGCCGGGTCCGCCGCCGAAGGGCCGGTCGTCCACCTTGTGGTGGGGACCCGTCGCCCACGTGCGGATGTCGTGCACGAAGTACTGCACGGCACCCACGGCTGCGGCCCGCCCGGGAATGCTGGCGGCCAGCGGGGCCGTCATCATGTCCGGGAAGATCGTGAGGAGGTCGATGCGCATGCGCGCGGCCTCCGAAGGAGGGGATCAGCCCTCCTTCTTCTCCTCGGCGGCCGGAGCCGGCTTCGGATGACGGCTGACCTTGCTGCGCACGGCGAGAGCCTTCACGGCGGCGGCCGGAATGGTTCCGCCGGCCTTCTTCACCAGGTTCGCCACGGTCAGGCTGGGCTGCGCGCCCTTGCTGAACCAGTGCTGCACGCGGTCCATGTCGAACTTCCACTGCTTGCCCTCGGGCGCACCCGGGTCGTACCAGCCCAGCTCCTCGATGACGGCGCCGTCGCGCGGGGCGCGCTGATCGGTGGCGCAAAGGCGGAAGAACGGCCGGTGGATTCGACCGAAACGCTTGAAACGCAGGACAACCATTGGGGTACCTCGTCAGCCGCCGCCTCGGGACGCGCCGTTCACTCGAACGGCTCGCCAGTCCCGGATGCCGGTGGGGCGGGCCTGTCAGCCTCGCCGTGCCGGACACCTTCGAACGGGCAGGTGCGAATCGACGAGTGTAGCGGAAGCCGCGGGGCCTTCCAAGCCCTTGGAAACGCGGGATTTCAGGCCAGCGCAGGCCAGCGCAAGCCACCTCACGCCATCCACGTGGCCACGCGGAGGGCCCACTCGGTGCCGAACACCTTGCAGAAGCGCTCGATGGGAGCGAAGAGCCCCAGCATGCCGCAGGCGAAGATCGCGATCCAGCCGTACTGCTGCGCCTCGGGGCTCTCGATCAGGGGGCGGACGGGCGGCAGCAGTCCGGCGGCCACCTTGCTGCCGTCGAGCGGCGGGAAGGGCATCAGGTTGAAGCAGGCAAGGAAGAGGTTCAGCCAGCCGCCGGTGGTCAGGAAGACCTGCACGTTGTCGTACAGCGGTGTGCCGGCTGGGCCCTTCACGAACCACACGCCGAGCGCGGTGAGCGCAAGGAACGCGAGCAGCAGGTTCATCGCGGGGCCCGCGGCGCTCACCAGCACGTCGCCCTTGCGACCCATGCGGAAGCGCCATGGCGCCACGGGCATCTGTCCCCACGTGAATCCCACGAGCACGAAGAAGAGCAGCGCCGTCGGGCCCATGTGCACCATCGGATTCAGGTTCATGTGGCCCGTCACGCGCGGCGTGTCGTCGCCCTGCCAGAGGGCGGCCCAGCCGTGCGCAAGCTCGTGCAGCATCACGCTGAGCAGGACCCAGAAGACCCAGCTCGAGAGCAGCACGGGGCTGCGCTCCCACAGGTCATGCATCCACCAGCCGCTTGCCATGCGCGCAGGATAGGTGCGCGCCGTTCAGGTTGCGTGGACGATCTGCCCACCCACCATGCACCAACGCACGCGCGGTGGATCCGTGACCCAGTTGCAGCGGAAGGGATCACGGTCGAGCGAGACCAGATCGGCGCAGAGTCCCGGTGCGATGCGGCCCGTGCGCCCGTTGCAGCGCAGGCAGCGTGCGGCGTCGATGGTGTAGGCGCGCAGGGCCGCTTCAGGATCGAGGTTGTCCTCGGGACGGCAGACGTCGCCGTGAATGTCGAGTCCGGTGATCGCGGCACGCAGGCCGGCGATCGCGTCGGGGGCCACGATCGGCCAGTCGCTGCCGAAGGCGAGTTTCGCGCCGGCCCCGCGCAAGGCGCGGAAGGCGAAGAACCGGTCCATGCGAGCGGCGCCGAGCGCGGTCTCCGCGCCGGGCGCGTCGTGCGCCTTGTGCAGCGGCTGCATGCTGGCCCACCGGCCCTTCATGCGGGGCAGGTCGGCGGGGTGCACGGTCTGCGCGTGCTCGATGCGCAGCGCTTCGCGCGCGGGTGATCCGCGACGTTCGGCGGCGTCGGCGGCGTCGAGCGCCGCGCGCGCCGCAGCGTCGCCGATCGCGTGAAGGCTCATGCTGAAGTCGCGGCGAAGGCCCTCGCGCATCCACTCGGCGAGTTGGCCGCGCTCGGTGAGCTCCATGAAGAGGCCGCTGTTGCCCGGCGCGTCGGCGTAGGGCTCAAGCATGCGCGCCGTGCGGCTGCCGAGCGTGCCGTCGACGAAGGTCTTCCAGCCGATGATGCCCAGCATGTCGTCGCGCTGGATGCAGTTGGACAGGCTCCAGTCGAGCGGCCAGTCGCGATCGAGCAGCGTGGCCTGGACGCGCAGCGGCAGTTCACGGCGCAGCGGGTCGATCGCCTCGACCAGATCGCGTGCGTACTCCATGCTGCCGACGGTCGCGATGCCGTGTCGCGCCAGATGCGCGGCGGCGGCGCGAAGGCCCTCGCGTCGCTCCTGCACGGTGGGTTCCGGCACGCAGGCCTTCGCCCACTTCCAAGCGGCCTGCTCCAGGAAAAGGCCGGTGGGCTGGCCCGAGGCGTCGCGTTGCACGCGGCCGCCAGCGGGTTCGGAGGTCAGGTCGAAGCGCGCGGCGATGGCGCGCAGGGCGGGCGCGTTGACCACGCAGGCGTGCTGGTCCATGCGCCAGGCGATGGCAGGGCGGTCGCCCGTGTGCGCAAGCCACTCGGCGGTGGGAAGTTCGCCGCCCCAGCGGGACTGATCCCAGCCGTTGGCCTTGAGCCAGCGGCCTTCGGGCAGACGCGCGTGCGCGGCGGCGATGGCCTCGGCGAAGCGTTCGCGCGATGTGACGCCGGTCAGGTCGGTCTCGCCCAGCGAGAGTCCGCCGAGCGTGAGATGCAGATGCGCGTCGATGAAGGCGGGGCCGACCCATGGGCCACCGTCGAGGTCGCGATCGAACGCGCCGCCGTCGAGTTGATCGATGCGACGATCCTGGACCACAAGGCTGCGCGCGGAGGGGGTGTTCGCGTCGGCGGTCCAGATGCGTTCGGCGCGCACGCGAAGTCGAGGCATGGGAGCGGTATCGTAGGACGATGCGCAATGGATTCCTCATGGCGGCCTTGAGCGGCGTGATGGTTCTCTCGTGCGGACCCTCCAGTCCGGCTCCGAGGCCGCCCGCGCCATTCCCACAGGCCGCGGCGCACGCGAAGTCGACTGGATCCGCCGTCGCGGCGGCGCCTGTCGCGCCCGGTGTTCCCGCGCCACCCGCCACGCCAACGGGCGTGAGCAGCGAGACCAGCGATCCCGCGTGGATGCAGTGCGGTTCGATCGAGTTCCCGAAGCCGGCGGCGTGGAAGTGGGTGAAGCCAAGCGCGCAGTTCCGCACGCTGCAGTACGCGGTGCCTGGCGATTCGGAACTGATCGTGAGCGTGTTCCCCGCGGGTGACGGCGGCGCGGTCGAGGCGAACGTTGAGCGCTGGGCGAACCAGTTCGGCGGCGCGGGCAGCGTGAAGGCGCGCGTGGATCGCGTCGTCGGCGACATTCGCGTGACGCGCGTGGACTTCGCGGGGGACTTCAAGGGCATGGGCATGGCACAGGCGCGCACGGGCATGCTGCAGTTGGGCGCGATCGTGCAGGCTCCGAAGCAGGCCGTGTTCATCCGATTGCTCGGTCCTGCGGCAGCGGTCGAGGGCGCGCGCGCGGACTTCGAGGCGCTCGCCGCCGGCGTGCGCCCACAGTCCTGAAACGAGGGTCAGAGGTTGTTATTGACCCCTTGGCGCCGGCCGCGCGCTACCTTTCCACGCATGCCCATCCGCTTCAACCAGTTGACCTCGCACCTTCGTCTTGTCGCCGCACTGGCGATCGCAAGTGCGTTCCTGCCCGGGTGTCAAGCCCCGCCGCGCGCACCCGAGACGCCGGAGCAGTTCGCGCAGCGGGCGGTTCGCGAACAGGACGCATGTCGAGCGTTCTTCGAGAACCTCACGGCGCGGGTTGGGCGACGACTGGACAAGCGCTCCCACGAGCAGGGCTCGCTGGACATGTTGGTGCTCTCGGGTGGTGGTGACTTCGGTGCGTTCGGCGCGGGCTTCCTCGAGGGTTGGGGTCAGGTGTCCGACCCGACGATGCGACGGCCGCAGTTCGACGCCGTGTTCGGAACCAGCACCGGCGCGCTGCTGGCGCCGCTCGCTTACGTGGGCACCGACGATGCGCTGAAGGTCGGGACCGACCTCTATTCGGATCCGCCGGCGGATCTGGTCGAGCCCAACGGCCTGCTTCCCATCGTGCCATGGAACGAGTCGCTCGCGAAGCCGACGGGCCTGCGCCGCACGCTTGAGCAGCAGCTTGACGCCGACATGCTGAAGCAGCTGCGCGAGGCCATGGCGCAGGATCGCGTGCTGGCATGCGCGGCGACGAACGCCGATTTCGGCACGTTCCGGCCGCTCAACCTGCTCGAGAACGCCGGGCAGGACGACGCCACCTTCCGTCAATCGATCGTGGAGCGTCTGCTGGCGTCGTCGGCGATCCCGGCGGTCTTCCCGCCCATCGAGATGAATGGATCGTTGTTCGTGGACGGCGGAGCCACTGCGAACATCTGGGCCGTGCGCGACCAGTCGCACCCGACCAGCGTGCTGCAGCGCTGGCTGCGGGCGAATCCCGGCAAGAAGTCGCCCAAGATCCGCATCTGGGTGATCGTGAACAATCAGCTCTTTCCCAAGAACGGCGACGCGAAGCGCCAGTGGATCGATCTGGCTGGGCGCGGCGTGTCGATCATGCTGCGCTCGACCATGCTGAAGGACCTTCGACTGACCGCCTACGCGGCGCTTGAGGTCGACGAGAAGATGCCAGGCGAGATCGAGTTCCGCTTCATCGCGATTCCGGACGAGTGGTCGCCGCCGGTGCCGGGCACCTTCAAGCCTGAGACGATGCGATCGCTCGTCGAGCTCGGCCGGAAGTTGGGCGCGGATACGAAGAGCTGGCGCACGACCATCCCGAACATCGACGACGTCGGCGGGTACGACATCGGCAAGTTGCTCGAGCCCGAGGGTCGCGGCGACGGGAAGTGAGCGGCGATCGAGGTCTGGGGGGACCAGCGGCTCGGTCGCGCGAAATGTGCGTGGGGCGTCCGTCCGCGGCGAGCGCGGCAAGTGGTCAATAACAACCTCTGACCCTCGTTATTGGAAGCGCTTGTTGACTTCGTTCCAGTTCACCACGTCCCACCAGCTCTTCAGGTAGTCCGCGCGGCGGTTCTGGTACTTCAGGTAGTACGCGTGCTCCCACACGTCGCAGCCAAGCAGCGGCGTGCCGGTGGCGTCCACGAGCCCCGTCATGAGCGGGTTGTCCTGGTTCGGCGTGCTCACGATCGCAAGCGAGCCGTCCGTCTTCTTGATGAGCCACGACCAGCCGCTGCCGAAGCGCTTCATGCCGGCGTCGGCGAACTTCGCCTTGAACTCGTCCATGTTGCCGAAGGCCTTGTCGATGGCCGCGGCGAGCGCCGCGCTCGGCGCGCCGCCCTGACCCTTCGGCGCCATCAGCACCCAGAAGAGCGAGTGGTTGTAGTGACCGCCGCCGTTGTTGCGCACCGCGGTCTTGATCGCGTCCGGCAGGCCGTTGATGCCGGCGCACAGCTGCTCGATGCTCTTGCCCTGCAGATCTGCGTGACCCTCGAGCGCCTTGTTCAGGTTGTCCACGTAGGCCTGATGGTGCTTGGTGCGATGGATGTTCATCGTCTGCGCGTCGATCGACGGCTCGAGGGCGTTCTCGGGGTACGGCAGCGCGGGCAGGGTGAAGGGCATGGGTCGCTCCTGTGGGTTCGTGCTTGAGTTGCTGGAGGAATTCGACGCGGTCGCCGCGCACGCCTGCACGCCGCCGAGCGCCGCGACGGCGCCAAGCGAGGCAAGCGAGCCTTTGAGGAAGTCCCTGCGCGGGTTCCGCGGTCCGGTCATGGGCTCGAACGATAGGGCGCGGCGCACGAGACCGCCACCGCCGTCGAAACCTGCGTCGCCGCGTAGGCTTGCACGCATGAGCGACGCCGATCGCGCCATCGACGCCTCCGCCAACCGCGCCTCGGAAGGGCTGCGGACCCTTGAGGACGCCGTCCGCTTCGCGCTGGACCGCGCGGATCTGGTGGAGCGCTGCAAGGCGCTTCGCCATCGACTGCGCACCGCGATGGAGCGACTGCCCGCTGGCCGCGCACTCGCGCACCGGGACGCCGCCGGCGACGCAGGCCGTGAGGTGCGCGGCGATCGCGAGGGCGACCGCGAAGGCGTGCAGGGCGTGGCCGCCGCCGCGATCCGCCGCGCGGCCGAGGCGCTGCGATCGCTCGAGGAATTCGGCAAGCTCGTGGACGCCGACTTCAGTGCGTCATGCGCGGCTCTGCGCTACGCCGCCTACGACCTTGAGCGCGACGCGCTGCTTGCATTCGGATGCCCGCGCCGGTTCCAGCCCACGCTCTGCCTGCTGCTCACCGAATCGCTGTGCGTGCGACCTTGGCGCGAAACGCTGCAGTCCGCCATGGAGGGCGGCGTGGACATGGTGCAGGTGCGCGAGAAGGAGATGTCCGCCCGCGCGCTGCTTGCGCGTGTGCGCGAGGTGATCGCGCTCGCGCGCCCGCGCGGCGTGTCCGTGGTCGTGAACGATCGCGCGGACATCGCGGTGGCCGCGGGCGCCGACGGCGTGCATCTCGGCACCGACGACCTGCCGCTGATGGAAGCGCGTCGCCTCGCCGGCACCGGCCTGCTGCTCGGCGCGAGCACCCATGACCTCGGTGAGGCAAGCGCCGCGGTGGAGGCGGGCGCGGACCTGTGCGGCGTGGGCGCGATGTTCGCGACGGCGCTGAAGCCCGACCGCGTTCCGGGCGGCGCCGACTATCTGCGTGCCTATCTCGGGCGCTTCCCGCGAACGCCTCACCTTGCCATCGGCGGCGTCACGCCCGCGAACGTCGGTGCGCTCGCCGCGGCGGGGGCGCGCGGCGTGGCGGTGAGCGCCGCGATCTGCGCCGCCCGCGACCCTGGCGCCGTCGCCGCCGCCTTGTGCGAGCCGCTTCGCGCGGCGGCCGCGCGATGAGCACCGCGCCCGCGAAGTTCACGCTGCTCGGCACGGGCACCAGCAGCGGCGTGCCCGTGATCGGCTGCGACTGCGTCACCTGCCGCAGCGACGACCCGCGCGATCGACGGCTGCGATGCGGTGCGCTGCTGGAATTCACGTGCGAAAGCGGCGAGCGTCGCGCGGTGCTGCTCGACGTGCCGCCCGATCACCGCGAGCAGAGCCTTCGCATCGGGCTGGCCCGCTGCGACGGGATCCTGCTGACCCACGCGCACGTGGACCACGTGTTCGGCCTCGACGAGGTGCGTCGCTACAACGCGATCATGCGGCGGCCGATTGCGGTGTACGGCGACGAGCCGACGTGGGAGCAGCTGGAGCGCGTGTACAGCCACATCCTGTTCCGCGACCGCAACGTGAACGCGAGCTTCGTGGCCGACTTGGTGCCGCATCGCGTGCGCCACGGCGACACGATCGACCTTCACGGCCTGCGCGCCACGGCCTTCACGCTGTGGCATGGCAAGCTGCCGATCCTTGGCTGGCGGATCGAAGGCCCCTCGCACGATCCACTCTTCCCGCTTGCCTACTGCACCGACGTGAATCGCATCCCGGAGCAGAGCCGGCCGCACCTGCAGGGCGTTCGCACACTGGTGCTGGACATGCTGCGCCCACGGCCACACGACACGCACTTCACCTGCGAGCAGGCCGTCGCCGCTGCCCGCGAGATCGGCGCCGATCGAACCGTGTTCGTGCACATGACGCACGACATCCGGCACGCCGATTTCGATCCCACCCTGCCTGCGGGCATGCGGTTGGGCTTCGACGGTCTGACGCTTCCCTAGGCTCCATTCCCGCATTTTCGAGCAGGGTCTGGCAGGGCGGGGCGGCATGGAGGGGTCGGCCCGCTTCGGCTACCATCTCTGCCCCATGGCACAGATCCGCGAGATCAAGAAGCGCATCGTGGCGGTCCGGACCATCCGTCGCATCACCAAGACGATGCAGATGATCGCCACCGCGAAGTTCACCGCGAGCCTCTCGCGGGCCAAGGCGAGCCGGCCCTACATGGAGCGCATCCGTCAGCTCGTGGCCGAGGTGGCCGCGCGCGCCGGCGACGCCGCGCACCCGCTGTGCCTGCCCCCCGCGAAGGCCGCGAAGAAGGAACTCATCCTGGTGGTCACGAGCGACCGCGGCCTCTGTGGCGCCTACAACGGCCACGTGCTGCGCACCGCGATGAAGGCGATCAAGGCCTGCCGCGAGGCGGGCCGCGAGCCGGTGATCGAGGTGGTGGGCAAGAAGGCCGTGGCCTTCTTCAAGTTCCAGAAGATCGCCATCGTGCAGCGCCACGCCTTCGGCGATCGACCGAAGTTCGAGCAGGTCGAGACGCTCGCGGATCGCCTGATGAACGAGTATCTCGCCGGGCAGTACGACGCCTGCCGCGTCGTCTTCATGAAGTTCGTCAGCAACAGCAAGCAGCTTCCCGAGAGCCTGCAGCTGCTGCCCATGAGCCTGCCGACGGCCGCGAAGGCCGAGGCGAAGGGCGCCGAGAGCCTCTACGAGTTCACCCCCGCGGCCGATCAGCTGCTGGGCGAGCTGCTGCCGCGCACCGTGAAGGTGAGCCTGTTCCAGGCCATCATCGATGCGGTGGTGAGCGAGAACGTGATGCGCATGGTGGCCATGAAGAGCGCCACCGACAACGCCGCCGGACTGGGTCGCACGCTGAACCGCAGCTACAACCGCGCCCGTCAGGCCCGCATCACCACCGAGCTCACCGAGATCGTGTCGGGCGCCGCGGCGCTCGAGTGATCCGCGCGCTCGGCGCGATCGATCAGGGCTTGTTGGCGGCCGGTGCACCCTTCGCGGGTGTCTCCGCAGGCTTGGCCGCTGGGTTGGAGACGACCTCAAGGCCGTCGGCCTTCCACTTGTCCAGGCCGCCCTTCAGCGTGTAGACGTCGTCGAAGCCGAGTTCCATCAGTCGCTTGCTGGCGGCCTTGGCGATCGTGTCGTCGTGGCTGGTGCCGTAGACGAAGAACATGTCGTAGCCACGCAGCACCACAGGCGCCTCCACGCTCATGCGCGGGAAGGGCAGGCTGATCGCCCCGGCGATGTGGCACTCCGCGTAATGCTCCGGCGTGCGCGGATCGACCCACACGGGCCGCCGCTCGCCGCCGAACAGGCCGGGCGACTCGTGCGACTTGGCGAGCGCCTGATCGGGCTCCAGAAACACCACGTCGCGATCGCTGGTCTTGCGGGTGCAGCCCGTGGCGATGGCGACAAGGGCGACGAGGGCGAGCGCGAGGCGACGTTGCATGCCGCGATTGTCGCGGCGGGTGCGCGCCGCCGCAACCGGGTCATGCGTCAGCCGAATCCCGAAAAATTTCGGCGATTGCTGCGGCTGGCCCCCTCGAGAAGCGCCCCGTCATGAATCCATGAATCTCTCTCTCGTGCTCGTAGAATCCGCATCATGGTGCACGCGCTTCGTGCGATCGCCCTGGCCTGTCTCGCACTGCTCGCGCTGGGCGAGGGCACGGATCCGGCGCCACAACCGGTTCGTGTGAAGGACGTCTCGTGGTGCCGGCTCGACGACGGCCGCCCCGCGATGCTCGTCCGCTTCGTGGTGCAGCACGAGTGGCACATGTACTGGACGAATCCGGGTGACAGCGGCGCACCGCCCACCGCGAAGGCCACGCTGCCCGAGGGATGGCGACTCGGCGCGCCGATCTGGCCGCGTCCGCGCGTGCAGCGCACCGATGGCGAGACGCTCTTCGTGCACGAGGGCGAGTGGGGGTGGTTGCTTCCGGTGGAAGGCCCGCAGCCCCGCGCGGTTCCCGACACGCCGATCGAACTGGCGCTTTCGTGGATGGTCTGCAAGACGAGTTGCACCGTCGGCAAGGCTTCCGTGCGTGTGCCTCCGCCGGCGGGAACGCTGGTCGCGCCGCCCGAGTCGGTCGGAGGTTCACCGTTCCCGATCGCGCTGGGACCCGATGATTCGTGCGCGGTCTCGCGGGATCGCCTGCGCGTGCGGTGTCGCGCGCGGGGGCGATTGAGTGCCAGCTTCATTCAGGCTTCGGATCCAGGCGTGAGCACCGAGGCCGATGGCGCCCCCGTGTCCGTACCCGTGCAGGACGGCGTCGCCAACCTGGATCTGGGCCTCTCGGTTCGACCGCAAGATGCGCAGGGCAAGGAACTTGGCGTGAGCGGCCTGCTGCTGCTGGGCGATCGGCCGAACGACCCGTGCGTGTGGATCCGGCGAAACATTCCGGAATCCGGCCCCGCCGCGCCGCAACAGCCCTAGCCTTCGCTCGTTCCGGACCACCCAATTCAAGGAGACCTCCCATGCAGAAGAATCGATTCCTCTCGTTGCTTGCCGCCTCGGCCGTCGCGCTGGGCGCCGTTTCGCTCGCCATGGCCGACAAGGAGAAGGAGCAGAAGGCCGGCGCCGTCGAGATCGGCTCGGCCGCGCCCGACTTCAAGCTTCCGACCGCCGACGGCAAGACCGTCTCGCTGGCCGACTTCAAGGGCAAGACCGTGGTGATCGAGTGGTTCAGCCCGTACTGCCCCTACAGCGGCCAGTCGAGCGATGACAGCTACTGGAGCACCGGTCGTGCCAAGCAGGTGATCGACGCCATGAAGGCCGCCGACGCCAGCGCGGTCTACCTGTGCATCAACAGCACGCACGACGGCTACAGCGGCAAGGACACCGCCACCAACATGAAGGACAGCACCAGCGCGGTCGCGTCAAGCCCGGTGCCGGTGCTCATGGACGCCTCGGGTTCCGTGGGCCACGCCTACGGCGCCAAGACCACGCCGCACGTCTTCATCGTGGATGGCGCGGGCAACATCGCCTACATCGGCGCGCCCGTGAGCAAGGACGGCAAGGATCTCTACGCGGCCAACGCGGTGAAGGCGATCAAGGAAGGCAAGAAGCCCGAGCCCGCCCGCACGAAGAACTCCGGCTGCGGCGTGAAGTACGCCAAGAAGGCCTGAGTCGGAAGCCTGCAAACGACCGGAGCCCGGCCACGCGGCCGGGCTCCGTTGTTTTTCACTCGCGTGTCGCGCTCAGGCCTGGCCGGTCGGCATCACCACGTAGGTGAATTCCTGACCCACCCGGAAGACGCCCGGCTTGTTCGGGGCCTTCATTTCCAGCGTGATCTCGGGGCTGTCGACCAGGCGCAGCGCCTCGGTCACGTAGCCCGGATTGAAGATGATCTCGATGGGCTGGCCCTGGAAGCCGGTGAGCGGCATGCTGATCTCGGCCTCGCCCACGTCGGGCGAGCTGCCGCTGATCTTCAGCTCGGTGGCGTTGAAGCCCATCTTCACACCCTTGGACTGCTCGGTGGTGAGGATGCCCGCGCGGCGCACGCTCGCGAGCAGCTGCTGCACGTCGCAGGTCACCTTGCGGTCGTGCTCCTTGGGGATCACGTCCTCGAACGGCGGGAAGGTGCCCTCGATCAGGTTGGTGACCAGCTTCGCGGCCTCGGGGCCCTCGCCCACGGTGAACGCCAGGCGACCATCGAGCTTCGCGACCTGCACCGCGTCGTCGGGCTGCGAGGCCAGACGGTTCAGCAGGTTCATGGCCTTGGTCGGCACGATGGCCACGGTGTCTCCGTCGGTGGCCGAACTGCAGTCGCCGCGCGTGACCACGAGCCTGCGGCCATCGGTGGCCACCAGGCGCAGGCGCTTGGCCTTTCGCTCCATGTACACGCCACCCATCGCGAAGCGCGTGTTCTCGGTGGCCGCCGCGAACACGCTGCGCACGATCAGTCGGCGCAGGGTCTCCGCAGGCACGGTGAATTCGGTCTTTGTGGCCGGATCCTTGGGGCTTGGGAACTCCTTCGGATCGAAGCCCAGGATGCTGAACTTCATGCGCTCGGCCTTGATGGTGAGCGTGTGCTTGACCACCTCGAAGCTGACCGTCGCGCCCTCGCATTCACCCACGACCTCGGCGAGCTTCTTCGCGGGCACCAGCGCCTCGCCGGCCTCCTTCACCTCGACGGCCGCCACGGGCACCTCGACCGCGATGTCCTTGTCGGCGGCCTGCAGGGTGAGCCGTCCGTCCTTCGCGGTCAGCTTGATGCAGGAGAGGGCGGGAACGGCCGCGCGCGTGGCCACCGCCTGCTGGGCGAGTTGAACGGCCGTCGCGAGCACGGCCCGGTCGCAGAGGATCTTCATTCGGAAAGCCTGCCTGCCATGGGTAGGGGTGCGCGGCGACGCTCGCCGCAATCCAGAGTGTAACGAAGCCCCGGAAAGCGCGTGGAAGTGCGGCCTTTGGGCACGACGCGAGGGGACGGGCCGTCTACGCTGCGGACATGCTCCCGCTGCGGATCCTGCGATTCGTGAACCGTGCCTATCCGTTCGTCGCCTTCGGTGCCTACGGGTTCGCGTTCGTGGTGGCGTTCATCTGCATGTTCACCTTTCCGCTGGGCGCACTCACGCTGGTGGTGGTCGGGGTGCTCAGTCTCGCCTTCGTGGCGCTGGGTTCCGATGCGCTGAAGGGCTTCGAGCGCGTCCTGTCGCGTCGCGCGCTTCGTCGCGGTCGCTGCCCGGCGTGCCGCATGGGACCGGTGGAGTCGGTCGCGGAGGGTTGGTCCTGCCGCGGTTGCGCCGCGAACTTCGACGCCGACGGAACGCAGCGCGTGGTGGAAGTCGCGGACGAGCCCGAGCAGGCCTCCGAGGACGCGGCCGCCGTGTCGGTCGCCTGATTCGACTCAGTCGACCTTGGCGTGCGCGAGGAGTTCCTCGCACTGCTTCGCCAGGTTGCGGTGGCCGGCGAACAGGATCATCTCGCCGCGAGGCATGATCTCGATCACGAGTGGGGCACCGTCGCTGCAGAGCGTGAGGCCGTGGTCGGAGTCGCGTGCCGCGGTCAGCAGCGTTCGGACCAGTTCCCGCAGCGTGTGCGCGTTCACGGGCCCGAATTCCAGCGGATCCCTGCGGTTCAGCTCGATGCTGGCGCTGGTGTCCACCTCGCGCCACGCGGCGTTGGCCTTCATGCCCTCGCTGACCGCGTCGAAGATCTCGCGCCATCGGCCCACGGGAATCGCGAAGGTTCGCTGCAGGTGCATCTTGTGCACGACGGCCTCGACGAAGTTCGCCAGCGCGCCTCGCGGGACGCGCCTGATGCCCTCGCCCAGTTCCGCCACGTCGGGATGGTCGTCGGTGGCGATGTCCAGCACCACGACGCTGTCGCTGTCGGCGAGCTCAAGGCGAAGTTCCTTGGGAGAATCGACGGCCTTCACCACGCCTTGGCGGCGAAGTGGAGCCCACGCTTCTTCTGGATCGACGAATTCCACGATTCGACTCGCTTCGTGTCCGGGTTCAGGACCCTCGCAATGTAGCCGCCCGCGCGTGGTCGGGAAATGCGGTCCGCCCGCTACCATCGCCGCATGCGAACCGTGCTCTTTCTCTGCACCGGCAACACCTGTCGGAGCCCCATGGCCGAGGCCATCGCGCGGCACGCGCTGGAGCAGGGGCAGGTACCGGGCGTGAAGGACAAGATTTTCGTGGCCAGCGCCGGTCTGGCGGTCGGCGACGGCATGCCGGTCAGCGAGGAGACGCTGGAGGCTCTGGAGCGAATCGGCATCTCGCACGAGGGCGCCAGCAAGGGCGCGACCGCCGAGATGCTGCGCAAGGCGGATCGGGTGCTCGTGATGACGGCGGGCCACCTGCACGCAGCCCGATGCCTGCTTGGCGACGACGAGCGCGCCAAGGCGAAGGTCGAGTTGCTGGATCCGGAGGGCGATGTCGACGACCCGATCGGCCACGGCGTGGCCGCGTACCATGCCCTCGCGAAGCGTTTCCAGCGGCTGGTGCCTCGCCGGTTGGCCGAGGCGCTCGCTGGGGCCGCCACGGCCTGAAGGAAGACGCCATGAAGATTGCGCTTGGATCCGATCACCGTGGAAGCCAGATGGCCCAGGCCCTCATGCAGCAGTTGCGTGCGGAAGGCCACGAGGTCAGTGTGCTGGGCGAGTGCAGCGGCACGATGTGCGACTATCCGGACGTGGCATGGGTCGTGGCGAATGCCGTCGCCAACGGTCACGCCGAGCGCGGCATCCTGATCTGCGGCACCGGCATCGGCATGTGCATCGCCGCGAACAAGCTCAAGGGCATCCGCGCGGCGCTTGCGCAGGACGAGCTCAGCGCGCAACTGAGCCGCACCCACAACGACGCGAACGTGCTCTGTCTGAGCGCCGACTTGATCGGCCAGACGCTGGTGAAGCGCATCGTGGACGTGTGGTTCCGCACGAATTTCGACGGCGGCCGCCATGAGCGGCGCCTGCAGAAGATCGTGAAGATCGAGAACGGGCACGACCCGTCGGCGACCTGACGCGGCTCAGGCGCCCGACCAGCGCCGCACCATCTCGACCAGCGTGCGCACGCCCCATCCGGTGGGACCCTTCACGAACTGGTCGTTCGGGCTGTCCACGTTCGCGACGCCGGCGATGTCGAGATGGCACCACGGCACCTGCTTCTCCACGAAGAAGCTCAGGAAGGCCGCGCCCTGGATCGGGTGCGCCATGCGCGCGGGGTTCGAGTTCAGGATGTCCGCGTGCGGGCTGCGCATGTACTCGCGGTGGTCGTTCCACAGCGGCAGGCGCCAGACGCGCTCGCCGGTCGCGTCGCTCGCCTCCTGCACGCGCTTCCGAAGGCCCTCGTTCTCGCAGAACATGCCGGCGCTGAAGTGGCCGAGCGCCACCACCACGCCGCCCGTCAGGGTCGCCATGTCGATGATCGCGGTGGGCTCGAGCTTCTCGCAGGCCCAGCTCAGCGCGTCGGCGAGCACCAGACGGCCTTCGGCGTCGGTGTTCGTCACCTCGACCGTCATGCCGTTGTGCATGGTGATGATGTCGTCGGGGCGATAGCTGTCGCTCGCCACCATGTTCTCGGCGGCCGGCAGCAGCGAGGTCACCTTCATGGGCAGCTTCATGCGCGCGGTCGCCAGCATGGTGCCCAGCACGTTCGTGCCGCCGCTCTTGTCGTACTTCATGCCGACCATGCCGTTGTTCACCTTCAGCGAGTAGCCGCCGGTGTCGTAGGTGATGGTCTTGCCCACCAGCACCAGGTGCTCGTTGCGGCAGGCGCGCGCAAGTTTGCGTGGGCGGTATTCCACGATGATCAGGCAGGGCTTGGAGGCGCTGCCCTGACCCACGTTCACCAGACCGCCCATGCCGAGACGCTTCGCCTCGGCGAAGTCGATCGTGCGCACGCGCAGGCCGGCCTTGCGGCCAAGGGCCTTCGCCTCGCGCGCCATCCACTGCGGGTTGCAGACGTTCGGCGGCGTGGCACCCAGACGACGCGCGGCGTTCACGCCCTCGGCGATCGCCAGGCCGTCCTCCATGCCTTCCGCGAACGCGCGGTCCGCGCTGGTGATCGCGAGCTTCGCGACCGCGGCGGGACGGACGCTGCCGGTGCCGTCGAAGAAGTCCACGCGCCAGGCGGCGATGGCGAGCGCCTCGGCGAAGGCCTGGCCGAGCGTGCGCGCGTCGAACGTGCGCTTGTCGAGACCCTGCGGCGCGTGCACGGCGATCGCCGACACCTCGCGGCGATGCAGCGTCTTCACCAGCTTCGCGGCGGCGGTGCGCAGTCGCGCCAGCGAGAAGTCCTTGCGCTCGCCGAGGCCCACCACCAGATCGCGCGCGCCGGCGGGAGCGCACTCGCCGGCCTCGCCCTTGAAGCCGGGGGTCGCCAGCGCCACCGAGAGCGCCTCGGCGCCTCGTGCGCCCTTCGGGGGCTTCTCGCCCTGGAAGGCGAAGTGGACCTGAATGGGCTTGGAGCCTGCGGCGATCTGGATGCTCTTGAACATGGGGCAGCGAGTGTAGAACCGCGCCGTTTCCGCGGCGAGGGGGTGCATGGCTAGGCTTGCGGAATGCAGGCGCGCTGCAGGGTTCTTGTGGTCGGAGGCGGTCACGCCGGCGTGGAAGCCGCGGCGGCCGCGGCGCGCGCGCTCGGTGGTGGCGACGGCGTCTGGCTCGTCAGCATGGACCCTGCACGCATCGGTGCGATGAGCTGCAATCCGGCGATCGGCGGCCTCGCGAAGGGGCAGATGGTGCGCGAGATCGACGC
>Ga0169931_10002407_pt1 | contig 30561 bp, 25 predicted proteins | sample Kivu_15m_20L_FD_129675 | JGI IMG/M metagenome (GOLD analysis project Ga0169931, IMG submission 129675) | Freshwater microbial communities from Lake Kivu, Western Province, Rwanda to study Microbial Dark Matter (Phase II) - Kivu_15m_20L... | ecosystem: Environmental > Aquatic > Freshwater > Lake...
CTGTCCCTGCTGGCGGCTGCCTTCGCGCTGTTCGCCGGGGTGGGCATGGGCGTTCGCACGGCCCTGGCGCCCCGGTCCATGCTCAGCCAGCTGTTTCTGGTCATCTCGCTCGCCGGGGTGTCGCTGCCGACCTTCCTCATCGGCATCCTTCTCATTTTGCTGTTCTCGGTGCATCTCGGCTGGCTGCCCTCGTTCGGCCGCGGCGAGACCGTGGCCATCGGCTGGTGGAGCACCGGCCTGCTCACCCTCTCCGGCCTGAAGGCGCTGGTGCTGCCGGCCGTCACGCTCGGGCTGTTCCAGATGACCCTGATCATGCGCCTCACGCGTGCGGAGATGCTCGAGGTGCTGCGCACCGACCACATACGATTCGCGCGCGCCCGCGGCCTGCCGGAGCGCTCTATCCAGTTGCGTCACGCCCTGCGCAACACTCTGGTCCCGGTGATCACCGTCACCGGGCTGCAACTGGGCTCGATCATCGCGTTCGCCATCATCACCGAGACCGTATTCCAGTGGCCCGGCATGGGTCTTTTGTTCATACAGTCGGTCATGTTCGCCGACGTTCCGGTGATGGCCGCCTACCTGTGCCTCATCGCCTTGATCTTCGTCATCATCAATCTTGTGGTCGACGTCCTGTACCACGTCGTCGACCCCCGGCTGCGCATGAACGGCGCCGCCGCCTGACTCGAGGAACCCGACCATGGCCAACCCCGTCGATTACATCCGCCGCCACCACGAGGCGCTCACCGCCATCCGGCGCGACATTCACATGCACCCGGAACTCGCGTTCGAGGAGTCGCGTACCTCGGACATCGTGGCGCGCGAGTTGTCGGCCCTGGGGATCGAGGTCCATCGCGGGCTGGCGACCACCGGTGTGGTCGGGGTGATCCCTGGCCGCGTTGACACACGGGGCCGGAAGATCGGGCTGCGGGCCGACATGGACTGCCTGCCGATGCATGAGTCGGACGACCGGCCCCATGCTTCGCGCGCCACCGGGCGCATGCACGCCTGTGGACACGATGGCCACACCACCATGCTGCTGGGGGCTGCCCGCTACCTTGCGGCGACGCGGGACTTCGACGGCACCGTCTACGTCGTCTTCCAGCCCGCGGAAGAGCATGGCGGCGGCGGTGGCGTGATGGTTCGCGAAGGGCTGTTCGAGCGCTTTCCGGCGGACGAGGTGTATGCCCTGCACAACTGGCCGCAACTGCCCCCGGGCACGATGGCCGTGCGCGCCGGCCCGGTGATGGCGGCCACCGACGAGGTGGCGATCGTCATCCGCGGGCGGGGCGGACATGGTGCGCTGCCCCACCTGAGCGTCGATCCCGTGGTGGTGGCAGCCCAGGTGGTGACGGCGCTCCAGACCATCGCCAGCCGCAACGTCTCACCGGTGGATGCCGTGGTGGTGAGCATCTGCTCCATGCACACCAGCCAGACGGGCGCCCACAACGTGATCCCCGACGCCGTCCACCTGCTCGGTACGCTGCGCAGCTTCCGCCCCGAAACGCGTGATCTGGCGGAGCGGCGCATCGTCGAGATCGCGAACGGCGTCGCCATGGCGCTGGGCGCCTCGGCGGAGGTCAGGGTGACACGGGGCTATCCCGCGACCGTCAATACGGCGCGCGAGGCGGACTTCGCGGCGCGCGTCGGGGAGACCATCTTCGGCGCCGGCAACGTGGTCCGCGATGCAGATCCCACCATGGGGGCCGAAGATTTTGCCTACTTCCTTCGGGAGAAGCCGGGCGCCTACGTGTTCCTCGGCCAGGGCGGCGCCGACGGCGGATGCTTCCTGCACAACCCGCGCTACGACTTCAACGACAGCGTCATTCCGCTGGGTGCGGGTTATCTTGCCGCGCTGGCGGAGGCCGCACTTCCGCTGCGCGACGGGACCGGCAGCCACGCCGCGGCCGACGCGGTGGAGGTGGCGTGATGACCGTCCGCCTGCTCCGCGCCGCCGCCGGGGCGCTCCTGCTGGTAGCGGCGCTCGCGATAACGCCGGTCGGCGCGGCGACTTTCCGCTTCGCCAACCAGGGTGATGCGCTGTCGGTCGACCCCCACATGCACAACGAAGCGGTGCTGCTCTCGTTGATGGGCAACGTCTACGAAGCCCTCACCGGGCGGGACCGCAACTTCGCGCTGCGGCCTGAACTCGCGACCGACTGGAAGCAGACCGCGCCCACGGTATGGCGTTTCAACCTGCGCAAGGGGGTGAAGTTCCACGACGGCAGCCCATTCACTGCAGACGACGTGATCTTCAGCTTCGAGCGCGCGCGGGGTGAAGGCTCGGACGTGCGCGTCTATGTGGCGGGGATCCGGGAGATCCGCAAGGTGGACAGCCACGCCATCGACATTGTCACCAGTGAGCCGTTTTCCATCCTGCCTCAGAACGTCAGTCGCTGGTACATCATGTCGAAGACCTGGTGCGAACGGCACGGCGCCGCGCGGCCTGTGGATGTGCGCAAGGGGACGGAAAACCACGCCAGCACCCATGCCAACGGCACCGGTCCCTTTGTGCTCAAGTCACGCGAGCCCGGCGTGCGCACGGTGTTCGCCGTCCATCCGGGCTGGTGGGGACAGCCGGAACACAATCTCACCGAGGCGACCTTCACACCGATCGGCAATGACGCCACCCGCGTCGCCGCCCTGATCAGCGGTGAAATGGATCTGGTCGACCCCGTACCGCTGCAGGACGTGCCCCGCGTCAAGGCAACACCCACCCTCAAGATCCAGCAGTCCCCGGAGATGCGGACCATATTTCTAGGGATGGATCAGAAACGCGACGAGCTGCTGTTCTCCAGCGTCAAGGGGCGCAACCCGCTGAAGGACCGCAGGGTCCGTCAGGCTCTCCACCAGGCCATCGACGTCGAGGCGATCCGCAGCCGCATCATGCGCGGCGCCTCCACGCCGACCGGGCTGATGGTGGCGCCCACGGTGCGCGGGTTCGTCGAGACCCTGAACAGACGCCTGCCCCACGACCCGGAAGCGGCGCGACGGCTGCTGGCGGAAGCCGGCTACGCGGCCGGATTCGAGCTCGGGATGCACTGTCCCAACGATCGCTACGTGAACGACAGCGAGATCTGCCAGGCCGTGGCGTCGATGCTCGCCAAGGTAGGGGTAAGGGTCAATCTGGTGGCCGAACCCAAGACCCAGTTCTTTCCCAAGCTCCTGCAGCGCAACGTGTCCTTCTACCTGGCGGGCTGGACGCCGACCAGCCAGGACAGCCACAACGCGCTGTTCGCCCTGATGGCCACGCCGGGTGAAGGCGGCCAGGGACAGTTCAACGGCGGCGGCTACTCCAACCCGCGGGTGGACGATCTGATCAGGCGCATCGGCGCCGAGAACGACCCGGCGAAACGCGATGCCATGATCGCGGAAGCGTTCCGGCTGCATCAGGACGACGTCGGCCACATCCCGCTGCACCAGCAGCCCCTCACATGGGGTATGAGGAAGAACGTGGATCTGGTCCAGTCACCCGACAGCTTCCTGGCCTTGCGCTGGGTCGTGGTGCGCTGAGGCGGGCCATGTCGGTGCGGTCCGCCGACCCGCAGCCAGGGACTTCGTCCCAGCCATCGCCGGGAGGGCTGGGACGCTGGCTGGCGTCGGACCTGGTCTGGTCGTTCTGCCATTCCCCCCTGGCGATGGGTGCCGCCGCAGTGGCGCTTGCATTCTTCATCTGCGCCGCGTTCGCGCCGTGGCTTGCGCCCCACGACCCTTTCGATCTGGCGGCGCTGGAACTCCTGGACAGTCTGTCACCACCTTCCTGGCTGCCCGATGGCCGTGTCACCTACCTCCTCGGGACGGACGACCAGGGTCGCGATGTCCTGTCCGGCATCCTCCATGGCGCGCGCATCTCCCTGCTGGTAGGCCTTGCATCGGTGCTGCTGGCCATGGTGCTCGGCGTCAGCCTCGGCCTTGTCGCCGGCTATGCGGGCGGCTGGGCGGACGCGCTGATCATGCGCGCGGCGGACGTCCAGCTTTCGTTTCCCGCCATCCTGATCGCCCTGCTGGTCGATGGGGTGGCCCGGGTGATCCTGCCGGACGCGGCGCACGGCGGCCTCGCGCTTGCCGTGCTGGTGACCGCCATCGGGCTGTCCGGCTGGGTGCAGTACGCACGGACGGTACGCGGCTCCACCATGGTGGAGAAGAACAAGGACTACATCCAGGCCGCCAGGGTGATCGGCCGTCACCCGATCGCGATCATGCTGCGCCACCTGCTGCCCAACGTCACCGGGCCCGTCCTGGTGATCGCCACCATTCATCTGGCCACTGCCATCATCACCGAGGCTACCCTGTCCTTCCTGGGTGTCGGCATGCCCGTGACCACCCCTTCCCTCGGAACACTGATCCGTGTCGGCAACGACTTCCTGTTCTCCGGCGAATGGTGGATCACGGTTTTCCCTGGAACGGCCCTGGTGCTGCTGGTGCTGTCGGTAAACCTCCTGGGCGACTGGCTGCGGGATGCGCTCAACCCGCGTTTGCGCCAGGGGGCGCGATGACGCAAACGCCTCTTCTGGAGGTGCAGCGACTGCAGGTGGAATTCGCCACCCGCCGCGGAGCGCTGGTGGCCATCGACGACGTCTCCTTTTCCATCGCGCCGGGCGAGATCCTCGGCATGGTCGGCGAGTCCGGTGCCGGCAAGTCCGTGACCGGCGCCGCCGTGCTCGGACTTCTCCAGCCGCCCGCCCGGATTTCCGGCGGCCGCATCTGCCTGGAGGGAAACCGCATCGACAACCTGCCGCCGCCCGCGTGGCAGCGTCTTCGCGGCCGGCACATCGCCGCCATCTTCCAGGATCCCCTCACCGCCCTGGATCCTCTTTTCACGGTGGGCCAGCAGCTCACCGAGACCATGCTCGCCCACCTGCCGATGACCCGGCAGCAGGCGCGGGACCGCGCGGTCGAGTTGCTCACCGAGGTCGGCATCCCGGCGCCGGAACGCCGGGTCGACCAGTATCCGCACCAGCTCTCGGGCGGCCTGCGTCAGCGGGTGGTGATCGCACTGGCGCTGTGTGCCGACCCGCGGCTGATCATCGCCGACGAGCCCACCACCGCGCTGGACGTCTCGACCCAGGCCCAGATCGTGGCGCTGCTCAGGCGACTCGCCCGCGAGCGCGGAACAGCGGTGATGCTGATCACCCATGACATGGGGGTGATCGCCGACACGGCGGATCGCGTGGCCGTGCTTTATGCCGGCCGGCTGGTCGAGATCGGGCCGGTACGCGAGGTGGTCCACGCCCCCCGGCATCCCTACACCACGGGTCTGATGGGCGCGATACCTAGGCTCGGGGCAAGACGCGCCAGACTGACCCAGATCGACGGCGCCATGCCCGGACTGGACTCCATTCCTGCAGGCTGCGCCTTCCATCCGCGCTGCCCACGCCGCTTCGATCCCTGTGGCCAGGACCGGCCGCCGGAGGCTGGCGCGATGGATCCGCATTCCGTGTCCTGCTGGTTGCACGCGGGGTCGTCGGATGGCTGAGGCGCGCACCTTGCTGGAGATGGCGTCCGTCGGCCGGGACTTCGACGTCTCCCGACCCTGGCTGGACCGGGTCATTTCCCGGCTGCCGCGACAACAACTCGTGGCGGTGGACGATTTCAGCCTCGAAGTGCGGGCCGGCGAGACCGTCGCGCTGGTGGGCGAATCCGGATGCGGCAAGTCGACGGTGGCGCGCCTGGCTGTCGGCCTCCATGCACCGTCGCGCGGATCGGTCCGCTTCGAGGGTGTCGACCTGCGAGATGAGTCGGCGGTGCGCGCAGCGAGCGTCCGGCAACGGCTGCAGATGATTTTCCAGGACCCCCAGGCGAGCCTCAACCCGCGCTGGCGGGTGGCGGATATCGTGGCCGAGCCATTGCGGGTCCATGGTCTGACCGCCAGCCGTCGGGAAACCCGCGCGCGGGTCGAGGCGCTGCTCTCGCAGGTTGGGCTGTCGGCGACAGACGCCGGGAAGTTTCCCCACGAATTCTCCGGCGGTCAGCGCCAGCGCATCTCCATCGCCCGCGCCCTGTCGTCCTCGCCAGCCTTCATTGTCTGCGATGAGCCGACTTCGGCGCTGGACGTCTCGGTGCGGGCCCAGGTGCTCAACCTCATGGGCGATCTGCAGGCCAGTCTCGGTCTGGCCTACCTGTTCATCTCCCACAACCTCGCGGTGGTGGAACATGTGGCGCATCGCGTCGGTGTGATGTACCTCGGCCGGCTGGTCGAATCGGGGCCGACCGCCGAGGTGCTGGCCCATCCGGCGCATCCGTACACGCGCATGCTGCTCGCGGCCGTGCCCGACCTCGAGGTCAAGGAGCGCGCCGCGCCCGCGGTGACGGGCGAGATCCCCAGCCCCATCGACCGGCCATCAGGGTGCGGCTTCCACCCGCGCTGCCCGTTGGCGCATGCGCGCTGTCGCGAGGAGATCCCCCTTGCAAGGCCAGCCGGGGCGGGTCGCAGTGTCGCCTGCCACGCAGTCTATGTGTGACCGCGGGTCGAAAGCCGACCGATTGCCCGACGGCAGCCGGGCCGCTACATTGACTCCGCAGCGTCCATACGGGACGCGTGCCAGGAAACCGACAAGACAGGGAGAGAGCCAATGAGCGCCGACAAGACTTACCAAGGCAGCTGTTTTTGCGGAGCGGTGCAATTCGAAGTCACCGGCGAGCCGGCCGCAGCCGGCTATTGCCACTGCGACTCCTGCCGGAAGTGGTCGGCAGCTCCGGTGAACGCGTTTTCCCTCTGGCAGCCGGAGGCGGTGAAGGTGACCCGCGGCGAAGACAACATCGGAACCTACAACAAGACCGAGCGCAGCTACCGCAAGTGGTGCAAGACCTGCGGCGGCCACGTGTTCACGCAGCATCCGGGCTTCGGCCTGATCGACGTCTACGCGGCGGTGATTCCGGACCTCCCCTTCGACCCCCATCTGCACGTCTTCTACGAGGAGACCGTACTGCGCATCCGCGACGGCCTGCCGAAGATGGCCGATATCCCCGCGGAACTGGGAGGCTCCGGTCGAACCTTGCCCGAGTGAGTGAAGGGGTCGTGGCCGCCCTCAGGCGGTCACGACCTTGAAAACGGAGGCCGGTGCGGGCGACGTCACCTCGGGATCATCAAACACGGTGTCACCGTCCGGATCGGCCAATCCGCTGGGCTTCAGAGAGACGAAGTCGAACAGCCGCCCATCGGCCAGGTGGGACGGCACCACGTTCTGCAGGCTGCGGAACATGGTCTCGATGCGCCCGGGGAAGCGCCTGTCCCAGTCGGCCAGCATCTGCTTGATCTGCTTGCGCTGCAGGTTGTCCTGCGAACCGCACAGATCGCAGGGGATGATGGGGAACTGCCGAAGATCCGCGTACGCCGCCAAGTCCTTCTCGGCGCAGTAGGCGAGGGGTCTTATGACCGTGTGGCGTCCATCGTCAGACACCAGCTTGGGCGGCATGCCCTTGAGCTTGCCGCCGTGGAACATGTTGAGCAGCAGCGTCTCCAGCATGTCCTCCCGATGATGACCCAGGGCGATCTTGGTGGCACCGAGTTCCGTCGCCACCCGGTAGATCACGCCCCGACGCAGTCTGGAGCAGAGCGAGCACATGGTGCTGCCCTCCGGGATCACCCGCTTGACGATGCTGTAGGTGTCCTGGCGCTCGATGTGGAAGCTGACCCCGCGCGCCCGGAGGTAATTGGGCAACACGTCGGCCGGATAGCCGGGATGGGCCTGGTCCAGATGCATGGCGACGACCTCGAAGTCGACGGGCGCGCGTCCCTGCAGGGACAGCAGGACGTCGAGCAGGCCGTAGCTGTCCTTGCCACCGGACAGGCAGACCATGACGCGATCGCCCTGCTCGATCATGCGGTAGTCGGCGATGGCTTCGCCCACCTGCCGCCTCAGGCGCTTGGCAAGCTTGTTACCCTCCAGGACTTCCTTCCTGGAGGTGACGGAAGAGTGCTCCTGCTGCATGGGAAACCTCACAAATGGACGCTGCGGCCGCCATCCACGGCGATGACCTGCCCGGTGATGTAGGGAGCATCGCCGACCAGAAAGCGCACCGTGCGCGCAATGTCGTCGGGCTCGCCGCAACGCTTGAGCAACGTGGTGTCGATGATCCGCCGTCGTTCCTGCTCATCGGACCAGGCTTCGTCCTCAGGCCAGAGGATGGGCCCGGGCGCAACACCGTTGACGCGGACCTCGGGTCCGAGTTCACGCGCCAGGGAGCGGGTCAGTGCCACCAGTCCGCCCTTGGCCGCGTTGTACACCAGATGCCCCTGCATGGGCCGGTCGACGTGGATGTCGACGATGTTGACGATGCAGCCGCCGGCCGCGCGCAGGTGGGGGGCTGCAGCCTGCGACAGGAATAGCGGGGCCTTCAGGTTGGTGCCGACCAGATCGTCCCAATGGGTACCGGAAATCCCGCCCACAGGCGTGGGGAAGAAACTCGAAGCGTTGTTCACGAGGACGTCCAGGCGCCCGAACCGCTCCACCGTCTCGCTCACCAGGCGTGACAGATCTGGCACATCCAGCAGGTCGCCGCGCACGATGGCCGCGGAACCAGGACGCACGGCCTCGAGCTCCGCCTGCAGTTCCCGGGCGGCCCCTTCCGAGGCATGGAAATGGATCATCAAGCGCGCGCCACCGGCGTGCAGCATGCGCCCGATGGCTGCGCCGACGCGACGGGCACCTCCGGTGACAAGAACGACGGGATCGGGCATGAGCAGATCTGGGTTTGGCATCGACGTGGGCCGGTCAGGCAGGCCGCAGGGACGCCGGCCGCGATCACGGGCGCCAGCGTTTATAGTGCGATTCTACGACAGCACTCCCCGCCCCAAGTGCCAGCACGCGCTTCCTCCCTGCCCGAGCCTCCGCCCGAGGTGCTGCAACACAGCCAGCGCCTGGCGCAGCGCATTGCCGACGCGATACTCGCCTCCGGCGGCTGGCTCGGCTTCGATCGTTACATGGCGCTCGCGCTCTACGAGCCCGGTCTGGGCTATTACGCAGGCGGAAGCACGAAATTCGGACCGGCAGGGGACTTCACCACCGCACCGGAACTCTCGCCATTGTTCGGTCGAGCGCTCGCCCGTCAGGTGGCCGACATCCTCGGCGAGACCGGCGGTGACGTGCTCGAGCTGGGCCCGGGCAGCGGAGCCCTGGCCGCCACCGTCCTGCCGGAACTGGCCCGCCTCGGCTGCCCGCCGGACCGCTACCTGATGCTCGATGTGAGCGCAGACTTGCGCGAACGCCAAATGTTGGCTGTAAGCCGCCTGCCCGAGGAGCTTGCCCGCCGGGTCGTCTGGCTCGATGCCCTGCCGACCGACATGACCGGGGTCGTATTGGCAAACGAGGTGCTGGATGCCTTGCCGGTGCATCTGGTCGAGTGGACGACCGAGGGTTGTTTCGAGCGCGGCGTCGGCCTGAGCGGTGACGCCCTCGAGTGGCGTCGCGGGCCGCCGGTGTCCGGCCCTCTCGCTCAGGCCGTGACGGAGATCGCCGTCATGGCCCCCTATGTGAGCGAAGTGGGACTGCAGGCCCGCGCCCTGATATCCACGCTTGCGCAACGGCTCAGGCGCGGGGCCCTGGTCTTCATCGACTACGGGTTCGGCAGGCACGAGTTCTACCATCCACAGCGCAGCGCGGGGAGCCTCATGTGCCACCACAGGCACCATGCTCATGCGGATCCTCTGATACTGCCCGGCATACAGGACATCACGGCCCACGTGGATTTCACCGCCGTGGCCATGGCGGGCATGGCGCCGGGACTGCGTCTGGCGGGCTTCGTCACCCAGGCGCATTTCCTGGTCAACTGCGGCATCACCGACCTGCTGCTGGCCGCGGAACCGGCGGCAACGCGCGAGTATCTTTCCCTCAGTGCTGGCGTCCAGCGGCTGCTCAGCCCGGCGGAGATGGGAGACCTGTTCAAGGTCATGGCTCTGACCCGTGACTTGGCATCACCCTTGCGCGGTTTCGCGCAAGGGGACATCAGCCGCATGTTGTGAAACCCTCGATGCGGCTGGCATCCCCGCCGACCCGCCGCCACGAAATGCCACTTGACCGTGCGCGGCCGCACCGGCGTCGCGCCGATGCCGACCTGCCGACAGCCTGCTGGCGAGGACCAGACCCCACATGAATGCTCCCGTCTCCCTGCTCTTCGGCGTACACGCCCATCAGCCCGCGGGCAACTTCCCCGAAGTGGTGGACGAGGCCCACGAAAAATCCTACGGGCCTTTCCTGCGCACGCTGCATCGCCACCCTGGCTTCCGTTTCGCCGTGCATTTCTCGGGCTGGCTGCTGCAGGAACTGCTCGAGCGCCATCCAGCCGACATGGCACTGCTGCAGGACATGGTGGCCCGCGGCCAGGTGGAACTTTTCGGGGGTGGCGACATGGAGCCGGTCCTGGCCGCCATTCCGTTCCGCGACCGGATCGGGCAGCTTCGGGCACTCGGTGACCGTCTGGAACGCGCGTTCGGCACCCGGCCACGCGGCGCCTGGCTCACCGAACGCGTCTGGGAGCCAACCGTGGTACCCGCACTGCTCGACGCCGGCATCGACCATGTGACCGTCGACGACTACCACTTCGTCTGCGCCGGCCGGGACCTGTCCGAACTCGGTGGGCATTTCTCGACGGAAGAGGATGGCCGCCGGCTCGACCTGTTCCCGATCTCCGAACAGCTGCGCTATCGCATCCCCTTCGCTCCCGCCGCGGAGACGGTGCGTCACCTCGAATCGCTGGCGTGCGAGGGCCAGGAGATCGCGGGCATCTATTTCGACGACATCGAGAAGTTCGGCATCTGGCCGGAGACCCACGACTGGGTGTATGGCCGGCGCTGGCTCGAGGATTTCATCGAGGGCGTGCTCGGCTCGCCCCTGTTGCAGACCCGCCACTTCGGCGAGTTCAGGGCGCGCCAGCCAACCCGCGGCGTGGTCTATCTCCCGACCACCTCCTACATCGAGATGGGCGAGTGGACGCTCCCGGCAGCGCGTGCCGACGATTTCGCCGAGTTGGTGGCACGGCAAAAGGAAGCGGGCGTCTACGATCGCTTCAAGCCCTTCCTGCGCGGGGGAATCTGGCGCAACTTCCTGTCGCGGTATCCGGAAGCCAACTGGATGCACAAGCGCATGCTCGACCTGTCCGCACGTGTCGCAGCGCTCCCGGAGCCAGCGTCAGACGACATGGTGGCGCTGCTGCACCGGGCCCAGGCCAACGACGCCTACTGGCACGGTCTCTTCGGAGGCCTGTACCTGCCACACCTGCGTCGCGCGGTCTGGAACGCCATCGTGGCCCTGGAGGATGCGCTCGACAGATGCGCGCCATCCAACGCGTGCACCACGATGGACCTCGACCTCGACGGCCGGGACGAGATCTTCCTCCGTGACGGCCATCTCGTCGCGGTTGTGCGCGACGACGTGAACGCCGCGGTCTGTGAGCTCTCGCACCGCCAGCTGTCACACAATTTCGCGGACACGCTCACCAGGCGTCGCGAGCACTACCACCGCCTGCTCGACGAGACCGTGGCGAGCCGGGCCCAGCATGGCGGTATCGCCTCGGCGCATGATCGGGTCGCCTTCCGACACGAGATCGTTCCCGCGGACGTGGTCGAGGACACCCGTCCGCGGCAATCCTTCATGGACACCCTGTTCGTCGAGGATGACCCGCAGGGCATCATGCCGCGATACGCGCGCGCGGGCGGCTCGGGCGCCACTTTCCAGGCTCGCAGCCGGGCAGCCGACATCGACAAGGGCTTCGCTCTGGACGAGGGTGTGCTGCGGGTGACGTACGACATCGACGCGGCGCAGGCGCTGCGCTGGGAGGTCGCAGTCAACCTGGCCATGCCAAGTTGCGATGGTTTCCTCGGCCGGGTGCGCTGCGGCGACCGGATCGGGGGCGGTTTCGGCGAGTTACTGGACCATGGAATCGCGACCGGCCTCACTCTGGAGGATGGCGTCCTGCACGGTCAAGCGAGGCTGGCCATGCAGCCGCCGGCGCTGGTCGCGACTCGGCCGTTGCATACGGTTTCCCAGTCCGAGGCGGGTTTCGAGAAGATCATGCAGGCCTGCGTGGTGACCCTGACATGGCAGCTCGCGGCGGGCCGGCACCGGCTGGTGCTCGAATTCAGCGCTGCCGCCGTCGATCCGGCGCCGGACGCGTGAGCAGGTTGCTCACTCCGGCGGTGCGCTGCGCCCAGGGTTGTCCAGGGCGGCACGCCGGCGCATCATTGAATCGTGGTGTTGCGGCAGGGCTCACGGACTGCCCGCACGCCACGGCCAGACCGCAAGGCCTCAGGTTTGCCGTCTGGCGGTCGAAGTCAACATTGTCGGCATCGCAAGGAGGTGCAACCCATTGCCCGCCTCGGGCATGGGCGGGGACCAGCCACGGAACTCCCGCCCGGCAGCACGACACACCAGGGAGGGCTGTATCGCCTCCCGTTATCCAGCTGGATTGATGGAGGGAAAACGCATGCAAACTCCGCTGCAGATCACTTTCCACGACGTGCCACATTCCGACGCCATGGAGGCGCACATCCGTGAAAAGGCGGCGAAGCTGGAGTCGCTGTTCTCGCCGATCATGGCCTGTCACGTGAAGGTCGAACTACCCCACAAGCACAAGCATCAGGGCAGGAACTTCCGGGTCAACCTCGACCTGAGAGTCCCCGGCACCGAGATCGTGGTCAATCATCATGAACACGAGGATGCCTACGTCGCCTTGCGCGACGCGTTCGACGCAGCCAAGCGTCAGCTCGAGGAACACCACCAGAAGGTTCGCAGCAGCGTGAAACATCAGCTGGGCGGGCGTGCCATGGCCGCTGAACTGCTTGCGGCCGAGGCCTCCGACAAGGGCTCCTGAGCACCTCTTGAACCCCTGGTGAATGGCGGCCCGAGGGCCGCCATTTGTTTTTCGGGCGCCGCCCGGCGCGTCATAATTCCACGTGACACCCGGAGGACCCCGATGACAACCAGGAAGAAGACCCCCGAGCAACTGCGCTCCAATCGCTGGTATGGACCTCAGGACCTGCGCAGTTTCGGCCACCGCTCGCGCACGCTGCAGATGGGCTACGCCCATGAGGACTACAGGGGCAAGCCGGTGATTGCCATCATCAACACGTGGAGCGACGTCAGCCACTGCCATTCTCACTTCCGCGAGCGGGTGGAGGACGTCAAGCGCGGCATCTGGCAGGCCGGCGGCTTCCCGCTGGAGATGCCGGCCATGACCCTGGCGGAGGTGCTGCAGAAACCCACCACCATGATGTACCGGAATTTCCTCGCCATGGAGACGGAGGAGTTGTTGCGCTGCTACCCGGTCGACGGCTGCGTGCTCATGGGAGGCTGCGACAAGACTGGACCTGCCCTGATGATGGGTGCCATCAGCATGAACCTGCCCGCCATTTTCGTGCCGGCTGGACCGATGCTGACGGGGCGCTGGGCAGGCCGCACCCTCGGTTCGGGCTCGGATGTCTGGAAGTACTGGGACGAGCTGCGTGCCGGCAACATCACGCCCCGGGACTGGAAGGAGATCGAGGAAGGCATCGCACGCTCGCCCGGAACCTGCATGACCATGGGCACCGCGTCCACCATGACGAGCATCATCGAAACCCTGGGCTTCAGCCTGCCCAATGCGGCCGCCATCCCCGCACCGGACTCGAACCATCCGCGCATGGCCTCGCAAAGCGGCCGGCGCATCGTCGACATGGTGTGGGAAGACCTGAAGCCGCGGGACATCATCACGCAGCGCTCGGTCGACAACGCCATCAAGGTGCTGATGGCCCTGGGCGGCTCGACCAACGCACTCATTCACGTCATCGCCATGGCGCGACGCGCCGGCATCGACCTGCCTCTGGACCGCTTCGAGCAGATCGGCCGACACACCCCCTACCTGGTGAACATGCGCCCCGCCGGAAAGTACCTCATGGAGGACTTCTACTACGCCGGAGGACTGGTGGGGCTGCTCGAGGGCATGCGCGGCCTCCTCGATGTGGACGAACTCACCTGCACCGGCCTGACGCTGGGCGAGAACATCGCCGGCGCGAAGATCCACGACGGCGACGTCATCCGAACCCCTGCAGACCCCATCCGGCCGGATGGCGGGCTGGTCGTGCTGCGTGGCAATCTGGCCCCCGACGGGGCAGTCATCAAGGCAAACGCCGCCGACCCGCGGCTGCTGCAACACACTGGCCGGGCCCTGGTGTTCAACGACTACAACGACATGGCCGCCCGTATCGACGACCCCGATCTCGACGTCGATGCCGACTCGGTGCTGATCCTGCGCAACGCCGGTCCCCTGGGCGGACCTGGCATGCCCGAATGGGGCATGCTGCCCATCCCGAAGAAGCTGCTCAAGGCTGGGGTTCGGGACATGGTGCGGATCTCGGACGCGCGCATGAGCGGGACGAGCTACGGCACCTGCGTGCTGCATGTGGCGCCGGAGTCCTGGATCGGGGGTCCGCTGGCGCTGGTGCGCACCGGGGACCTGGTGACGCTGGATGTCCCGGCTCGTCGGCTGGATCTGCAGATCTCCGAGGCCGAGATGGCCGCCCGTCGGACCGCATGGACACCCGCCCCGGCGCGCTTCTCGCGCGGCTTCGGCATGCTGTTCAGCCGTCATGTGTCCCAGGCCAACCAGGGCTGCGATTTCGATTTCCTCGAAGGAACCCAGCCGACACCGGAACCCGAGATCCATTGAAGACTGCCCCGCGCGGCGCAGTCGAGCCGCTGTGTCAGGCAGGGTACGCGACCCGATACACCAGGGTTCCCGCGCGCCAGACGTGCGTCACCTGGGGCAACCCGTCCATCTCGCGGACGGCGATGAGGTCGGCCCGCAGGCCCGGGGCGATCTCCCCGCGGTCCGCCAGACCTGCAGCGAGCGCCGGTGCGCGTGTGACCATCCGGACTGCCTGATGCAATGACAGCGCCGAGACTCCGGGCAGGCGGAACGCGGCAGCGAGCATGGCGGCTGGCGCGTAATCCGCGCATAGGCAGTCGGCCAGACCCTGATGCACGGCATCGAGCGCGCGGATGTTCCCGGACTGGCTGCTGCCTCGCAGGATGTTGGGTGCCCCGAAAACCGTGGCAAGTCCTGCATCACATGCGGCTCTTGCGGCACCAACGTTGACAGGGAACTCCGAGATGCTTGCGCCCATGGTCGCCATGGCGGCCACCCGCCCAGCGCCATCATCATCGTGGCTCGCCAGCCGCACTCCAGTGGCGAGCGCGAGCCCCGCCAGCGCGCGCGAACGGTCCCACGCCAGTTCGCGCTGCCCCTGCTTGGCAGCCGCCATGCGCCCGGCCTCTGCCGCGCTCCGGTGATAGGTCTGCATCAGGTAGTCCCGATACGCCTCTGGCGTTCGGAACTGTCCCTGACCCGGCGAGTGGTCCATGAAGGACAGCAGGTCGATGCCGCCTGCGGTCAGCAGCTCCCGCAGCACCGGCTCACCCGCAGGATCCGTGATCTCGTAGCGTGCGTGCACTCGGTTGTCGACGAGCGCGTGCGTCTGGAATCGTCGCAGCGCAAGCGCGAGTCCGGCAGCCAGCCGGACATTGCGCACTCCGAGTTCGTCGTGCGCGAAGGAAATGGCGTGGTACACGGTCGTGATGCCGACCGAGGCGTTGCGCTTGTCGGCATTGGCGACCGCGAAGCCCTCGGCGAAAAACACCCCCGGCCTGGGCTCCAGCTCTTTTTCGAGGACATCGCAATGCAGGTCCACCAGCCCCGGGAGCAGCCACTGTCCGCCGAGGTCGGTGACGGCGGCCGCACCGCCGGCTTCGGCATCCACTGCCAGGACGCGATCGCCCTCGAGAACGATGTTGGCATCCTCGAGAATGCGATCGGCCAGCATCACCCGGGCGCGTACCAGCTGCTGCCGATGGCGGATCATGGTCCTCACCCCAGCCGTCGGCGCAGCGATGAGGACAGCGCATCCATGGCCAGGATGGTGACGAGCATGACCAGGATCAAGGCCGAGGAGCGGGCGTAGTCGAACAGGCGCAACGTTTCGTGCAGTGCGAGGCCGATGCCACCGGCGCCCACCAGACCGAGCACCGCGCCCATGCGCACGTTGCGATCGAGGATGACCAGGACGTAGCCGGCGGCTTCACGCAACACCGATGGCCAGGCGGCGTACATGATGCGCTGGGGCAGCGTGGCGCCGGTGGCGGCCAGGCCGTCGTAGACCCCGGGCTCCACGCGCTCCATGCTTTCGGCGCAGAACTTCCCCAGGAATCCGGCGGTGTGCACCCCGAGCGCCAGTACACCGGGGAGCGGTCCCAGGCCAAGCGCGGCCACGAACACCAGTGCCAGAAGCAGGTCAGGCATCGCCCGCATCAGGTTCAGCAGCTCACGCGCGGTCAGATAGGTCCAGCGAGCTGGCGAAAGGTTGCGCGCGGCGAGGGGCGCGAGCAGCCCCCCCAGCACGATCGCCAGCATCGTTCCCCAGAAGGCTGTCGCCAGGGTCTGCATCATCAGCACGAGCATCCCCGGCACCCCGGCGAAGTCCGGTGCTCTGTAGCGGCCGAAGTACTCGACCATGTCGTCCAGACCGTAGGCAAGATCCTCGAACGACAGCTCCAGATCGTGGCCCGCCGCGTAGAGCAGTGCCAGCGCAGCGGCGGCCCATGCCGGCAGCCAGCTGCGCGGCCGTGGTGGAAGCACTGGCGGCTCAGCCATTGATCACCCGCGCACGCAGACGATGGGATGCGCGGTCGAGCAGCGTCACGCACAGCCAGATGGCGGCGCCGATCGGCACCAGACGGTCGTACTCGAACAACCGCATGGCCATCACCATGTCGTAGCCGATGCCGCCCGCACCGACCAGTCCGAGAATGGCTGCCGCACGGACGTTGTGGTCCAGGACATACAGGGTCGAGCCCAGCAGGTCCGGCAGGGCCTGGGGCAGCACCGCAAAGCCGAGCACCTGCCAGCGCCGCGCACCGTGGGCTGCGACACCTTCCACCGGCCGTGGATCGACCACTTCGATGGCCTCGGCGAACACCTTGCCCATGAAGCCCACCGTCACCACTGCGAGCGCCAGGATGCCCGGAAGGGGGCCGAGGCCGACAGCAGACACAAACACCAGCGCCCACACCAGTTCCGGCAGGGCACGGATCAACGCAAGCAGGCTGCGCCCCAGAGCGAACACCCAAGGATGCGGACTCACGGTACGCGCCGACAGCACCGCGAGCGGCAGCGACAGCACCAGAGCGATGGCGGTGGCGATCACCGCCATCTCGATGGTCTCGAGCATGCGTCGCCCGAGATCGGGCAGGTAGGACCAGTCGGGCATGACCCAGAGGTGGCCGAGGAATTCCAGCAGCCGAGGACCGGCGCCGACCAGTGAACGCGGGTTCACTTCCACCAGCGGCGCACTCGCGATCAGCAGGCCCGCGAGGATCAGGGCCACAAGCACCAGCGACCGTGGCGGCCGCCCGTCAGGCGTCGGAAAGCGGAGCACCGCGCGTCGCCTCCACGCCAGAGTTCACCCGCGACGGGCGCTGATAGATATCCCTGAGCACACCCTCGGTAAGCCCGGTCGCAGGACCATCGTAGACGAGACGGCCGGCATTCAGGCCGAGCACGCGACCGGCGTAGCGCCGCACCAGATCGACCTGGTGCAGGCTCACCACGAGCGTGATGCCGTCGCGACGGTTGATGTCCTGTAGCAGCTCCATGATCTCGATCGCCGTGACCGGATCGAGGCTGGCGACAGGCTCATCGGCCAGGATCAGGCGCGGCTGCTGGGCCAGGGCACGCGCGGTTCCAACGCGCTGCTGCTGGCCTCCCGAGAGGCGGTCGGCCCGCTCCCAGGCCTTGTCCACCAGACCCACGCGCGCCAGTGCCGCGTGGGCGATCTCGAGGTCCTGCTGGCGGAACAGATGGAACAGGCTCCCCAGGGTGGAGCGCTGCGCGAGTCGGCCGGTGAGCACATTCGTGATGACCGACAGCCGGCCGACGAGGTTGAACTGCTGGAACACCATCCCGACACCGGAGCGGATGCGGCGCAGCGTGCCGGCGCGCAATCCGACACCGTCGACCGTCACCGTGCCCGAAGTGGCCGACTCGAGACCATTGATGAGACGGATCAGCGTGGACTTGCCTGCGCCGGACGACCCCACCACGGCGACAAACGCGCCGGCCTCGATGTCGAGATCGAGCGGCTCCAGGGCCAGCAGGCCACTCGGGTAACGCTTGCTCAGGCCGCGCAGTTCGACCGCCGCCATGGCCATCGCGTGCCGTTCACTTCAGCATCTGCTCCTTGGTGAGACCAAGGGATCTCGCCATGTCCTTGATTCCGGCATAGTCCGCCCCTGAGGCTGCGACGTAGCGGCTGAGCGGCACGTAGCCGGAGATGTCGATCTCCTTGTGAGCCGACAGGATGGCATCGGTGATCTTCTTCTTCAGCTCCGGGGCGAGGTCGCCGCGAAACGCCAGCGGAGGCCCGGGAATGGGAGCGGACTCGGCGATGATGCAGTTGGTGTCCCGGCTGATGAGTCCCTTCGCGACTATGCGCTCGTAGGTCACGTCTGCATCCGCCGCAGCATCCACCGTGCCGTTCTTCACCGCCAGTTCGGCGGCATCATGGGTGCCGGCGTAGGTGAATTTTCCGAAGAAGGCCTGGGGCATGAGCCCGGTTTCGCGCTTCACCATGAAAGTGGGCACCAGTCCGCCCGAGGTCGAGGCCGGATCGACGAAGGCGACGCTGCGGCCCCTGAGATCCTTCAGCGACTTGATCCCGCTGTCGCACCGCGCAACGATGACGCTCTTGTAGGTGGCCGACGCGGTGCCGGTCCGGATACCGATGGCGAAGGCCTCGGCCCCGGCCTCCTGCTCGGCGAGCACATAGGACATGGGGCCGTAGAAGGCGATGTCCACGCGTTTCTTGCGCATGGCCTCGATGACCCCGGTGTAGTCGGTGGCGGTGAACATCTTCACCCTCTCGCCAAGTTTCTGCTCGAGGTAGGCACGCATCGGCTCGAAGCGTTTCACCATCTCCTCGTTGTTCTCGGCCGGCACCAGACCAAGCACGAGGTCACGCGCCATGGCGGATGCCACCGGCATCAGCAGCAAGGCGGTGGCTAGCGTGAGGCGGGAAATTGGGAGGGCTTTCATGACAGGCTCCGCTGTATGGAAAAACCGGGCGCGGGCGGGCTCGCGCACCGCCTGATCGGATTATGCGCTCGCAGGCCGCCCTGGTTCAGGCAGCTGTGCAGCAGGCGACAGGGGGATGCCGGTGTTCACCGGCCTCGCGCGCCGTGCATCAGATACGGCAGATGCCCTGGCACCGACAGACCCTCATGGCGCCGGCAGGGCAAGCACAACGTCAGCGACCAGCCGGTGCGGCTGGAAGCGCTTCCCATCCGGGTCGACGCCGGTGCGCACGATCACCAGGTCCCGGCCGGGAACGATCGTGACGTACTGCCCCTTGTTGCCTGCGGTCGTGAAGGTTCCGGCGGGCACGCCCGGCATCTGGTCGAGCAACCAGAACTGGGCGCCGTAGCCCCATTGCCCCGCCTCGGACGGTTTCGCAGGCGCAGGCGTCGCGAGGAAACGCACCCATCCCTCCGGGAGGATGCGCCTGCCGTTCCAGACACCATCGTTGGCCAGCAGCGATCCAAAGCGGGCCAGATCCCGTGCGGTGGTGTAGGTCTGGCTGGACGCGATGAAATTGCCCTGGTGATCGATCTCCATGCGGGTGTGGTGCATGCCGATGGGGTGCAACAGTTCCTCGTAAGGGAAGCGCAGGTAGCGCAGATCGTCCCCCAGCCGGTGGCGCAGGGCGCGCATCAGCAGCAGCGTGTCGTTGTTGGCGTACTTCCAGCGCCTGCCGGGCTCCGCTTCCAGGGGGTTGCCGGTCGCCGTGGTGATGACATCCTGGCCGCCGAAGTAGAGCGCGTTGGTGTTGGCACCACCACTGAACAGTCCGCTGGACATCCACAGTAGGTGCCGGTAGGTGATCGCCTGCCGCGGATCCCCGGGGTATGACCATTCGGGAATGGCTGCCGGGGCGTCCGGATCGATCAGCCCCTGGCCGGCGGCAATGCCGACCAGCGCCGCGGTGATGCTCTTGGCGGTGGACCAGGTGCGATAGCCACTGTGCACGCCGAAACCGGGCCGGTAGCGCTCGGCGACGACGCGGCCCCGGTGCACCACGAGAACCGACGTGGTGACCACGCCTTCCGCCTCACCATAGCTGCGCCCGTCGAAGGCGCGTTCCAGGATGGCTCCAAGGGCGCCATAGCGGGCGTCGATGCCCCCAGCCGGCAGATCGACGCGGTCTCCCTGAGGGAATGGCACCGTGGAAAGGTCCGGGGGGCCGGGCAGATGCACGTAGGGCAGGCGCGGCACGTCCGCGATCGACCAGTGCGGGGGCAGCAAGGTGCATCCCATGGCATCGCGATAGGCGGCGGTCTGCACGACCGTCCCCGAGGGATCACTGGCGGTCACGAGCTTCCGCGTGGCATCAATGCGCGGCGCCGGGTAACCGAGCCCGGCCACGTCCACCAGTTCGACCCGCTCGATGTCCCCGAGAGGCCGGCTCATGAGGAAATGGGCGGAACAGGTGAAGATGGCGCGGTACCCTGCAACGATGAGCGGCTCCCGATCGTCGGCGATTCCTGCCGGCCGCTGATAGGGCGGGGCCGCCTGCGCCACCGCGCACGCGACCGCGAGCAGGGCCGCAAACAAGGTTCTCGTCTTCACATTGACCTCCTCAAGGAGTGCTCCGTCCCTGGACGGCGAGCCGCCCGCCACAGAGGCACGTCCCAGTGGCCGCAACAGGTCTCATTTTTCCAGTCGGCGCCGGTAATCCTCGGCGTCGAAACCGGTCCACAACTGACCGCCCGTCTCCACCACGGGACGACGGATGGCCGAGGGATGGGCCAGCATCAGACGCACCGCACCTTCGGTCGAGGCCGCCTCGGCCTGAACCGCCGGAGGCAGCTTGCGCCACGTGGTCCCACGCCGGTTCAGCAGCGGCTCCACCCCCAGTTCGTCAATCCAGTGAAGCAACAGCTCAGCGGTTGGTGGCCACTTCCTGAAGTCGCGGAATTCGTACGCGACCCCGTTCTCATCGAGCCAGGCGCGGGCTTTCCTGACCGTGTCGCAATTCGCAATGCCATACAGCCGGATCATGCCCAGCCCCTCCTCAGGCGCCCTGACCGGCGGCGATCCGGCGCGCAGGGACCAGAACCGATCCCCACGGTCTCATCGCTCCGGCGCTGCATGGATGTCATCCACCCAGTGGACCGTCTCGGGCTGCTCGACCACAGGGATGTCGAGGTTCACCACCACCGGATCCTGTCCGCTGCGGCACAGGACACAGGACAGGGGCTCGGTGTCCGAGGCGTTGATCTCCTGGTGCGGTACGAAGGGGGGGACGTAGATGAAGTCCCCGGGACCGGCCTCGGCGGTAAACTCCAGGCTGTCCCCCCAGCGCATCCTGGCCTTGCCGCTGACCACATAGATCACGCTCTCCACCGGCCCGTGATGATGGGCTCCGGTCTTTGCTTTCGCGTGGATCACGACGGTGCCCGCCCAGAGCTTCTCGGCGCCGCAACGCGCGTGGGTGATGGCGGCTGCGCGGTTCATGCCGGGTGTCTGCGGCGTGTTGACGTCGAGCTCGGTGCCCTTGACGACGCGCACGCCGTGGAATTTCCAGTCGGCGGGGGAGGTATCTTCCATGGTGTCTCCTGGACTGCGGTGATCGGGATCACGCCGTTGCGGGCAAGGCCATTTCGAGAACGCGCGCGACGTGCAGGGCGCCGCGACCGGTGCCGTCGGCGATCTGGTGGCGACAACTCGTACCGTCGGCGATGACCAGCGCGTCCTCGGGGCTGGCACGCACCGCGGGCATGAGTGAGAGCTCGCCCATCGCCCGGGATACGGCGACATGCTCGGTCTCGTAACCGAAACTGCCGGCCATGCCACAGCAGCTCGACTCCACCACCGAGATCTTCAATTCAGGCACCAGACCGAGGACCTCGCGCACCGCGTCGAAGGCCCCGAAGGCCTTCTGGTGGCAATGCCCGTGCAGCACCGCAGGTCGCGGCAGACTCCGGAATGCAGTCTTCATCTTTCCGGCTCGGGCTTCCACGGCGAGAAATTCCTCGAAAGTGAGCGCTTGTTTTGCCAGGGCTTCGGCGGCGGCCCCGAGACCGAGCGCCCGGTACTCATCGCGCAGCGTGAACAGGCACGAAGGCTCCAGACCCACCACCGGAAGACCGCGCTCGATGGCGGGCTGCAGCGCCCGCAACAGCCGCTGCGCCTCCGCCCTGGCCTCGTCCACCATGCCGACCGCGAGATAGGTCCTGCCGCAGCACAGCGGCCTTCCGCCCCCCGGGTCACGTGCTGGCTCCACCGAATGGGACAGGGCGTCGAGGACCCGCACCGCGGCGCGCAGGTTCTCGGGTTCGAAGTAGCGATTGAACGTGTCGGCCAGCAGCACCACCGGCGTGCGGTCGCCAGATGCTTCCCGGGCGGGTATCTCGTGGTCAAGGAAGACATCCCGGCGCCATCGTGGAAGCGGGCGGTCGGAGGACAATCCGGCCAGGCGCTCGAGGACCGTCGCCACCCCGGGCATCCAGCGGGGGGCGTTGGCCAGCCAGGGCACACGCGCCGCCAGGGGTGCATACCGGGGCAGGTGCGCCACGAGGCGATCGCGCAAACCCGATCCCTGCGTTCGCTGCTGCCAATGGCGCCACTCGAGCTTCAGCCGGGCCATGTCCACCCCGGTGGGGCATTCCCTTTTGCATCCCTTGCAGCCCACGCACAGCGACATCGCCTCGGCCAGCGCACCCGCGGTGTCGCTATCGCCGCCGAGCTGGCCGGACAGGGCCAGCCGGAGCGTGTTGGCCCTGCCTCGGGTGAGGTGCTGCTCTTCACGCGTCACCCGGTAGGACGGGCACATGGTGCCGGCGTCGAACTTGCGGCAGTGGCCGTTGTTGTTGCACATCTCCACAGCGGCACCGATGCCGCCCCACTCCGACCAGTCCAGTGCGGTGGCAGGGGCCTTCACGGCGTATCCGGGCTTGTAGCGGAACAGGCTGCGGTCATCCATCCGCAGCGGGCGCACGATCTTGCCGGGATTGAACAGGCCGCGCGGGTCGAGCAGCTCCTTGATATCCCCGAGAGCACGGGCGAGCCGCTCACCAAGAATGGGCTCGATCCATTCGGAGCGCACCAGACCGTCGCCGTGCTCCCCTGAATAGGCCCCCTTGAACCGACGCACCAGGGCACAGGCCTCCTCGGCGATGGCGCGCATCTTCTGTGCGCCGTCACGGCGCATGTCCAGCACCGGACGGACGTGCAGCGTTCCCACCGAGGCGTGCGCATACCAGGTGCCTCGGGTGCCGTGGCGGGCGAACACCTCGTCGATGGCTCGCGTGTACTCGGCCAGGTGTTCCAGCGGCACGGCGCAATCCTCGATGAAGGACACCGGTTTGCCGTCGCCCTTCATGGACATCATGATGTTCAGGCCGGCCTTGCGCACCTCCCACAGGCTGCGCTGCTGGGCTGCATCCGTGACCCGCACCAGGGCGCCGGGCAGGCCGAGATCCGCGAGCAACTCATCCAGGCGCCCGAGCCTGGCGGCGAGGGCATCGCGGTCCTCGCCGGCGAATTCGACCAGCAGGATGGCATCCGGCTGACCCAGGAAGAACCGCTCGACTACCGGTCGGAATTCGTCATGTTCCCGGGCCAGGGAGATCATGGTGCGATCGACCAGTTCCACCGCGTCCGGATCGAGACGCACGATCTCCTGGGTGAGTTCCATGGCACGGCGGAAGCTGGGGAAGTGCGCCACGCCCAGCACCTTGTGCTTCGGCAGCGGTGCCAGCTTCAGGTGCAGGCGGCGGAACCAGGCGAGGGTCCCCTCGGAGCCGACGAGCAGATGCGCGAGATTGTGCGGCAGGTGCGGCTGCACCATGTCGAGGTTGTAGCCCTGAACGCGCCGCAGCACCCGCGGCCAGCGCGCCTCGATCTCCGCCGCCTCGCGTCGCGCAATCGCGTGGATGCCCTGTACGACTTCGCGGTACCGGGGCGGTGCGGACGCGACCTGATCCGCCGGACCGAAATGGCATTCGCTGCCATCCGCCAGCCAGGCATCGATGCCCAGGACGTTGTGCACCATGTTGCCGTAGCGGATGGAGCGAGCACCGCAGGAGTTGTTGCCCGCCATGCCGCCGAGCGTGGCCTGGGCGGAGGTCGATACGTCCACCGGATACCACAGGCCGCTGCGCCTGAGTACGGCATTCAGGTGGTCCAGTACCATGCCGGGCTCCACCACTACGCTGGCCGCGTGCTCATCGAGATGGACCAGACGGTTCAGGTGGCGCGAGGTATCGATCACCAGCGCCTCTCCCACCGTCTGTCCGCACTGGGAGGTGCCCGCGCCTCGCGGGAGCACGGGGACACCTTGCTCGCGTGCGATCTCCAGCACCGCGGCAACATCGGCATCGGTCCGCGGAACCACCACGCCAAGAGGCTCGATCTGGTAGATCGAGGCATCGGTCGAGTAGCGCCCACGGCTGGGGGCGTCGAACAGCACCTCGCCCTCGATGGCCCGGCGCAGGCGCCCCGCCAGGGCGGGATCGCCCGGTCGTCGTGTGCGGACGATGGGATGCGGTGCGTTCATGGCTGGGGGGATGATACCCTGCACGGGTTTCCTGGACTCGTTTGAAGGAGTTCCCCATGGCACATCGCGCGGGCCGTCATTTCCTGCAGATCCCCGGGCCGACCAACGTGCCGGACCGGATCCTGCGCGCCATGGACCGGCCGACCATCGACCATCGCGGTCCGGAGTTCAATCGTCTCGCGCGCGAGGTCCTCGATGGCGTCAAGCCCATCTTCGGAACCCGCAGCCCGGTAATCATCTATCCGGCATCCGGTACCGGCGCCTGGGAAGCCGCCCTTGTGAACACATTGTCGCCCGGCGACAGAGTGCTGATGGCCGAGACAGGTCACTTCGCCAGCCTGTGGCACAAACTCGCGACCCGGCTCGGTCTCGAGGTCGAATTCCTTTCGGGCGACTGGCGGCACGGCGCCGACCCCGAGGCCATCGGCGCCCGGCTGTCGGAGGACAGCGGGCACGGAATCAAGGCGGTGTGTGTGGTCCACAACGAAACCTCCACCGGGGCGACCTCGCGCATCTCCGACATCCGCCGTGCCATCGACGCAGCCGGCCATCCGGCTCTGTTCATGGTCGACACCATTTCGTCGCTGGGATCGATCGACTATCGACAGGACGAGTGGGGGGTGGACGTCACCGTGGCTGGCTCGCAGAAGGGATTGATGCTCCCCCCGGGCCTGTCGTTCAACGCCATCAGTCGCAAAGCCCTGGCGGCCTCGGCGTCGGCGCGTCTGCCGCGATCGTATTGGTCCTGGGAGGAAATGCTCGCTTCCAACCAGACAGGCTGGTTTCCCTATACGCCGGCCACCAATCTCCTCTACGGATTGCGAGAGGCCATCGTGATGCTGATGGAGGAGGGGCTCGAAAACGTGTTTGCGCGCCACGACCGGCATGCCGAGGCGACACGGCGCGCGGTTCGGGCCTGGGGCCTCGAGGTGCTGTGCGCCAACCCGGCGGAATACAGCAGTTCCCTGACGGCAGTCGTGCTGCCAGCGGGGCATGATGCCGATCGGGTGCGCGCTCTGATCCTCGAGCATTTCGATCTCTCCCTGGGCACCGGTCTGGGCCGCCTCGCCGGCAATGTGTTCCGCATCGGCCACCTGGGTGACTTCAATGACCTGAGTCTGGCCGGCACCCTGGCGGGAGTCGAGATGGGCCTTGCGCTCGGCGGCGTGCCCATCGTCCGCGAGGGCGTTCGCGCAGCCCTGGATTTCCTCACCGATGCGAAGCGCCCGTCCGCGCTGCCGCGCGTCGCGGCCTGACCATGTCAGGATTGCGGCTGGCGTCGTGGCTGACTGCGAGCACGCTGCTGCTCTGTCTCACGCCGCCCGCCTGGCCAGCCGGACCTGCCACACCGCGGGAGACCCGCGAAGAAGCGGTCGCCGCCTTGCGTGCGTCCGGCTCAGAGACGCGCCGGCTTGCCGCCATGCGTCTCGAGCACCTGGGCACCATGGCTGACGTGCCGGTGCTTCTGTCGGCGTTGCATGACCCCGACGAGCTGGTCAGATCATTGGCGCAGAACGCCGTCTGGGCCGTCTGGGGGCGTTCCGGAGACCTGCGCATCGATGCGCTGATGGAGAACGGGAAGCGGCAGATGGCGGAAGGTCGCCTGGCCGAGAGCATTGAAACCTTCACCCGCGTCATCGGGCTCGCCCCGGATTTCGCCGAAGGCTGGAACAAGCGTGCCACGGCGTCGTTCCTGGCGGGCGACCTGGATGCCTCGGCGGCGGATTGCGAGCAGGTGCTGGTTCGCAATCCCTCGCATTTCGGTGCGCTCTCCGGCTACGGCATGATCGAGAGCGGACGCGGGAACGTGGAGCGTGCGCTCGCCTTCTACGAGCAGGCACTGGACATCAACCCGAACCTGCCGGGCGTGCGCGCCGCCATTGGGGATCTGCGTCGCGCCCTCGACCGGCGCGCCCGCGGCCAGATCTGAGCCGCGCTCATCGATCTGCCAAGGGCGGCGGACGCGCGCGAGGGCCGGCTCTCGACCGCTGAAGTTTCGTCGGGCCTGCCGCAGGGGCTCTGCCGCATCCGCACAGGTCCGCAGCTCAATTGGCACCAACCACCGATCGGCCGGACATCCGGTTCCCGAGCGCGTGGCGCTCCGTTCCGAAGGCCGCCCGGCAGAAGGTCACGACCACCCTGGATGTTTCATCAGGCCAAGCGGTGATGGAATTTCCTGCTCAGGGCTTGAAGCGCTCGCGCAAGACATTCTTCTGGACCTTGCCCATCGCGTTCCTGGGCAGGTCCGCGACCACATGGAGGCGCTTGGGAACCTTGTAGTTGGCAAGGCGGGTCCGAAGCACCGAAAGGACTTCCGCCTCGTCCAGGCTGGCTCCGGCCGCCAGCACCACCACTGCTGTCACCGCTTCGCCGAAGTCGGGGTGCGGCACGCCGATGACGGCAGACTCGACGACGCCGGGCCAGGCGTCGAGCTCGAGTTCGATCTCCTTGGGATACACGTTATAGCCACCACTGATGATCAGGTCCTTGGCCCGACCGACAATGGATAGGTAACCCTCCCGATCGAACACGCCGACATCGCCGGTGCGGAACCACCCGTCGCTGGTGAATTCCTCCTCCGTCTTCCCGGGCATGCGCCAGTAACCCTTGAATACGCTCTCCCCGCGGATTTGCACGCCACCCGGGTCGCCCGGTTGCAGCGGCTCATCCTGCGCAGAGGCCACCCTGACTTCCATGCCCGCCAGAGGCCGGCCGACCGTACCGCCCTTGCGCACTCCCTCCAGTGGATTGGTCGTGATGACTCCGGCCTCGCTCATGCCGTAGCGCTCCAGGATGCGCTGCCCGATGCGCGCCTCGAACTCGCGGAAGGTCTCGAGCAGCAAGGGCGCCGAGCCCGATACGAACAGACGGACGCCGGCGGCGCTGTCGCGGGTGAATCCGGGTTCCGCCAGCAGACGCGTGTAATGGGTGGGCACGCCCATCATGACGCTGCAGCGTGGCAGACTGGCCACGGCCAGAGCGGCGTCGAACCTGCGGTGGAACAACATGCGGGCACCGCTGAGCAGCACGCAGTGCGTCGAAATGAACAGCCCGTGGACGTGGAACAGAGGTAACTGGTGAAGCAGCACATCACTGGCACCGAAGGCCCAGGCCCTGCGCAGCGCCTCGCCATTGGCGGCCAGATTGCCGTGTGTCAGCATTGCGCCCTTGGAACGCCCCGTCGTGCCGGAGGTATAGATGATGATGGCAAGGTCGTCGGGGCTGGCCAGGTGGACCGCCTGCCGGTCGGAGGCACCCTGCGCTTCGTCGGCCAGGGTACCTCGACCGGCGGCGTCGAGGGTCAGGACGGTTGCGACGCCGGATTCGCGCGCATGCCTCTCCAAGGCGTCGAAGCTCTCGGGGCGACACACGAAGACGCTGGGTTCGGCATCCCCGAGAAAGTACGACACCTCCGGCGGCTGATACGCGGTGTTCAAGGGCAGGTAAACGAAGCCTCCGCGGAGGCAGGCGAGGTACAACGCAAGCGCCGCCGGGGATTTCTCCACCTGAGCCGCAATGCGGTCGCCGGGAACCGCGCCCCGCGCGGCCAGAGCTGAGGCCATTCTGGCGGACAAGGCGGCCAGATCACCATACGCGTGCACGATGCCGTCTTCCGTCTCCAGAAGCGGCGTGTCAGAGGAGGGAAAACGGCTTTCCAGCAGAGCGTAGAGATTGCGGTTCATGGGATCGCTGTCCAGGTTTCGGTTGCCGGCTTCAATCGGGAATGGCCGCCCATGGCTCGTGGCCTGCAGGCGGTGACGCCGCCCAGCCGTCGATGACCCGCGCATCGAGCAGATCGGAGAGGGTTGCCGTTGGCGCCTGACGCTGCCCGAGGACCCCATCCACGACCTGCGGCGGGAGAGTCTGAATGCGCATGCCCGGCCAGGCGGTGACGCGTGTTGCCGCAGCGGCGAGGGCAAGATAGATCGCGCCCCCGGCTTCGCCCACGAGCCACAAGTCGACGAGGCGGCCGTCCGATCCAAGCGCATGCACAAGATCGGCCACGCGGGCGACGAACTCGCTGAGCAGGATCTGCTCGTTGTCGACGTCCGCCATCTGCCCGGGGCTGTCGAGGATCAGAGTCACCCCGAGGGTCGCGGGCTCTCCGGCGAACCCGCGCAGGATCTCCATCATCCTCACACAGGCAAAGGCACCGACAGGCCGCCCGCCCACGAAACCGGCGAAACAGGTCTCGCATCCATCCACCCGTGCCTCGCCCCAGGCGACGCCATCGCCGTAGGCGGCACCCCAGCCGCCTGAAAACAGCTGATCCAGTCGAGCCGCGACATCCGGCGGCGGGCTCGTGTGGGACAGGCTGCTCGGATCGCCCCGGTAGAGACTGAGACGACGTGCAAGGCGGCTTGCGGCAGGTACCGCCGCGCCAGGCGGTTTGCTCAGCGCTTCCGCAAGCCACGCCCTCACCACAGCGACAACTGCAGAGGAGTTATCACTCACTATCAAGCCGTCTTCGTCGTGTCGGCATCTGCCTTCGGCACCATAGAGCGCCAGGACCGCCGGCCCGGCCTCCGGACCGACACCCAGGGAACGCAGCGCGCGTGGCCCGGACAGACCGAGGCGGCAACCCTGAGGATAAACCCTGGTATCTGCCGCAAATGCGAGAAGGCTGGCCCCGCCGAAGCAATTCCGCCCAAGCACTGCGAGAATCGGGACACCGAGGCGGCGCGCGACCAGCATCTTCCGGTACAACTGGCGGAAGGCGCCTAGCACCACCACCCCTTCGGTGAGAAGCGCACCCGCAGAGTCGATAAGCAGGATAAGCGGCAGGCGATGCTCAATCGCCTCGCTCACTGCGGCAGCCAGGACCTCCGCCTCGGCGCTGCCGATGGCACCCGATGCCACGGCCGGATCGGTTGCCGCGAGGACCACGCCATGACCATGGATGCAGCCTCGCAATGCGGCGGCAGCCGCAGGCTGCAACGCGGTCAATAACGGCCACGTCTCGCCTGCAAGCTGCGACAGGCGCTCGCCCGAGAGGCTGGCGAGGAAGGATCGGGACACAGGGCTGGCTCAGGCGGTCTACGGGGAAATGTGCCAAAAGGCCGAGCGTGATACGAACGCGGAAATCCGGTCGGCAGGTGCGATCGTCGGTCGGGCGATCCGGGACCGGAAGCGATCCACCAGGAAACAAGGACGCATGGACATCGCGCTCGTTCCGGCCCGAGGCTGGGAGCGCCAGGACTCAGGCGCGACACCAATCCTGCATGATGCGCAGGAATGCTTGAGTCGATGCCTTCACCCGCTCGGTCTCGCAATACTCGTCGGTCTGGTGCGCCATCTGCGGCTCACCCGGGCCGAGGATCAAAGTCGGCGGATTGCCGAGCGCGGGCTTGAGTGCCGCGGCGTCTGTGAAATAAGTGGCTGTCCGGGGCTCGGGGCGGCCGCCAAGATAGGGAGCCATCACGTCGAACACGCTCTGGACCCAGGCGTCCTGCGGCTCCGTGTAGACCGCAGCCACGTCCAGCAGCGTCTCGAACTGGACCTCAGTCCCCAGGGCATGCCCGAGTTCCTCCCTGATATGGGCGTGGCTCTGCGTCGGGACTGTGCGCATGTCGATGCCGATGACCGCCTGATCAGGAACGGAGTTGATGTTGAGCCCCCCGCTGAACGTGCCGACGTTCAGAGTCCCCTGGCCCATCATGGCATGCGGCGGAGTGGAAAAATGGAAGTGCTCGAGGCAGGTGACGGCCCGGGCAGCCTTGTACACAGCGTTGACCCCTTTCTCAGGCATGGAGCCATGGGCGGTGACCCCGCTGGTGCGGGCCTGCAGCCAGTAGGCGCCGCGATGGCCCACGTAGGGGAAGTTGCCGGTGGGCTCGGCCACGACAATCGCTCCGGCGCGCCCAAGGGCACCCGGCTTGGATATGAGGTCAAACGCTCCCTGGCAGCCGGTCTCCTCGCCCGCGGTGATCACGATGGACACCCCGGGTGTGCGCGCCAGATGGGGCGCCAGTTCGACGGCCGCC
>Ga0169931_10002409_pt1 | contig 30547 bp, 27 predicted proteins | sample Kivu_15m_20L_FD_129675 | JGI IMG/M metagenome (GOLD analysis project Ga0169931, IMG submission 129675) | Freshwater microbial communities from Lake Kivu, Western Province, Rwanda to study Microbial Dark Matter (Phase II) - Kivu_15m_20L... | ecosystem: Environmental > Aquatic > Freshwater > Lake...
CGGCGCGCGCCACCTCCCCCATCCGCGCTGCCGCGCGGCCGGGGGAGGAGCCAGGTTCACTCCTGCCCCGTCGAACCGGCTTCCTTGCCGCGCGTCAGCGCGGCAGCGCGTGGGCGGCGGCGGCGCGCTTCGTGGCGGCGTCGAGCAGGAAGCCGAGGTCGGTGCCGGTCGACACGTAGCGCGCGCCCATCGCGACGCAGCGCGCGGCGAGGTCGGGGCGGCCGGCGGCCCCGCGAAGCCGAATTGCGGCAGCGCGCCCGCGGCCGAGCGACGGCCAAGCGGCGGGTACATCGCCGCGGCCACTGCCTCGCGCGCCTCCGCGGCGCTGTCGACATGCGGGACGATCACGCCCATCGCGCCGCCATCGAGCACGCACGAGATCCATTCCGGCCCGCGCGCCGGCACCCGCACGAGCGGCGCGAGGCCCGCCTCCTGCGCGGCGACGCAGATGCGCGCGGCGGTCTCGATCGAGAACGGCCCGTGCTCGAGGTCGACATAGATCGTGTCGAAGCCCGCGCTGCGCGCCAGCAGCGCGACCGCCGGGTCGGCGACGAGGCGCACGGTCATCGACGCGGCGACCTCGCCGCGCGCGAGCCGCTCCTTCAGCGCGTTGCGCGGCGCGGCGGCCATCGCGCTCAGCCCTTGCGCGCCAGGCGGTCGATCTCCGCGAGGTCCTCCGCGCCGATCGCCCAGCCCGCCGCGGCGACGTTCTGCTCCAGCTGCTCGGGCCGCGTCGCGCCGGCGATCACGCTCGACACGAGCGGGTTCGCCAGCAGCCAGGAGAAGGCGAGCTCCAGCATCGAGCGGCCGCGCGCGGCGCAGAACGCCTCGAGCCGCTCGACGATCGTCCAGTTCGCCTCGGTCATGTAGATGTCGGCGAGGCGCTGCGTGTTGGTGAGGCGCGCGCCCTCCGGCATCGCGGCGTTGCGCCGGTACTTGCCCGTCAGCATCCCGCAGGCGAGCGGGAAATAGGGCAGCAGCCCCATGCCCGAGCGGCCGAGCGCCGGCAGCAGCTCCGCCTCGATGCCGCGCGCGAGCAGGCTGTACTCGTCCTGCGCCGAGACGAAGGGCACGTAGCCGCCCATCCGCGAGGTCCAGCGCGCCTCGACCACCTGCCAGGCCGGCAGGTTCGAGCAGCCGACATAGCGGACCTTGCCGGAGGAGACGAGGTCGTCGAGCGCGCGCATCGTCTCCTCGATCGGCGTGCCGGGATCGGGCTCGTGCTGCTGGTAGAGGTCGATCCAGTCGGTGCGCAGGCGGCGCAGGCTCGCCTCCACCGCCTCGACGATGTAGCGGCGCGAGGCGCCGCGCGCCCTGCCCTCGTCGTCCATCGGCTTGGCGTACTTGGTGGCGAGGACGATGCGCTTGCGCAGCGGGCCCATCACCTCGCCCATCGCGGCCTCGGAGCCACCCTTGTTGCCGTAGATGTCGGCGGTGTCGAAGAGGGTGATGCCGAGGTCGACGGCCCTGTGGACCACGCGGCGCGTCGCCTCGACGTCGATCCGCCCGCCGAAATTGTTGCAGCCGAGACCGACCGCCGAAACCAGGAGCCCCGAATCGCCGAGCCTGCGCTGCTGCATGGATGCCTCCGCCGATGAAGAGGCGCGCATGCTGCCGCATCGCCGCGCGGCGCGGAAGCCGCGCGCGCGGCATGGGCGGGGCGCGCGCGGCGGCGGTTGCGCGGCGGCGCGCGCAGGGCCGATGCTGCGTGCAGGCGCGCATCGGCGCAGGGAGGATCGGGATGGACGGTTTCGCGGGGAATGCCTGCATCGTCGGCGCGGCGGGCGGGATCGGCGCCGCGACGACGCGCGCGCTGCGCGCGGGCGGCGCGGCGTCGCTCGCGCTGCTCGACATGGACACGCCGGCGCTGGCGGCGCTCGCGGCGGAGACCGGCGCGGCCAGCGCGACGCTCGACGCGCGCGACCAGGCCTCGGTGCTCGCCGCGCTCGACGCCGCGCGCCGCGCCATGCCGCGCCTCGACGCGCTGGTCGTGTGCACGGGCATCGTCGACACGCGGCCGATCGGGGAGCTCGACCCCGCGCGCTGGGCGGAGATCGTCGCGATCAACCTCACCGCGCCCTACCTGTGCTGCCGCGCGGCCTCGGGCTGGATGGCCGATGGCGGGCGCATCGTGCTGCTGTCCTCGCTCGCGGCGCGCACCGGGGGCGTCGCGACGTCGAGCGGCTACGCGGCCTCGAAGGGCGCGCTCGAATCCTTCGCCAAGGGCATCGCGCGCGAACTCGCGCCGCGCGGCATCACGGTCAACTGCGTCGCGCCGGGCTGGATCGACACGCCGATGACCGCGCCGCATCCCGCGGAGACGAAGCGGCGCGTCGAGGCGGCGACGCCGCTGCGCCGCACCGGGCGCGCGGAAGAGGTGGCGGCGACGATCGCCTTCCTGCTCTCGCCCGGCGCCGGCTACGTCACCGGCGCGACCGTGCCGGTCAATGGCGGCATCAGGATGGAGTGAGGCGCCTCAGCGCCCCATCGCCTGCTGCATCACCTGGCGGTCGGCCTCGGTGTAGAACGCGTCGGCGTGGCAGTCGGCGCGGCGCATGCCGAGCTCGTCCAGCACCTCCACGCAGCTCTCCACCATCACCGGCGGGCCGGCGAGATAGGCCTTCCAGCCCTCGAGCCCGCCCGCCAGGTCCGCGCGCAGCGCGTCGCGCAGGAAGCCGGTGCGGCGCGCGGTCGGGCCCTGCGGCTCGGAGAGCACGGGCACGACCTCGAGGTTCGTGTGCCGCGCCGCGAGCGCCGCGAGATGGTCGAGCAGGTAGAGGTCGCGCTCGGCGCGCCCGCCGGCATAGAGCCGGACCGGCTGGCGCGCGCCGGAGGCCAGCGCCGCCTCGACGATCGACTTGATGGGCGCGAGGCCCGAGCCGCCGGCCACCGCGAGGATGGGACCTGCGTGGCGCTTGCGCCACGAGGCCGTCCCCATCGGCCCGCGCACCCGCAACTCGTCGCCGGCCTCCAGCCGCTCGCGCACGAAAGGCGTGACGGCGCCGCCGGGCACGAGGCGGATGTGGAACTCCAGGACCGCCTCGCCCGGCGCGTTCGCCATCGAGTAGTCGCGCGGCGGCAGGCCGGGGAAGGCGAGGCTGGCATATTGCCCGGCGGAGAAGACGAGGGGCCCGCCCTCGAGGATCTCCAGCCGCACGCGGCGGATGTCGTGGGTGGCGTCGTCGATGGATACGACGCGGCACTTCATGTCGCGCTGCGGGTGGACCTCCCAGTCCGCGGACTCGAGCAGCGCCACGTCGCAATCGCCCATCGGCACCGCGCGGCAGCCGAGCACGAGGCCCTGCAGGCGCTCGCCCTCCTCCAGCGCGAAGTCGGAATAGGGATGCAGGGCGATCCCGCCGGAGAGCAGCGCCACCTTGCAGGCGCCGCAATTGCCGGACTGGCAGCCGAAGGGGAAGGCGACGCCGCCGCGCAGCGCGGCGTCGAGGATGGTCTCGCCGGGCTCCGCCTCGATGGTCGCGTCCAGCCCCGCGATGGTGATCCTGTGGCCCATGGCAAGCCGCCTTCCTTCCGATGATGCCGAGCGCGTCGCTTTGCGTTAGCTTCGGCCCGCGATCGATGTGCGCGACGTGCTTATAGGGCCGAAATGGCGCCGCAGGGAACATCCGCCGCGCCGCGCGTGAGCGCGAACCCAGCGGCTCCGTGCGTCGTCGGCGACGTGCTGCGGGCGAGCGCGCGCCTCGCGCCTTCCTCCGCGGCCATCCTCGGCGAGCACGCGACCCTGTCCCATGCGGCGCTCGACGCCGAGGCCGACAGGCTCGCCGCGGCGCTCGCCGGCGCGGGCTTCGCGCCGGGCTCCTGCATCGGCGCCATGCTGCCCAACAGCCTCGAGTACGGGCTTCTCTTCTTCGCCGCCGCGCGCGCCGGGCTGGTGCTGGCCAACCTGCCGACGCGCGCCTCCGGCCGCGAGCTCGCGGAGATGGCGGGCCTCGCGGGAATGCGCGGCCTCTTCGTCCATCGCGACCTCGCCCCGCAGGTCGCCGACGCGCGCGCCGCCGGCGCGGAGTTCGCGCGCGTGGTGGAGGCCGGCGGCCCGGACACGCGCGACCTCGCCGCCGCGGTCTCGGCGCGCGCGGGATCGCTGCCCGCGGTCTCGCCCGGCGACCTGCTGTCGATCAACTTCACCGGCGGCACCACCGGCAGGCCAAAGGCCGTCGCGGTGACGCATGGCGCGCGCGCGGCCAGCATCGCGGGGGCGGTCGCGCTGTTCGGCAACGCCCCGGGCGACGCCTGCATCGTCTCGACGCCGATGTTCCACACCGTCGGCCTGCATGTCTGGTTCGGCGCGGTGGTCGGCGCTGGCGCCTGCGCCGTGCCGCTCGCGCGCTGGGACGCCGCGCGCTTCCTCGACCTCGTGGAGCGGCACCGCGCCGCCGCCGCGCTGCTCGTGCCGACGCAGATGCTCGACATCCTGCGCGCGCCGCAATTCCTGCCGCGGCGGATGCAGACGCTGCGCCGCATGCACCATGCCGGCGCGCCGATGCATCTCGCGCTGCTCGAGGAATTCGCCGAGGCGCTGCCCTGGATCGAGACGATCGAGCATTACGGCCAGTCGGAGACCGGGCCGATCGCGCTGCGCCCCTCGCGCTTCAACCGCGCGCGCGCCGATTCGGTCGGGCCCGCCGTGCCCGGCGTCGAGCTGCGCATCGTCGACCAGGACGGGGGCGCGCGGCGCGCGGGCGAGGTCGGCGAGGTGCTGGTGCGCGGGCCGAACCTGCTGCGCGAGTACCTGGGCGACGACGCGGCGACGCGCGAGGCCTTCCGCTTCGGCGACGGCTGGCTCGCGACCGGTGATGTCGGCTTCCTCGCCGAGGACGGCTTCCTCACCCTGGTCGACCGCGCCAAGGACATGATCGTCTCGGGCGCGGAAAACCTCTATCCCGTCGAGGTGGAGAACGCGCTGCTCCGCCATCCCGCGGTCGGCGAATACGCCGTCTTCGGCATCCCCGACGAGCGCTGGGGCGAGGTGCCGATCGCGCATGTCGTGCTGCGCGAGGGCATGGAGGCGTCCGCGCAGGAGCTGATCGACTTCGCCGAGGCCGGCACCGCGCGCTGGAAGCGGCCGCGCGTCGTCGAGTTCGTCGCCGCGCTGCCGCGCACGCCCGTGGGCAAGGTGCAGAAGAACCTGCTGCGCGAGCCCTACTGGAAGGGCCGCGCGCGGCGCATCTGACGCGCGCGCTCAGCGCGGCCGCGGATCCGACATCAGCTCCGCGCCGCGCGGGCCCGCGACCAGCGCGGCGGGCCATGCCGCGATCACGCGCCCGCGCCACGGCCCGAGATGCAGCGGCGCCGGCCAGTCGGCGGGCAGCGCCGCCTGCCGGCCATAGCTGCGCAGCACGATGCCCGTCGGGTTGGCGCGCGCCCACTCGATCGCGCCCGCGTCGCCCAGCTCGTCCGCGAAGGGCTGGCGCAGCCGGCCCGCGAAATGGAATTCGCTCTCGTAGTCGCCGACCATGCCGATGCGCCGTCCCTCCGCCTCGGCGGCGGCCAGCACGCGCGCGAGCGGCGCGGCGTCGTTCGCGGGCGCCAGCACCGTGAAGCCGATATTCGCTCCGACGACCAGCGCCGCGGTCGCGGCGGCGAGGCTGGCGAGCCGAGCCGGCGCCGCGCGCGCACGGTCGCGCAGCAGCAGCGCCGCGCCCGCGAGGAGCGCGAGGCCGAAGCCCGCGATGGCGACGGCGAGGCCGGGCGCCAGGTCCATCCCCGGCCTGCCCTGCGCGATGCGCGGCGCGAGGAAGGGCAGCGCGACCATGCCGATGCCCGCGAGCGCGAGGCCGAGCGCGGGCACCGCGCGGTCGATGCGGCGATCCTCGAAGCCGTCGCGGTCGGCGAGGCGCGCGAGCAGGATCGCCGCCAGCGCGAATTCCGGCAGCAGGTAGTGCGGCTGCTTGCCGCTGATCGCGGAGAAGGCGAGGAGGACGGGCACGCAGGCGCAGGCGACGAAGCGCGTCCCGCCCTCGCCGAGCCCGCCGCCGCGCAGGCCGCGCCAGGGCGCCAGCCACCAGAGCGCGGGGAAGAGCAGCGCGAGCAGCATCGGCGCGTACCACCAGAAGGGGCGCGCGTGCTGGAACGAGCGGACCATGCGGCCCGTGTGCTGGCCGAGGAAGATCTTGCGCGCGAATTCCTCGCCGCCGGAGATCGCCGCGGGGATCGCCCAGGCGAGGCCGATCGTGGCACCCCCGAGCAGCGCCAGCCCGAGCCCCGCGTACCAGCGCCGCCAGGACGGCGCCCCGCCGAGGGCGCGCGCCCAGAGCGGCGCGAGCAGCGCCACCGGCAGGAGGTGGAGGAACTGCACCGGCCCCTTGGAGAGGATGCCGAGGCCGAGCGCCAGCGCCACCAGCGTCCAGCCGCGCGCCTCCTGCCCGCGCGCGGCCATCGCCATGCCGATCCACCCGACCAGCGCGAAGAACGTCACCAGCGTGTCGAAGAAGGTGAGCGTGCCGAAGAGCGCGAAATACGCGAAGGCCATCAGCGCCAGCGGCGCCATCGCGGCGACCGCGGGCCGCCCGGGATGGAGCAGCCGCGCCAGGGCGGCGCAGGCGGCGAGCGAGGCGAGGCCGAAGAGCGGCACCACCATGCGCGCCCAGGCCTCGCCGACGCCGAGGATCGTCCAGCCTGCATGCATCGACCAGAACAGCAGCGGCGGCTTGTGGTGGTAGGGCACGCCGTTGCGCCACGGCACGAGGAAGTCGCCGCGCTGCCACATCTCCAGCGCGACGGCGAGGTAGCGCGTCTCGTCGACGGGCAGCAGCGGGCGCAGCGCGAGGCCGCTGGCGACGCAGGCCGCCCAGAGCAGCGCCGCGAAGGCGAGCGCGGCGCGCGGCGCGCTCACCCGCCCTCCCCGATCTCCGGACGCACGGGGCGGCGCTGCAGCCACATCACGCCGAGCAGGTCGACGATGCCGACCCAGAGCCGGTTCATGACGCCGTACTTGGAGCGCCCGGCGGCGCGCGGGCGGTGGTTGACGGGCACGTTCACCACGACGCCGCCTTCGCGCTGCACCAGCGCCGGCAGGAAGCGATGCATGTGGTCGAAGGACGGCAGGCGCAGGAAGGCCTCGCGGCGGAAGACCTTGAGGCCGCAGCCCGTGTCGGGCGTGCGGTCGCCGAGCAGCGCCGCGCGCACCGCGTTGGCGAGGCGCGAGGAGACGCGCTTGAGCCGCGTGTCGCGACGCGTCGCGCGCCAGCCCGCGACCAGCGCCGGCGCGTCGGCCTCGGCCGCGCGCGCGAGCAGGCGCGGGATGTCGGCGGGGTCGTTCTGCCCGTCGCCGTCGAGCGTCGCGATCCAGGCGCCGCGCGCGGCGCGGATGCCGGTGACCAGCGCGGCCGACTGGCCGGCGCTGCGGCGATGGCGCAGGACGCGCAGCTCGGGCATGCGCGCGCGCGCCGCGGCGAGCCGCGCGGGCGTCGCGTCGGCGCTGCCATCGTCGACATAGACGACCTCGACGCTTCGCCCCGCCAGCGCCGCCGCGATCTCGGCGAGCAGCGTGTCGATGTTGTCCTCCTCGTCGCGCACCGGCACGACGACGGAGATCTCGGGCGGGGAGGCGTCCATGGGCTGGTGGCCGGACTTCTAGCACGCGAGGGCGGGGTTGCAAGCGACCCCCGCGACGCGGCGCGGCGCGCTGCGCTAGGCTCGCGCGCACGATGCACACGAGGCCCGAGAGGGACACGAGGAAGGACGACAATCCATGCTCACCGCCGCCGCGCGCGACAAGCTCGCCCAGGTCTCCACCGCGACGATCACGACCGTCCTGTTCAAGCGGGGGCTGCGCAACCAGTTCCTGCAGGGGCCGCAGCTCGTGAACCCGAACGCGCCGCGCCTGGTCGGCCCGGCCTACACGCTGCGCTACATCCCCGCGCGCGAGGACATCGACGTCCTGAAGGTCTTCGAGGACCGCGCGCACCCGCAGCGCAAGGGCGTCGAGGAATGCCCGGCCGGCGCGGTCTTCGTGGTCGACAGCCGCGGCGACCCGCGCGCGGCCTCGGCGGGCGGCATCCTGCTCACGCGGCTGATGCGCAAGGGCTGCGCCGGCGCGGTCACCGATGGCGGCTTCCGCGACACGCCGGAGATCGCGCGCATGGACTTCGCGGTCTACCACGCGCGCCCCTCGGCGCCGACGAACCTCATCCACCACCACGCGGTCGACCTCGACGTGCCGATCGGCTGCGGCGGCGTCGCGGTCTACCCGGGCGACATCATGGTCGGCGACGGCGAGGGCGTGGCCTGCATCCCCGCCGGGATCGCCGAGGACGTGGCCAGCGAGGCCTTCGAGCAGACGGTCTACGAGGACTTCGTGCAGGAGAACGTCGACGCGGGCGCCGGCCTCTTCGGCCTCTACCCGATGCTCGACCCGGCCGTGCGCGCGCGCTTCCAGGCCTGGCGCAAGGCGAAGGGCCGCTGAACGCGCCCGCGCAGGGCGGCGCGGGCGACGGCGCGACGCGCTGGGGAACGGTGCTCGCGCTGGTCGGCGCGGGCATCGTCGCCGCCTTCCACATCGGCAAGGCGCCGGCGGCGCTGCCGGCGATGCGCGCGGAGCTCGGCCTGACGCTCGCCGAGAGCGCGTGGGTCATCTCCGCCTTCAACGTCCTCGGCGTGGCGACAGGCATGGCGCTGGGTGCGCTCGCCGACAGGCTCGGCCATCGCCGCGTCGTGCTCGCAGGGTTCGCGCTGCTCGCCGCGGCCGGCATGGCCGGCGCGATGGCGCGCGGGCCCGCCGGCATCCTCGCCGCGCGCTTCGCCGAGGGGCTCGGCTTCATGGCCGTCGTCGTGGCGGTGCCGGCGCTGATCCGCGCCTTCGCGCGGCCCGCCGACCTCGGCCTCGCGCTCGGCTTCTGGAGCACGTACATGCCGGCCGGCATGGCCGGCATGCTGGCGCTGGCGCCGCTCGCCCTCGGGCCGTGGGGCTGGCGCGGGCTCTGGCTCGCCAACGCCATCGCGGCGGCCTGCTTCGCCCTGCTGCTGGCGCGCGCCACGCGCCACGCGCCGCGAACCGCCAGCCCGGCCCGGGCGGGCTTCGCGACGGCGCTGCGCGCGACGCTGGCGGCGCCGGGCCCCGCGCTGCTGGCCGCGATCTTCGCCTGCTACACGCTGCATTTCCTCGCCGTGCTCGGCTTCCTGCCGACGCTGCTGGCGGAGGAGCATGGCGTCGCGCCTGGCATGGCGGCGGCGATGGCCGGCCTCGCCGTGGCGCTCAACGTCCCGGGCAACCTCGCCGGTGGCTGGCTCGTGCATCGCGGCGTGCCGCGCTGGGCGCTCGTGCTCGCGGTCAATGCCGGGATGGGCGCCTGCTCGCTCGCCATCCATGCCGGCGGCCTGGCGCTCGCGCCGCGCTACGCGCTCTGCATCGCGCTGTCGATGCTGGGCGGGATCCTTCCCGCGGCCGTGCTGGGCGCGGTGCCCGCGCTCGCGCCCTCGCGCGACCTGGCGGCGGCGAGCAACGGCCTCGTCATGCAGGGATCGAACCTGGGCCAGATGGCGGGACCGCCCGCGGTCGCCGCGCTGGCGGCGGCGACCGGCGGCTGGACATGGTCGCCGCTGGTCCTGCTCGCGGCCTCCGCCGGCGGCGTCGCGCTGGCGCTGGCGCTGCGCAGGCTGGAGGCCCGCGCCGCCGCCTGATCCTCAGCGCAGCATCCAGAGGATGCAGAGCGTCGAGGCGACGAGCTGCGCCAGGGTGAGCGGCAGGCCGATGCGCAGGAAGCGCATGAAGCCGATCGGATGGCCCGCCTTCGCGGCGATGCCCGCGGCCACGACGTTGCCCGCCGCGCCGATCACGGTCGCGTTGCCGCCAAGCGTGGCGCCGAACATCATGCCCACGAAGACCGGCAGCAGGTGCGCGGGCCAGCTGGAGAAGCCCGCGCCGAGCGCCTCGTCGGGCACCGCCTCGATCTCGACGAGGTAGCCCTTCACGACCAGCAGAAGGCCGATGACCACCGGCACGTTGGGCAGCGCCATCGACAGCAGCCCGACGACCCAGATCATGGCGACCGCCGCCAGCGCCGTGCGCTCGCCGAAGATCGACGCCATCAGCCGCGAGCCGCCCTGCAGCCAGCCGGTGTGGATCAGCGCCTGCACCATCATGAACATGCAGGCGATGAAGATGAGCGTGCGCCAGTCGACGTCGACGAGCACGGCGCCGGGCGATTCGACGCGCAGCCCGTAGATCACGAGCAGGCCGAGCGCCGCGCAGATGAAGGCCGCCTCGGGCGGGCTGATGCCCTCGATGTCGCCCCAGACGAAGAGCAGCACCTGCAGCGCGAAGATCGCGAGCGCCGCGGCGATGTAGGCGGGACGGTGGAGCCGGACCTCCTCCTCCGCGACCGGCCCGGCGCTGCGCGCCGTCTAGGTGCCGCGGAGCACGACGAGGCTGGCGAGGAGCAGCGCGCCGATCGCGACGAAGCCGAAGGGGCTGACGCCGCGCAGGTAGGCGTCGAAGGTCATGCCGATGCCCGAGCCGACGATGAAGGTCGCGGGGTCGCCGACCAGCGTCAGCAGGCCGGCGGAGTTGGCGACCGCGACGAGGAAGACGAGCGGCGGCACGGGATCGAGCCCCATGCGCTCGCAGGCCTTCAGCAGGATCGGCGCGAAGAGGAGGATGACCGTGGCGTTGGGCAGGAAGGCGCAGGTCGGCACGGCGGCGAGGGTGAAGGCGACGAGCAGCCGCGCGCCGCTGCCCCTGGATGCGCGCACCAGGCCCTGGCCGAGCGCGTCGAACAGGCCGGTCGGCGTCAGGATGCGCACCAGCACCATGCCGCCGAAGAGCAGCGACAGGGTCGGGCCCGCCTCGGCCGCGGCCGAGCGCAGGTCCTGCGGCTCGAGGATGCCGGCTGCGAGCACGGCCGCGACGGCGAGCATGCCGCCGACCGCGAGGTCGACGAGGTCGAGGATGAGCGCGACGACGAGCGCGAGGAACGTCGCCAGCGCGAAGATGGCGTGGAACTCGACCGGGACCATGCGGCCCTCCCCTCGGCGGTCGTGGCGCCCCCTCCCCCGGGGGCGGGGCGGCGGGGACGCCGTCCCCCGACGCCCCGGATGCCGTCCCTCGCCTAGCGCGCGCGCGCGCGCGCGCCGAGGCGCAGGCGCAGCGCGTTGAGCTTGATGAAGCCCTCGGCGTCGCGCTGGTTGTAGGCGCCCTGGTCGGCCTCGAAGGTGACCATGCGCATGTCGTAGAGCGAGCGCGGCGCCTTGCGGCCGACCACGCGGGCATGGCCCTTGTAGAGCTTCACGCGCACCGTGCCCGTGACGTTCTCCTGGCTCTTGTCGATCAGCGCCTGGAGCATCTCGCGCTCCGGGGCGAACCAGAAGCCGTTGTAGATCAGCTCGGCATAGCGCGGCATGACCTCGTCCTTGAGGTGCGCCGCGCCGCGGTCGAGCGTGATCGACTCGATGCCGCGATGGGCGACGTGCCAGATCGTGCCGCCCGGCGTCTCGTAGACGCCGCGTGACTTCATGCCGACGAAGCGGTTCTCGACGAGGTCGAGGCGGCCTATGCCATGCCTGCCGCCGAGCGCGTTCAGCTCCGTCAGCATCTCGGCCGGCGACAGGCGGCGGCCGTTCACCGCCACCGGGTCGCCCTTCTCGAACTCGACCTCGACGTACTCGGGCTTGTCGGGCGCCTGCTCGGGCGCGACCGAGCGCGAATACACGTACTCGCCCGGCTCCTCCCACGGATCCTCGAGCGCCTTGCCCTCGGCGGAGATGTGCAGGAGGTTCGAATCGACGGAGAACGGCGCCTCGCCGCGCTTGTCCTTGGCGATGGGGATCTGGTTCCTCTCGGCGAACTCGACCAGCGCGGTGCGGCTGTCGAGGTCCCATTCGCGCCACGGCGCGATCACGCGGATGTCGGGCTGCAGCGCGTAGTAGCTGAGCTCGAAGCGGACCTGGTCGTTGCCCTTGCCGGTGGCGCCATGGCACACCGCGTCGGCGCCGACCTTGCGCGCGATCTCGATCTGCCGGCGCGCGATCAGCGGGCGCGCGATCGAGGTGCCGAGCAGGTACTGGCCCTCGTAGAGCGCGTTGGCGCGGAACATCGGCATGACGAAGTCGCGCACGAACTCCTCGCGCAGGTCGTCGACGAAGATCTCCTTCACGCCGAGCATCTGCGCCTTCCTGCGCGCGGGCTCGAGCTCCTCGCCCTGGCCGAGGTCGGCGGTGAAGGTGACGACCTCGCAGCCATAGGTCGTCTGCAGCCACTTGAGGATGATCGAGGTGTCGAGGCCGCCGGAATAGGCGAGCACCACCTTGCGCACGGGTTTGCCAACGATCGGCTGGGCCATCTTCGCGTCCTCGCGGGGTGTGGGAATCGCGCGGAGTATAGGGATGGCGCCCCGTCGGGCAAGGCTCGCCACCGGCGCGCGGCTGGCGTTGAATGGGGTCCGGAACGCAAGACGGAGGGAAGAGGATGTACGAGCTCCACGCATGGCCCACGCCCAACGGCTACAAGGTCTCGATCCTGCTCGAGGAGCTCGGCCAGCCCTACGAGGTCGTGCCCGTCGACATCGGCGCGGGCGACCAGTTCCGCCCGGGCTTCCTCGAGATCTCGCCCAACAACAAGATGCCGGCGCTGGTCGACCGCGAGGGGCCGGGCGGCAAGCCGCTCGCCGTGTTCGAATCCGGCGCGATCATGATGTACCTCGCGGAGAAGCATGGCCGCTTCTGGCCGGCGGAGACGCGCGCGCGCTACGGCGTCGCGCAGTGGCTGATGTTCCAGATGGCGAGCGTCGGGCCGATGCTCGGCCAGGCCGGGCATTTCCTGAACTACGCGCCCGAGCCGATCCGCTACGCCATCGACCGCTACGTGAACGAGGGCCGCCGCATCTACGGCGTGCTCGACCGGCGCCTCGCGCGCGAGGAATGGCTCGCCGGCGGCGCCTACTCGATCGCCGACATGGCGGTCTTCCCGTGGCTGCGCTTCCCCGACCGCCAGGGCCAGGACATGGCGCAGTTCCCGAACCTCAGGCGCTGGTTCGAGGCGATCGACGCGCGCCCGGCCACGAAGCGCGGCTGCGCGCTGCTCGCCGAGCGCCGCCGCGCCGGCCCGCCCGACGCCAAGGCGCGCGAGATGCTGTTCGGCGCGACGCAGTACCAGAAGCGCTGAACGGCGCGGGCCACGCCCGGGAGGGAGCAGCTCAGCCCGGCGCCGGGGCCGCGCGGCGCTGGCGCTCGGTGTCGCTCTTGAGCTGGCCGCAGGCCGCGAGGATGTCGCGGCCGCGCGGCCGGCGCACCGGCGTGGTGAAGCCCGCCTCCGCCAGCACGTCGGAGAACCTCTCGATCTGGTCCCAGCTCGAGCACTCGAACTCCGAGCCCGGCCAGGGATTGAACGGGATGAGGTTCACCTTGGCGTGGATGCCGGCCAGCAGCTGCACGAGGCCGCGCGCGTCGGCGAGCGAATCGTTCACGCCCTTCAGCATCACGTACTCGAAGGTGATGCGCCGCGCGTTCGACGCGCCGGGATAGGAACGGCAGGCGTCGAGCAGCTCGGCGATCGGCCATTTCTTGTTGATCGGCACGATGCGGCTGCGCAGCTCGTCGGTGACGGCGTGCAGGCTGATGGCGAGGCTGACGCCCAGCTCCTCGCCGCAGCGCCGGATCATCGGCACGACGCCGGAGGTGGAGAGCGTGATGCGCCGGCGCGAGAGCGCGAAGCCGTCCTGGTCCATCGCGATCGACAGCGCGCGCGCGACGTTCTCGTAGTTGAAGAGCGGCTCGCCCATTCCCATCATCACGACGTTCGTGAGCTTGCGGCCGCGCTCCGGCGGCGGCCACTCTCCGAAGGCGTCGCGCGCGGAAAGCAGCTGCGCCACGATCTCGTGGGCCTCGAGGTTGCGCACCAGGCGCTGCGTGCCGGTATGGCAGAACCTGCAGGTCAGCGTGCATCCGACCTGGCTCGAGACGCAGAGCGTGCCGCGCTCCTTCTCGGGGATGTGGACGCACTCGATCTCCGCGCCATCCTCCATGCGCAGCAGCCATTTCTGCGTGCCGTCGATCGAGGCCTGGTGGCGCGAGATGGCGGGGCGGTAGACGTAGAAGCGCTCCTCGAGCCGCGCGCGCAGCCCCTTCGAGATGTCGCTCATGCCGCCGAAGTCGGTGGCGCCGCGCACGTAGATCCAGCGCCAGAGCTGCCCCGCGCGGAACGGCTTCTCGCCCAGCTCCGCGAGCGCGGCCGCGATCTCCGGCCGCGCCAGGCCGACGAGGTTGCGCCTGCCGTCGGCGCGCGGCGCCAGCGGCGCCTGCGCCGTGTCGATCTCGGGCTTCGCGGCGGCGGGCGCGGTCGGGGTCCGGTCGTCCATGGGGGCTCTGCCTGGCCGGTCGGGTGGAGGCCGGCGCAAGCTGCTCAGGGCAGCCCGCAGGCCCGGCTGGCGAGGTCGAGCACCCTGGCGAAGCCCGCCAGCCTGAACGTGTCGGAGGTCGACGCGCCCCGCTGCGACACGCCGGAGACGACCAGCTCCTTGCCGGAGCGCAGCGCGGCGACGATCGCCTTGTCGGCCTCTACGTCCCGGCTCCAGATCACCTGGGGCGCCTTGTCGCTGCGGCGCGAGAACTCGAAGTTCTTCGTCTTGTCGACGACCGCGACCATCGGCTTCGACGTGCTCACCGGGTAGCCGGGGTGGAAGCTGACCTCGTCGCGCTGCCTGTGGGCGGGGCGATGGGTGACCATGATCCGGACATCGTCGCGCTTCGCGCTCGCCGGCTTGACCTGCGACGAGGTCGGGGCGGACGTCACGTAGCAGATCCTGGCGGCGCCCTCGCCGAACTCGTAGGCCTGCCAGCCCTCGGCGCTGCCGAGCGATCTGTAGCTCTGCTGGCCCTGGGCCAGCGCCGCGGGCACGCAGGCGACGGAGGAAAGAAGCGAGAGCACAAGGAAGATCCGGGCGCGACCCACGGCGAAACCCCTGCCAGGCTGAGCGGTTCGCGCGCAACGGTGATCCGCCGCGCGTCGCCCGGCGTATGACATGGAGCATGTTGAGCGTCAATCGCCGCCCGGGCGCGCCATCCCGCGACCGCAAGCCTGCCGCCGCGCAGCCGGGCGCGCCGCCCCTTGAGGCGCGGCCGCGCCGAGGTTACCTATGGCGCATGCCGGGGGAAGTGATCGAGGGGCGGGCGGGCGTCATGCCGCATGCCGCACTGATGCTGCGCGTCGCGCGCGAGCGGGACCGCTCCGCCTTCGCCGAGCTCTTTGGCCATTTCGGCCCGCGCGTGAAGAGCTACCTCATGCGCCTCGGCTCCGACGCCAGCGGGGCGGAGGACCTCCTGCAGGAGGTCATGCTCGCCGTCTGGCGCCGTGCCGCCACCTACGACCCGTCCCAGGCGGGCGTCGCGACCTGGATCTTCACCATCGCGCGCAACAAGCGCATCGACGCGCTGCGCCGCATGCCGCGCGGCGGCCTCGACCCGAACGACCCGGCGCTGCAGCCCGAGCCGCCGCCCGCGCCCGACCACGAGGCCGAGGCGATGCGCTGGGAGGGCGCGATCGCCGAGGCGGTGGCCGCCATGCCGCGCGAGCAGGCCGAGATCCTGCGCCTCGCCTACTACGAGGACATCTCGCACAGCGACATCGCCACGCGCATCGGCGTGCCGCTGGGCACCGTGAAATCGCGGCTGCGACTCGCCATGGCGCGGCTGCGCACTAGGTTCGCTGAACAGGAATGATGAAGATGAACGCAATCCAGGCCCGCGAAGCCGCAGACGAGATCCTGCTCGACCACGCGCGAGGCGCAGCCTCGGCGCCTGTACGGCTCATCGTCGAGGCCCACGTGGCCCTCGACCCGGCCGCGCGCAGGCGCCATCGCTGCCTCGAGGCGGTCGGCGGCGCGATGCTCGAGACGATCGAGCCCGTGGCCACCGCGACCGACGCGCTCGACAGGCTCTTCGCGCGCATCGACGCCGGCCATGGCGCCGAGGCCGCGGCGACGCGCGACGGCTCGGGGCGGTTCCCCGCGGTCCTGCGCGCGCACATGCCCGGCGGCATCGACGCGCTGCCATGGCGGCAGGTGGCGCGCGGCGTCCACGAGGCCGCGCTCGGCGTCGAGGACGGCCCACGGAAGGCCTCGCTCCTGCGCATCGCCGCCGGGCGCGCCATCCCGCGCCATACCCATCGCGGCGACGAGATGACGCTCGTCCTCGAGGGCGACTTCTCGGATGAGCATGGGCGCTACGCGCGCGGCGACCTCGCGGTCGCCGACGGCTCGATCGAGCACCAGCCCGTGGCCGGTGCCGGCGGCGACTGCATCTGCCTGGTCGTGACCTCGGCGCCGATCCGCCTGACCGGCAAGCTGCTGCGCCTGCTCAATCCGTTCCTGCCGCGCTGACCGCCCGCGGCCGCCGGATCTTCGGCGGCGCGAAGGCGTGGCGCGCGAGCGGCTCGACCGGGCCGCCCGCGGCGACCGGCCGCGCGGGGAACCGCCCGCGGCTCACGAGGCGGTCGTACATGACCAGCGCGCCGGCCAGCGACAGGTTGATCGAGAAGCGCGTCGGGATCTTCACGACATGCGCGCAGCGCGCGACGAGCGCCGGCGACAGCGAGCCGCGCTCCGGCCCCATCACGTAGGCCGCCGCGCGCGGATGTCGGAACGAGGGCAGGTCGACCGCGTCGTCCATCAGCTCGACGCCGACGAGGTCGCAGCCGCGCGGCAGCGCGAAGTCGCCGACCGAGGCGAATTCGTAGAAGGGCAGGCTGCCCGGCGCGTCCGAGGTGTCGGCGAGGCGGCCCTCGTCGCGCGCGTAGTTCGCCGCGATGGTGAACACGAAGGACGCGCCGAAGGCATGCGCGGTGCGCATCAGCGCGCCGACGTTCATCGCCTTGGTGACGCCCTCGACGCCGATCGCGAAATAGCCGCGCACGCCTCGCTCCTCCGCCCGTGACGCGGCGGAGATTGCGCCGCCACCGGCGCGCGGGCAAGCTGCGCGCGCCATGGACCCGAACCCCTTCCTCGTCGACGTCGCGCGCGGCGCGATGGTCGAGAGCCGCCATCGCGGCCGCTTCGTCGTCGTCGATGCCGATGGCCGCGTCCTCGCCTCCGGCGGCGACGTCGATGCGCCGGTCTTCCCGCGCTCGGCGATCAAGTTCCTGCAGGCGCTGCCGCTGGTGGAGAGCGGCGCCGCCGACGCCTTCGCGCTTTCGCAGGCGGAGCTCGCGATCTCCTGCGCGAGCCATGGCGGCGAGCCCCGCCATGTCGAAGCGGTCGCGGCCTGGCTGGAGCGCATGGGCCTGGGCGAGCCCGACCTCGAATGCGGCGCGCACATGCCTTCCGCCGCCGCGGCCGCCGAGGCGCTGGTCCGCGCCGGCGCCAGGCCGGTCGCGCTCCACAACAACTGCTCGGGCAAGCACGCGGGCATGCTCGCGACCTGCCTGCATCTCGGCGACGACACGCGCGGCTACATCAGGCCGGGCCATCCGCAGCAGATGCGCGTGATGGAGGCCTTCGAGGCGATGCTCGGCCTCGACCTCTCGCGCGCGCCGCGCGGCGTCGATGGCTGCGGCCTGCCGCAGGTCGGGATCCCGTTGCGCGCGCTCGCCACGGGAATCGCGCGCTTCGGCGCGCCCGGCGGCCTGCCCGCGCTGCGCGCGGCGGCGTGCCGGCGCCTCGCCGCCGCGATCCTCGCCGAGCCCTTCATGCTCGCGGGCACGGGGCGCTTCTGCACGCGCGCGATCGAGGCCTGCGGCGGGCGCGCGGTGATCAAGACAGGCGCCGAGGGCGTCTATGTCGCCGCGATCCCCGCGCAGGGCCTCGGCATCGCGCTCAAGATCGACGACGGCGCCGCGCGCGCCGCGGAGGTCGCGATGGGCGCGCTGCTGCTGCGCCATGGCGGGCTCGACGACGCGGCGCGCGCGCGCCTCGGCGAGATGGTCGCGCCGACGCTCTCCAACGCCGCAGGCATCGCGGTGGGTGGCATCGCGCCGGCGCCGGGCTGGTGAACGGCGTGAGCGCACCCGATCCCGTCCGCGCCCAGTACGAGGCCTACCCCTACCCGCCGCGCGACCCGCGCGATGAGGCGAAGCGGCTCGTCGAGGGCAGCCCGAGCCACCTCGCGGAGGTCGTGCACCATGTCCGCGGCGGCGCATTCGATCCCGCGCGGCCCTTCCGCGCGCTGGTCGCGGGCGGCGGCACGGGCGACGCCGCGATGATGCTCGCCCAGCACCTCGCGGATGCCGGCGCGACGCGGGCCGAGGTCACCTATCTCGACTGGTCGACGGGATCGCGCCGAATCGCCGAGGCGCGCGCCGCCGCGCGCGGCCTCGCGAACCTGCGCTTCGTGACGGGCTCCCTGCTCGAGCTCGGCGCGCTCGGCCTCGGCGGCTTCGACTACGTCGATTGCTGCGGCGTGCTGCACCACCTCGAGGATCCCGACGCGGGCCTCGCGTCGCTGGCGCGCGCGACGGCGCCGCATGGCGGCATGGGCATCATGCTCTACGCGCCGCTCGGCCGCACCGGCGTCTACCCGATGCAGGAGGCGCTGCGCGCGCTCGATGCCGGGGAACCGCCCGCCGAGCGCATCGCCTTCGCGCGCCGCCTACTCGCGCAGCTGCCGGCGACCAACTGGCTGAAGCGCAACCCGTTCATGACCGACCACATCGTGGAGGGCGATCCGGGCCTGCACGACCTGCTGCTGCACGCGCGCGACCGCGCCTACTCGGTCGACCAGGTCCACGACTTCGTCGCGCGCGCGGGCCTGCGCCTCGTCGCCTTCGCGCCCCCCGCGCGCTACGAGCCGCGGCACTACCTCTCCGACGCGCAGCTCCTGCGCCGCGCCGAGGCGCTGGCGCCGCGCGCGCGCCAGGCGCTGGCGGAGAACCTCGCCGGCAACATCGGCCGCCACGCCTTCTACGTCGTGCACGCGTCCAACGCGGTGGAGGCGCCGCGCCCGGATTCGCTCGACCTCGTGCCGGTGCCCGCGAATGTCGACATGGCGCAGCTGGCGCGCAGCGTCGGCACGAGCGGCGCCATCTCGGCGACCGTGGACGGGCTGCCCTTCCGGCTGAAGCTGCCGCGCCTTGCCGGCGCGATCCTCGCGCGCGTCGACGGGCGCGCGCGGCTGCGCGAGATCCACGCGGCGCTGCAGGCCCGGGACGCGCGGCTCGACGAGGCGACCTTCCTGTCCCAGTTCGCGCAGGCCTTCGAGAGCCTGCATGCCCTGGGCAAGCTCATGCTGAGGCGCTGACATGGACGAGGCGGGCATCGACGCCGAGGCGACGCTGCGGCGCGAATTGCTGCTGGCCTTCCATGTCCTCGACATCGAGGGGCTCGACAGCGGCATCGCGGGCCATCTCACCGCGCGCCTGCCCGGCGCCGGGACGTTCCTGTGCCATTCCCACGGCCTCGGCTTCGGCGAGGTGGGCGCGCGCGACATCAACCGCGCCGGCATGGACCTCGCGCGCCTCGAGGGGCGCGGGCGCATCGGCCCCTCGCTGTCGATCCACGCCGCGATCTACCGCGCGCGGCCGGATGTCGGCTGCATCGTGCACGCGCACGACGAATCGGCCGTGGCGCTGACCGCCACCGGCGCCGAGCTCGAGCCGCTCTACCAGAGCGCGCTGCTGCTGGCCGGCGACGTCGCGACCCATCGCGACTATGGCGGCATCGTCGAGACCGAGGAGAGCGGCCGCGCCCTGGCCGCCGCGCTCGGCGCCCGGCGCGCGCTGCTGCTCGCCAACCATGGCACGCTCGTCGTCGGCGCCTCGATCCGCGAGGCCGTGCACGCCGCGGTCATGCTGTCGGCGGCCTGCCGCATCCAGTTGCGCGCGATGGCGGCCGCGCCGGGGCGCAGCCTCCACGCCGTCGACGCCGCGACGGCCAGCGAGGCGAAGTCGTTCCTGCTTTCCGCGCGCGTGCTGGGCATGCGCTGGGACCACTACGTGCGCCGCGCGCTGGCCGCGCGGCCCGGCCTGATCGCCGAGCTCTCGACCCTGCGCGGCTGAGGCGCTCAGTTCGGGCGCTGCGGCGGCGCGTCCGGGTCGGGCTCGGGAAGGCCCGGCGCCGGGCTCGCCTGATGGTGGACCAGCCTCCAGCCATCCTTCTCGCGGCGGAAAAGGTTGGTCGCGACCAGCGCCTGGCCCTGTATGTCCTCGTGGCAGACCACCATCGCGGTGTCGCCCCAGACGAAGGCGCGCGGCGCGACGCAGGCGATGCGCGGCGCCTGCGGGTTGACGAGGATGCGCGTCCAGCTCGCCATCACCGCGTCGCGGCCATGCAGCGGCGGCCATCCCGGATGGATGCACGCCACCGGCTCGACGCGGCCCCAGGCGCGGTCCATCGCGTCGATGTCGCGGTCGCAGAAGGCCCGGTAGAAGGCCTCGTTGGCGAACAGCACCGCCTCGCGGTCGGCGATCGCGGTCATGGCGCGTCTCCTCGCGTCGCCGTCAGCACGACAGCGAGAGCAGCAGCGGCTGGTGGTCGGAGGCGTCGGTCGCCACGTCGACCGCCAGCGCGCGCAGCCGCGGCGCCAGCCGGGCGGAGACGAGGAAGAAGTCGCGCGCATGGCCACCCTGCGGCCACTGGCGGCGGTCATGCACGCCGCAGGTCGGGTCGTGCGGGCGCGAGCCATGCAGCACGGGCCAGGCGTCGGCATAGGCCCCGGGCGCCGTCGTCGCGGCGTAGCTCGCCTCGTCGAGCGGGAAGTTGAAGTCGCCGCAGAGCACCGTGCCGGCGACCGGCGGCAGCGCGCCGTAGGGGCCCTTGCCCGCGGGCGCGGGCGCCGCGTCGCGCGCGGCCCATTCCGCCTCGAGCACGACCAGCCGGTCGGCCTGGGCGCGGCGCTGCGCGAGCGAATGGTACTCGAGATGCGTGGTCACGACGCGCAGCGCGCCCGCGCCGGTCGCGACGACCGCCTCGAGCGCGTTGCGCTGCATGCTGATCACCGAGGCGTCGGCGGGCCGCGGCAGCGCGTGCGCGATGGCGTCGAGCACCGGCAGGCGCGACAGGATCATGTTGCCGAAGCGCAGCCGGCGCCCATCGCCGGGCCGGTCGACGGCGGGCACGAAGACGGGCGCGTGGCCGGGGAAGAGCGCGGCGAGCGCGGCGGCCTGGTCGGCCTCGGCGCCGGGCGCGAGCGCGCCGAAGCCGTCGGAGACCTCCTGGAAGCACAGCACGTCGGCATCGCCCATCGCGCGGCAGGCGGCGGCGATGCGCGGCAGGTCGACCCGTCCGTCCATGCCGAGGCCGAACTGGATGTTCCAGGACAGGATGCTGACGTCGCGGCTCATGGGCCCTTCCCCTCGCTGGCGCGCGACGCCAGCGCCGCGCGCGCGGCGACCGGCGCGTCGACGCGCGGACCCGCGGACCATGCGATGCGGTCGAAGGCGCCGCAATGCCCGCATGTCGCCTGCCAGCGCGCGTGGCGCGCGCCGCAGGCGCCGCAGGTCCAGCCATCCTCGCCGGGCGCCTCGGCGGCGCGCGCGAGCCAGCGCCGCGCGGCGACGCCGTCGCCCTTCTCCACCTCCTCGACGCGCGCCATGAGCCGCGCCACCGCGCCATCGGCCTGCCCCGACGAGACCGCCGACGCGGCGTCGAGGTGGCGGCGCGCCTCGCCCCAGAGCTGCGCGTCGACCGCCGCGCGCGCCAGGGCGAGATGGCTTTCGGGATGGCGCGGCGCCAGCGCGGCGAGGCGCTCGGCCGCCTTGACGCGCGCGATCGGGTCCGCGGCGCCACGCGCGCGCGGATGCAGCGCGGCGAGCTCGGGGCGCGGCGCGCGCGACCAGGCCTGCTCGATGACGCGCAGCGCGGCGCGCGCGCGGCCGGCGTCGAGATGGAGCCCGGCGAGCCAGGCGGCCACCGCCTCGTGGTCGGGATCGGCCTTCCACGCGGCCTCCGCCTGGGCGAGCGCCTCGGCCGCGCGCCCCGCGGCGGCCGCCTCGCGCGAGCGCTCGAGCGCGATCGCCGCGGCATGGCGCGCGGCCTCGGCGGGTGGCACCGCGCCGATGCGCCGCGCGTCGCGCAGCGTGCGCTGCGCGTCCTCCCACGCGCCGGCCCGCGCCTCGAGGCCGAGCAGCGTCGTCTGCACCCAGGCGGTCCTGGGCCGCAGCGCGCGCGCGCGCCGCGCGAGCGACAGCGCGGCGGCCTCGTCGCCGGACTTCAGCGCCTGCGAGATCAGGCCGCGCAGGCCGAGGAACTCGGTCTCCGGCCTGGCGAGCATGCGCTCGAAATGCCGCCGCGCCTCCTCCTCGTCGCCGACCAGCTGCGCGGCCTGCGCGGCGAGCAGCATCGTGAGCGGCGGCTCGTCGAGCAGCGCGTCGGCGCGCCGCGCATGGCGCCGCGCGTCCTGCGGGTCGCCCGCGGCGACGGCGACCAGCCCGCTGGTGAGCGCGGCATAGCCGCGGCGCCGGCGGCGGTCGCGACTCCAGCGCCGGAAGCGCCGCGGGCCGGTGACGACGAGGCGCCAGAGCGATGCAAGCGCCACCGCGAGCGCGGCGAGCGCGGCCGCGCCGGCGAGCATCATCCCGAAGGACGTGTCGACGCGCCATCCCTGCCAGGTGATCGAGACCTCGCCGGGCCGGTCGGCGAGCCAGCCCACGGCGAGCATCAGCGCGCCGGCGAGGAGGAGGAAGGCGGCGGCGCGGCGCATCGCGGCTCAGCCCGGCGCGCCGGCGGCGCGCGCAAGCCCGGCGAGCGCATCGTCGAGCGCGGCGCGTGCGCGCGCCTGCGCCAGCCAGGGCGCGAGCACGGGCGCGGCGGGGCCGGCGACGCGCGCGACGAGGTCGATCGCCGCGGCGAGCTCGCCTGCCTGCAGCCGGCGCTCGGCGCGGGCCAGCAGCGCCTCGGCGTCCTCGCCCTCGACCTCGCCGACGCGGCGCACGGCGGCGAGCGCGGAGAGCCGCGACAGCGCGGCCTCCCACCAGCCGGAGGACGGGGCCGTCGCGCGCGCAGCGCGCAGCGCGGCGGCCGCGAGGCCGGGGAAGCGGGCGCGCAGTTCCTCGGGCGGCGGCGGCAAGGCAGCCAGCCGGTCTTCTACTTGCGCAAGCGCGGCCGCGAGGCGCGGCTGGCCTGACGCGAGCGTGCGCAGCGCGGCCCGTTCGGCGCCGGCATCGCCGCCGCGGGCAAGGGCGGCGCGCAGCGCTGCCACCGCCGGGCCGATTCGCGTCGCGCGATCGGCATCCTCGCGGCGCGCCGCGGCGAGGCGTTCCTCGGCGCGACGCTCGTCCGCCAGCCGGGCCTCGGCCTCGCGCGCGCCGGAGAGCCGCGACAGGTCCTCGCGCAGCGCGGCAAGCTCGGTGGCGAGGCGCTGGTTCTCCGCCGCGACCGCCGCGAGCGCGGCGGCATCGGCGCCCGGCTCGCGCGCCGAGCCCGGCGATGGCTGGGCGGCGGCGCGCGCGGCCTCGATCTCCTGGCGCAGCTCGCGCTCGAGCGCGGAGAGGCGCGCACCCTGCGCCGTCGCGGCATCGGAAAGGCGCGCGATCGACGCCTCGATGCGCGCGGCGCGCTCCGCGAGCGCGGGGAGCTCGCGCGGCATGGCGCGCGGCGCGGCAAGCTCGGCCTCCGCGCGGGCGAGGCGCGCGACGAGCGCGTCGTCCAGCCCTGCGCGGCGCGAGGCCTCGTTCGTCGCGTGCACGGCGAGGGCGAGCGCCGCCAGCGCCAAGGACGCGGCGACGGCCGGAAGCAGCCGCAGCGCGCGCGCCGCGATGTTGGCGGACGACGACGGGCCGGGTTCCTGCGCGACCTGCATCTCCTCCTCCGCGCGCGATGTCCCGGCGGCGGGCGCGATCGCCGCGAGCAGGGCATCCTCGTTGGGCGCCGCGGCGACCACGACGCGCCGCCACGCAAGGCCCGAGGCCGCGGCGGCGACCGCCTCGCTCAGCGCGTAGAGGTCGATGCGCGCGGCCGCCGCGCGCAGCCCCGCCGCCTCCACCAGGCCGACGAGGATCGCCGCGCTTCGCGGCGAGAATACGAGCACGCCGTCGATCCCGCCCTGCGCGAAGGCGTCGCGCGCAGCGTCGGAAAGCCGCGGCGACGGCTCGGCGGCGTAGAGCGCCGCCGTCCTGACCTCGAAGCCGCGCGCGGCGAGCCTGCCGGCGAGGTCGCCCGCGACCACCTTGCCCGCGACATGGAGGAGCGGGCCGTCCCCGGGCCTGCGGCGCGCGAGGACCAGCGCCTCGAGCGCCGCCGCGTCGCCATCGGCGCAGGCGATGTCCGCGAAGCCGACCTCGCGCGCCGCGCGCGCCGTCGCGGCGCCGACCGCGAAGACGGCAAGGCCGCGCTCCTGGCTGCGCAGCGCGAAGGCGCGCACGCCGTTGGCCGAGGTGAAGAGGAGCGCCGTCGCGCCCGCGAGCGGCAGGGCGGCGGCGAGGTCCGGCGCGATCGACAGCAGCGGCTCGACGAGCGCCTCGTGCCCGAGCTGGCCGAGCCGCCCCGCGAGCGCGAGCCCGTCGTCGAGCGGTCGCGTCACGAGCAGCCGCATGTCCCGTGCCTTCAGTCGAGGCGCGGGAAGCGGTCGCCGGCCATCCCGAGGATCCGGCGCGCGACGTCGTCGCCGAGCGCCGCGGCGTCGCGCGGCGCGGCGGTGCCGCTCGCGCGCCAGCCCTCGCGGCCGTCCGGCGTCGCGACGAAGCCCGTCAGCGAGAGCCTGCCGTCCTCGATGGTCGCGTGGCCGGCGATCGGCGTGCGGCAACTGCCCTCGAGGCGCAGCAGCAGCGCGCGCTCCGCGACCACGGCGTCGGCGGTGTCGCGATGGCCGACGCGCGCCAGCAGGTCGAGCACGCGCCGGTCGTCGTCGCGCACCTCGCAGCAGACCGCGCCCTGCCCGACGGCGGGGACGAACTCCGCGGGATCGAGCGCGAGGGTGATGCGCGAACCGAGCCCGATCCGGCGCAGCCCCGCCGCGGCGAGGATGATCGCGTCGACCTCGCCGTCGTCGAGCTTGCGCAGCCGCGTGTCGACGTTGCCGCGCATCATGCGGATGGCGATGTCCGGGCGCAGCGCGAGGAGCTGCGACTGGCGGCGCAGCGCGGAGGTGCCGATGGAGCAGCCGGGCGGCAGGTCGGCGAGCCGGCGCGGGCTGCCGTCGCGCATGACCAGCGCGTCGCGCGGATCGTCGCGCTCGAGAATGCAGCCCAGCGCGAAGCCGGGCGGCAGCACGCCGGGAAGGTCCTTGGTGGAATGCACCGCGACGTCGATGCTGCGCTCCGCCAGGGCTTCCTCCAGCTCCTTCGTGAACAGGCCCTTGCCGCCGATCGCGGAAAGCGGGCGGTCCTGGATCCGGTCGCCCGTGGTCCTGATCACCACGGTCTCGATGGCGCCCGGCGCGGCCAGCTCGGGCCACGCGCCGGCAAGTGCCGCCGCGACGAGCCGGGTCTGGGCGAGCGCCAGCTGCGAGCCGCGCGTTCCAAGGCGGAGCATTGCAACATTCATGGCGGCTTTCTTTAACAGGGCCGGGCCGTCGTCGCCACATCGCGATGGCCCCTCCCCCGGCGACCGCGCGAGCCGCGCATTGCCCGCGCCGGAGGCGTGGATTATGACTCTGCCGGCGCTGGGCCGGAGGCCCCGCGGGCAAGCCTCGAGGGAGAAACGCCATGTCGGAAGGGAACCTCTTTCCCGTCGCGAAGGAACATGCCGCGCGCGCCTGGGTCGATGCCGCCAAGTACGGGGCGATGTACGCGCATTCCCTCAAGGATCCCGTCGGCTTCTGGGCCCAGCATGGCCGCCGCGTCGACTGGATGAAGCCCTACACGCAGGTGAAGGACGTCTCCTTCGACGCGCGCGACCTGCATGTCCGCTGGTTCCACGACGGGACGCTCAACGTCTCCGCCAACTGCGTCGACCGCCACCTCGCCACCCGCGGCGACCAGGTCGCGATCATCTGGGAGGGCGACGACCCCGGCGAGGACCGGCGGATCACCTATCGCGAACTGCACGAGCAGGTCTGCCGCCTCGCCAACGCGATGAAGGCGCGCGGCGTGAAGAAGGGCGACCGCGTCACGATCTACCTGCCGATGATCCCCGAGGCCGCCTACGCGATGCTGGCCTGCGCGCGCATCGGCGCGGTGCACTCGATCGTCTTCGGCGGCTTCTCGCCCGACAGCCTCGCCAACCGCATCCAGGACTGCGAGTCGAACTTCCTGATCACCGCCGACGAGGGCCTGCGCGGCGGCCGCAAGGTGCCGCTGAAGGTCAACGCCGACGCGGCGCTCCGGACCTGCCCGACGGTGAAGAACGTGCTGGTCGTCCGGCGCACCGGCGGCGCGGTTGCCTGGGAGGCGGGGCGCGACCTCTGGTACCACGACGAGGTGGCGGCGGCCCCGGCCGACTGCCCGCCCGCGGAGATGGGCGCCGAGGACCCGCTCTTCATCCTCTACACCTCCGGCTCCACCGGGAAGCCCAAGGGCGTGCTGCACACGACCGGCGGCTATCTCGTCTGGGCGTCGATGACGCACCAGTACGTCTTCGACTACCACGACGGCGACATCTACTGGTGCACCGCCGACGTGGGCTGGGTCACCGGCCACAGCTACATCGTCTACGGCCCGCTCGCCAACGGCGCCACGACGCTGATGTTCGAGGGCGTGCCGAACTACCCGGACTCCTCGCGCTTCTGGCAGGTCGTCGACAAGCACGAGGTGAACATCTTCTACACCGCGCCCACCGCCATCCGCGCGCTGATGCGCGAGGGCGAGGCGCCGGTCAGGAAGGCGAGCCGCAAGTCGCTGCGCCTGCTCGGCTCGGTCGGCGAGCCGATCAACCCCGAGGCCTGGCTCTGGTACCACCGCGTGGTGGGCGACGGCCGCTGCCCGATCGTCGACACCTGGTGGCAGACCGAGACCGGCGGCATCCTCATCACGCCGCTGCCCGGCGCGATCGCGCAGAAGCCGGGCTCGGCGACCAAGCCCTTCTTCGCGGTGAAGCCGGTGATCGTCGACAACGAGGGCAAGGAGCTCTCCGGCACCTGCGAGGGCAATCTCTGCATCGCCGATTCCTGGCCCGGCCAGATGCGCACGGTCTTCGGCGACCACCAGCGCTTCATCGACACCTACTTCAAGACCTTCCCCGGCAAGTACTTCACCGGCGACGGCTGCCGGCGCGACGCGGACGGCTACTACTGGATCACCGGGCGCGTCGACGACGTCATCAACGTCTCGGGCCACCGCATCGGCACGGCCGAGGTCGAGTCGGCGCTGGTCGCGCACCCGAAGGTCGCGGAGTCCGCGGTCGTCGGCTACCCGCACGACATCAAGGGCCAGGGCATCTACGCCTATGTCACGCTGAAGGCCGGCGAGCAGCCGGGCGAGGAGCTGCGCAAGGAGCTCGTCGCGTGGGTGCGCAAGCAGATCGGCCCGATCGCGACGCCGGACATGATCCAGTGGGCGCCGGGCCTGCCGAAGACGCGCTCGGGCAAGATCATGCGCCGCATCCTGCGCAAGATCGCCGCGAACGAGCACTCGGCGCTCGGCGACATCTCCACCCTCGCCGATCCCGGCGTGGTGGACGAGCTGGTGACCAACCGCCTCAACAAGGGCTGACGCCGCGGCGACCGGGGAGCGCCGCGGCCGCGCTCCCTTCCCGCGCTTGCCAGCGCCGCCCGGGCGGCGCGCGTTCCAGCAAGGGGACGAGATGTCGCCCAAGGGCTGCCTGTCGACCTCATTCCTGCTCCTGCTCTCGCTCTGGTCGCTGCTCGTCGGCGGGCTGATCGTCGCGGGCTGGATCGGCGCGGGGCTGCTCGAGTTCTTCCTGCGCGCCGCGCTGGCCGACCTCTCCGGGGCGAGGCACGCGGCGCAGGAGGTCCTCGACATGCTGCGCGCGATCGGCTTCGGCGCCATGGCCGGGCTCTGGGCCGTCGGCGCGGCCGTCCTTCTCGCGCTCTGGCTCGCCTTCCGCCGCGGCGCGGAGGCTGAGCAGCAGCGCCAGCGCCACGGGGCCGGCCGCGTGATCGACATCGAGGCGGTGGTGGTCGAGCGCCACGAGGCGCGGGGCGCCGCGCGAGCGGCGCCGCGCGACGACGGGCCGGGGCGGCTTCCCCCGCCCGGGCCGCCGCGTCCGTGACGCCGGCACGATGACGCGACGCCATCTCGTCTTCGCGGCCAAGCTGCTCGTCTCGGCGGGCCTGCTCTGGTTCCTGCTGCACAAGGTCCGGCTCGGGCCCGTGCTCGAGCGGCTCGCGGAGGCCGACGCGGCGCCCCTGCTCGCCGCCTTCGCCGTCTTCCTGTTCCAGATGGCATTGACGGCGCTGCGCTACGCGCGCGTCGGCGACGCGCTCGGCGCGCCGATGGACGCGGCGACGGCGCTGCGGCTCGTGCTCGTCGGGCATTTCTTCGGCCAGGCCCTGCCCTCGGCCGTGGGCGGCGACGCGGTGCGGATCTGGTTGGCGACGCGGCTCGGCATCCCGCTCGGCCGCGCGGCGAGCGTGGTGCTCTGCGACCGCGGCGTCGCCTTCCTCGTGCTGATGGCGATCGCGCTCGCCTGCGCGCCGCTCTTCCTCGCGCGCATCGCCGACGAGGCGGCGCGGCTCTTCCTGCTCGTCCCCGCCCTCGCGGTCGCGGGCGCGACGCTCACCATCGCGCTGGCCCGCGAGGCGAACCTCGCCTGGCTCGGGGCGCGCGGCGTGCCGCATGCGCCGCTCGCGCTGGCCCGCGACATCCGCGCGACGACGCGCGGCCCGGGCGCGGCGGCGATCCTGGCGCTCGCGCTCGCCGCGCAGCTCGGCTTCATCGCCTCGACCTGGCTCGCCGCGCGCGGCCTCGGCCTCGCGGTCGACCTCGCCGACTGCCTCGTCGTCATGCCGCCGGTGATCCTCGCGACGCTGCTGCCGGTGTCCATCGCCGGCTGGGGCGTGCGCGAGGGCGCGATGGTCTTTGGCTTCGGGCTGCTCGGCGTCGCGGCGGCGGATGCGCTGGCGCTGTCGATCCTGGTCGGCCTCGCCAATGTCCTCGCCGGCCTGCCTGGCGCGGCGCTGTGGCTGGCCGGGCGCCGGGTCAGCTCGTCCGGCTGACGATGCGGCCAGGCGTGGCGGAGCCCTGGTCGCGCTCGAAGACGAGCTCGCGCTCGTGGAAGCCGCGCAGGCTCGCGCGATGGCCGATCGAGACGATCGCCGTGCCCGGCAAGCGCTGGCGCAGCAGCGCGTAGAGCCGTGCCTCCGAGGCCTCGTCGATCGCCGCCGTCGCCTCGTCGAGGAAGAGCCAGTCCGGCTCCAGCACCAGCGCGCGCGCGATGGCGAGGCGCTGCTGCTCGCCGCCGGAGAGGCGCTGCGCCCAGTGCGCGCTCTCGCCCAGCGCCGGCGCCAGGTGGCCGAGGCCGACATCGCCGAGGATGCGCGCAAGGCGCTGCTCGCTCTCCCCCGCGCCGCGATCGGGGTAGCGCAGCGCCTCCGCCAGCGTGCCGATCGGCATGTAGGGGCGCTGCGGCAGGAAGAGCGGGCGCGCGTCCTCCGGCACGCGGATGCGGCCGGCGCCATGCGGCCAGATGCCGGCCAGCGCGCGGAACAGCGTCGACTTGCCCGAGCCCGAGGCGCCGGTCACCAGCACGCGCTCGCCCGGCGCGATGGCGAGGGTGATGCCGGAGGCGAGCACGCGGCCATCGGGCAGGCCGAGCGCGACATCCTCCAGCGCGATGCCCCCGCCCGGCGCGCGCGACAGCTCGGGCCCCGTTCCGCCCGCGCCCGCCGCCTCGGCACGCGCGATCGCCTTCTCGAAGCCGGTGAGGCGGTCGACCACCGCGCGCCATTGCGCGACGTCGGCATAGGCGTCGACGAAGAAGCTCAGCGCGCCCTGGACCTGGCCGAAGGCGCCGGCGACCTGCGTCAGCCCGCCCAGCGGGATGGCGCCGGAGAAGTAGCGCGGCGCCGCGACGATGATCGGGAAGATCGTCGCGGCGAGGCCGTAGAGGGTGGAGACGGCGAAGACGTCCTTCTGCACCGACATCAGCCCGTGCCAGTTGCGCACGACGGCGGCGAAGCGCGCGAGGAAGGAGCGGCGCTCGTCCTCCTCGGCGCGGTGCAGCGCGACGGCCTCGGCGTTCTCGCGGAAGCGCACGAGGCCGAAGCGGAAATCCGCCTCGTGGCGCTGCTGTTCGAAGGTCAGGCCGACCAGCCGCCTGCCGACGAGATGCGTGACCCAGGTCCCCGCGACCGCGTAGGCCAGCGCCACCCAGACCATGTAGCCCGGCACCTCGATGCCCAGCACCTCGATGCTGCCCGAGAGCTGCCAGAGCACGACGACGAAGGACAGGAGCGTCACCGCCTGCTGCAGCAGGTCGAGGGTCAGGCGCAACGTGACGTCGACGAAGAGCTTCACGTCCTCGGCGATGCGCTGGTCGGGATTGTCGGTGTCGCGGTCGGCGAGCTGGATGCGGTAGTAGGCGCGATGCGCGAGCCAGCGCCCCAGCAGGTGCTCGGTCATCCAGGCGCGCCAGCGGATGCGCAGCCACATGCCGAGATAGAGCCGCGCCAGGCCGAACACCACGTAGACGAGGACGATCGCCGACCAGTCGGCGAGCAGCCGCCAGAACGCGGGCTCGTTCCTGTCCTGGAGCGCGTTGAAGAAGTCGCCGTTCCAGGTGTTGAGGCGGACGTTGAGATAGACGAGCAGGAGGCTGATCGCGACGATGGAGGC
>Ga0169931_10002410_pt1 | contig 30532 bp, 25 predicted proteins | sample Kivu_15m_20L_FD_129675 | JGI IMG/M metagenome (GOLD analysis project Ga0169931, IMG submission 129675) | Freshwater microbial communities from Lake Kivu, Western Province, Rwanda to study Microbial Dark Matter (Phase II) - Kivu_15m_20L... | ecosystem: Environmental > Aquatic > Freshwater > Lake...
CACGAGGGCACGGTCGGTATGCCGGTCGGTTGCACGATTCACATCTGCAACGACGAAGGCGAAGAACTGCCCGCGTACGAGAGTGGCACCATCTTCTTCGAAGGTGGCGCCACGTTCGAGTATCACAACGATCCTGAGAAGACGAAGAGTTCGCGGCACCCCAAGGGCTGGAGCACGCTCGGCGACGTCGGCTACCTCGACAACGACGGTTTCCTGTACCTCACCGACCGCAAGGCGTACATGATCATCTCGGGTGGTGTGAACATCTACCCGCAGGAGTCCGAGAACCTGCTCGTCACGCACCCCAAGGTCGTCGACGTGGCCGTGTTCGGCGTTCCCAACGACGAGTTCGGCGAAGAGGTCAAGGCCGTGGTCCAACCCAAGGAGATGCCGGCGTCGGCCGAGGCCGCCAAGGAGCTCGAGCGCGAACTCATCGCGTTCTGCCGCTCCAACCTGGCCGACGTGAAGTGCCCGCGCTCGATCGACTTCCGTCCCGAGTTGCCGCGTCACCCCACGGGCAAGTTGTACAAGCGTTTGCTCAAGGACGAGTACTGGAAGAACGCCGGGCGCTCGATCTAGGAGCCCAACACCACCATCTTGATCTCGGTCATTTCGCGGACCGAGTAGGCCGGACCTTCGCGGGTGTTCCCGCTGTCGCGCAGTCCTCCGTACGGCTGCTGATCGGCGCGCCAGGTGGGGACCTCGTTCACCAACACTCCGCCGAAGTCGAGGGCGTGCACCGCTTTGAGTGCGACCGACAGATCACTCGTGAAGATGGCGGCCTGCAGTCCGAAGTCGGAATCGTTGGCCAGGCGTAGCGCCTCGTCGACGTCGGTGTAGCGCGCGACCGCCACGACCGGTCCGAACACTTCACGGGCGCACACCTTCATGTCGGGCAACACGTCCACCAGCACCGTCGGTTGCAACACGCCGGCCGAATCGACCGAACCACCACAGGCCAACCTGGCCCCGGCCGCCACCGCTTCGTCGATCCAGGTCGCCACGCGATCGCGTTCGCTCGTGGAGATGAGAGCCGACACCTCGGTCGCCTCGTCGAGCGGATCGCCGACCACGAGGGTCGACACCTGCGCCACCAACTCGTCGACGAAGCGATCGGCGATCGAGTCGTGCACGAAGATGCGCTGGGTCGAGATGCACGACTGTCCGGCGTGACTGAATCCGGCCAGACGGATCTTGCTCGCGGCCGCCTTCCAGTCGCCGGAGGGTTCGATGACGACCGGAGCGTTGTTGCCCAACTCGAGTCCGACTCGCTTGCGCGGAGCCCGTGAGCGAATTCCCCAACCGACCTCGGGTGAGCCGGTGAACGTGATGAGGGCGATGTCGGGATGGTCGACGATCGCGTTGCCCACCGTGCCACCACCACCGGTCACCACGTGAATGAAGTCGGCCGGCAGGCTGCATTCGTCGATCAACATCTCCACCAGTCGAATCGACGAGAACGGTGTTTGTGACGCCGGCTTCAGCACCACCGGACAACCCGCTGCAATGGCCGGTCCGACCTTGTGCACCACGAGATTGAGGGGAAAGTTGAACGGCGCGATGGCCCCCACGACGCCGATCGGCACGCGCATGGTGAAGCCGATCTTCCCTTCGCCGGCCGGGATCGCATCGAGCGGAATCACGTCGCCGGCCAACTTGCGCGCCTCGGCGGCCGAGAACTGGAACGTTCCGACCGCTCGATCGACTTCGATACGCGCGGTGCGCAGGGGCTTGGCGGCTTCCGCAGCCACGATGCGGGCGAACTCGTCGCGATGTGACGCCAGCGCCAACGCTGCTCGGTCGAGAACTGCGGCCCGTTGGTGAAGGGGCATACCGGTTGCGAGGGCCTGGCGGGCGCGCACGACGGCACGATCGACATCGTTCGCCGAACAAGCCGGAACGGATCCGATGAGCGAACCATCGAACGGACTGCGGACTTCGATGACGTTTCCCGTTCCCGCGAGGGTTTCGCCGGCCAGGCGGAGGCGATGAGATGGCTGAGTCGACATGTTTCAGACGATACTGATGCGGTGAAGACGCACCGATACCTCTCGATCAACCACGACGGAGGCTTCATTCCATTCGCGCACCGTGGCGGAACCGGCTTCGCCCCCGAAAACACGATGGCGGCGTTCCGCCACGCGTACGAACTCGGCTATCGACATCTCGAGACCGACGTCCACGCGACCTCCGATGGCGTGCTGGCTGCGTTCCACGACCACGATCTGAGTCGCACCTGCGGTCGGACCGGTTCGATCGGCGAGCTCACATGGAGCGAGGTGGCCCGAGCACGGGTGTCCGACGATCACTCGATTCCACTCATGTCCGATCTCCTCGAAGAATTCCCCGATGCGTACTTCAACATCGACGCCAAGGCCGACACCGCAGTCGAGCCGCTCCTCGCCCTGTTGCATCGCCTCGACTGCCTCGACCGCGTCTGCATCGGCTCGTTCAGCCATCGTCGCCTCGCGACCATTCGCCAGCGGGCTCGCGTCTGCACCAGTGCCAGCCCGCGTGAAGTCACGCAATGGCTCGCCGGTTCGATTCCGAGGGGCCCCGACTGTTTCCAGGTCCCGGTGTCGCAGGGTCCGATCCCGGTGGTGACGGCCCGGTCGGTCGCCCGAGCCCAACGCGCTGGCAAACCCGTCCACGTCTGGACCATCGACGATCCGCGCGAGATGCAACGGCTCATCGACCTGGGAGTCGACGGCATCATGACCGACGACACCGTGGCTCTCGAGCGCATCGCTCGCGCCAACGGCCTCTGGCCTAACCGCTGACCCGCAACTCCTTCAGCCCTCTGATCACGAAGTTCGGGTGATACTCGGGCTCACGCACGAGTTCGAGATTCGGGAAGCGATCGACGAGACCGCGCAACGAGACGTCGATCTCCTGACGTGCGAGTGGAGCGCCCACGCAGAAATGAATGCCGCCGCCGAAACCGATGTGGGCGGTGTCGCCTCGTCCGATGTCGAAGTCGTCGGGTCGGCCGAAACGACGGGGGTCGCGCTCGGCCGAGCCGAAGAGCATGGCCACTTCGTCGCCCACCCGCATCGGTTGTCCGCAGATCTCCACACCGTCTTCGAGTACCCATCGTTCGAACAACTGGAGTGGGGCGTCGAACCGCAGGAGTTCCTCCACCGCGACGCGGGTCTCGACCTCACCGGAGACGAGTCGCTGCCACTGGTCGCGGTGGTGCATGAGAGCGCGCACGCCGTTGCCCAACGTGTTCACGGTCGCTTCGTGGCCGGCCTCGAGGAGCACCATGGTGGTCGAGACGATTTCGTCTTCGGTCAACACGTCACCCTCGTCTTCGACCCGCACCAACTCCGACACCAGAAGACCGTCGGGGTTCCTGCGCTTCTCGGCGATGAGGGCGCGGGTGTACTCGACGTACTCGGCGGCCGCGCGATCGGCCCGGGCGCTCACGTCGTCGGTCGTGGAGAGCTCGTACATCTTGACGATGGCGTGCGACCAATCGAGTAGAGCGCGCGTATCGGATCGTGGAACGCCGAGCATCGAGCAGATGACCGCCACCGAATACGGCTGGGCGTAGTCGGCGATGAGATCGAAATCATCGCCCTCCTCACACCGATCGAAGATTTCGATGGACAGCGACTCGATCGCCGGACGCAAAGCCGCCACCGCGCGCGGCGTGAAGACCTTGGCCACCAAGCGACGGATACGGGTGTGATCGGGTGGCTCGAGACACAGGAGCGACCACCGCTCGTGCTGGTGGAAAGCGGCCCAACGAGAATCGGGTTCGGATCGTCCGACTTCGGCGTGCGAATAGAGATGCGAGTAACTACGCCCGAGTCGCTTGTCGCGCAACGTTTCGTAGACGTCGGAGAAGCGGGTCAAGGTCCACTGCCCGGTGGTCGGATTGCGAAAGATGGGCTTCTCTTCGCGAATCTCCGACAGCACCGAATACGGATCGGCGATGAAATCCGGATCGGACGGACGAAACCGCGCGATGAGATCGGAGTCGTTCACGTTCCGAGTTGCTGACCGGTCACGTGACCAGCGGCATGACCTCGTGCATGAAGCGGGCCATCTGCTCGTCGGCTTTCTTGTACGAGTCTCCGAGCATGTGCGGGAAGATTGTGATGTACTCGAGGCCGATCAGATCCTTGTAGAACTGCACACCCTCGGCCACCTGCTCGGGGGTTCCGAGCAAGATCGTCTTGTTGTCGACCGACTCCTGCAACGTGGGAATGAGGCCGGGCTTGGCCGGCTTGCCGTCTTCACCCATGTAGCCACGGCTCCAGCCATACGGGCCGAGGAACTTCCAGAACTCGTCGTGGCCCGGTGTGGCGCTCTGCCAGGCCTTCTCGTACGAATCCTCGATGCGAATCGAGATGACGAGCATGCGGTTGGCACTCGGGGCCAACGTGACGCCGTCATGGGCGGCCGCGTACTTCTCGCCGTACACGTCCCAGGACCGCTTGATGAACGAGTAGTGCTGGTTCCAGAAGACGGCCGAGTGTCCAACTTTGGCCACGTAGTCGAGCGTGGGCGGACTGGTGACCGCTTGCCAGATCTCGAACGGGTAGAGCGGACGCGGAACCAAGGTGAGGTCCTGAACCGTGCTTCCTCGGTCGGGGATGCCCGGCAACGGGATCTGGAAGTGCTTGCCCGAGAAGCTGAACGTTTCCTGGGTGAGCGAGCGACGGATGATCTCCATCGACTCCTCGAACACCTCGCGGTTGAGGTCGTCGTCGGCCGACTTCTCGGGGTTGTCGTGCGATCCGATCGACACACCCTTGTCGTTGAGGTGCAGCACCTCACGCGGCACGGTGCCGCGGCCCACGCCCAGCACACCGCGACCACCCGACAAGTTGTGCAGGGTGGCGAAGTCTTCGGCCAGACGCATCGGGTTCCATTGCGGAACCACGTTGAACATCGCACCCAACTTGATGCGCTTGGTCTGCGCCGCGATCCAGGCCGAGATGAGCAATCCGTTGGGGATGACTTCGTAACCCTCGTACTGGAAGTGGTGCTCGGTGGTCCAGAACGATTCGAAACCGAGACGATCGGCCTCGATGGCCGAGTTCACGTAGTCGAGCGTGGCCTTCCACATGTGCTCGTTGGTGAATCGGCGGTCCATCGGATGCGGCGGACCACCGCCCGCATCGTCCATCTCGACTCCACCGAAGAAGAAAGCACCGACCTTCACGAGACCTCCCAACTGCTTCGAGAGTACCAGTCGTATCCGGATCCTCTAGGGCCGATCGTCCATCCAATGAGTGGAGGCCGTCACCGACACCAGTCGGCCGGCGCGGTACACCCGACGGTCGACTGGAGCGTCGGCGATCGCCTCGCGAACCGAGCGCGAGCGCACCAGGAGCAGATCGGCCGGAGCGCCAGGTTCGATGTCGACGACCGCACGACCGAGCACTCGCCGGACATCGTTGCTCACCATGTCGTACGCGACCTCTGGCCTCTGGTGAGCCGCCATCACGAGCAGCGCCGCGGTCTCGAGCGGATCGGATCGTCCGACCGGGTTGAACGGATCCTGAACGTTGTCACCACCGGCCGCCACCACGACCCCCGCGTCGCGCAGAACATCGATGGGCGTGATGCCACGGGGCATCGCCATGTGGTGATCCCACCCTTGCAAGAAGAGATTCGTCTGCGGCAACGGAATGATGGCAACGCCGGCTCCGGCCACCCGAGCCGCCACCTCACGCTGCACACCGATGGGCTGCATCGACAGGCTCACGCAGTGGCTCGCCGCGACCGGACTCGCGAAACCACGATCGATCACCGCCGTGGCCAGATCGCGCAGTGTCAACATGTTCGCGTCGAGGGTCTCGTCCACGTGCAGATCGACACCCACACCAGCCTCATTCGCGGCCGACAGGGCCACATCGATCATCCCCGGACCATCGTCTTCGAGATGTGGACACCCGCCCACGAGATCGACCCCGTGCTCGAGGGCGGCCGCCAGGGCCTTGCGATTGCCAGCACCATCCGGACCACTGAGCGGGGAATGCATGAGTGCGACGACTTGAACATCGACGAGATGTTCCATGGCGCGACGGGCCGCGTGGATCGCCCGCAGATGCATGAGATCGGAGTCGGACTCCCCCACGTTCACGTGCGTGCGCACGAGAGTGACGCCGGACGCCACCAACTTGGTGAGTGCTGCGACGGCACGCTCGGTCATTTCGTCGAGTCCGAACACGCCGCGTTCGGCCGCCCCGATCCACGCCTCGATGGCGCCCATGAGGTCACCTTTCGGATTCGGAACCTGGTGGGCCGTGAGCGCCTTGTCGAGATGAGCGTGTGGTTCGGCCAGTGCGGGCAGAACGATCCACCCGCGGCCATCGAACTCGTCGGCGACGACGGACGAGTCGATCGACAGGTTCGCTCCCACGGCGGCGATCCGTCCAGCCGAGAGGTGCACATCGAGTGATCGACCCGTGGCGTCCACCACGTTGCGGATCAGGTGGTCGGTCACGATCTCATTCTGACACGCTCCCCGTCGCGGCTCGGTGCCTCGTGAGAGACTGCGCGAGTGAGGTTCGGTGTGTGGATCTATCCGGTGGCGCCAGCCGAACGGATCGTCGAAGCCATTCGCCGTCTCGACGATGCCGGTGTCGACGAGGTCTGGATCGCCGACGAAGGAGTGGCCCGCGATCCGCTCGCGTTGTTCGCCGCCGCCGCACCACTCACCTCGACGATTCGCTTCGGGGTGGGCATCACGTCACCGCTCCTGCGTCATCCCGGCGCGGTGGCGTCGACCGCGATGACCGTCGACGAATTGAGCAACGGACGACTCACGTTGGGCTGGGGCGTGGGTGGCCACGAATCACTCGAGCCGTTCGGATTGTCGACCGAACGTCCAGTTGGCGTCGTACGCGACGCACTCCGCACGGCCGGTGCGGTCATGCGAGGCCAGTCGGCAACGGATTACACACCACCTGCTCACGCCGCTCCACCGCGAGCGATTCCGCAGTTCGTCGGTGCGCGAGGTGAGCAGTTGAATCGCTTGGCTTCTCGCGAGGCCGATGGAGTCTTCCTGTCGGGATTCGAGCACCACGACATCGGTCGTGTGATCGGACTCGCTCGTTCGCACCGACCGATCGCGATCGCGCTCTACCAATCGGTGCGCTTCACCACACCGCAGGACCGCTGGTCGATCGCCGGCTCGCCGGCCTCCTTGGCCACTCGCCTCGCGTCGCTCGCTTCCGAGTTCTCCCCCGACAGCCTCGGTCTCGCTCTCGTCGACGGCGCCGATCTGGACACCATGATCGACGGCGCGATCGAGACCATCGGCCATCTGCGTTTACACTTCGCTCGTGGCGCGTGACTATTCACTGACCGGTCCCGAGAACGATCGCGCCGAGCAGAGCGGTCTGGCCGGAGCCTCGTGGTACAAGTCGCCCGTCGAGCGCGACGAACTCCTCGCGATCATGACGCGACGCAACAACCCGGCCGCCTTGCACACGATCTTGTGGCTGGTGCTCACCATGGCCGCCGGCTGGTGGCTCGTCGTCACCTGGTTGTCGTGGTGGACTCTCCCGGCTGCCTTCGTCTACGGAACCTTGTACGGATCGGCATCCGATGCGCGTTGGCACGAATGCGGACACCGCACCGCGTTTCGCTCACGCTGGGCCAACGACCTCGTGTACCAAGTCGCATCATTCATGGATGTTCGCGAACCGGTGTCGTGGCGCTGGAGCCACCACCGGCATCACGCCGACACGATCATCGTGGGTCGCGACCCCGAGATCGCGTACCAGCGTCCGGTGCGCTTCTGGAAGATCGTGGCCGACATGTTCGGCATTCTCAGCACCTGGGCCGAGTTCAAGAAGTACGCCACCAACGTGGTCGGCCGGTTGACGGCGGCCGAGGCCGACTACGTGCCGCCCCGCGAAGCCGCGCGGGCCATCTTCTGGGGCCGCGTTCACGCCGCGATCTGGACAACGACCATCGTCGTCGCGATCGTCACCACCAGCCTTCTGCCACTGATGCTGGTGGGCCTACCGTCGTTGTACGGACGGTGGCTGTTGGTGGTGTTCGGCACCACTCAACACGCTGGACTGGCCGAGGACGTGCTCGATCACCGTCTCAACACGCGCACCGTGTACATGAACCCGGTTCTGCGGTTCTTGTACCTGAACATGAACTACCACCTCGAGCACCACATGTTCCCGTCGGTGCCGTACCACAACTTGCCGCGACTGCACCGGCTGATTCGCGACGACCTGCCCGCTCCGTACCGCAGCGTCTTGCACGCGTACCGCGACATCGTTCCGGCCCTGTGGCGTCAGCGCACCGACCTCGACTACGAGATGCGTCCGGAGTTGCCGTCAGTTTCCGCGTGATTCGCCGGCCCACTTGCCGATCATTCGACCCGAGAGCCAGCCGAAGAACAAGAACACCGAGACGCCGAGCGCACTCGACAGGATCACCGAGGCGAACAGCTGCTCACCCTCCAGGCGGTTGGCGTAGCGCTTGAGCAACTGACCGATCCCCACTGCGCCCTGACCGAAGAAGAAGTCACCGACGATGGCGCCGATCACCGACAGGCCGGCCGAAATGCGCAGGCCCGCGAACACCGCCGGCAGCGCCGCCGGGAACATGAGGCGACGGAGACGAGTCAGCCGCGAGGCCTTGTGCAAGGTGAACAGGTCGTGCATTCCCTGCTCGGCCGAGAGCAGACCGAACAACGTGTTCACGACGATCGGAAACAGCGCGATGATCACGCAGACGAGCACTCGTGACGAGAATCCGTAGCCGAACCAGAAACCGATGAGCGGCACGATGGCGAGGATCGGAATGGCCTGAAGAACCACGGCGTACGGGAAGATCGCCCGCTCGACGACTTTGGCTTGGCTCATCACGATGGCCAGAACGAAGCCGAGCAGGATCGCGATGAGAAGTCCCCAGAACGCGACCTTGGAACTCGACCACATCCCTTCGAGCATCGTCGAGAAGTTGTCCCAATCGGCGAAACCGACGCTCCAGACCTCGTGCGGAGGCTGCAACAGGAAACGACGCTTCGGATCGAGCATGACATAACTGATGAAGTACCAGAGTCCGACGATGGCGGCACCGACCGCGAGCGGCGGCAACACGACAGCGGCGAAGGTGGATCGGCGCGAACTCTTCGCTTCGGGCATCTGTCCGGCATCGGCGATGATCGCCTCGACCGGATCGAACGTGGTGGGGTCGCTCATGAGTGGGCTCCTCGCAGGGCCAGGCTCACCTGGCCGCAGAGTTCGGCGAAACGGGCGTCGAACCGGATGTCGGGTCGTCGCGGATACTCGAAAGGAACATCGAACGAAGCCACCAGACGGCCCGGTCGAGCCGACATCACGTACACCTTCGTCGACAGGAAGACCGCCTCGCTGATGGAGTGGGTGATGAACAACCCGGCGAAACGTTCCTGCTCGAACAGGCGGAGTGTCTCTTCGTTCAGGCGTTCACGCGTGATCTCGTCGACGGCACCGAACGGTTCGTCGAAGAGGAACACCGGCGGCTTCAAGGTCAGTGTGCGAGCGAGCGACGCGCGCATCTTCATGCCACCCGACAACGACCGCGGAAAATGGTTCTCGAAGCCCTGCAGGCCCACCAGCTCGATGGCCGTCTGGGCGAGCGAGGCCCGCTTGGCCTTGTCGATGCCGTGCAGTTCGGCCAGGAGTTCGACGTTGCGACGAACCGTGCGCCACGGCAGCAACGTGGCGTCCTGGAAGACGTAACCGATGCGGTCGCGGTCGACCGTGATGTCGCCGGCCGACGCGTTCAACAGACCCGACGCGATCTTCAAGAGCGTCGACTTTCCACAACCAGAAGGACCGACGATGGTCACGAATTCGCCGCGATCGACGTCGAACGACACGTCGGACAAGGCACGGGTGCCGTCGGGAAACGTCATCGAGACGTTCCGGAACGACAAAGCCGGTTGAGACATTCGAACTCCAGACCGGGGCTCGGATGTCCCCAACTGCCGAGCATAATCGGCACGTAAACGACCCGAGCCATACCGCCCGCTCGCCCGTCACGGTTCGGTTTCACGCGTGTGAAGTTTTCGTTCAACTCGGACTCTCCGGACGAAGCGGGCCAAGTCCGCGCACTAAGGTTTTGCCAACTCGCCGACACGAGTCGGCGTCCTTAGGGGAGGAAATATGAGCAAGCGGAGCAAGGGACTTCTGCTCGCGCTGCCGCTCGTGGCCGTGGGTGCGCTCAGCGCATGCGGAGGCGACGACGACGGTGGTTCGAGTGGTGCGTCGGGTGGCGAAGGTGTTCTGTCGGGCGTGTGCCCGGAGACCATCTCGATCCAGACCGACTGGTTCCCGGAGTCGGAGCACGGTGCGCTGTACCAGATGGTCGGCGACGATTACACCGTCGACACCGAGAAGAAGATCGTGTCGGGGTCACTCATCGACTCCGAGGGCAAGGACACCGGCGTGACGATCGAAGTCCGCACCGGCGGTCCGGCCATCGGCTTCCAGCCGGTCTCGGCCACCATGGCTGCTGACGAGTCGATCACCATCGGTTACGCATCGACCGACGATCAGGCGTTCAGCTACGACGACATTCCGTTGCTGTCGGTGGTCGCGCCGCTCGAGGTCAACCCGCAGATCATCATGTGGGATCCCGAGACCTACCCCGACGTGAAGACCATCGCCGACCTCGGTTCGCAGGGCATCACGATGAACGTGTTCGCCGGCGGCACCTACCTCGAGGTCTTCAAGGCCGAAGGTGTCGTGAGCGAGGACCGGATCGATCCTTCGTACGACGGTGCGCCCACGCGCTTCATCTCGGAGGGCGGCAAGATCGCTCAGCAGGGATTCGCTTCGGCCGAACCGTGGCAGTACAAGAACGAGTTCGCTGAGTGGGGCAAGGACGTCGCGTACCAGCTGATCCACGACGCCGGCTTCGAGATCTACGCCGCGTCGCTGGCCATCCGTCAGGCCGACAAGGAGGAACTCTCGGACTGCTTGAAGTTGCTCGTTCCGATCGTTCAGCAGGCCGCCATCGACTTCGTCAATGATCCGGCTCGTACGAACAAGATCATCATCGACGCTGTCGAGAAGTACGCCGACTTCTGGGTGTACGGCGAGGGTGTCGCGGCCTACTCGGTCGAGACACAGATGAAGCTCGGCTTGGTGGGCAATGGCCCCGACAAGACCCTGGGCAACTTCGACTTCGATCGCGCCAACAAGGTGTTGCAGCAGATGAAGGACGCCGGACTCGATGTTCCGGCCGACCTCGAGGCTGAGGACATGTACACCAACGAGTTCATCAATTCCGATATCGGTCTCTGACCGACACGGTTGTGGAGGAAGGGGCCGGGCGACCGGCCCCTTTTTCTATGCCCAGTGCCGGGCGACCGGCCCCTTTTTCTATGCCCGGTGCCGGGCGACCGGCCCCTTTTTCTATGCCCAGTGCCGGGCAACCGGCCCCTTTTTCTATGCCCGGTGGCGGAAAGCGGAGACTTCCTGGAGCACTTCGACGAACGTCGTGATCGCTCCGTCCACCAGCGTGCGACCCAAGTCGGCACTGGCCTGCGTCGGGTCACCGATGTGTCCATGATCGCCGAAGTCGTTGCTGAGCCACCCGAAGGCGACTGATCCACCGAAACGTACGTGCCGATTCGTCGCCAGGTGCTCGGGAATGTCGCGCACGGCCTTCGACATGTCGACCAACTCGGGATGCAAGTGCAGCATCATCGAGGTCTCGTCGGTTCCGCCGTGAACTCCCATGCCGAGTTCGGACGGCGGCGACGCTCCGCCCTGATCGGCCGGCTGCGACGGATGAGCCAAGAAGGTCTCGAGTCCGAACTGCAGTCGCAACTCGCGATTGGCCATGGCCACCAACGCACTGTTTCCACCGTGGCCGTTCAAGAAGACCAACTTGCGGGCCCGGGTCGCCGCGATGCACCGACCGATGTCCTCGAGAACCGACAGCATCGTGCGGGCCGACATCCAGATGGTGCCCGCGTTCCAGGCGTGTTCGTTGCTCTTGGTGTACGCCAACGGCGGCAGCAACCACGCGTCCACACCGGCCTCGACGGCGCGCGGAACCGCGGCCTCGGCCACCGCTGAAGCGATGGCCAAGTCGGTGATCAACGGCAAGTGCGGTCCGTGCTGCTCGATGGCCCCGAGCGGCTGCACGATCACCGACGTCTCGGTCAGCGCCGTAGCGACTTGCGGGCCACGAAGGTGCGCGATGTGACGGGACACGCTTCGACACTACTTGGCGAACCTCACCGACATGAGAGACTCATCGGTGTATGAGCAATCTTCCGTCGTCGTGCGATGTCGTCGTCATCGGGGCCGGCCACAACGGGCTCGTGGCCGCCAACTACCTCGCCCGTGGCGGACTGTCGGTGGTAGTTCTCGAAGCTCGTGATTCGGTGGGTGGGTGTTCGTCCACCGAAACGTTCGGTGGCGCCCGCGTCAACATCTGCAACTGCGACCACATCACGTTCCGCACGACCGGAGTGGTCGACGAACTCGGCTTGGGCGAACACGGCCTGCGGTATCTCGATGTCGAGCCCTCTCAACTCAACATTCCGTGGGACGACGGTCCGGCCTGGCCGATCTTCCATTCGGTCGACGACACGGTCGACGCGTTACGTCTCACCTATCCGCACGAAGCCGACAACTACCGCCGCTATGCCGACGCCGCGGTTCCCGTGGCTCGTCTCGTCCTTTCGGCCGCCGCCGCCGGGCCCCGTCGTCGGGCTCTCGTCTCGTCGGTGCTCGCCAAACGTGGGCGCGGTGTGGCCAACCTTCTGAAGTGGAGCCGCATGAGCGCGGCCGGGGTGATGCGCTCGTTCTTCCGAGACGAGCGTGTGTTCACACCGGCCCTGGCCACTGGTCCGATCGTGTGGGGTCTGTCCCCCGAACTTCCGGGCACCGGACTCGGGGCGCTCACGTTCGCGTTCCGACACGCCGCGCAGGTCGGACGACCCGTGGGCGGTAGCGGCATGTTGTCGGCCAGTCTGGCCAGCGCTCTGTCTTCTCGTGGTGGCGTGATCGCCACCAGCACCCCCGCCCAGTCGATCGTGGTCGATGGTGGCCGAGCCGTCGGCGTGACACTCAGCGGTGATCGAACCATTCGGGCTCGCTCGGTCGTCTCGGCCGCCGATCCGCGTCGCACCTTGCTCGACTGGATCCAGAATCCGCCGTCATCGGCCGGCCCGCTCATCGAACGCTGGCGGGCCGCCGAACACCAAGCGGGTTACGAGAGCAAGATCGACGCGATCATCAGCAGCCCACTTCGCTACCGCCGCATCGACCCACGGTTGGCCGACCGCTTCGATCCGCTCACTCCGTCCACGATGATCGTGCCAACAGTGCGCGAGATGCACGACGCATTTCTTTCCATGTCACGCGGCGTGGTGGCCGAACGACCGGTCTTCCTCGCCAACGTGCCCTCCGCCCTCGATCCCTCGATGGCGCCATCGGGTCAGCACGTGTTCAGTCTGGAAGCACTCTTCACGCCGTACGCACATCCGGGTGGCTGGGCCACGTCGCACGAACCGCGTCGCTGGCTCGAACGCTTCGCCGACTTCGTCGAGCCCGGTTTCCTCGATTCACTCGGAGAGTGGCGGGCCATGACACCCGACCGCTACGAATCGGAATTCTTCCTACCGCAGGGTCACGCCACCAGTTTCGCCGGTGGACCGCTGGCCGCGCTCAAGGCCGACCCGCCCGAGCTCACTCGGTATCGAACGGCGATACCGGGATTGTTCTTGTGCGGTGCCGCCACGTTCCCCGGTGCGGGCATCTGGGGTGCCAGCGGTCGCCATTGCGCCACCGAAGTGTTGCGCGACTTCTAGGCGTCGCGAACGGCGCCTTCGCGCGCCACGACCGGCTCTTTGTCGCTCCAGGGGAAGTTGATCCAGAGCGAGGTGGAACGCCAGGTGTAGTTCGGACGCACGACCGAGTGCGGCTTGTCGTACAGCACCGCCGTACGTACCTCGGCCACTTTGCCCGCGCAGAACTGCTCGACACTGCGCAACGTGTGGCCCGTGTCGGCCACATCGTCGGCGATGAGAATGCGCGCGTGGGCCAGATCGACGAAGTCGGGTGCGGGCGGCATGATGCGCGGCACTTCGAGACGTGTGTCGACACCGGTGTAGAACTCGACGTTCATGGTGTAGACGTTCTTGACCGACAACGCGTAGCCCAGTGCACCACCGATCAGCAGTCCGCCGCGGGCGATCGACAGGATCATGTCGGGTTCGTAGCCGTCGTCGGCGACCATCTGGGCCAGACCGCGCGAGGCCTCCCCGAAGATTTCCCACGTCATGATCTCGCGCTGGTCGCTCGCCATGGACCGAATGTAGACGGCAGGCCACGGTGCGACCAACGCCGTGGACGAGAAGTCAAACGATCGTCAAGCCCTTGAGGCCCGACGGAGGATTCGGGAACTGGGGATTCATGTCCTGCAGTTCGGCCAATACGATCTTGGCCACGACCAAATCGCGAACCCACTTGTTGTCGGCCGGCACCACGAACCACGGCGCATCGGCCCGCGACGTCTCTTTCAGAAGCTCTTCGTAGGCCTGGCCGTACTTCGGCCACAGTTCACGATCGCTGAGATCGCTCGGATCGTGCTTCCAGCCACTCTCCGGATTGTCGATGCGCTTCTGCAGTCGCTGCCGCTGAACGTCGTGCGACACGTGGAGATAGAACTTGAGTACACGCGTGCCTTCGTCCACGAGCATCTGCTCGAAGTCGCGTACATGGCGGTACCGCTGACGCCACACCTCTTCGGGCACCAAGTTCTTGACCCGCGGCACGAGGATGTCTTCGTAGTGGCTCCGGTTCCAGACCCCGATCTCGCCCCGGGCCGGACACGCCGCATGGCACCGCCACAAGTAGTCGTGCATCTTCTCGCTGCCCGCTGGCACTTTGAAATTGGTGACCTTCACCCCGGACGGATTCATGCCGGTCATGACGTGGCGAACCAGGCCGTCCTTGCCCGACGCATCACGACCCTGCAGGACGATCAGCAGACTCTGCGACGCCTCGGCCAGCAGACGGTGTTGAAGCACGGCCATCTGACCGAGGACCTTCGACAACTCGCCCTTGGCCGAATCCTTCTCCCACCCGAGGGTGTCGTCCGTCGGGCGCAGCTCGAGGTTGGGCGCCTTGTTGCTCGGAACCTGGAGGCGACGGACCAATCGTTCGACCACGGGCGAAACCTAGTGGCCGGGGTCGATCCGAGCGGATTCATCACGTCATGACGTGCTCACGGGTCGACGTAGGGGCAATGCCGACACCCGCTACCGCAGCAATAGTTGCGATCGGCAAGGAACCGAGCCGTGAACACCGTGAGGCGGGTGCTCGGATCGAGATACGACGAACGACCCGAGGCGACCGCGGCATCGTGGGCCGCCATCACCGCTGCCTCCGAGTCCACCGGAACTCGGCCGGGCTTCGGACGCGTCAGGCCGTCGACACGAAGCGCGAGACGGCGAGCCACTCGTGAATGGTCTCACGATCGACGAATCCTCCACCCACCGGAGGTCTTCCCTTGACCCGCTCGACCCAACGACTAGATTCATCGCATCGTTCGGCTGGGGGGTCTCGACGATGCGCCTTCCCCTGTCGCGCGGTCATTCACAACACATCGTCGGTTCGCCGACACAAGGGGGAAACGTGACATCAACGATTCGCTCCAGGAAGCGTCCTGGAGTTCTCTTCGGTGCCGTCGCCGTGACCATCGGTCTCGTGGCGGCAGCCTGTGGCGGTGACGACGGGGGTGGCGGGGAATCCGCTGACACCCCCGCAGCCGCCGAAACCACCGCTCCCACCGAGACCACCGACGTCATCGATCCGATGACCGCGGTGACACCCGGTGGCAAGTTGGTCATGGGCATCGAGGCCGACACCTCGTCGCCGTGGCGACCGGCCGAAATGGTCTGCGCCATTTCGTGCCACCAGACCATTCGCTCGATCTACGACACGCTCGTGATCCCGGGCAGCGACAACGTGCCCGTGCCGTACCTCGCGTCGGCCGTCGAGCCCAACGAGGACTACACCGTGTGGCGCGTCACCGCCCGCTCGGGCGTGAAGTTCCACGACGGCACCGACTTCGATGGCGCCGCCATCGTCGAGAACATCAGTCGCCACAAGACGGCGTTGCTCACCGGAACCGCCATCAAGCAGGTCACCGACATCTCGCTCGACCCGGCCGACCCCATGACCGCGGTCATCACGGTCGAACAGTCCTGGGCCACGTTCCCGTGGTACCTCTCCGGCCAGATCGGCTACATGGCGTCACCCACGTGGTTGGCCGCATCCGACACCGACGAAGCACTGCGCGCACAGCCGGTTGGCACGGGCCCGTTCGTGTACGTCGACTACAAGCCGCAGGAGTACTTCAAGGCGGCGAAGAACCCCAACTACTGGAACGCTCCGTTCCCGTACCTCGACGAGATCGAGTTCATTCCGATTCAGGACAGCCTGAAGCGTCGTGACGCCCTCAAGGCGGGCGACGTCGACATGATCCACACCGGAAACGGCGAAGTCATCACCGAGTTGCGCGGCGGACTCGACGGATTCACCTCGACCGAGATCACCAAGAACGGCGAAACCGGATACTCGCTGATCCACGTGACACAGGAAGGTTCGCCGCTCAACGACAGTCGGGTGCGCTGCGCTCTGGCCTACGCCACCGACAACGACGCCGTGAACCAGGTGGTCAGCTTCGGTGTGAACCAGTTGGCCAACGGACCGTTCTCGCCCGGTCAAGTGGGCTACCTCGAGGATTCGGGCTACCCGCTCGCCCAGGACATGGCCAAGGCCCAGGCGCTCATCGCCGAGTACAAGGCCGAGAACCCGGGTGAGTTGAAGATTTCGCTCGCGACCACTCAGGACGCCACCAACCTCGTGATCGCGAACTACCAGAAGGACTGGTTCGAAGAGGCCGGCGTCGACTCGGTCACCATCGACCAGATCGACCAGGCCCAGTACATCGTGACGGCGTTGCTCGGAAACTTCCAGGTCTTCCAGTGGCGTAACCACGGTGGCGTCGATCTCGACCAGCAGTACATCTGGTGGCACAGCTCGTCGTCGCTCGACGTCGGCACGCTGGCTCTCAACTTCGGTCGCATCAAGGACGCCAAGCTCGACGAATTGCTCGACGCCAACCGCGCGTCGGTCGATCCGGCCGAGAAGAAGCAGATCGCCGAAGACGTGAACCGTCTCTTCGCGACCGAGTGCTACAACCTCTGGGGCTCGTACGGGGTGTGGTTGCTGGCTCACAAGTCGTCGATCATGGGCACCGACGCGGCCAACTTGACCACACCAGAAAGTGCACGCGCGCTCGAGGGAGCCGGCATCGCCGGAACCTTCTACCCGCACACCATCTGGCTCCAGCAGTAATCACCTGATGTCCAGCGACACCGTGGAGGCACCGAACCGATGAGATATTTCCTGCAGAAGCTCTCGCAGTTGCTCATCGTCGTGTTCGCCGTGACCTTCACGGTGTCGCTGGCACTGGGTGCCATCCCCAACGCCGAAGAACGCATCATCGCCGCCAAGGGCAGTGGCGCCATCAACGACGAAGAGAAGAACAAACTCCTCGACTCGCTGAACCTGCGCGAGCCCACGATCGTCCAGTACGGCTACTTCGTCCAGGACCTCGTGACCCTCGACTGGGGCACCACGTTCAACGGCAACCAATCGATCAGCACGTCGATCTCGGACGGATTGAAGATCTCGATCCGCCTCATGATCTACGGACAGTTGATCGCCTTGCTCATCGCGATTCCCATCGCACTTCTCGCCGCCTACCGAAACGGCGGGGTCTTCGACCGAACGTCCACCACGGTCTCGTTCGGGTTCATTTCGATGCCCAACTACGTGCTGGCCACCGTTCTCGGTCTTCTCTTCACCGTTCGATGGCAATGGTTCCCGGCCATTTCCACAGACATCGGCTTCTTCGCCAGTCCGTGGGAGCACTTCAAGAACTTCTTCCTCCCCACCATCGTGCTGGCCCTTCCACTGGCCGCCACCTACATGCGCCTCTTGCGAGCCGACCTCATCAACACCCTTCAGTCCGACTTCATCACCACTGCTCGCGCCAAGGGTGTGAGCACGCCCCGCATCCTGTTCGGCCACGCCCTGCGTCCGTCGCTCTTCTCACTCGTCACCGCGGCGGCCGTGAACGTCGGCGCACTGGTGGGTGGTTCGGTCGTGGTCGAGACGGCGTTCAACCTCAACGGCCTGGGTCGCCGCACGGTGCTCGGCATCTTCGCATCCGAGTTCCGTCTCGTACAGATCACCGTGGTGGTCCTCGCGCTCGTCTACGTGACCATCAACTTCTTGGTCGACATCTTGTACGGATTCCTCGATCCGCGAGTCCGGGCCGGACGATTGGGCTGAAACCATGACCGACACAACCTCTGTCTCCTTGCCGCACGACGATCGGCCGGCTCCGAAGAAGTTCCGTCAGCGCGGACGCTTCACCAAGTGGATCTCGGTCGCCTGGCTGATCTTCATCGTGTTCACGGCCATCGGTGCGTCGTGGCTTCCCTACGTCAAGCACTCCTGCGATCAGTTCGCCAACGAAGACTTCTGCAGCACCCACCTCGACACCAACCCGCTGCTGTCAGAACGGCCACCCACGTGGGCCTTCTTCTCGGAGACCACTCGACCGGTCGTGGGCGATGCTCCCGAGCGAGCCGGGTTCTTCGGAACCGACACCAACGGTTTCGACATCTTCAGTCGCACGATGTTCGGTGCCCGCAACTCGCTCCTGATCGGATCGATGTCGATCATCTTCGGCATCCTCATCGGAGGAACCCTGGGCCTCATCGCGGGTTACGTGGGTAAACGTGTCGACAAAGTGATCGACACGATCATGAACATCTTCCTGGCCTTCCCAGCTCTGCTCCTGGCCATCTTCATCGTCGGCTTCTTCGACAGCTCCACGACATCCGAAGCGAAGTCACGGTCGATCGTTCCGATCATCATCGCCCTCGTGATCCTCTCGGTACCCCCCATCGCCCGACTCGTTCGAGCCAACACCATCGTGTTCGCGCAACGTGAATTCGTTCTGGCTGCGCGAAGTCTCGGAGCCAAGAACGCCCGCGTCATCGTGCGCGAGATCCTGCCCAACGTGTTCCCGGCCATGGTCACCTTCGCGATCACCGGCATGGCCATCCTCATCGTGGCCGAAGGTGCGCTCGCCTACCTCGGTCTCTCGGTGAGTGCACCCACCCCCACGTGGGGCGCCATGATCTTCGGCGGACAGGCGAAACTCGAAACGGCCTGGTGGATCTCCATCATGCCCTCCATCGTTCTCTTCCTCACCGTGCTGGCCATCAACCTCCTCGGTGACGCACTCAGTGAGAAGTTCCGGATCAAAGAGGCCATCGAATGAGCACGCTTCAGACCGCAGTACGCCGCGAAACCGGCACCTTGCTCCAGATCGAAGACTTGGCCACGCATTTCGTCACGGCTGGTGGCGTGGTACGCGCCGTCGACGGTGTGTCGTTCTCGCTCGAGCACGGCCAGCGCCTCGGCATCGTGGGCGAGTCGGGTTGCGGCAAGACGATCCTGTCGCGCTCGATCATGGGCCTGCTCCCCCGTCGCAACGTGATCCGCAAGGGGTCGGTGCTCTTCGAGGGAACCGAACTCACCACCATGAGCCTCAAGGATCGCCAGAAGATCTGGGGCGCCGAGATGGCGATGATCTTCCAGGATCCGATGACGTCCCTCAATCCGGTGATGAAGATCGGCAAGCAGTTGGCCGAACCGCTGCGCATTCACCTGGGTTCCACCCGCGAGAACGCTCAGGAGATCGTGCTCAAGCTTCTCCAGGACGTCGGCATTCCCGAGCCCGAGAAGCGCCTCGAGCAGTACGCGCACGAACTATCGGGTGGCATGCGTCAGCGCATCATGATCGCCATGGCGTTGGCTTGTGGGCCGTCGGTGTTGTTCGCCGACGAACCCACCACCGCGCTCGACGTCACGGTGCAGGCTCAGATCCTCGACCTCATCGAAGACCAGTGTCGTGAACGCGAAATGGCCCTCGTGCTCGTCACCCACGACCTCGGCGTGGTGGCCGGCCATACCGACCAGATCATCGTGATGTACGCCGGCAAGATCGTCGAGATCGCCCCCACCGCCACGCTGTTCTCGAAGATGAAGATGCCCTATACCGAGGCTCTCTTCCAGAGCATCCCGAAACTCGACGATCCGAGCCACACCCGACTCACGACCATCGGCGGTCGCCCACCGAACCTGGTGGCTCCGCCCGATGGCTGCCGCTTCAGTCCGCGCTGCCCCTACGCCACCGACACCTGCACCAAGGTCGAACCCGAACTGCAGCCGGCCGAACCGGGACACCTCTTCGCCTGCCATCATCCGGTGGGTTCCGATCGCTGGAACGAGGTCCAGGTGTCGCTGGGTCGTCGCTCGGGAGGACACTGATGGCTGGTACGGGTCACGCCCATCTCCGCGGTGACGCACTGTTGTCGGTGCGCGATCTCGTCGTCGAGTTCCCGGTCGGTCGTACCGGGCTCAAGGTCAACGCCGTGTCAGGCATCTCGTTCGACGCCCAGAAGGGCGAGACCCTCGGCATCGTGGGTGAGTCGGGTTGCGGCAAGAGCACCACCGGCCGGGCGATCATGCAGATTCCGCGCCCCAAGAGCGGCGAGGTCACGTTCGACGGCCAGAACCTGATGCAGGCCGATGCCGAGACCATCCGTCGACTGCGCACCAACATCCAGATGATCTTCCAGGATCCGATTTCGTCCCTCAACCCTCGTCGAAGCGTGCGCGACATCGTGCTCGAACCGCTCAATATCTGGAAGGTCGGCACCAAGGAAGAGCGCCTCGCGCGAGTGAACAAGGTGCTCGAGGACGTCGGCATCGATCCGGCCGTGGCGGCCGACCGTCGCCCGTACCAGTTCAGTGGTGGGCAGTGTCAGCGCATCAGTGTCGCCCGCGCGCTCGTTCTCGAACCGAAGATGATCATCTGTGACGAGCCGGTATCGGCCCTCGACGTGAGCGTGCAGGCTCAGGTGCTCAACCTGCTCGAAGACCTCAAGCGCGACTACAGCCTCACCCTCATGTTCATCGCCCACGACCTGGCCGTGGTGAAGAACATTTCCGATCGCGTGGCCGTGATGTACCTGGGCAAGATGTGCGAAATCGCACCCAGCGACGACCTCTACCGTGCCCCGGCTCACCACTACACCAACGTGCTGCTGTCGAGTATCCCGGTGGCCGACCCGACCGTCACCGTCGCGACACAGCGAGTGCAAGGCGAACCACCCTCACCGGTGTTGCCGCCGGCCGGCTGTCGCTTCAATCCGCGTTGTCCGGCCGCGACCGATCGCTGCCGGACCGAGGAGCCGGAGATACGCGAGGTGGCCCCCAACCACTTCGTGGCCTGTCACCATCCGATTCACGGTGGCGAGGCTCCGGTGTCGGTGCGTTCTACCGGTTCTTGAACTCGGGCGCGCGCTTCTCCATGAACGCGCGCATGGCCTCACGAGCGTCATCGGTGTGCGACGACATGATCTGCTGACGATTCTCCAAGTCGATCGCCGCCTGCATGCCCGGGATCTCGAGGGCCGACCACATCGCTTCTTTCGTGAGCGACACTCCGAACGGCGTGTTGGCGATCACCTGATCGGCCTTGGCCAATGCGGCTGCCATGAGTTGATCGTCGGCCACCACGTCGACCAGCAGTCCGATCCGCAGTGCTTCGGCCGAATCGAAGATGCGGCCCGTCAACATGAGCTCTTGAGCCCGTGACGCCCCCACGATGCGCGGCAGCAGCCACGACGTACCGATGTCGCACGCCGAAAACCCGATGCGCACGAAGGCCACGTTGAACTTCGACGACTGACCACCCAAGCGGATGTCGCTGGCGAGCACCAGAGCCAACCCACCGCCAGCGGCCGCGCCGTTGACCGCCGCGATGATCGGTTGGGGCAATGCGCGCATGTGAGTGACGAGGCTCGCGATGTGCTTCTGAGTCGCCAGGCCGCGTTGGGTGGGTCCGAGATGGGCCGCGTGCGGCGGATCGCCGTATCCGGTGAGATCGAGGCCAGCGCAGAAGCCCCGACCCGCTCCGGTGAGGATCACGACACGACACTCGGGGTCCACTGCGATGCGGTCGAGGTGAGCGTGCAAGTCGCTCACGAGTTCGGACGTGAGTGCGTTCAACCGGTCGGGACGATTCAGACGCAGGACTTCGACACCGGGCTGGGGCTTTTCGACCACGATCACAGAACTCATCTCCGCAGTTTGGCCTTCCCCGAGCGGCCGCGACGCATCGTGTTAGCGTCTCCTTGCTCGCTTCGGCCGGCCGACCCATGAACGATTCGCGCGACTCTCTCGTCTGGCGACTGGCCCTCCGGCACGCCGCCATCGCCTACGTCGTGTCGCGCCTCTGCGTCATCGCCGGAGCGGCCATCGTCGGCGCCGAGTTGCGGGCCGACGACAACAAGATCCGCGAACGACTGATCTGGGGCTACTTCACCAAACCTGATCCGCACGCGCGCGAAGCGGTTCTCCCCCGCTCGGCCACGTCGATGATCCTCGACGTACTCACCTCGTGGGACGGCATCTGGTACATGCGGATCGTGCGTCGGGGCTACCCGTCGTTCGTCCCCGACGGCATCACGTACGACGACCCCGAAGCACGAGTCGCCTTCTTTCCGGCCTATCCCGGACTCGTTCGTGCCGTCGACCGAGTTCTTCCCGGCGGCGACACCTTCGCCGCTCTCTTCCTCAACCTGATCCTCGGTGCGGTCTTCATCGTTCTGGTGGGTCTTCTGACCCGCGCGTGGTTCGGCGCCGAGCATGCCCGGGTGGCCATGGTGCTCACCGCGATCTTCCCCGGGAGTTTCGTGCTGTCGTTCGCCTACAGCGAGGCCCTCCTCCTCGTGCTGGCCGCCGCCTGCCTGTTGGCCCTCACTCGCGAGAAATGGTTACTGGCTGGTGTGCTGGCCGCTGTCGCCACCACGACGCGGCCCAACGGCATCGCCGTGGTGGCCGCTTGCGCCATCGCGTCACTCATCGCGATCCGAACCAAACGCCAATGGTCGTCGCTCGTCGCACCACTGCTCGCGCCGGTCGGATTCGTCTTCTTCCAGTGGTGGATCGATCGCCATACCGGCGAATCGCGCGTGTGGTTCCGCGTACAGGGAGAGGCCTGGAAAGAAGGGGCCTCGTTCGGCCTCACGGCCATCCGCAACACCCTCGAAGCATTCACCAAACCACTCACGTCACCCACCGACCTCATCACGGCCGTGTCGTTCTTGTGCACCATCTTCTTGGTCTGGATCGCCTGGCGCCGTGGCCTGCCTCCCGTGGCCGCGGCGTACAGCGCGGTGATCATGGCCCTCATGCTGCTACCGGCCACCGTCACGGCCCGCCCGCGTTTCTTGTTCACCGCGTTTCCGCTCGTGATCGTGGCCGCCCTGTGGCTCGATAGCGACAAGCGCAAACACTGGTGGCCCTATGTGATGGCCACGTCCGGCGCCGGGTTGGTCGCACTCACCGCGCTGTACGGCGTGTACGGAGCGATCCCTTGAGCCAACGAGTGCGCCGGATCTCCCTTCTGGCCGCCCTCGCCTACATCCCGTTGCTGGCGAGCGCAACGGGTCGCGTACCCGGTGACACCAAGTTGTATCTGTACCTCGATCCGGGGCGATTGATCTCCGACTCGATCTGGTCGTGGGATGCGCGCCAACTCGGTGGCTGGGTTCCACACCAGAACGTCGGCTACCTATGGCCCTCCGGTCCGTTCTACGCGGTGTTCGATTGGCTCGGCGTTCCCGACTGGATCACTCATCGACTCTGGACCGGATCTCTTCTCTTGTTGGCCGGTCTCGGCGTGCTCTGGTTGGCCCGGGTCGTGCGCCTGTCGCCCACCGCCGGATTGTGTGCCGCGATTCTCTACCAACTCTCGCCGTACGTTCTGCCGTACATCTCGCGCACCTCGGCCCTGCTCTTGCCCTGGGCGCTCTTGGGTTGGCTGATCGGCGTCACCATCCGAATCGCCGAACGACGAGATCCCCGAATGATCGGTGTCTTCGGACTCTTGATCGCATCGACCGGTGGGCTCAACGCCACCGCCTTGTTGATGATCGCCCCGGCTCCGATCATCTGGTTCGTCGCCACCTCTCGCGGCCAGTCGTGGCGGCGAATCGCCACGACTCTCGCGATACTCGGCGTCGTCGGATCAGGTGCCAGCGCATGGTGGTTGGCCGGTCTGCGCGTCCAAGGGTCGAACGGCGCCGCCGTGCTCTCGTACAGCGAGACCTTGGTGTCGACCGCGGCCACGTCGAGTTCGATCGAAGTGCTGCGCGGTCTCGGTTATTGGCTCTTCTACGACCGCAACCATGTCGTTGCCCTCACGTCGGCGGCCACTCCGTACATGGGCAATCTGTTCGTGATCACCGCCGGCTTCTCCATCGTGGTGCTCGGACTCCGCGGTCTGCGCTGGATGCGCACCGAGGTACGCCGCGCACTGGTGGCCATGTTGTTGGTCGGGGCCGTTCTCGCCATCGGCCCGTATCCATTCGACGACCCGTCGCCCCTGTGGAGCCCGGCCACCGACAATCCCACCAGCGCACTCAGCCTGGCCTTGCGGTCGTCCACTCGCGCGGTGCCGCTCGTGATCCTCGCGCTCGTCATCGGGGCCGGTCTCTCGCTCGAACATCTCACGCGTCACCGTCGTCGCGCTCAGGTGGTCGCCCCGGCCCTCGCACTCGTCATCGCAATCGTGAATCTGCCGGCGCTCGTCGGTGGTCGACTCGTCGATCCGGTCATGGAGCGACCGAACGACCTTCCCTCGGCGTGGTACGACGTCGCGGATTACCTCGACGCACGTGTGGACGCCGGCTTCACGGGTTCGGTGTTGCTGGTACCGGGCATCGAATCGGCGGCGTACCGCTGGGGCTACACGGTCGATCCGATCCTTCCCGGTCTCACCAAGAAGCGATTGCTCAGTCGCGACTGGTTACCACTCGGCAGCGCCCCGCACATGGATCTCCTCTACGCGCTCGACGACGCGTTCCAGAACGGTGACATCGATCCGGCGGCGGTGGCCCCGGTCGCTCGCCTTCTCGGTGCCGACACCGTGATGATCGTGAACAGTCATCAGTACGAACGGTTCGGAACCATTTCACCAGCGCACACCGCGTCGCTCGCCCTCGACCGCGCCACCGGACTCACGCATCTCGCCGACTTCGGATCGCCCACCGACAACACCAGCCCCTACTGGTCGGCTGAAGACACTCTGTTTCCGGCCCCACCCCGACCCGAGATCAGTCTGTACGCGGTGGAGGACGCGAGCAGCGCCGACCGAGTTCTCGTGAGCCCGACCGTGGTTCTGGCCGACGGCACCGGGCTCGTCGACATCGCTCCGCTCGTGAGCGGGCCCGTATTGACAGCGGCCGCCCTCGACGAGCAGTCGCTCGAACGAGCCCTGGCGAGCGCTCCCGACATCGTGATCACCGACTCGAACCGAAAGCGGGCCCACCACTGGCGCAGTTCACAAGAAGTGTGGGGCGCGACCGAACCGCTCGATGGCGTGATTTCCACCGCCGACGTCTTCGATCAACGACTGCCGGTGTTCCCCGATCAGACGAGTGACGACCAGACGATCGTCGCGACGTCCGACATCACGGCGCGAGCCACCGCGTACGGCTTCGAACTCACCTATCGACCCGAGTCACGTCCGTCTATGGCCGTCGATGGCGATCCGACCACGGCCTGGGTGGTGGGCGAACGTCGCGATCCGCGCGGCCAGATCATCACCCTCGACGCCCAGCAACCACTCGATGTACTCGAGCTCGTCCCGGCCGACTCCGATCGACGTGTCACTCGCGTTTCCATACGCGTGGACGGTGGTCGATGGACCTCGCACGACGTGAATGGATCGGCTCGGATCACTCTCGATCCGCCCGGTCGTGTGGTCGACGTACGTATCGACGACGTGAGCGCGGCGGGCACAGGAGGCGTGGGTTGGTCCGAGATGATTCCGGCCGAACGCAGTCGGGCCGAGTTCGTGCGCGTACCCCTCGCATCCACCCTGCCCACCAATACCGTGCCGACCAGTTGGATCTTCACCCGACTCACGGCCGACCCCGTCGATCCCTGGCGCAGCGATCCCGAAACGGCGATTCGGCGAGTGTTCGATTCACCCCGCGACGAATCGGTGGCCGTCGCGGCCACGGTGCGCGTCGATGCACGCGCCTCGTCGTTGCTTCCCGACGTGACGGCCAGCAGCGTCCTGTCGCGTGCGGTGCTGCCCTGGCACGCGCTCGATGGCGACGATCGCACGGCCTGGTTCCCTGCCGTCGGCGACGCAACTCCCTCGCTCGTGGTGCCCGCGCTGGCCGACGAGGTCTCGGTGCGACTCACCGTCACCGACGGCGCATCGCTGCGGGCACGGGTCGACGACATCGACGTCGAGGTCACGAATCGCGGCGACGGAAGGTTCGACATCTCGATTCCGACCAGAGCGCGTGCGATCACACTTCTCCCCGACGTCTCCAACCTGGCACCGCGCCGCGATAGCCGCACCGGCGACCAGGTCGTTGCACCCGTTGGCATCGCCGAGATCGTCGGTTCGGCAACGATCGCTCCCGACCAGTCGTTCAACATCGAGTGCCGCGACGACGTGCTCACTCTGGACGATCGAGAAATCGCGTTGAGCCTGAGCGGAACACTCGGTGACGTGCTGAACAATCGTGCGCTCGCGGCGACGTCGTGTGGAGACCCGATCTCGCTCGGCACGGGAGACCATCGCCTCGCGGTCCGGCCCGGCCACCAGACCGGCTGGCACATCGACCAAGTCGTGCTGCGCGCCACCGGCGCGCGATTCGCACCGGCCGATTCACCCGACACCGATGTCGTCGCCACCGTCGAACGGGCCGGTCGCACCTACACGGTTCCCCCGTGCCCCGTCGGCTGCTGGCTCGAGACCCGCGACGGCTGGAACACCGGTTGGTCGGCCTCCATCGACGGCACCGAACTCGGTCGACCGATTGCTTCGGGTGGCGGACGCACCACCTGGTGGCTCGATCCGTCCGACACCACTCGCACGGTCGAAGCGTCGTGGGCACCGCAGCGCACGCTCTGGTTCGGACTCGGCCTCTCGCTGTTCACCGTGTTGCTGTGCTGCGTGCTCGCGCTGTGGCCTTCACGACGACGCGATGCGGTCGTGATCTCCACCTCGACCGACGACGACATCGTCCGTGATTCGAATCCACGCCGACTGGCACTCACCACTGCCGCAGTGACCGCCTTCGTGGTCGGCCCACTCTGGGCGATCGTTCCCCTCGTCCTCGTTCGAAAGAGCTTCAGCACCTGGGCCCGGCGCATCGGAATCGCACTCATCGTTCTGGCCGGACTCTTCGTGATCGCTCAGCAGATCCGCACCGGTGCCGATCCCGGATTCGGTTGGCCCTCGGTGTTTCGACGGGCCCACCGACCCGCCCTCCTCGGCCTGGTCCTCGTCGCCATGGGGTGGTGGGGGCAGTCGAACGCCAGCGACTCGCGCCGTAGGATGAGTGACTCGTGAGCGCGCAACCATTCCCCTGCCTCTCGGTCGTGGTCCCTTGCTACAACGAAGAGGCCACCATCAAGACCTTGGTCGACCAAGTGCTGGCTTCGCCGTGGGTGGCCGAGATCGTGGTGGTCGACGATGGTTCGTCCGATCGCTCACGCGACATCTTGGCCAGCCTGTCCGATCCGCGCGTGACCGTCGTTCTGCACGAACGAAATCAAGGCAAAGGTGCTGCCCTGCGCACCGGATTCACGCGGGCCACGTCCGACTACGTGATCGTTCAAGACGCCGACCTCGAATACGATCCGGGTGAGTACGGCGTACTACTCGAACCGTTGCTCGACGATCGAGCCGATGTGGTCTTCGGTTCGCGATTCCTCTCCGGACGACCGCACCGAGTCCTCTACTTCTGGCACAGCATGGGGAACAAGTTCCTCACACTCATGTCGAACATGTTCACCGACCTGAACCTCACCGACATGGAGACCTGTTACAAGTGCTTCCGGCGCACGGTCATCCAATCGATCACCATCGAAGAAGACCGCTTCGGATTCGAACCCGAGATCACCGCCAAGTTGGCGCGTGGCCAATACCGCATCTACGAAGTCGGCATCTCGTACTCGGGTCGCACCTACGCCGAGGGCAAGAAGATCGGCTGGCGCGACGGCGTTCGAGCCGTCTATTGCATCGTGCGCTACTCGGAAGTCGGTTCGAAGGTCCTCGGTCGCGTCGAGTCGCTCCAGAAGTCGCGTCGGTTCAACTGACGCCGCGGAGCCGGCGCCAGCGATCGCCGATCCCCCACCGGGTCACCAAGATCATCGACTCGGCGACGATCCGGCCCGACATCTTCGACGTGCCGTACTGACGGTCGACGAACAGGATCGGAACTTCCACGATCCGCGAGCCGCGTCGCGACAGCCGAACGACCAACTCGGTGAGAAACGCGTAGCCCTCGGCCCGGGTGGTGCGCGGATCGATCGCCGCCAGCGCCGAACCGCGATAGGCGCGGAAACCCGAGGTGCAATCGCGAACCTTCACCCCGAGCACGAAGCCGGTGTACAGATTTCCCCACTTCGACAACACTCGCCGATGTAGCGGCCAATCCTTCGTGCCACCTCCGCGAACGTAACGCGAGCCGATCACGGCATCGGCCCCTTCGTCGAGTGATCGCAGCATGATCGGGATCACGTCGGGATCGTGCGAGAAGTCGCAGTCCATCGACACCACGGCGTCGAAACCTTCGTCGATCGCCAATCCGAATCCGTGGCGATAGGCGCTGCCCAGACCATTCTTGCCCGCGCGGTGCACCACGCGAACACCTCCGAGTTCGGCCGCGACCGATTCGGCAATACGACCCGTTCCGTCGGGCGAGTTGTCGTCGATCACCATGATGGTCGCGTCGGGGACCACTCGGCGCAACGATAGGAGCATCCGCTCGATGTTCTCGCTCTCGTTGTACGTGGGGAGCACCACGGCGGTCGGCACGGTCGACCACCCTACCGAACGACTTGGGCGTGAAGAGGTGACAGCACTCCCTCGGCCAGCGCGTCCCACGTGAGTCGTCGGGCCCGACGCTCGGCGTCACGCGACAACTGCGCTCGCCGCTCGGTGTCGGTGAGCACCTGAACCAATGAACGATGCAGATCGTCGATCGGTGCGAGCACACCGGTTTCGCCGTCGATCACCGAGCAGCGATGACCGCTGATGTCGGTGGCCACCGCGGGCGTGCCGCATCCGGCCGCTTCGGTGAGGGCCAGACCCCAACCCTCGGCGAGCGAGGCGCTGGCCACGATCCACGAACGGCGATAGTGATCGCGTAGCGCATCGCGACTGATTCGTCCGGCGAATTCGATCCAGCCTCGCGCGTCGTGAGCGTCGACCCACTGCTCGAGTCGCGCGCGCTCGGGGCCGTCACCGACCAACGTCAAGCGAAGATCGGGCACGGTTCGACGTGCGATCGCCACTTGTTCGAACAGCCGATCGAACCGTTTGACCGGAGCCTGGCGCCCCACGGCGAGGATCGACGGATGACTCGTCTTGCCGATCGTCGGATCGGGCAAGAAGAAGTCGTCGACACCAACCGGTCCGGTGATCACTCGATCGGATTTCCAACCGAGTTCGATGAGTTCGTCCCGTGTGTCATCCGAGGTGGTGACGGTCGGAGTGCGTCGGTAGGCCGGCGGCGCCCAAATCGTCTCGAGTGCGCGACCAAGGGCTGCAATCGGACCCGGGAACACCTGGTTCCACATCGGGCCGTGGATGTGATGGAGGATGAGGAGGCGCGGCTTACGACACCACAGCGGCGAGAACCAGGGCACTCCGTTCCAGATTTCGACGAGGGCGTCGTAGCGGCCCACACGCCCGACGACCTCGGACGCGATGGTGCGCGGGAACACCGACATGCGCCCGCCTCGGCGAACCACGTCGTAGCCGTTGCGTCGCGCCACGGAGGGAAGTCCGTCGGCGTGGGACGTGCGGTGCAGTACCTCGAGGCCGGCGGCCGCCCACCGCTTCATGAATTCGTCGGCGTGCACTTCCGATCCGCCCGCTTCTCGATCGTCGAGATCGCGCCAGGCGAGCACGTGCACGCGTCGTACACCCCGCGCGATCATGTCGTCGACCATCGACTGGAGATCGCTCACGGGTACAGCGGCGCTCCGACCGGGACGCGGAAGACCGCTCCGGGTAGTCGTATCTCGTTGTATCGGTTCACGAGTACGTCGAGATCGGACGGCGACTCGACGTTGTACACCACCTGCGTGTGCCCGTATTGCGAGTCGAGCAGAGTGATCCACTCCGGGTGACCCAGCTCACGGATGCGTTCTTCGATGCGAAGACGCAAATCGTTCGATTCGGCGCGCTCGTCGCTCGAGCGCGGGTCGTACTCGGCCAACACCTCGGCATCGTCGCGCAGCGAAAAGCGCTCGATGTTCTCCGAGCCGACCACGAACCAGAGCACGGCATCGGCGTCGCGTTCGTCGGACATCGAGCGATACGGGCGAACGGTGGCCTTGGCCCA
>Ga0169931_10002411_pt1 | contig 30528 bp, 26 predicted proteins | sample Kivu_15m_20L_FD_129675 | JGI IMG/M metagenome (GOLD analysis project Ga0169931, IMG submission 129675) | Freshwater microbial communities from Lake Kivu, Western Province, Rwanda to study Microbial Dark Matter (Phase II) - Kivu_15m_20L... | ecosystem: Environmental > Aquatic > Freshwater > Lake...
CTGGTGCCGGGCTCGTGCACGCTGCCCTTCCCGGGCATCCAGGCTGCCATCGTCGACGAGACCGGCAACGACGTGCCCAACGGGCAGGGTGGCATCCTCGTCGTCAAGAAGCCCTGGCCGAGCATGATCCGCACGATCTGGGGCGACCCCGAGCGCTTCAAGAAGAGCTACTACCCGCCCGAGCTCAAGGGCTACTACCTGGCGGGCGACGGCTCCATCCGCGACGCGAAGACCGGCTACTTCACGATCACCGGCCGCATCGACGACGTGCTCAACGTCTCGGGCCACCGCATGGGCACGATGGAGATCGAGTCCGCGCTCGTGAGCTGCACCGAGCTGGTGGCCGAGGCCGCGGTCGTGGGTCGCCCCGACGACACCACGGGCGAGGCCATCTGCGCCTTCGTCGTGCTCAAGCGCCCGCGCCCGACCGGCGACGAGGCGAAGAAGATCGCCAACGAACTGCGCAACTGGGTGGCCAAGGAGATCGGCCCGATCGCCAAGCCCAAGGACATCCGCTTCGGCGACAACCTGCCCAAGACCCGCTCGGGCAAGATCATGCGCCGCCTGCTGCGCAGCATCGCCAAGGGCGAAGCCATCACCCAAGACACCTCGACCTTGGAGAACCCCGCGATCCTGGATCAGTTGGCCCAGACCAACTGATCCAGGCCGCGCGCCAGCGCGGGCGCGGCGCAGCCGCGCAGCGGGGCTCCGGCGCAGCCAGAATCCGGCCATCCTCGATCAGTTGGCCCAGACCAACTGATCGAGGATGCAGCCTGCCGCGTCCGCGGCAGGCGGTCGGCGCAGCCGACAGCCGGATTTCGGCGCAGGCTGACTTCCGCGCAGCGGAAGTCAAGGCCCGCAGGGCCGGCCGAAGCCAGAACCCTGCGATCCTCGATCAGTTGGCTCAGACCAACTGATCCAGGCCGCTCACCCAGATATTTGACTTTGGAAATATCGCTGCCTACACTGCGCTCCTGCCGGCGCGGCGCAGGCCGCGGCGGCGGGGTTCGAGGGGGTCCGTGGCTGGCAGGCGCGGGCCGCAGCCACGGGGAGCACGCCGCGCATGGCCGAGAGATCCTTCGTCGAAGAAGTCCGCAAGCTGCGCCTGGGTGAGGGCGAGGTGTTCCACGGCGAGGGCATCCTCGCCGTCACGAAGGCCCTGCTCGAATCGGGCGTGGCCTACGTCTCGGGCTACCAGGGCGCGCCGATCTCGCACCTGATGGACGTGCTGGCCGACGCCCAGGACATCCTGGCCGAGCACGGCATCCATTTCGAGCACAGCGCGAGCGAGGCCACGGCCGCGGCCACGCTGGCGGCCAGCGTGAACTACCCGCTGCGCGGGGCCTGCACCTTCAAGAGCACGGTGGGCACCAACGTCGCGAGCGACGCGCTGGCCAACCTGGCCTCGGGCGGCGTCACCGGCGGCGCCCTCGTCATCGTCGGCGAGGACTACGGCGAGGGCTCCTCCATCATGCAGGAGCGCAGCCACGCCTTCGCGATGAAGTCGCAGATCTGGCTGCTCGACCCGCGCCCGACCCTGCCGTCCATCGTCCAGGCCGTGAAGGACGGCTTCGCACTCAGCGAGGCCAGCCACACGCCGGTGATGCTGCAGCTGCGCATCCGCGCCTGCCACGTGCACGGCCAGTTCGTCGCCAGCGCCAACCAGCGGCCCGCCTTCACGCTGCGCGAGGCCATGGAGCAGCCGCGCCGCGACACCAACCGCATCGTGCTGCCGCCGGCGAGCTTCCTGCACGAGAAGGAGAAGATCCAGCAGCGCTGGCCCGCGGCGGTGCGCTTCATCCAGGAGCGAGGCCTCAACGAGTTCTTCGACGCCGCGCCCGGCGGCTTCGACGACCTGGGTATCGTCGTCCAGGGCGGGCACTACAACACCCTGCTGCGCGTGCTCGAGCGCCTGGGCCTGGCCGACGTCTTCGGCCGCAGCCGCGTGCCGCTGTACGTGCTCAACGTCACCTACCCGCTGGTGGACGAGGAGGTGCTGCGCTTCTGCCGCGGCAAGCGCGCGGTGCTGATGGTGGAGGAGGGCCAGCCCAACTACCTGGAGCAGAACGTGGCCGCGATCCTGCGTGCCGGCGGCTGCGACACGGCGCTGCACGGCAAGGACGTGCTGCCGGTGGCCGGCGAGTACACCGCCGCCGAGGTGCTGGCCGGCGCGCGCGCCTTCCTCGAGCGCCACGGCCGCCTGCCGACGCCGACGGCGGCGCTGCCCCGGCCGGGCCCGATCGAGTTGCCCGCGGGCGCCACCGTGCACGCGCGCCCGCCGGGTTTCTGCACCGGCTGCCCGGAGCGGCCCATCTTCACGGCGATGAAGCTGGTCGAGCGCGAGCTCGGCGAGCACCACGTCTCGGCCGACATCGGCTGCCATTTGTTCTCCATCCTGCCGCCCTTCAACCTGGGCAACACGACCATGGGCTACGGCCTGGGCACGGCCGGTGCTGCGGCGCTGAACGTGCCCGCGTCCAAGCGCGCGATCAGCGTCATGGGCGACGGCGGGTTCTGGCACAACGGCCTGACCAGCGGCATCGCCAACGCGGTGTTCAACCGCTCGGACAACCTGACCGTCGTCGTCGACAACAGCTACACCTCGGCCACCGGTGGGCAGGACATCCTCTCGTCCAAGGCCGCGAACCCCACGCGCAGCACCGGCCACGCGATCGAGTCCGCGGTGCGCGGCGTGGGCGTGCAGTGGGTGCGCACCGTCACCCACACCTACGACCTGGCGCAGATGAAGGCGGCGCTGAAGGAGGCGCTGACCACGCGCGAGCGCGGGCCCAAGGTCATCGTCGCGCAGAGCGAGTGCATGCTCAACCGCCAGCGGCGCGAGAAGCCGCTGCAGCGCCAGCGCGCGGCCGCCGGCGAGCGCGTGGTGCGCGAGCGCTTCGGCGTCGACCCCGACACCTGCACCGGCGACCACTCCTGCATCCGCCTGTCGGGCTGTCCCTCGCTGACGGTCAAGCCCAACCCCGACCCGCTGCGCACCGACCCGGTGGCCGCGGTGGTCGATTCCTGCGTGGGCTGCGGCCTGTGCGGCGAGGTCTCGCACGCGGCGGTGCTCTGCCCGTCCTTCTACAAGGCGCGCATCGTCAGCAACCCCACGCGCGCCGACCGCTGGCGCGAGGCGCTGCGCACGCGCGTGATCGGCTGGCTGCAGGCGCGCGCGGCCGCGCGGCGGGCGCGGTATGCGTTCTGACGCTTCCGCACTCCCGTCGGCCGCCGACCAGGGCCCGGCCGAGGACGGGCCGCGCCTGATCAAGATCGCGATCCTCGCGATGGGCGGGGAGGGCGGCGGCGTGCTGGCCGACTGGCTGGTCAGCCTGGCCGAGGCGCACGGCCACCTGGCGCAGACCACCTCGGTGCCCGGCGTCGCGCAGCGCACCGGCGCCACCATCTACTACGTCGAGATGTTCCCGGCCGCGGCGGCGCAGCAGGCCGGCCGCGGGCCGGTGATGGCGTTGATGCCGATGCCGGGCGACGTGGACATCGTGCTCGCCTCCGAGTTGATGGAGGCCGGCCGTGCGGTGCAGCGCGGCCTCGTGACGCCCGGGCGCACGACGCTGCTGACCTCCACCCACCGCGTCTACGCCATCGCCGAGAAGACCTCGATGGGCGACGGCCGCGCCGACAGCGGCGCCCTGCTGGCGCTGGCGCGCGGCGCGGCGCGCCGTTTCGTCGGCTTCGACATGGCGCAGGCCGCCGACGAGGCGGGCAGCGTCATCAGCGCCGTGCTCTTCGGCGCCCTGGCCGCCACCGGCGAGCTGCCCTTCACGCGCGCGCAGTTCGAGGCCACGATCGAGCGCGGCGGCGTGGGCGTGGCGGCGAGCCTGCGCGCTTTCGCCGCGGCCTACGGACGCGCCGCGCAGGCGGTGGCGGAGCCCGCGGCCGGCGCGGCGGTGGCTGCGGGCGCTCCCGCGGCGGCCTCGGCCGGCCCCGGCCCGGTCGAGACCCCACCGACGCTGCCGCGCGCCGCCGACCCCGCCGTCCAGGCGCTGCTGCAGCGGGCCGCGCAGGCTCACGGCGCAGACGCCGACACGTGGCTCCTCGTCCTGGAGGGTCTGCGCCGCACCGTGGACTACCAGGACCCGGCCTACGGCGCGCTCTACCTCGACCGCCTGGACGCGGTGCGCGTCGCGTCCCGCGCGGCCGAGCCCGCTGTCGCCGCCACCCTGGTGCGCGAGGTGGCGCGCCACCTCGCGCTGTGGATGAGCTGGGAGGACACCATCCGCGTGGCCGACCTGAAGACGCGCGACTCGCGCTTCGCCCGCGTGCGCGGCGAGGTGCGTGCCGGCGCCGAGCAGGTGCTCGCGATCCAGGAGTACCTGCACCCGCGCCTGCAGGAGATCGCCGAGACGATGCCTGCGCCGCTGGGGCGCTGGCTGCTGGCCTCGGGCGCGCCGAGGCGCTGGGTCGAGCGCCTGGCCGCGCGCGGGCGTGTGGTCGAGACGAGCTCGCTGCGCGGCTACCTGATGCTCGCCGCCGTGGCCTCGCTGCGGCGCTGGCGCCGCTCGACGCTGCGCTACGCGCTGGAGAACGCGCGCATCGAGGCCTGGCTGGCCGACCTGTGCGCCGTCGCCCCGGCCGAGCCCGCGCTCGCGCTCGAGATTGCGCGCTGCCAGCGCCTGGTCAAGGGCTACGGCGACACGCACGCGCGCGGCTGGCGCAACTTCGAGACCCTGCGCGCCACCTGGCGCGGCCCCGCGCGCCCGGCCCCGGCGCTGCTGGCCGAGCTGCGCGAGGCCGCCCTGGCCGACGAGCACGGTCGCGCGCTGCAGGCCGCGCTGAGCCGGCACGGACTGGCCGCCTGAGGACACCCCCAGACGCCCCCGCCCCGGAGGACCCCGCCATGCCCCGAACCTCCCGCTACCGAGACCACCCCGAGGCCATCGCCGCTCTCGTGCGCGAGACCGAGGTCCACCGCGACTGCTACACCGACCCCGAGGTCTTCGCCCTCGAGATGGAGCACCTGTTCGCCAACACCTGGGTCTACGTCGGCCATGCGAGCCAGGTGCCGCAGCCGGGCGATGCCTACGCCACCACCGTGGGCGACCAGCCGGTGCTCATGGTGCGCCAGGCCGACGGCAGCCTGCGCGTGCTGCACAACCGCTGCGCCCACAAGGGCGTGCAGCTCGTGCCCGAGGGGCCGGCGCACGTGGGCAACATCCTGCGCTGCCCCTACCACGCCTGGACCTACCGCACCGACGGCTCGCTGCTGGCCACGCCGCTGCGCGAGGGCTATGCCAACCCGGCCTTCCCGCAGTCCGAGGCGAAACGTGGCCTGGCCCCGGTGGGCGCGCTGCGCGTCTACCGCGACTTCGTCTTCTGCCGTCTCAACCCCGAGGGCGTGAGCTTCGAGGACTTCTTCGGCGACTCGCTGAGCACGCTGGACAACATGGTCGACCGCTCGCCCGAGGGCCAGCTCGAGGTGGCCGGCGGCGTCTTCCGCTACCTGCACCGCTGCAACTGGAAGATGCTGGTCGACAACCAGACCGACACCTGCCACCCGATGGTGGCGCACCAGTCCTCGGCCGGCACGGCGGTGCGGGTGTGGCAGGCCGCGCCGCCCGGCACGCCCAAGCCGATGGCGGTGGAACTGTTCGCGCCCTTCGTCAACCCTTACGAGTTCTTCGAGAAGATGGGCATCCGCGTCTGGGAGAACGGACACGGCCACACCGGCGTGGCCGACTCGCTGCACGCGGGCTACTCGCCCATCCCCGGCTACTGGGACGCGATGGTGGCCGCCTACGGCGAGGAGCGCGCCAGCCGCATCCTGGGCGAGGTGCGGCACAACACGGTGTACTTCCCGAACATCATGGTCAAGGGCCCGATCCAGACGCTGCGCCTGTTCAAGCCGCTGGCGGCCGACCGCACGCTGGTGGAGTCCTGGACCTTCCGCCTCGTCGGCGCGCCCGACCTGCTGCTGGAGCGCACCCTGATGTACAACCGCCTGATCAACGCGCCGACCTCGGTCGTCGGGCACGACGACCTGGAGGTCTACGAGCGCTCGCAGGACGGACTGCGCAGTCGCGGCGCCGACTGGGTGAATCTGGGCCGCCTGTACGACCCGGCCGAGCGCGGCCAGGCCACGGCCGTGACCAACGGCACGAACGAGTGGCAGATGCGCAACCAGATGCGCGCCTGGGTGCGCTACATGACAGCGACGATGGGCGGCGCGGCGGGGCCGGGCGCAGCCAGCGCCGGGGCCGCTCCCGCAGACGTCGGATCGGCCGAGCCGGGGGTGCCGGCATGAACGCTGGCGCCACCCCCAACGACCGCGAGCTCGTCGACTTCGTCTATCGCGAGGCGCGGCTGCTCGACGAGCAGCGCTTCGAGGACTGGCTGGCGCTCTTCGCCGACGACGGCTGGTACTGGATGCCGCTGGCCCCGGGCCAGACCGACGCCCGGCTGCACGCCTCGCTGATGCACGAGGACAAGCTGCTGCTGCAGGTGCGCATCGAGCGCCTGCGCGGCGCGCGCACCTATTCGCAGCAGCCCGCCAGCCGCAGCCACCACCTGCTGCAGGCGCCAACGGTGGAGTCGCGCGACGAGGCCGAGGGCGTCTACACCACGCGCTGCGCCTTCCACTACGTGGAGACGCGGCGCGACGAGCAGCAGTTGCACGCCGGCTGGGCCACGCACACCCTGGTGGCCACGCCCGCCGGGCTGCGCATCCGCCTCAAGCGCGTGGACCTGGTCAACTGCGACGCTGCGTTCGGCAACCTGCAGCTCTTCATGTGACGCATCCGCCGCCCATGACCCCGACCCCCCACGACGCCACGGCCACCGGCCCCGCCACCTCCGCGGTGGCCACGGCCGCGGCCCAGCCCACGGTGGCGGCGGCCTTCGCGGCCGCGGCCGGCGCCTGGGCCGACCGGCCCTGCCTGCAGGTGCTGCCCGAGACGGCGCAGGCCTACGGCATCGAGCCCGGCGAGCTGAGCTACCGCGACGCGCTGGCCCAGGTGCAGGCTCTGCAGGCGGCCTACGCCGCCGCCGGCTACGGCGCCGGCCACCGCGTGGGCCTGCTGCTGGAGAACCGCCCCGCCTTCCTGTGGCACTGGTTCGCGCTGAACGGGCTGGGCGCCTCGGTCGTGCCGATCAACGCCGACCTGCGCTCGGCCGAACTGGAGTACCTCGTCGGGCACTCCGAGATCGTGCTCGCCGTGGCGCTGCCGCGCCGCCATGCCGACCTCGCGGCCGCGGCCCGCGCTGCCGGGCGCGCGCTGGCCCTGATGGGCGACGGCGAGGCCCCGCCCCCCGCGCCGTTGCCGCCGCCCCGGGCCGGCGCCGCGCCCGGTCTGCACACCGAGTGCGGCCTGCTCTACACCAGCGGCACCACCGGCCGGCCCAAGGGCTGCGTGCTGACGAATCGCTACTACCTGCACGCGGGCGCCTGGTATGCCGGCGTGGGCGGCATGGCCGCGCTGCAGCCGGGCGCCGAGCGCATGCTGACGCCGCTGCCGCTGGGGCACATCAACGCCATGGCCTACTCGGCCATGGTCATGATGATGACGGGCGGCTGCCTCGTCCTGCTGGACCGCTTCCACCCCGCCACCTGGTGGGACAGCGTGCGCGCCAGCCGCGCCAGCGTCGTGCACTACCTGGGCGTGATGCCGGCCATGCTGATGAAGGCGCCTCCCCGCGCCGACGACCGCGCGCACGCGGTGCGCTTCGGCTTCGGCGCCGGCGTGGAGCGCGCGCTGCACGCGCCCTTCGAGGCGCGTTTCGGCTTCCCGCTGCTCGAGGCCTGGGCCATGACCGAGACCGGCGCCGGGGCCGTGGTGATGGCGAACCGCGAGCCGCGCCAGGTGGGCACGAACTGCTTCGGCCGCGAGGGCGCCGACGTGGAGGTGCGCCTGCTTGCCGACGACGGCGGCACGCCCGCGCCCGGCGAGCCCGGCGAACTGCTCGTGCGCCACGCCGGCGCCGACCCGCGCGACGGTTTCTTCGCCGCCTACCTGAAGGACCCCGAGGCCACGGCCGAGGCCTGGGCCGGCGGCTGGTTCCACACCGGCGACATCGTCAGCCGCGACGCCGACGGGCAGCTCCACTTCATCGACCGGCGCAAGAACGTCATCCGCCGCAGCGGCGAGAACATCTCCGCCGTGGAGGTCGAGGGCGTGCTGAACCAGCACCCGGCGGTCAAGGCCTGCGCCGTCGCGGCCACGCCCGACGCCGTGCGCGGCGACGAGGTGCTGGCCTGCGTGGTGCTGCACGAGACCGCCGACGCCGCGGCGCAGCCGGCGCTGGCGGCTGCGCTCGTGGCGCACGCGCTCGAGCGCCTGGCCTACTACAAGGCGCCCGGCTGGGTGGCCTTCGTCGACGCGCTGCCGCTGACGGCCTCGCAGAAGATCCAGCGCGGCGAGCTCAAGGCCCTGGCGCAGTCGCTGCCCGGCCAGGCGCACTGCGTCGACACCCGCGCGCTCAAGCGCCGGGCCGGCTAGGGCGGGGTGGCCGTGCGCGCGCGACGCCAGGGCTACGAGGGGGTTGCCGTCTGCGTGCCGGTGACGGTGCCCTACGTGCGCTACTCCACGCGCGGCGCGTTCTGGTTCCTCGGGCGCGCGGTGCGCGCCCTGCTCGAGACGAGCGGGCTGCGCAAGGACGACATCGACGGCCTGACGGTCAGCAGCTTCTCGCTCGCCCCCGACACCGCGGTGGGCGTGACGCAGCACCTGGGCCTGAGCCCGCGCTGGCTGGACCACCTGCCCAACGGCGGCGCCAGCGGCGTGATGGCGCTGCGCCGGGCCGCGCGCGCGGTGCAGGCCGGCGACGCGAGCGTGGTCGCCTGCGTGGCGGCGGACACCAACCACGTCGACTCCTTCCGCTTGATGCTGGGCTCGTTCAGCCAGTTCGCGCGCGACGCCACCTACCCCTACGGCTCGGGGGGGCCGAACGCGCTGTTCGCCTTCATCACCGCCAACTACATGGCGCGCAGCGGTGCCCGGCGCGAGGACTTCGGCCGCCTGTGCGTGGACCAGCGCACCAACGCGCTGGCCTGGGGCTCGCGCTTCTTCCGCAAGCCGCTGACGCTGGACGAATACCTGGCCGCCCGCCCCATCGCCGAGCCCATCCACCTCTTCGACTGCGTGATGCCCTGCGCCGGGGCGGAGGCCTTCCTCGTCATGAGCGAGCAGCGCGCGCGCGACCTCGGCCTGGCCTACGCCACCGTGCGCGGCACCATCGAGCGCCACAACGCCTTCCAGGACGACCCCGTCATGGTGCGCGGCGGCTGGCGCGTGGACCTGCCCGACCTGTACGCGATGGCGGGCGCGCGGCCGGCGGACGTGGACTTCCTGCAGGCCTACGACGACTACCCGGTGATCGTGATGATGCAGCTCGAGGGCCTGGGCTTCTGCGAGCCCGGCGAGGGCCCGGCCTTCATGCGCGCGCACCGCTTCACGCACGACGGCAGCTTTCCGCTCAACACCTCGGGCGGGCAGCTCTCTTCCGGCCAGGCGGGGGCGGCGGGCGGTTTCATGAACGTGAACGAGGCGCTGCGCCAGCTCACGGGCCAGGCGGTGGGCCGCCAGGTGGCCGGCGCGCGCCTGGGCCTGGTGGGCGGCTACGGCATGGTCACCTACGACCGCTGCCTGTGCACCGGCGCCGCCCTGCTGGGGACCCCCGCATGACCATGCCGCTCATGCGCCCGCGGCGCAAGAACCCGGTCCTGCGCACGCCGCAGATGAACCTGCCGCCCTGGGCGCGCGGCCGCGTGGCGCTGGGGCTGACGGCCGCCGCGGCCGAGGGCCGGCTCGAGCTGCAGGTGTGCCAGGACTGCGGCGCCGTGCAGTACCCGCCGCGCGAGGCCTGCCACGCCTGCGTCTCGGCCCGGCTGCGCTGGCGCGCGCAGTCCGGCGCCGGGCGGCTGCTTGCGGCCACCACGCTGCACCACAGCAACGACCTGTTCTTCCGCGAGCGGCTGCCCTGGCGCCTGGGCCTGGTGCAGCTCGACGCCGGGGCCACGCTCGTCGTGCACCTGCACGGCGACGTCACCGCGCCCGGCCAGCCGGTGCGCGTGACGGCGCGGCTGGACCGCGCCGGCCGCGCCGTCGTCATCGCCCTTCCCGACCCGGAGACCCCCCACATGGCCGACGACAAGATGCTGCGCGAGATGGGCTGCGACCCGAAGTTCCGCAAGGTGCTGGTGAGCGACGGCAAGACGCCGCTGGGGCAGGCGCTGGTGCGCGCCTTCGTCGCCGCCGGCGCCGACATCGTCTGGGTCGGTCACGCCGAGCCCTGGAAGAAGCTGCCCGGCTTCGACGCGCTGAGCGCGCTGCCGCAGGTCACCTTGGTGCCGCTGGACGTGACCGACGGCCGCTCGGTGGCCGAGTTGGCGGGCGAGATCGCGGGCAAGGTGGACATCGTCGTCAACAACGCCGAGGTGCACCGCGCGCACGGCATCGCCGCGCGCCGCGGCACCGACGCCGCGCGCGCCGAGATGGACGTCAACTACTTCGGTCTGCTGCGCCTGGCACAGGAGTTCGGCCCGGCGCTCAAGGGCCGCTCGGCCGACGGCGTGGCCCACGCCGCGGCCTGGGTCAACCTGCTGTCGATCTACGCGCTGGCGAACTTCCCGCCGCACGGCACCTATGCGGCGAGCAAGGCGGCTGCGCATTCGCTGGCGCAGTGCCTGCGCGCCGAGATGCGGCCGGCGGGCATCCGCGTCGTCAACGTCTTCCCCGGCCCGGTGGACGACGAGTGGAACCAGAACCTGCCGCCGCCCAAGCTCGCACCCGACGCGCTGGCGCGCGCCGTGGTGCAGGCGCTGAAGGACGGGCTCGAGGACGTCTACCCCGGCGATGTGGCCCAGGAATGGCTGGAGCGCTGGCGCGAGGACCCGCGCGTGCTCGAGCGCGAACTCGCCGCCGGAGGCTGAAGCCATGACCGACACCGCGCCCGCCACCGTGCCCCAGCTCACCCCCGCCCAAGTCCTCGGCGCCCTGGGCGCCGCGCTGCGCGACGGCGGCATCCGCGTCGTCGACCTGACGCAGACGCTGAGCCCGGAGTTCCCGCAGATCGCGCTGCCGCCCGAGATGGGCCAGTGCTGGCCCTTCCGCATCGAGGAGGTCTCGCGCTACGACGAGCGCGGCCCCGGCTGGTACTGGAACAACTTCTCGTGCGGCGAGCACACCGGCACCCACTTCGACGCCCCCATCCACTGGATCTCGGGCCGGCACCTGCCGAACAACGCCGTGGACACCATCCCGGTGCAGCACTTCGTCGCCCTGGCCTGCGTGATCGACTGCCACGAGCAGGCCGCGGCCGACCCCGACTACCTGCTGACGGTGGCCGACATCGAGGCCTTCGAGCGCGCGCACGGCCGCATCCCGGCCGGCGCCTGGGTGCTGATGCGCACCGACTGGAGCCGCCGCCGCGACCCCGAGGCCTACCAGAACTTCGACGAAACCGGCCAGCACACGCCCGGCCCCTCGAGCGAGGCGGTGCAGTTCCTGGTGGAGCGGCGCGACGTGCTCGGCTTCGGCTCCGAGGCCATCGGCACCGACGCCGGCCAGGGCTACCACCTGCGCCCCCCCTACCCGTGCCACTACTTCATGCACGGGGCCGGGCGCTACGGCCTGCAGTGCCTGTGCAACCTGGACCTGCTGCCGCCCACGGGCAGCCTGCTGATCTGCCCGCCGCTGAAGATCGAGCAGGGCAGCGGCAGCCCGCTGCGCGTGCTGGCGCTGGTGCCGGGGGTTTGATGGCTGATACCGACTGCGCGCTCGTCACCGGCACCAGCACCGGCATCGGCTTGAAGATCTGCGAGCACCTGCTCGCGCGCGGCCTGACGGTGCTGGCGCTGGCGCGGCGGCCCACGCCCATCGCCCACCCGCGGCTGATCAGCGTCGAGGTCGATCTGGCCGACCGCGCGGCCACGCAGGCCGTCGCCGCCGACCTCGCGCAGCGCCATGCCATCGGCACCTTCGTCCACAACGCGGGCGTGATCCGGCCGGCACTGCTGGCCGACGTGAAGCTCGAGGACCTGGACGCGCTGACCGAGCTGCACCTGGGCAGCGCCATCGCCATCGCCCAGGCGGTACGCCCCGGCATGCGCACGCGCGGCTTCGGCCGCATCGTGCTGATCTCCTCGCGCGGCGCGCTGGGCCTGGCCACGCGCAGCGCCTACGCCGCCACAAAAGCCGGCATGATCGGCCTGTCCCGCACCTGGGCGCTGGAGCTGGCTGCCGAGGGCATCACCGTCAACGTCGTCGCGCCGGGCCCGATCCGCGGCACCGAGATGTTCCATGCCGTCGTGCCCGCCGACAGCGAGCGCGAGCAGCGCCTGGCCGCGGCCATCCCGGTGCAGCGCCTGGGCACGCCCGAGGACGTGGCGCGCGCGGTGGACTTCTTCGCCGACCCCGCCGCCGGCTTCGTCACCGGCCAGGTGCTCTACGTCTGCGGCGGCGCGAGCGTGGGCACGCTCACGATCTGAGGGCGATGCAGGTGGACGACACCGGTTCCGGCTCGACGCTCCAGCGTGCGGCCGCGGCCGCGTCACAGCGCAGCGTCGACCTCGCCGCCGCGCCCGGTTCAGCGCCGGGTGTCTGCCCGGCCGTCGCCGATCTGCCCTTCGTCGACACCTACCTGCCGGCACTGCTGGCCCAGGCCAGCGAGCTGATCTCGGGCGAGTTCCACCGCGTCGTGCAGGCGCACGGCCTCTCGGTGCCCGAATGGCGGGTGCTCGCCACGCTGTCGGGCGGGCACACGCTCACCACCGGCAAGCTGGCGCAGGTCTCGCTGACCAAGGGCCCGACAGCCACCCGCATGCTCGACCGCATGGAGGCCCGCGGCCAGGTCGAGCGCCTGCCCGACACCGCTGACCGGCGCGTCACGCGCGTGCGCATCACGCCCGAGGGGCAGCGCACGGTCTCGGCGCTGATCGACCTGGCCCGGGCACACGAGCAGCGCGTGCTCGAGCCCTTCGGCCTGCAGCAGGCCGAGGCCTTGAAGGAGACCCTGCGGGGGATGATCGAGGCGCGGCGGCCCAAGACCTGAGCCCGGCCACAGCAGCCTCTCAGACCCGCCGCTGCCGCGCCAGCGGCGGATTGCGGATGAAGTAGCGGTGGATGCCGTCGGCCAGGGCGTCGACGAGGCGGGCCTGCCGGGCCGGGTCGCGCAGCAGGGCCTCCTCCTCGGGGTTGGAGATGAAGGCGGTCTCGACCAGGATGCTCGGGATGGTCGGGGCCTTCAGCACCGCGAAGCCCGCCTGTTCCACGCGCGGCTTGTGCAGGCGGCCCACGCGCGCCAACCGGCCCAGCACCTCCTCGCCCACGCGCAGGCTGTCGCGGATCTGCGCCGTCGTGCCCATGTCGAGCATGGCGCGCATCAGGTCGGCGTCACGCACGGCCAGGTTGACCCCGCCCACCACGTCGGCTGCGTTCTCGCGGTCGGCCATCCAGCGCGCAGCCGTGCTGGTGGCGCCGGTGGTCGAGAGCGCGAACACGCTGGCGCCACGCGCCTCGCGCCGCAGGAAGGCGTCGGCGTGGATGGAGACGAACAGGTCGGCCTGCACGCGCAGGGCCTTGCGCACGCGCTCGCCCAGCGGCACGAAGTGGTCGCCGTCGCGCGTCATCAGCACGCGTACGCCGCGCAGCGCGTGCAGGTGATCGCGCAACTGCAGCGCGATGCCCAGCACCACGTCCTTCTCGCGCAGGCCGGTCGGGCCGATGGCGCCCGGGTCCTCCCCGCCGTGGCCCGGGTCCAGGGCGACGATGACCAGGCGGTCCAGCCCGGCCAGCGTGGCGGCCGCAGGGGCACGCTCGGACTGCGGCGCGGGGGTCTGGCTCGGCGTGGGCGAGGTGGCAGGGGCGGGGGAGGGCGGCGCTGCGGGCACGGGCAAGACGGTTGGCGCGGTGCCAGGCCCCGGGGCAGGCGGCAAGGGCCGCTCCAGCCGCTGGATGAAATCTCCCAGCGCGTCGTCCACCGCGCGCGCGGCCTTGCGTTCGGCGGCCTCCTTCTCGCGGATGAGTTCCAGCAGCGGGTCGCGCTCGACCACGGGCAGCAGGTCAAACACGAGCCGGTGGCGGTAGGGCTCGACCGGTGGCACCGCGAACTGCTGCGGCACGATGCGCTGCTTCAGCTCCAGCACCAGGCGCACCACGCGCGGCTGGTGCTGGGCCACCCGCACCGCTGCGATGTAGGGGTCGTCGGGCCGCACCTGGCTGACGAGTTCGCGCAGTGCGGCGTCGAGTTCCAGGCCGTCGATGTCGACGACCAGGCGCTGCACCCCTTCCTCCACCAGGAGGTGGCGTGCCGAGAGCGCGACGTCGGACTCGATCGTCAGTCGTGTGTAGTCGGCCGCCGGCCAGACACGCACCGCGATGATGCGCGCGCCCCAGGCGATCTGCGCCGCCCCGAGCCCCAGCACCAGCGCCCCCATGCGGGCCAGCGCCTGGCGGCGGTTGTGTGCGGCCGGTCGGGTGTCGGGCAGGGCGATCGTGTCTGCGGTGTCGGCCGCCGGCAGCGCCGGGCAGGGTGGGCTGGCCACGCCGCGCCGGGTCACGGCAGCAACTCCAGGCCGCGCGGGGTGCGCGCCTCCAGACGCACGGCGCGGGTCTCGTCGTCGCCGACCTCGATGCTCAGGTCCAGGTCGGGCTCGGGCAGCACGCCGGTGGCGTGCTCCGGCCATTCGGCCAGCTTCAGGCCCGGGCGGGCGAAGACCTCGCGGAAGCCCGCGTCCTCCCACTCGCGCGGGTCGGTGAAGCGGTAGAAGTCGAAGTGCGCGATCTCCAGCGCGCCGGCGTGGTGGGGCTCCAGCACGGCGTAGGTGGGGCTCTTGATGCGCCCCCCCACACCCAGGGCCCTCAGCAGGTGGCGCACGAAGGTGGTCTTGCCTGCGCCCAAGCCGCCGTGCAGCGCGACGTAGGCCTCGCGCAGCGCCGGGCGTGCCGCCAGCGCCTGGGCACTGGCGGCGCAGGCCGCTTCGTCGGGCCAGCGGAGTTCTCGGCTTCCTAGAATCACGGCATGCAGGCCGGGGATGGACAGACAGGGCCCGCGGGCGCCGAGGGCGCCGCGCCGGGCACGGGCAGCGACCCGGCCGCGCTGCTGGAGCAGGTGCGCGGCTGGGCGCGATCGCTCGGATTCTCCCAAATCGGGGTCGCCGGCATCGACCTGTCGGCTGCAGAGCCCGGGCTGCTGGCGTGGCTGGAGGCAGGCTTCCACGGCAGCATGGACTACATGGCCCGGCACGGGCTGAAGCGCGCGCGGCCGGCCGAGCTGGTGCCCGGCACGCTGAGCGTGATCACCGCGCGCATGGACTACCTGCCGCGCGACACCGCCCCGGGCTGGGCGGATCATGAGCGCGCCCGGCTTCGCGATCCGGGGCAGGCCGTGGTCTCCGTCTACGCCCGCGGGCGGGACTATCACAGGGTGCTGCGCCGCCGGCTGCAGACGCTGGCCGATCGCATCGCGGCCCGGGTCGGGCCCGTCGGCCACCGCGTGTTCACGGATTCGGCCCCTGTGCTGGAGGTGGAGTTGGCCGTGCGCGGCGGCCTGGGCTGGCGCGGCAAGCACACGCTGGCGCTGGAGCGCGATGCCGGGTCGATGTTCTTCCTGGGCGAGATCTACACCGACCTGTTGCTGCCGCCCACGCACTCGATTTCGGCCCACTGCGGCAGCTGCAGCGCCTGCATCACCGCCTGCCCCACCGGCGCCATCGTCGCGCCCTACCGGCTCGATGCCCGGCGCTGCATCTCCTACCTGACGATCGAGCACCCGGGCGCCATTCCGCCGGAACGGCGCGAGGCCATGGGCAACCGCGTCTACGGCTGCGACGACTGCCAGCTCGCCTGCCCCTGGAACAAGTACGCACAGCGCTCCCCGCTGCCCGACTTCGACGTGCGCGAGGGCCTGGGCGGCACGGTCACGCTGCTGGAACTGTGGTCCTGGGACGAACCGCAGTGGCTGCGCCGCACCGAGGGCAGCGCCATCCGCCGCATCGGCTGGAGCCGCTGGCGTCGGAACCTGGCCGTGGCCCTGGGCAATGCGCGCCGGGCAGCCGCGCCGGGGCCTTCAAGGCAGGCGCTCGAGGCTGCGCTGCAGCAAGCGCGCGCCAGCGCCTGCGAACTGGTGCGCGAGCACATCGATTGGGCGCTGGATCCTGGGGTGTGATCAGCTGAGAGATTTCCTTGCCCCGCGCGCGGGGCAAGGCGTTCGCGAAGAATCCGTTCGGGCTGAGCCTGTCGAAGCCCTGCGCGCGGGGGCTGCGAAGCTCTCACACCCTGAGCCAGCGCCACACGCCCAGCGCCAGCGGCAGGCCGGCCATCGCCAGCAGCGTGGACACCGTCACCAGGCCGGCGACGAAGGGGCCGTGGCCGCCCATGCGCACGGCCAGCACGTAGGCGCTGGAGGCCGTGGGCATGGCGGCAAAGGCGACGACGATGGCCTGCTGCCCGGTGGGCAGGGCCGCCAGCGTGACCAGGGCGATGGCCACCGCCGGCATCACGGCGTGCTTGATGGCCAGGAAGGCCGCCGCCAGGCGCGGCGACTCGCGCAGCGCCCCCATCTGCAGCCCGGCGCCCACGGCCATCAGACCCAGCGGCAGCGCGGCCTGGCCGATGCGCGACAGCGTGGTCATCGCCAGGTCCGGCAACTGCAGGCCGGCGAGGTTGAAGACCAGGCCCGAGACGGTGCCGATGATCAAGGGGTTGCGCGCCAGCTCGCGCAGATAGCCCTGGCCACCGTGGCGCGCCAGCGGCCACACGGCGGCGACGTTGCAGGCCGGCACGACGAGCGAGACGATCAGCGCCATCGACGCCACGCCCGGCGCGCCGCCCAGGCGGTCGGCCAGCGCGAGCGCGACGTAGGAATTGAAGCGGAAGGCCGTCTGCGCGCCCGAGGCGTGCAGTCGCGCGTCCACACCCGGCCAGCGCCCGAGGGCGAGCGCCAGCGCCACGCCCGCCGCCACCGCCCCGAGCGCGCAGGCCGCCAGCGGCACGGCGGTGGAGGCGTCCAGCGGGTTGCGCACGATGGCCGTGAACAGCAGGCAGGGGAAGAGCAGGTAGTACACCAGGCGCTCGGCGCCGTCCCACACCGTCCGGTTCAGCCCGGAGTGGCGGCACACGAGGTAGCCGATGACGATCAGCGCGAAGTCCGGCAGCAGGAGGAGGGCGTCTTGCATCAAGGCCAGGGTGAGTGTGTGGCGCGAGGGCCTGCCGACAGGTGGCTGCGGCGATTCCTGCGTCCTCCCGGCACGACGGCCCGCAAGCGTTGACCGGGCTGCGTACAGGAAGGCCGCATTCTGACGCCTGCCTTCGTTCGCCTCGCCGGTGGCACCGCGCGTCATCAGGGGGAGGCAAAGCGTCGGACGGCAGCAGGCGGGGCGCGAAATCGCGACCTGCCGACCGGGCCGAAGCATCCATGCCCGGTCAGCCTGCTTTCCGGCAGGTCATCAGGGGCTACGGCCCGGTGGCACACTCCGCTTTCCCGGCCGTCCTGCGGCCATATCCTTCCCACCGTCGGAGTACTTCCCATGCTCACCAAGACTCTCGCGGCGCTGCTGGGCGCCGCCATGCTGCTGGCCGCCGGGCCCGTGGCCGCCCAGAGCTACCCGGCCAAGCCGGTGCGGCTGATCGTTCCCTTCGCCCCGGGCGGCACGACGGACATCGTCGCCCGCGTCGTGGCCGAGAAGGCAGGCGCCGCGTTCGGCCAGAACATGCTGATCGAGAACAAGGCCGGCGGCGGCGGCTCGATCGGCGCGCTCGAGGTCATCCGCGCCCAGCCCGACGGCTACGTGCTGGGCATGGCCACGGTCTCGACGACGGCGGCCAACCCGGCCATCAACCCGAAGATCGGCTACGACCCGCAGACGGACATCACGCCGATCATCAACATCGCCGCCACGCCCAACATCATCGCGGTGCACCCGAGCTTCCCGGCGCGCGACCACCGTGCCTTCCTGGCCGAGGTCCAGAAGAACCCGGGCAAGTACAGCCACGCCAGTTCGGGCACGGGCGGCATCGGCCACGTCATGATGGAGCTCTACAAGAGCCTGACCAAGACGACGATGACGCATATCCCCTACAAGGGGGCCGGCCCGGCGCTGAACGACACCGTGGCTGGTCAGGTGCCCATCATCTACGACAACATCCCCTCGGTGCTGCCCTTCATCAAGGACGGCCGCCTGATCGCGATCGCGGTCGCGGCGCCGCAGCGCCTGGCGGTGCTGCCCAACGTGCCCACCTTCAAGGAACTGGGCCTGGAGCCGATGAACCGCATGGCCTACTACGGCGTGCACGGGCCCAAGGGCCTGCCCAAGGAGGTGGTCGACAAGGTCGCCGCCGCGGTGAAGAAGACGTCCGAGCTGCCCGACGTGCGCAAGCGCATCGAGGACACCGGCTCTCTGATGGTGCTGAACACCCCGCAGGAGTTCGCAGCCCAGATCAAGGCCGAGTACGAGGTCTACCGCAAGGTCGTGGTCGAGCAGAACCTCAAGCTCGACTGAGCGCGTGCCGGGCGCGAGCCCGGTTTGCAGGAGGGGCCGGTGGCGGTACGATGCCACCCGCCCCTTTCGCATTTCTGCGCCTCTGACGCGATGACTCCTTCCCCCGGCGACCTGCAGCGCTACGCCCGCCGCGTCGGTGTCGGCTTGGCGCCGGGCGAGCGCATCGACGACGATCCGGTCGGCTGGGCGGCCGCGCAGTTGCGCAGCGTGCCGCCCATCGGCATCCTCGAGCCCGATGGCCGCGAGCGCGCCGACCTGCCCGAGGGCCTGCGCCTGCGGGGCTCGGGCGACGAGCTGATGCACGCCTGGCAGCGCCACATGGACACCGTGGCTCAGGTGCGCGCGCGCAGCGCCAGCCTGGGGGAAGCCGCCTTCCGGCGGGAGTTCACCGAGCGCGTCGGCATTCCCTATTTCCGCCTCGAGCCCTGGAAGGAGGTCCAGGCCCGCGCCACCACCGCCGTGCACGGGCCCGCGCCGGTATTCGAGCGCTTCTGGCACTTCTGGACCAACCACTTCACGGTGGCGCCCGGCACGATGCAGAACGAGGTGCTGGTGGGACCGCACCAGCGTGCGCTGCGCGAGCGCATGACCGGCTCCTTCCGCGACCTGCTCTGGCAGGCCGTCACGCACCCGGGCATGCTGGTCTACCTGGACAACGTGCGCAACACCGGGCCGAACTCGCGCGCGCGGCGCGAGCGCTGGACACGCGACAGCGTGAACGAGAACCTCGGCCGCGAGTTGCTCGAGCTCTTCACCCTGAGCCCGGCCGCCGGCTACACCCAGCAGGACGTCGAGCAGGCCACCCTGGTGCTGACGGGCTGGCGCGTGCAGCGGCCCGACCGCAGCCACCGCCCGGGCATCCCGCTGGGCACCCGATTCGTCTGGGACTGGCACGAGCCGGGCGCGCAGACGGTGCTGGGCAAGCGCTACCAGGCCCTGTTCAAGCCCGAATCCAAGCTCGTGGAGCTGATCGACGACCTTGCCGCCCACCCGGCCACGGCGCGCCACCTGGCGCACAAGCTGTGCGTGCAGTTCATCGACGACGAGCCCCCGGCCGAGGCCGTGGCCGAGGTCGAGCGCGCCTGGCAGGGCAGCGCCGGCCACCTGCCCACCGTGCACGAGGCCGTCCTGCGCGCCGCCTGGCGGACGTTGGGCCGCACGCGCAAGTTCGCCTCGCCCGAGGCCTGGTTCCTGCAGGTGCACCGATGCAGTGGTCTGGCGCCGCCGCGCGCGCTGCCGCTGCCGGGCGAGGCCGGGCTCAAGACCTTCTACCTGCTGGGCGACCTCGGGCAGGCGCTGCCGCGCTGCCCCCAGCCCAACGGCTGGCCCATTCGCAGCAGCGAGTGGCTCTCGCGCGAGTTGCTCGACCGCCGCGCGCGCCTGGCGCAGTTGCTGGCCACGGCCGCGGTGCGCGAGGCGGGTGGGGCGGCGCAGGCGCGGGTGGCGGCCCTGGTCGACACGCACTGGCCGGCCGATGCCGGGGCCGGCGAGGGCGGCACGCTCGCGCGGCAGGCCCTCGCGCAGCGCGACCCCGCGCGTGCCCTGGCCCTGGTGTGGCTGAGCCCCGAGTTCCTGTGGAGCTGACGTGAACGAGCCGACCGACCGCCGCCGCTTCCTCGCCCGCAGCGGGCTCACCGCGGCGCTGGCACTGGCCGGGCTGCCGACCGCGCAGGCGCAGGCGGGCGATGCCGACGCACCGCGACTGCTCGTCGTGCTGCTGCGCGGCGGCATGGACGGCCTGGCGGCGGTGCCACCCGTCGGCGAACCCGCGCTCGCCGGCCTGCGGCCAACCCTCGTCCCGGCGCAGCTCCTGGCGCTGGAGGGCCCGTTCGCGCTGCACCCGGCCCTGCGCACGGCGCACGCGCTCTGGCAGGCGGGCCAGCTCGCGGTGGTGCACGCCACCGGCTTCGACTACACCGGGCGCTCGCACTTCGAAGGCCAGGACGTGATGCAGAGCGGCGTCATGGCGCCCTACACCTCGCCCTCGGGCTGGGTGGGGCGGGCGATGCAGGCCGCGGGGCTTGGCGGGGGCGTGGCGATCTCGATCCCGATGCCGCTGATCCTGCGCGGCGACCCCGGTGCCGCCACCGAATACCCCAACTGGATGGCGCCGCCGCGCCCGGCCCTGGCCGCCGACCTGCAGCGCCTGTGGCGGTCCGATCCCGCGCTTGCCCCGTACGCGCGCCACCTGGCGGCCGATGGCGCGTCCGGGATGGCCGGCGGCCGCCCGCTCAACCTGCGCGCGGCCGAGTTCCAGGAGGCCCGCAGCCCGGCCAGCCTGGCCCGGCTGGCGGCCGAGCGCATGCGCGAGAGCGCCGGCCCGCGGGTGGGGCTGATCGACATCGACTCCGGCTTCGACACCCACGCCGGCCAGGGCGCCGACAGCGGCCCGCACGCGGCCAAGCTGCAGGAGTTCGACGGCATCCTGCAAGCCTTCCGCGAAGGCATGGGCGCGCTCTGGGCGCAGTCGCTCGTGGTCACCGTCACCGAGTTCGGGCGCACCGTGGCCGAGAACGGCACCACCGGCACCGACCACGGCGTGGGCAGTTGCTGCTTCGTCGCCGGCGGCCTGGTGCGGCGGTCGGCCCTCATCGCCGACTGGCGCGGCCTGGCGCGTGACGCGCTCTTCCAGGGCCGTGACCTGCCGGTCACGATCGACGCCTGCGCGGTGTACGCGCGCGTGCTGCAGCGTGCCTTCGGCCTGGACGAGGCCCGCATCCAGGCCGAGGTGCTGCGCCACCGCCCGCACCCGCTGCTGCGGGACTTCCTTGCCTGAGCGGCCCGCCGGCAGTGCCCGCGCGCCGCGACGCTCGGGCCGGTCAGGGGGCGACGCGACGACCGTCGGCACCACCGACCCGGCGCTGCAACGCTTCATCGACGCGCTCTGGGTCGAGGACGGCCTGGCGGCGCTGACGCTGGCGGCCTACCGGCGCGACCTGACGCACTTCGCGCGCTGGCTGAGTGGAGCCTGCGGCCGCGCGCTGCCCGAGGCGCGCGAGTCCGACCTGCTCGCCTACATGGCCGAGCGCCACGCCCGGACGCGCGCGACGACCGCCAACCGGCGCCTGACCGTGTTCAAGCGCTTCTTCCGCTGGGCCGTGCGCGAGCACCTGTGCGCCGCCGACCCGACGCTGAAGCTGCAGGCCGCGCGCCAGCCCCTGCGCGTGCCCAAGACGCTGAGCGAGGCGCAGGTGGAAGCCCTGCTGGTGGCCCCTGACGTGGACACGCCGCTGGGCCTGCGCGACCGCGCCATGCTCGAGCTGATGTACGCCAGCGGCCTGCGCGTGAGCGAGCTCGTCACGCTGAAGACGGTGCACCTGGGCCTGGGCGAGGGCGCGCTGCGCGTCACCGGCAAGGGCTCCAAGGAGCGCATCGTGCCCTTCGGCACCGAGGCCCACGGCTGGCTGCGCCGCTACCTGGCCGAATCCCGCGGCGCCATCCTGAAGGGGCAGACCAGCGACGCGCTCTTCGTCACCGCGCGCGGCGGGCCGATGACGCGCCAGATGTTCTGGGCCCTGGTCAAGCGCCACGCCCACGCCGCCGGCATCGCGGTGCCGCTGTCGCCGCACACCCTGCGCCACGCCTTCGCCACCCACCTGCTCAACCACGGCGCCGACCTGCGCGCCGTGCAGATGCTGCTGGGGCACGCCGACATCTCGACGACGACGATCTACACGCACGTCGCGCGCGAGCGGCTGAAGCAGTGGCATGCGCAGCACCACCCGCGGGGCTGACGCGGCGCCGGTCCGCCGACGCACGGAACCGCACCCAGGCCCTCAGTCGCGCAGCGGGTCCAGCTCCTCGGTCGTGAAACCGGCCTGCGCGCGCGCGTCCAGGTTGAAGGGCCCCTTCAGCCGCGGCGCCCCGTGCCGCTCCGCGAGCACCGCGTAGTGGGCCACCGGGTCCAGCCCGGCGCGCTCGCACAGCCAGCGGTACCAGCGGTTGCCGATGGCCACGTGGCCGATCTCTTCGCGCAGGATCACGTCGAAGATGCGCACCGCGGCCTCGTCGCCGGCGCGGGCCAGCCGGGCCTGCATCGGCGGCGTGGCGTCCAGGCCGCGCGCTTCCAGCGTGCGCGGCACGAGCGCCATGCGCGCGATCGGGTCCTCGCGGGTGCGCTCGACCATCGTCCACAGGCCGTCATGGGCGTCGAAGTCGCCGTAGTCGTGACCCAGGCTGCGCAGGTGCGCCTGCAGCAGGCGGAAGTGCTGAGATTCCTCGAAGGCGACCTGCCACCAGTCGCGGTAGTAGGCCGGCGGCATGTCGCCGAAGCGCCAGACCGCGTCCAGCGCCAGGTTGACGGCGTTGAACTCGATGTGGGCCACCGCGTGCAGCAGCGCGGCCCGCCCCCCCAGCGTGAAGGGGCTGCGCCGCGGCAGCGCCGCCGGGTCCACCAGGCGGGGCAGGGCGGGGCGGCCGGGCAAGGGCAGGGCCGGGTCCAGGCGCAGCCGGGCGTCGGCCTCGCAGCCGGCGTGCACCAGCGCCCAGCCGGTCTCGACGTTGGCGAGCTTGCGCGCCGTGTCGGGCTCGGCCAGGGCGTCCAGGGCGAGGCAGCGCAACTCCATCCCTAGAATTGTGCACAGCTCTCCCTGCGACACAAGACCCCGACACCAGAATGGCCATCTACGCTCTGGGCGACACCGCCCCGCACATCGACCCCTCCGCCTGGGTGGCCGACAACGCCACGGTCATCGGCCACGTGCGGCTCGAGGCCGGTGCGAGCATCTGGTACGGCGCGGTGCTGCGCGGCGACAACGACCTGATCCACGTCGGCCCGGGCAGCAATGTGCAGGACGGCAGCGTGCTGCACACCGACGACGGCTTTCCGCTGTCGATCGGGGCCGACGTCACGATCGGCCACCAGGTCATGCTGCACGGCTGCACCATCGGCGACGGCAGCCTCGTGGGCATCGGCGCGGTCGTGCTCAATGGCGCGCGCATCGGCCGCCAGTGCCTGGTGGCTGCCGGAGCGGTGGTGACCGAGGGCAAGGAGTTCCCCGACCGCAGCCTCATCATGGGTGCCCCGGCCAAGGTGGTGCGCGAGATCTCGCCCGAGCAGGCGCAGCGCATCGCCCGCGGGGCGCAGCACTACGTGGACAACGCGGCGCGGCACCGTTCAGGTTTGCGGCGCATCGATTGACCGCTCCGATGGACACCCTGCAGAAGTTCCTGTTCGAGGGCCTGCCCGTGCGCGGCATGCTCGTGCGCCTCACCCACAGCTGGCAGGAGGTGCTGGCCCGGCGCGAGCCGGCCCAGGGTGGCAGCGGCGTCTACCCCGCCCCGGTGCGGGTGCTGCTGGGCGAGATGGCCGCGGCCAGCGTGCTGATGCAGGCCAACATCAAGTTCAACGGCGCGCTCATCCTGCAGATGCAGGGCGACGGCCCGGTGAAGCTGGCCGTGGCCGAGGCCCAGCCCGACCTGCGCTTTCGCGTCACGGCGCAGGTGACCGGGGCGGTGGCCGACGGTGCCGCGCTCGAAGCCCTGCTCAACGTCCACGGGCGGGGCCGCTGTGCGATCACGCTCGACCCCAAGGACCGCCTGCCCGGCCAGCAGCCCTACCAGGGCGTGGTGCCGCTGCACGGCGACCGGCGCGAGCCGCTGCAGCAACTCTCCCAGGTGCTCGAGCACTACATGCTGCAGAGCGAGCAGCTCGACACCCGGCTCGTGCTGGCTGCCGACGACCGCATGGCCGCGGGGCTGCTGATCCAGCGCCTGCCGGTGGAGGGCGAGGGCAATCTGGAGGGCCGCCCGGGCGCCCGCAACGAGGACGAGATCGGCCTGAACGAAGGCTTCAACCGCATCGCCCACCTGGCGGCCACGCTCACGCGCGAGGAATTGCTCACCCTGGACGGCGACACCGTGCTGCGCCGCCTCTTCTGGGAGGAGAAGCTGCTGCGCTTCGAGCCGCTGTTCCCGCGCTTCGCCTGCACCTGCTCGCGCCAGCGTGTGGGCGGCATGCTGCTGGGCCTGGGCCGCGCCGAGGCTGACGACATCGTCGCCGAGCGCGGCGAGGTCGAGGTGGGCTGCGAGTTCTGCGGCCGGCACTACCGTTTCGACGCGGTGGACGTGGGCGAGTTGTTCACGCCGACCTCCGACCACCCGCCAGGCTCGTCCGTGGTGAACTGAGAGTCGCCCCGCGAGGGGCGGGCTGCGGATAGCATCCGGCACGTCTCTTGCGGCGCCCTCAGGACCATGAAAGCCGAGCACAACGAACTGCTGACCCGCGTCGGCCCGGGCACCGCCTGTGGCGCGCTGCTGCGCCGCTACTGGCAGCCCGTGGCGCTGGCCGAGGAGTTCGACCCGGCCGTCGACGCCGCGATGCGCGAGCGCCCGCTCAAGCGCCTGCGCATCCTCGGCCAGGACCTCGTGCTCTTCCGCGACGCGGACGGGCGCTGGGGCCTGCTGGACCGCGACTGCCCGCACCGCGGCGCCGACCTCGCCTTTGCCCGCCACGAGGGCGACGGCCTGCGCTGCCCCTTCCACGGCTGGAAGTTCGACGCTGCCGGGCGCTGCCTGGACACCCCGGCCGAGCCCCTGGGCAGCCGCCTGTGCGATCGCGTGCGCCAGCGCAGCTACCCGGTGCTGGAGCGCAGCGGCGTGCTCTTCGCCTGGTTCGGCGAGGAGGGCAGCACGCCGCCGCCCTTCCCGGCCTTCGACTGCTTTGCCGCGCCGGCCAGCCACACCTTCGCCTACAAGGGGCTGTGGCGCTGCAACTGGCTGCAGGCCTTCGAGGTGGGCATCGACCCGGCGCACACCTCCTTCCTGCACCGCTTCTTCGACGACGAGCCGCTGCAGGCCGTGGGCGCCAACGCCGCAGGCAAGCAGTTCCGCAGCGCGAGCGCGGGCGACGTCGGCGGCGAGCGCTGGCCGATGACGCGCGTGATGCGCGAGTTCCACCGCCCCGACATCCGCCACGAGCCCCGTCCCTGGGGTCTGCAGCTCACCACGCTGCGGCCGATGACCGAGGACCTGACCCACGTGCGCGTGACGCAGGACGTCTTCCCGCACACCTTCGTGATCCCGCTGTCCGAGACGATGACGATCACGCAGATGCACGTGCCCATCGACGACACCCACACCTGGTGGGTGGCCGTCTTCACCAGCTACGCCGACCCCGTGGACCGGCAGGCCATGCGCGCGCAGCGCGCGAAGTACATCGCCGCGCCCGACTACGCGCCGGTGCACGGCCGCCACGACGACTGGGGTTTCGACCCCGCCGAGCAGCGCAGCCGCACCTTCCTGGGCATGGGCGAGGAGGACATCAACGTCCACGACCAGTGGGCCGTGGAGAGCATGGGCTCCATCCAGGACCGCACGCGCGAGCACCTGGGCAGCACCGACAAGGTCATCGCCGCCCACCGGCGCCTGCTGCTGGACGCCATCGAGTCGGTGCGCGCCGGTGGCCCCGCTCCCGGCGCGGCCGACCCCGCGCTCGCCGCGCAGATGCAAGGGCCCGACTCGGTGGACGGCATCGCCCCTGCAGGCGCCTGGGCGACCTGGTGGCGCGAACGCGCCGACGCCCGCCGCGCCGGGGCACCGTGGGCGGCAGCCACGGCCGCCCCGGTGACCGAGACGACTGCCGGTTGATGGGCACGGGCGTACAGGGCCGGGTGACTGACTTCGCCGAGCGCTGCGGCGCGCACGACGGCGCGCGCGAGCAGGCCCTTGCCGAGCTCGAGCGCCGCTGGGCCGAGGGCGGGGTCGACCGCGTCCGCATCGCCTGGGTGGACCTGCACGGCCTGGAGCGCTGCAAGACGCTGATGCTGCCCGCGGCCCGGCGCGCGCTGCGCGCGGGCCTCGGCATGGTGAGCACGCTGGTGCTGAAGGACAGCTCCGACCGCACCGCCTACCCGGTCTTCGAGCCCGGCGGCACGGCCAGCCTGCCCGGTTTCGGCCAGGGCAACAACCTGATGCTGCTGCCCGACCCGGCCAGCTATCGAGAGCTGCCCTGGGCCCCGCGCACCGGCTGGCTGCGCGCCGACCCATGGTTCGACGACGGCACGCCGGTGGCGCTGGACGCGCGGCGCGTGCTGCAGCGCGCGCTGGGCCGGCTGGCGCAGCAGGGCATGGGCCTGCGCTGCGGGCTGGAGGTGGAGTTCCACGTCTACCGCATCGAGGACGCCCAGGTCCAGCTCGACCCCGCGCGCGCCGCCTGGCCGGGCGAGCCGCCGCGCGTGAGCCTGCTGCACCCGGGCTTCCACCTGCTGTCCTCGGCCTGGGCCGACATGGCCGACGAGGCGATGCAGATCGTGCAGCACACGGCGCAGGGCCTGGCGCTGCCGCTGGCCTCGCTCGAGATCGAGATGGGCCCGAGCCAGTTCGAGGCCGTCTTCGACGCCTGCGACGCGCTGCAGGCGGCCGACGACATGACCCTGTTCCGCAACGCCGTGAAGCAGGCGCTGCGCCGCGCCGGCTACCACGCCAGCTTCGCCTGCCGCCCGCCGTTCGCGCAGATCATGTCCAGCGGCTGGCACCTGCACCAGTCGCTGGTGGCGCTGGACGGCGGGGCCAACCTCTTCATGCGCGCCGAGCCGGCTCCCGGAACGGGCCCGCTGGAGGCGGCGCGCACGCTGTCGCCCACCGGCTGCGCCTACCTCGCCGGGCTGCTCGAGCACGCGCGCGGCATGGCGGTGTTCTGCACGCCCACGGCCAACGGCTACGGGCGTTACCGCCCCAACGCGCTGGCGCCGCAGGCCGTGCTGTGGGGCCGCGACAACCGCGGCGCCATGCTGCGCCTGGTGGGTGCCTGCGGCGACCCCGGCACGCGGCTCGAGAACCGCATCGGCGAGCCCGCGGCCAACCCCTACCTCTACATCGCGGCGCAGGCCTTCGCCGGGCTGGACGGCATCGAGCGCGCGCTGCAGCCGCCACGCGCCACCGAGGCCCCCTACGCGCCGCAGGCGCAGCGCCTGCCCACCAGCCTGGCCGAGGCCCTGCAGGCCCTGCAGGACGACGCGGTGCTCGTGGCCGCCTTCGGCCCGGCCTTCGTCGACCACCTGCTGCAGGTCAAGCGCGCCGAACTGCGCCGCCTCGAGACCGCCGAGGACCGCGAGGCCTTCGAGCGCCTCGAGTACTTCACCCGGTTCTGAAAGCTCCGCCCCATGCTCCACGGCTATACCCCGCCCGCGCGCTTCCTGCCCTACCTGAGCTGGACCGACATCGCCGCGCTGCCCGACCGCGAGAACACCGTCATCGTGCTGCCCGCGGGCGCGACCGAGCAGCACGGCCCGCACCTGCCGTGCAGCGTGGACGCGGTCATCGCCTCCGGCGTCATGGGCCACGCGCTGGCGCGGCTGCCGGCCGAGGTGCCGGCCTATGCGCTGCCGCCCATCGTCTACGGCAAGTCCGAGGAGCACCTGCACTTTCCGGGCACGATGACGCTGAGCGGCACCACGCTGCTGGCCACCGTCACCGAGATCGGCGAGTCGGTCTACCGCAGCGGTTTTCGCAAGCTGCTGATCGCCAACGGCCACGGCGGACAGCCCCAGGTGATGGAGATGGCCGCACGCGAGCTGCGCCTGCGCCACGGCGACTTCGTCGTCCTGCCGCACTCGGTGTGGCGCATGCCCAGCGGCACTGCTCCCTTCACCAGCGAGCGCGAGAAGAAGCTCGCCATGCACGCCGGCCACGGCGAGACGGCGCTGATGCTGGCGCTGGCGCCCGAGACCGTGCGCATGGAGCGCGCCGTGGCCGAGTACCCGCCGCCGTTCCCGATCGCCTCGCTCTCGGCCGACGGCCGGCCGGGCTGTGCCTGGAGCACGCTGGACTTCAGCGCCAGCGGCGTGATCGGCGACCCCACCACGGCCACGCCCGAGCAGGGGCAGCTCATCCTGGATTCGCTGGCCACGCACTGGGCGCGCACCCTCGAGGAGATCCACCGCCTGCGCTGGGTGGTGCGCGAGGCCCCCACCTGGGGCCGCGGCCACGAGCAGGGCCATGTGCAAGCCTCCCCATCCCTTCCCTGACACCCTGAACCCCGAGGAGAGACCCGATGAGCAAGACCCCGCTGTCCAAGATGGCCACCGCCCTGGGCCTGGCCGCACTCGCCTGCGCCGCCGCACCGGCCCACGCCCAGGAGAAGTTCACCTACCAGACCAACTGGTACGCCCAGGCCGAGCACGGCGGCTTCTACCAGGCGCTGGCCACCGGCCTGTACAAGCGGGCCGGGCTGGACGTCACCATCAAGATGGGCGGCCCGCAGCTCAACAGCCTGCAGATGATGGTGGCCGGTCAGGCCGATTGCATGATGAGCACCGACATGGCGATGCTGCTGGCGCGCAACACCGGCGTGCCGGTGATGACGGTGGCCTCGATCTTCCAGAAGGACCCGCAGGTGCTGATCGCGCACGAGGACGTGAAGTCCTTCGCCGACATGAAGGGCAAGACCATCTTCATCGGCGCCGCCTCGCACCGCACCTTCTGGCCCTGGCTCAAGGCCAGGTACGGCCTGACGGACGCCCAGGTGCGGCCCTACACCTTCAACATCCAGCCCTTCGTCGCCGACAAGAACTCGGTCATGCAGGGTTTCCTGACCTCCGAGCCCTTCTCGCTGCAGAAGCAGGGCGTGAAGGTCAATGTGATGATGTTCTCCGACCACGGCTACCCGGCCTACAACACCACCATCTCCTGCATGGAGAAGACGGTGCGGGAGCGGCGCAATGCCGTGGCCGCCTTCGTGCAGGCGACGATGGAGGGCTGGAAGAGCTACCTGCAGAACCCCGCGCCCGGCAACGAGCTGATCCGCAAGGAGAACCCCAACATGACGCAGGAACAGCTGGACTACAGCGTGGGCAAGCTGCGCGAGCTGGGCATGGTCACCAGCGGGGACGCCGCCAGCAAGGGTATCGGCACGATGTCGGAGGCGCGGCTGCGCGCCAGCTACGAGCTGATGGTCGGGGCCAACGTCATCGACCCCGCCAAGGTGAACTTCGCCAGCACCTACACGCTGGACATCATCAACGCGATCAAGGTCCTGCCGTGACCCAGGCGGTGGTGGCCGTCGACGTCCGGGGCGCAGACAAGACCTACCCCAACGGCACGCACGCGCTGCAGCCGGTGGACCTGCGCATCGAGGAGGGCGAGTTCGTCACGCTGCTCGGCCCCTCCGGCTGCGGCAAGAGCACGCTGCTGAAGATGATCGCCGGCCTGCTGGAGGGCGACAGCGGCGACATCCTGCTCTGGGGTCAGCCCACGGGCATGGGCGCGCGCCTGCCCAAGAAGCTGGCCTTCGTCTTCCAGGCGCCGACGCTGATGCCCTGGGCCGACGTGCAAACCAATGTGCGCCTGCCGCTGGACCTGGACGGCCGCCCCCGGCGCGAGAGCGACGAGCGCGTGCGCGAGGCGCTGGCGCTGGTGGGGCTGGAGAAGTTCGCCCAGGCCCTGCCCAGCGCGCTGTCGGGCGGCATGCAGATGCGGGTGTCGATCGCGCGCGCCCTCGTCACCGAGCCGCAGTTGCTGCTGATGGACGAGCCCTTCGGCGCCCTGGACGAGATCACGCGCCACAAGCTCGACGGCGAGCTGCTCGAGCTGTGGCAGAAGAAGGGGCTGACCGTGGTCTTCGTCACGCACTCCATCCACGAGGCGGTCTTCCTCTCCACCCGCGTGGTGATGATGGCCGCCCGGCCCGGGCGCATCGTCGACGAGCTGCGCATCGCCGAGCCCTATCCGCGCTCGCCCGAGTTCATGGTCTCCACCGACTTCAGCCGCCACGCCCGGCGCCTGCAGGACAGCCTGCGCAGCGCCAGCGGCGCCGCGACGGCCACGCGCTGAGGAAGGGCAGGACATGAACCCATCCGATACCGCCCCCGCCCCCAAGCCGCGCAAGCCCGGCAAGGGCCCCTCGGCGCAGCAGCAGAGGCTGCAGCGCATCGGCTACCCGCTGCTCGTGGCCGTCGTGCTGGTGGGGGGCTGGCAGGGCCTGGTCACCGGGCTCGAGCTGCCGCACTACCTGGTGCCCTCGCCGGCGCTGATGGTGGAGACCCTGGTGGCCCACTTCGGCCAGCTGATGCTGGCGCTGTGGGTCACCGTCAAGGTCACGGTGCTGGCCTTCGTGCTGGCCACCGTGGTGGGCGTGGCCA
>Ga0169931_10002412_pt1 | contig 30527 bp, 25 predicted proteins | sample Kivu_15m_20L_FD_129675 | JGI IMG/M metagenome (GOLD analysis project Ga0169931, IMG submission 129675) | Freshwater microbial communities from Lake Kivu, Western Province, Rwanda to study Microbial Dark Matter (Phase II) - Kivu_15m_20L... | ecosystem: Environmental > Aquatic > Freshwater > Lake...
ATCGGTCGCAGCGAGGGCGCGGGTGCGAGTGCCGGCGGCGTGGTGGGCTGGAGCGGACTCGCCTGCGGCGCGGCCTGCATGGTGACGCCCGATTGCGGCGTGATCGGCTGGTAGGTGGGCTGTTGGTAGGTGCCCGGCGGCAGAGCGGGGGCGGCCACCCCGGGCTGGGACGGGATGAGCTGTTGCGGAACGTCGCTGCCGGCGGCGCCCCAGGCCTGCGGCGTGGTCTGAATCGTCCCGGCGAACGGGCTCGCGGCCGGAGCCACGGGCGCCGCGATCGGGGCGGCCGGGGCCATCGGATAGGCGGGCGCAGCGACGGCACCCGTCGGTGCGGCGTAGCCGGGCTGCATCTGCACGTAGCGGGTGGTGGTGACCGCGCGGTACTGCGTCACCGGCACACTCACCGGCCGCTGCACGTATTGGGTGACCGGCTGCATGCACTCCACGGGGCAGCCCGTGCAGGGGTCGATCTCACACGACGGCTTGTAGCTGGTCACGGGCACGGTCTGCATCTGCGTGCGGTACGTGGTCTCCGGCACGTAACTCGTCTGCTGCACCGGCACCATCACAGGCGGTGGAGGAGCGGCGATCGGCGCGACCACCGGTGCGGCGACAGGCGCGACGGCGTAGGTCGGTGCCTTGCGGAAGCACGTGCCGCACCCTGCGAAGAGGTCGGACAGGCAGCACTGGGCGCGGCATTCCTGCCCTCCCCCGAGCACTGCGGTCATCGCCAGCAGCATCGGGCCTGTCACGTGAAGCGTCTTCATCGCACTCTCCTTCGCCGGGACTCGTGAACTGCCGGCAGCCCCCGGCAGAACGTCGAACATCCTTAGCCTAGGTCGGGTGCAGTGCGATCCTCCGAAAAAAGAGGGTCACGACATCGTGAATCGTTCCGCGGCGGACGTCACGACCCGCACGGCCGTTACCGACGTTACGTCCGGACCGCCGCCGCGCTCCCGCGGATGCGCTGCTCGAACAGGTCGTACAGTTCCAGAAGCGCCTCCCGCACGTTGCCGGCGTGCCGATCGTAGGCCGCCGCGACGTCGTCATGCCCGATCACGGCCTCATCGGGCCCCAGCAGCGCCACGAGGCGCGCGAGGAGCGAGGGCGTGGTCGTGCAGCGGGCGAGGACGGGGCCACATGGGCGATGGGCCGTGACGACGAGATCACAGCCACGGCACCACGCCACGCCACGGACCGCCACGCGTCCCAGCGTTCCGAGTCGTTCCCAGCCGTCGATGCAGGCGATCGCCCCGACGGGCAGACGCGCGATCCGCGCGAGAAGTCCCGGCACGTCGCGCGCGCCGCGCACCCGACTCTGCAGCACGACGGCGTCGTGCGCGAGGTGCGCCGCCAACGCCGTCAGGAGGTTCGACTTGCCGCTGCCGTGTGGCCCCACGAGGGCCATGAATCCGCCGCGCGGCACGCGCGCCGCCAGCGCGGCCACCGACACGGGACGCCCCTCCGCATCGAGGGGCGGAATCATGCCTGGACGAATGAAGCGGGTGGCGAACGGGTTGCGCGCGTGCCGACCGATCCACTGGACGGTCATGTCGACGCTCCGCGGATGACGGGCACGGGCGGCGCGATTCGTGTGGCGGGGGCGGCTGGACGTGCCGGCGGCAGGTCGCCCACGGCGAAGACGTGCTCGGAGACGAAGTCCCGCCCACTCGTGAAGAAGACGCGCACGCGGAGGCACCAGCGCACCTTCACGATCACGCCCTCGTAGGAGAGAGGGCTGGCCGGCAGGGTGGTCGTCACCGTGCCCTCGACGACGGCGTCCGCCGGAGACGGCGGCGGGATGCGCTCGAAGAAGTGAACGCCCAGGTCCTCCTCCCCCTTCCCCTCGGTGTACCAGTCGATCGACCGTTCGATGGACCGGACCTGCTCCTGGCCGATCCCCGCGATCCAGTAGCGTGCCGTGAGCGGTGCGCCGGGCGCGTAGATCCGGTCCACGCGGTCGAACTGTGCGTCGATCCGCAGCGTCGGTCGGGAACGATCGAACGACTCGCTCGTCATGCGACGGTCCCGATGGGGGCAGGCTCCGCATCGCTCGGCTGCCGTGCGGCGTCGCGGGGGTGCACGATGATCGGAAAGACGCGAACGAACGCCGGCCAGCGGGAGGGCTTCCCGCGGACGACGAACCGCCACCGCACCGCGTTGTGCTCCGCCACGAACGAGTGCATCGTGTCGACGGGAATCTCGACGGTCATCCGCTCCTCGAACCGGCTCGTCGGGTCGAGCTGCAGCAGGTCCCAGGCCCGCACGGGCCGCTGGACGACCACGAGCGACTCGGTGCGCGTGTCCGTGCCCTGGTGGAAGGTGGCCTGCTCCTCCAGTTCCAGACTCAGGCCCAGATCGTGCATCGTCCCCGCGCCGGACTGCGCGAGCAGCACGTCGTAGCGTCCGCCCGGCCGCAGGGGGTGGTCGGAAATCTCGATCTGCGTCGTGCCGACCGCGGCGGCGAGAAAGAGCTGGCGGACGAAGAGCACGATCCCCGTGCACCCGATGGCTGCGAACGGGATGAGCAGCGCGATCAGCAGCCAGTCGATGCGTCCACCGGCCAGGTCGAGCCCCGCCCCGACGGCCAGGACCGCGAGCACCGCGTTCCACAGGACCGCGAAGAGGCCGAGGCCGAAGAGGGTCCAGGTGTCGGCGCTCTCGATGGGAAGACGGTAGCGCAGCACCGTGCCCGGAGAGTTGACGAGGTCATCGCACGCGGGGACCCCGGGCATGACGCCCGCGCCGGCCGGCGGGCGGCGCGAGGGATCGAGCAGGTCGACGAGTCCGGTCGAGGCGGCGATCGCCTCCTCGGAGCGACCCCACCGTCGTGCCGTCCGGACGAGTCCGGTCATGCCGAATCCGAGCAGCGCGCCGGGCAGGAGCAGCGCGAGCAGCCACATCCACCAGTTGTAGCCGCGCTCGAGCACGATCGTTTCCGGATCCGACGGGTCGTACCACCCGGGAACCTCGGACCCGATGGGCCACGACGGCAGGCGCGCAGCCGCGGTGGCGCGGCCGAAGCTCGCCGGTCCCCGCGAGTGACTCCACGACTCGAACTGGCGGCCCTCCGCCTCGTAGCGCACGAGCACGGTGGGCCGCCACGTCGTGGAGAAGGATCCTGGAGGATCCTCGACGGTGCGTCGCACGAGGCCGGTGCCACGCACCCGGCATCGTGTCGGCTGGAAGTCGTGGTTGATGCGCCACTCCGGCACCGCCACGCCGGAGGCGAGCAGCGTGGCGAACACGACGCCGGCACAGACGAGCGCGCCGTGAAAGGCGGCCTCGCCGAAGGAGCCCCATCGCTGCGAGCCGGTCCGCCGCTCCCCGCGCTTCTTTCCGAAAAATCGCGGCAGTCTCATCCATGCCCCCCACGCCGGAGCCGATCCGACGCTGGCGGAGTGGTGCGGCGGCGGTCAGGCGTGGACGCTCTCCCGCCGGGCGGCCAGCGGAGCCTGTTCCCCGGTCCGCTCATCGCCGCGGCCCGGCTCGGTGGGGCGTTCGGCGCGAAAAAAGCCGATCTTTTCGAGCGCCTTGTACACCTCCTCGAGCGTCTTTTCCCCGAAGTTCGAAATCGAAAGCAGGTCTGCACGCGTGCACTTGAGCAGATCGTGCACCGTGAAGATGCCCCGCTCCTCGAGGCAGTTCGTGGTGCGCACGGAGAGTCCGATCTCCGCGGTGCTCATCTCGAGTTTCTCCTCCATCTCGTTCGATTGTGCGAGGTTCCGATAGGGGATGCGTGGCATGGGTTCCCTCCCGTGCGTGTGATGGTCCAACGGGCGCCGCACCCATGGGTCCGGCTCCGACATCGCGCGAATATAATCCACACACGGTCAACCCGCCCACCGGAGTCGCCGTGCCGGATGCCGCTCCGGCCCCGGCATGGACCGTGACGAAGGCGGGGAACTCCCCGGAAAAGCGATGTCGGCATCGTCATTCGAGGCACTCAACGACGCCCAGCGGCGGGCGGCCACGCACGTCGAGGGGCCGCTCTTGGTGCTGGCAGGGCCGGGCAGTGGCAAGACTCGCGTGGTGACGCACCGCATCGCGCACCTCATCTCGGCGGGCGTCCCGCCGGAGCGGATCGTCGCGCTCACCTTCACGAACAAGGCCGCCGACGAGATGCGGCGCCGGGTGACGACCCTCGTCGGACCGCAGCCGGTCGAGATGGGGACGTTCCACCGTTTCGCCGCCCGACTCCTCCGGCGACACGCGCGACTCGTCGGCCTCACGAGCGACTATTCGATCCTCGATCCCGACGACGCATCGTCGCTCCTCAAGCGGGCCGCCCGGCAGTGCGGCGTGCCCCTGGCCCGCACGCCCGTCGATCGAATCGCTTCGGTCATCAGCCGGGCGAAGAACGACCTGCTGACGCCCGACACCTTCGAGCCCCGCTGGGGGCGTCCGGTGGACGAGGTGGCGCGGCGGGTCTGGCCGGCCTACCAGGAGTCGCTCCTGCGCACCAACGCCGTCGACTTCGACGACCTTCTCGTGCATGTCGCCCGCCTGCTCGTGGAGGAGCCGGAGCTGCGGGCGACGCTCGACGCGCGGTATCGCTTCATCCTCGTCGACGAATACCAGGACACGAACGCCGTGCAGTACTGCATCCTGCGCGGGCTCTCGATCGATCACCCGCACCTCGCGGTCACCGGGGATCCGGACCAGGCGATCTACGGGTGGCGCGGGGCGAGCATCCGCAACATCCTCGAGTTCGAACGGGATTACCCGGCGGCGACGGTCGTCACGCTGGAGCACAACTACCGTTCAACCGCCAACATCCTCGGCACCGCCGACCGACTCATCGCGCACAACACCCGGCGCAAGCCCAAACGGCTCGTCACGTCGGCACCGGCCGGCCTGCCGGTGCGGATCGTGCTGGATGCGTCGGGACACGACGAGGCCGATCGCATCGCCTGTGAGATCGCGACCGCCGTGGCCGCGGGAACGCGTCGCCCCGGGGATTACGGAATCCTGCTCCGCACCAATGCGCTCTCGCGGTCGCTCGAGGTGGCGCTCCGCACGCGCGGCGTGCCCTACCAGCTCGTGCGCGGGCTGGAGTTCTTTCGCCGCCGCGAGATTCGCGACCTCGTCGCGTGGCTGCGCCTCGTCCGCAACCCCCGGGATGACGAGGCCGTGCTGCGCGTCGTGAACGTGCCGCCGCGCGGGATCGGCCGGCAGTCGATCGAGCGGCTGGCGGCCTGGGCGGAAGCGCACGGGCTCGGACTGCTCGAGGGGGCGCGGGATGCCGCGTCGGTTCCGGGCATCTCGGCGCGTGCGGGCCGCTCCCTGGCGGCCTTCGCCGCGCTTCACGCAGGACTCTGCGACGTGGCGCGCGGCGATCCACGTGTCGCACCGCTCGTCGAGGCCATTCTCGATCGCACGGGCTACCGCCGCATGCTCGCCGAGGAACAGGAGGAGGACGAGGACGGCGTGGATCGTCTGGCCAATGCCGAGGAACTGCTGACCGCCGCGAGGCAGTTCGACGAGGAGGGCCCGTCGTACGCCACGGTCGCCGACGACGCGGCGGAGTTCGATCCGCTGGGCGGCTTTCTCGAAATGACGGCCCTCGTGGCGGATGCCGACGCGTGGGATCCCGAGGGCAATCGCGTGGCGATCATGACGCTCCACGCGGCGAAGGGACTCGAGTTCCCTGTCGTCTACCTGGCGGCGCTCGAGGACGGGATCGTGCCGCACGAGCGCAGTCTGGAGCGGCCGGAGCAGCTGGAGGAGGAGCGGCGACTGGTCTTCGTCGGACTCACGCGCGGTCGCGAGGAGGTGTGCGCCAGCTGCGCCCGCATGCGGGATTACCGGGGCACGCGGCGGATCGCCGCGCCGAGCCTGTTCCTCTCCGAGATGACGGGCTCCGAGACGGTCGTGAGCGGTGCCGAGGCGCCGGCGGCGGTCCCGTGGCGTCCCGAGGGAGGCTGGACATCGGGCGACGCGTTCGACGACGCGTGCCAGGAGCCGCCTCCCGACCCGGTGCGACCCGCCGCGCCGCGCGGCGACGGGCTCGTGCTCGAACTCGACGAGCCGGCGGGCCTGGGGACCTCACCCCGACCCGCGCGGTCGCGACGACTCGATCCCTGGGCGGCCGTCTCGACGGGCGCGGACGTGGCCGCATCGTCGCCGCGGACGCATGCCTTCGTCGCAGGGCAGCGTGTGCGGCACGCGGAGCACGGCACCGGCGTGCTGACGTCGGTGAGCGGGGTCGGCCAGCGCTCCGTGGGCACGGTGCTCTTCGATGGTCCGGCCGGCACCCGCAAGTACATCCTCGGCTACGGCGCCATCGAGCCCGCCGAGTGATCCAACGCCCGGATCTGTCAGGTCGTCTGCGGCCTCAGCGGTGCTGATCGGCATGCCGGGTCTCGACCTCCCGTCGCGCCAGCTCGAGGTCGGCATCCACCATCATGGCGACGAGTTCCCTGAACCCGACCCGTGGTCGCCAGCCGAGACGGCGGCGGGCCCTGCTGCTGTCGCCGAGCATGAGGTCGACCTCGGCCGGCCTGAAATAGCGGGGATCGATCGCCACATGATCGCGGTAGTCGAGTCCGAGTCGACCGAAGGCCTCCTCGCAGAACTCCCGCACGGAGTGCGTCTCGTCGGTCGCCACGACGAAGTCGCCCGGGTCGTCCTGCTGGAGCATCAGCCACATCGCCTCGACGAAGTCGCCCGCGAAGCCCCAGTCGCGCCGCGCCTCGAGGTTGCCGAGCAGGACCTTCTCCTGCAGTCCCAGTTTGATGCGGGTGGCGGCGCGGGTGATCTTGCGCGTCACGAAGGTCTCGCCGCGTCGTGGGCTCTCGTGGTTGAAGAGGATGCCGCAGGAGGCGTGCAGGCCGTAGCTCTCGCGGTAATTCACCGTGATCCAGTGTGCGTAGACCTTCGCGACCCCGTAGGGCGAGCGCGGGTGGAAGGGGGTGGATTCACGCTGCGGCGTCTCGGCCACCGCGCCGAACATTTCGGAGCTCGATGCCTGGTAATACCGCACCGGGGTGCCCACGGAGTCCTGCAGATCGCGGACCGCCTCGAGCAGCCTCAGGGCGCCGATCGCGGTGACGTCCGCCGTGTAGGTGGGCTGGTCGAAGCTCACCCGCACCTGGCTCTGCGCGGCGAGGTTGTAGACCTCGTGTGGCTGGATCTCGCGGATCAGTCGCACGAGGCAGTTGGCGTCGGACATGTCGCCGTCGTGCAGCCTCAGGGGCCGACAGCCGGCGGCATCGTCCCCGCAGAGGTGCTCGATCCTCCTCGTGCCGAACGTGCTCGAGCGACGCATCAGGCCGTGCACCTCGTAGCCCTTCCCGATGAGCAGTTCCGCGAGGTACGACCCGTCCTGGCCGGTGATGCCCGTCACGAAGGCACGGCGGGGCTCGTGGTTCATGCGGTGTTCCAGCGGGGGATCGGATGGGGCGGGTCGTCGATGCGCGGGCACGCGCCGGGCCGCACGCGGCCGGTCATCCAAATCGTACTGGGAGCGGACGGCACCGTGCGGTAGGGTACCGCGGGCGAGACAACGGTCCCTCCGGCCTCCGCGCCCGCCGGCCCGCTCGCCGGCAGCCCCGCCGCCCTTCGCCTCGCCCCATGGACGCATCCGCGAGCGCCGCTCCGCAACACCGCCGCAGCCGGATCCCCCCCTGGGCCGGTCTCCTGGTCCGGATCGCGGCCACCGCCGGCCTGATGGTCTACGCGCTGCGTGGGATCGAATGGGGCACCTTCCGGGATCTCCTCGCGCGCGCGGACTGGACGTGGTGGGCGTGCGGCCTCGCGGTCGGCATGGGCCTGCAGGTCGTCGGAGGCATCCGCTGGGCCGTGCTCGCCAGACCGCTCGGCTTTCCGCTTTCGTACGGCGCGTTCGTCTGGCGGTTTCTCGAAGGATCGTTTTTCAGCCTCTGCCTTCCCTCCTCGATCGGGGGCGACGTCGTGAAGGCGTACCGGCTCGGCGACACCACGCCCCGGCGTCTTCTCGCCGCCTGTTCGGTGCTGGCCGACAGGCTCACGGGCGTCTCCGCGCTCGGCGTCCTCGCCGTGACGGCGCTGCTCGTCACGCGGCTGGATCTGGGGATCGTCGCGACGCTCGGTGTGGCCGCCCTGCTTCTCGGGTGTGCCATGCTCGCCTTCCGACTCGGCGTCGCATCGATCGACCGGGTGCTGGGTCTTCTGCGCGAGGGTTCGACCGCCCGCGACTTCGTGGCGCGGCTGCTGCCCTACCAGCAGCGGCCACGACTGATGGCGCAGGCGCTCGCGTGGAGCCTCGTGGTGCAGATGGGAGGCGCGATGGCGGTCGCCTGCTTCGGCCAGTCGCTCGGCGTGTTCCTGCCGGCGGCGGTGTGGTTCACGGTCGTGCCCCTGGTGTCGCTGGCGATCGTGCTGCCGGTGAGCATCAACGGCATCGGGCTGCGCGAAAGCGCCCTCGTGACGCTGCTGGGTCCGCACGGCGTGGCGCCGGAGCCTGCAGTCGCGATCGGGCTGCTCTGGTTGGCCAGCCAGGTGCTCGTGGGCCTCGTCGGCGGCGTGTTCTTCCTCCTCGATCGACGCGCCGTCAGCGTGACGGCGTCGGCGGCTGTCGACGGCGCGCATCGGTGAGCAGGATTCCCGCCACCGACTTGGCATCCTCGATCGTGCCATCGAGGCACATGGTGACGGCGTCGTCCCAGGCGACATGGCGGGTGCGGATCTGCTCGCCCGGTTCGAGGGCCTGCGGCCCCGCGACGAGATCGCCGGCCACGAAGAGGTGCATCCGCTCGCGCAGGATGCCCGGCGACATCCAGAAGCCGCCGACGGATTCGAGGCGGCCCGCGCGATACCCCGTCTCCTCCGCGAGCTCGCGAAGGGCCGCATCGGCCAGTGACTCCTCGCGGTCGAGCGTGCCCGCCGGGAGCTCGAGCAGGGGGCGCCCCACGGCGACCCGCACCACCTCGACCAGGCACACCTCTGCGGGCGTCACCAGCGGCACGATGACCACACTGCCGGGGTGCTGGATGACCTCACGGTCCCGGGAGCCGCCGTCGGCCAGGGACTCCCGGACCCGCACGACGCGGAAGCGGCGTGTCTCGAGCAGCACCTCGCCCGCGGAATCGACCGACCGGTCATGTGCACCCGGGCCGCTCCCCGTGGATTCTGTCATGCCTGCGTCCCTCCACCCTGCCGTGCGGGAAATGGCACCACCCGCGCGTCGCTTCCCGAGACCGTGAGCCTCGCGCCCGCCGCGAGGCCACGCACGTGGATGATCGCCAGGGCCAGGCCGTGCTCGAGTCGTGGCGAGTGGCAGGCCGACGTGACCGTGCCGACGCTTTCTTCTTCGAGCATCACGCCCGCTCCCGGCAGCGGGTCACGGCAGGCGAGCGCCACCAGTCTCCTGTTGGCGTGACCGAGGGCATCGATCCGGGCGACGGTCTCCTGCCCGAGGTAACAGCCCTTGGTGAAGGAGATGGCCCGCGCGTCGCGGTCGAGTTCCTGGGGAAGCGTTTTGTCGGGGACGTCGTGCGGCTCCGGATTGCCGGCCTCGATCCGGGCGGTGTCGATCGCCGCCGGCGAGGCGATGGGCAGTCCGGTCGTCGCCAGCCATGCCGCCGTCCGCTCCCCGACTTCACTCGCGACCTGAATCCGTACGCCGGGCATGCCGTACCAGTCGGTTCGCACGATCGATGCGGCGCCGTCGGCGACCACCGCCGGGTGGTGATCGAGCACGTGCTCCGGCATCGCAACGCCGACATGGCGACCGAGCCACGCGGGCGTCTCCGGGCCAACGACGACGAACGTCGTCCGTGCCGGGGACGCATCGACGAGCGAGACATCCTCGCGGATGTGGTAGTGCTCCAGGTGCGCGAGCAGCCTGGGTCCCAGTCCGGGACCTGCCTCGAGACGCACGCCATCCGCCTCGCGTACGAGATCGACGAGGGCGATGACCCACCCCCGTGCGTCGGCGAGGAATCCCTCGGTGCCGCCACCGCAGGCCAGGCGGGAAACGGCCGCCGTCGTGAACCCGTCGAGAAAACGCACGGCATCACGCCCCGAGGCCGTCAGCACCGTCCGCTCGGGAAGACGCGCCCACGCCGCCCCCTCGCGGATCGCCCCGTATCCCTCCGGCCCATTCGCGAGATGCCCGGAATTCATCATCGTGCCGCCACGCCGGCTCGCCTCCCGATCGACACCGCCGGCGCCCGGTCGGACGGCGGATTGTAGTCCTCGCGACATCGGTTCGGTTCGCGGGAGGGGATTTTTTGCCGCGATCCGAACGTTCCTCAGGGGAGGTGCGTAGGAGAAGTCACCGCGGGTTTGAGGCCGCGGCATCAAAGGGGTACGTGACCCGAACGACGAGGCAAGCGTCGTGCGGATCGGCGGCCCGCCACGCGATTCATCACCCCACCTGTTCGCGTTTCCAGTTCGAAGGCCCGCGCCCCCGGTGCGCCGCCAGCGATCCGGAGCCGTGCAGGAGTGGTTTTGGATCGTCCGTCCCACCGCCCGTTCGGATCAGGAGGCCACGACATGGCGACCGTCGACTGCTACCGGCAGCATCACGAGGAGTTCCGGGGTCGCGACTCCCGGGTCGGGTCCCGTTCCATCGAGGATGTGGAGCATTCCGATGCGGCGCGGGCCGAGGCGGATGCCACACTGCACCTCGCATCGCGGCTGCGATCGGCCGTGCTGCACCGGATCGCCGACGTGCGGCGGCAGCAGGGCGTGACGCTGCGGAACGTCGCCCGTCGTCTCGGCGTGTCACTCTCGGTCGTCCGGCGGCAGGAGGAGCCCGATTGCGACCTCCGCCTGTCGGATCTCCTCCGCTGGCAGGAGGTGCTGGAGGTGCCGGTGGCCGAGCTCCTCGTGGAATCCGAGGGACAGTTGTCGGGGCCGGTGCTCGCGAGGTCGCGGATGGTCAAGCTCATGAAGACGGCGGCAGCCCTGCGCGAGCGGACGGCGGGAACGCCCGCGGCCCGCGTGACCGAGATGCTCGTCGAGCAGATCCTGGAGCTGATGCCGGAGCTGGCTGACGTCACGCCCTGGCACACCGCCGGGTCGCGACGCTCCCTCGACGACGTGGGGCGAACGGCGCGGTTCACGGTGTCGGACGACGTGTTCCGCAGCGCCTCCTCGTAACGAGGCGAAAACGTCGGCTGACGCCGGCCTTGTTCGACCCGGCGGGGCATGGGTACGCTTGCCGGCACGTGCGTCGGCCGCGGCTGACGCACGCCGTTCCGGAGAAGCCACGACCGTGTTCTCGCTGCTGGGTGTGCTCGCCATCACGGTCGTCCTGTTCTTCGTCGTGGCCCTCTCGGCACGGCTGATGCTCGGCCGCTGACGGCCGATCGGCAGTGTGTCCCCGGGGCGTCACGGCGTGGGACGCCCGGCGTCAGCGGGGCACGCCGGCGAGAATGCCCCGGATCGCGAGGCCGAGGAATCCGCCGAGAACGCCGGTGAGCGCCACCCACGCCGCGATCGCGAGTCCGACGTAGTCGCGGAGCCAGACGCGTTCCGGAGGCTCAGGGCTGCGAGGCACCTTGCGCTGCACCGGTCCGGTCCGCCCCGATTGGCGCCGCATCTCGTCCCGGAAGGCATCCCAGTCCGCCTGAATCGCCGGGGCATCCAGCTCCGCAAGGCGAGCCTCGCGCCACCGCAGGAGGGCGATGGGCGGGCCCACGAGCGTCGCCGCCCACAGCGCGAGGAACGCCGCCATCGTCCACGTGGTCACGCGGCTGGAAACACGTCGTCCATCCATCTCGGCGATTCCACCACGTGTGTCGGTTCCGTGCGGCCGGGGATGCCTCATCCCGCCGGCCCGACCCAGAACACCTCGCTCCACGATCAGTCTGGCACCGGTCGGCCGCCCCTGCTACCGTCCCGCCCCACCGCCCGCGGTGGTCGGCACCGAGACGGTTCCTCGTCGGCCGTCGACGTTCCGGGGCGTGTGCCGAACGCCCACCGAACCATCCCTCCGCACAACGGCAGAAGGACGTTTCCGCGGGCATCCAGGAGGCTCGACGTGTCCCGCTCTCGTTCCCCGTACGGTCGTCACGCCGCGGCAGCGCACGCCCCTTGGGCCGGGGCCCTCGTGTGTCGGGGCCTGATCGTGGTGCTCGCGGCAGGCATGCCGGCCGGCGCGTCGGCGCAGTCGTCGTGGCTGCCGACATCCTGGTTCTCCGCGGGCCGCGTCGACCCCAAGGCGATGTTCCCCCTCGCGGAGAAGGACGGGCCGTGGCTCGTGCTCGCCACGACGTTCCGCGGCGCGACGGCGCGTGACGAGGCGCGGACGCTCGTGCAGGAACTGCGAGGCCGGCACTCGATGCAGGCCTACACGCACGAGAAGGCGTTCGACTTCACCGGCCCGCTGCCGGGCGTCGGCCTCAATCCGGACGGATCGCCCAAGAAGATGCGGTATGCCAACGAAGGGCAGGTGGTCGAGGTGGCCGTCCTGGTCGGCGACTTTGCCTCGTGCGACGATCCACGCGCGCAGAAGGCCCTGCAGCGCATCAAGCAGCTCAGGCCGGAGTCGCTCGGAGGCAAGGGGCCGAAGGGCGGTCTCGTGTCCGACTTCCTGCAGGCCAACAGCGGGCTCGTCCATGGCGGAGCCGCGAATCGGCCACCGCTCCATGCCGCCATGCTGATTCCGAATCCGCTCCTGCCCGACGACTACTTTCAGCGCCAGCAGGTCGACGCCTTCGTCGCGGAGATGAACGCGGACGTCACCTACAGCCTCCTCGACTGCCCGGGGCGCTACACGGTGCGCGTGGCGACGTTCTCGGGAGCAGGCACGTTCCAGCAGGGGGATGGGAACGCCGCCGGGACCGAGTCGCGGAGCGGCTTCGTCGACGTCGCCGGCTTCGTCGAGGCTCTGCGGGGCAGCGGGTGGAAGGAGCCCAGGCTCCGCGGGGTGCAGGGAGAGAGCCTGCTCGTCGAGGCCGCGGATCGGGCCCACCGGCTCACGGTCGCGCTCAGGAAGCAGGGCTGGCAGGCATGGGAATTTCACGACCGCGACGAGAGCATCGTATGCGTGGGCAGCATCGATCGGCTCGCGGTCCCGGGCGCGGATGGCCGACCGCAGGTGCATCCGGAGATCGCACGGATCGTGGCGGCTTTGGCCCCCGATCAGGCGGCCCTCGCATCGGGGCAGATCGTGCCGCGTTCGTTCGACGGCGTCATGCTCGACCTCCAGCCGAAGCCGATCGACGTGCCGCGGCAGCCGACCCGCCGTTGAACCACCGCCCCTCGTGACCGCGACCGGGATAAGAGACGTGACCCAGGGCGCAAGCGACGACGGCCGTGGCGCACGCTGGGCGACACCCGACCCTGCCGAGACGCCGGCCCGCCGCGAACCGGTCCTCGTCCTCGGCACCACCAACGCCGGGAAGGTGCGCGAACTCCTCGCGCTCGTCGTGCCGCACGGGCTCACCTGCCGAGCGCTCTCCGAGATGGCCGGTGCCGTCGAGGTCGACGAGACCGGGGCGACGTTCGCCGAGAATGCCGCCCTCAAGGCGATCATGCAGGCGCGGGCGCTCGGCCACTGGGTCCTCGCCGAGGACAGCGGCCTCGTGGTGCCCGCGCTCGACGGGGAGCCGGGAGTCCGTTCAGCCCGGTTCGCCGGGCCGCCGGCGCCGGGCGACGGCACCCCGGTCGACGAGCGGAACAACCGGCTGCTCCTCGATCGCCTCGCGGGCATGAGCGGGATGGAGCGGTCCGCGTGGTACGCCTGCCACGCGGTGCTCGCCGATCCGACCGGACGCGTCGTGGCCGAGGCGACGGGCACCTGCCACGGCCTCATCACCCGCGCGCGCCGGGGGACGGGCGGCTTCGGCTACGACCCGCTGTTTCTCGTGCGGGAGTGCCACCGCACCTTCGCGGAGATCGGCCCCTCCTACAAGGCGATCGTGAGTCACCGGGGGCGGGCTCTGAGGGCGATGCTGCCGCTGCTCGTGAAGGCGTTGCGTGCATCGTGATGTCCCATCGGCGGATCCGCCGTCGCGGGCTCTCGTGGGCGCCGATCGGCGCCGTCCCGCTCGCCTCACACCGCCGTCACGGGATGCGCGAGCCGATGCTCCACGACCCGCAGCGCGTCGGGCGTGCCATCCATCCTGCCGGCCACGCCCGCGATCGCCGGGGTGAATCGCTCCAGTCCGGAGACGAACTCCTGCACGCGCGCGCGATCGATCTCCTCGAGCAGCGTGAAGGTGCCGCAGCCCATCGCGGCGAGGAAATGGGCGTTCATGAGCTGCTCCGCATGGGCCCGCTCCGGCAGGACGAGCAGCGGCTTGCCCAGGTGGAGCGCCTCGCCGATGAGCTGGTTGCCCGCGGCGGCGATGACGGCGCGGCAGCCGGCGAGATCATCCACGAACCGCCTGTCGTCGATGGCATGGAACGAGACCGAGCCGGTCGGCTCCCGCTCGCCGAGGCCGTAGACCCGCACCGGAAGGCCGCAGGCGGCGATCGCGTCGATGGCCGAGAAGGGGGTGTGTCGTCGCAGGTAGCTGACGACGTAATCCCCCGCATGTGGCGAGGCGGCGACGATCTCGGCCCGCAGCAGCGGCCCGACCTGGACGACGTGCTCCCAGCCGCGGCGGAGCGGTGGCCGGAAGAACGCCGACACGACGGTGTCCGCCGCGTCCATCACGTACATCCACACGGCATGGCTCATGAACCACGCATTCCACTGGAGCGTCCAGGGCAGGGCGTCGAGGTCGTAGGCGAGCAGGAAGTGCTGATGATCGATGCTCACGAGCGGAATCCCGAGGCGGCTGGCCGCGCGGGGCAGGGCCGGTTCGAAGTCGGTGATGGCGATGTCCGCACCGAAGGCCTCGAGGTCGGCGATCATGCGATCGACGAGCGGTCCGATCTGGCGGGCCTGGTAGTCGAGGCCGGCCGCGATCGATCGCATCACGTCAAGCCGGCCGCCGACGTACTGGAAGACGATTCCCGGGATCGACTCGATGCGCACCCGGGGCATCCGCATCGCCAGTCTGTGGCGCATGAACTCGAGGCCGTCGCCGCCCGTGTAGACGAGCACGTCGTGTGCCGGGTCGAGACGCTCGATGAGCGTGCACACGCGGGATGCGTGGCCCCGCCCCTCCCCGCAGAGGCTGATCGCGATGTTCGCCATCGGCAGAGGTGGTTCAGGCGGTGGAGGACGGGCGGGGCTGCGGGGCAACGCAGGACGACATTCTGCTCTGCCGGCGCCGCGCCTGCCAACGGCCGTGGCGTCGGAGCGCACGACCGCGCTCGGCGGGTGTGGCACATGGACCGCGTGTCACAGGGGCGCCCGACTCGCGGATGTCCCGGTGCCGCGGGCCCGCTGACGGAGCGTCGGGCTCCGTGTCGCGAGGAGGTGATTTCCCGTTGTGACGAACGGGGGCGGTTGGCTACCCTTCCGCCCCGCCGGAGCCCGGCGAGAGCGAGTCCGCGGTCGCACGATGCGCCGAGTCGCGGTCGGCGATCGTCCTGCCGTTTTGACCGAGTGTCGTCCGGGGCCTGAGACCGTCGCGGTCTTCTCCACTGGCGGCCACGTGCCGACGGTCCTGCCATGAAATTTCGCACCTGTCTGCTCGCCGTCTGCATGGTCATCGTGCCGACCGTGGCGATGTTCTCCCATCTGATTCCCGCGGGTACCCGCCGCTCGGTCCGTGATTGCGTGATGACGTGGTGGACAACGCGCGCTCGGCCGACGGCTGTCACGCCGACCTCCGCGGCCCGCGATCCCATCCAGACGGTCCCCGGCGAGCCCGCGTCCGCGCTGGTGGCCACCGCGAAGCCCGGCGGTCCGGCCCCGCCCCCTCCCGGCCCCGACCCCGGCGTGCAGCCGCCTCCGCTCGACGTGAGCGTGCGCCGCCTGTCGGGGCTCGGTGCGGTGTCGATCGAATGCGTCGCCCTGCCGGCGGCGGTCGGCCGTCATCTCGCGAGCTGCCAGGTACCGCTCGATGCGGAGGGGCAGCTCCATCGCGTGTTCCAGACGGAGGGGTCGGACGCCGACACCGCCGCGCACCTCCTGCTCAATGATGTGATGGCCTGGCAAAGCCGCCTCGCCGAGCAGCGGGGCATCGTGCGATGAAGGCGCTTCGGCACGGGCAGGGCGGGCTCGCCCACGGGCTGCTCGTCGTGCAGGGTTTTCCGCATCCCGGAGGGTGTGCTGCCGCGTACGTGTCGGCTCGGGATGGACGCCTTCCGAGCCGCGCGGCGCGGCGATGCTATCGGGGAGCGGCACCCTCCCCCGCCGCCTCGCCGGCCCCCGAGCCCGTCGGAGATCATCGCCGCAGTGACGAGCTCGCGCGGGTCGAGGCCGTGCTCTTCGTGGCCCGGGAACCGCTGACGACCCGTCGGATCGCGAAGCTGGCCGGGCTGGCCGACGGCAGCCGTGCGCGTGTGCTGCTGAGCGAACTCAGGTCCCTCCAGGAAACGGCCGGGTCCGCCGTGCGCGTCGAGTCGATCGCGGGCGGTTTCCAGCTGCTCACACGGGGCGCCTTCGGCCCTTGGCTGCGTCGTCTCCTCGACGCGCCCCCTGGGGGCAGGCTCTCGGCCGCCGCCCTCGAGACCCTCGCGATCGTCGCGTACCGCCAGCCCGTCACCCGGGCCGAGGTGGAGGCGATCCGCGGCGCCGGGAGCGAGGAGATGCTGCGGCAGTTGCTCGAGCGGGACCTCGTGGCGATCGGGGGCCGTGCCGAGGACCTCGGCCGGCCGAACGTCTACGTCACGACCCGGCGATTCCTCGCGACCTTCGGGCTCGCGCGACTCGAGGATCTCCCGCCCGTGGACGGCCTCGGCAGTGCTGCTGAGGACGAGCCTGCGGTTCCTCCCGCCGAAAACCCGCCGCCCGGCTGACGCCGGACGGTTCGCCCGACGCCGCAACCTTGCGGCTGGTCGTCGATCGGGCCACACTTTTCGGGCCTTCGAGGATCCGGTGCGAATCCTCCGAGGAACCCCGAAGGTGGAAAAGATTTCGGTCGATGATTGGACGTTGATTCTGCGATCGGTTACAGAATTGGCCGAGGTTCGAGGTCGCCACAAGACGCCGGGAGGTTTTGCCGTGACGAGTGTTGCCAGTGGGCGAGGGCTGCGGGACGTTCCCGACGCCGACGTGTTCTCGTGGAGTGAGATGCCTGAGCTCCTCGCAGCGGAGGAACTCTTCCCGGTCGCGTCTCCGTCCCTTCCATCTCCGGTGGCCGCCAAGGACGAGGAGGAGGACGAAGAGGACGAGGATTTCGAGGACGATGACGAGGATGAGGAGGAAGACGACGAGGAGGAGGACGAGGACGACGAGGAGGAGGACGACGAGGAGTGGGAGGAGGTCGACGACGAGGACGGGGACGAGGATGAGGAAGACGAAGAGGAGGACGAAGAGGAGGACGACGACGAGGAGTGGGAGGACGACGACGAGGAGTGGGATGACGAGGACGAGGACGAGGACGAAGATGAAGACGAGGATGAAGAAGAAGACGACGACGACTGATTGACGTCGCGTCGGCGACACGTCGGGCCGGGTTCGTCCGACGCAGTTCGGAGAGGTGGCAGAGTGGTCGAATGCGCGTCTTTGCTAAAGACGTGTCCGGTCAAAAGCTGGACCGCGGGTTCGAATCCCGCCCTCTCCGCTCGGAACGGGCCGGGTATGGAAGCGGCTCGTCGCGGGAGTGAAGCCCTCCGGGCGTGATGGCCGTCACGTTCGCGGGGCCCGGGTGACGCGACGAGTCGCGCGTCTCCGTGGCAGGCTGGAACGTCGCCCGCCAGTCCGCTTTCGAGCCCCGCTCGGATGGGTGTCCGCGAGCCAGCATGATGGGGCACATCGTCGTCTGCGGGCTCGGGCGATTCGGGCTCACCATCGTCGAGGCGCTGCGATCGGCACGACGAGGCGTCACGGTCATCACGGACGCGCGCACGAATCAGGATCGGATCGATCGGGCCACGGCGGCGGGTGCGACGATCGTCGCGGGCGATTTTCGCTGTGCCGGCGCCCGTCACGCCGCCAATCTGCACGGCGCGGCGGCCGTGCTGCTGACCACGTCGAACGACGTCGACAATCTCGAGACGGCACTCGAGATTCGCGACGAGGTGCCGGTGGTGCCGGTCGTCATGCGGCACTCGGAGCCGCGACTGAATCGACGACTCGAGGCCGACTTCGGCATCCACGCCGCCATGTCGCCGGCGCTCATCGCCGCGGACGCGTTCGTGCAGGCCGCGCTCGAAGCCCCCTCCGCTCAGGTCGCCTCCGGTCGGCATGCCCGACGCATCGTCGTTCCGCGGCCGGTCGTGCGGCCGGAGTACGTGCTCATTCCGGCGGTCCTGCTCGCGATCTACGGGGTCGCGATCGTGGTGTTCCGGGCGTCGCTCGGCCTCGACTGGATCGATGCGGCCTACTTCGCCACGTCGATCGTCACCACGGTCGGCTTCGGCGACTTCAACCTGCAGCACGCCCCCGTCGCCGTGAAGCTCTTCGGCATCGCGCTCATGTTCGCCGGCATCGTGCTCATCGCCATCATCTCCTCGCTGCTGACGATCGTCATCGTGTCGGGGACGGCGGATCAGGTCCTGAACGCCGCGCGTGCCAGACGTCTGCGTGATCACGTGGTGGTGTGCGGGATCGGGCAGGTCGGCAGCGCGGTCGCGCGGGACCTGCGCCGGCGGGGGGTGCGTGTGGTGATCGTCGATCCGGCCGCCTTCGACGACGACCATCGCGAACTGCGGCTGCGCTGTCCCGTCATCGTCGGTGATGCGACGCGTCCGGCGGTGCTCGGCCGCGCGGGCATCGACCGCGCGCGGGCGCTCGTCGCGTGCACCGCGAACGACGCGCTGAATCTCGAGATCGGTCTCACCGCCCAGTCGATCCTCGAGGGGCACCGGGGGAGCCGCCCGCTGCGGCTCGTGCTCCGGTGCTTCGACGCCGACGTCGCGCGCCGCATCCACGCCGTCTCCGCGGATTACACGCTGCTCTCCGAGGCCCAGATCGCGGCACCCGTCTTCGTGCGCCGTGCGATCGAGGCGGCCGAGACCGCGTGACCCCGTGATGCCGCGCAGGGACGCTCGTGATCAGGCGAGGATCTCGCGCACCACGCGGCCGTGGACGTCGGTGAGGCGGTAGTCGCGCCCGGAATACCGGAACGTGAGTCGCTCGTGGTCGAGGCCCAGCAGGTGGAGGATCGTGGCGTGCAGGTCGTGCACGTGCACCTTGTTCTCCACCGCGCGGAAGCCGAACTCGTCGGTCTCTCCCCAGGTCATGCCGCCCCGCACGCCGCCGCCGGCGAGCCACATGGTGAACCCGTGGTGGTTGTGGTCGCGGCCGTCTCCGTTCTCGGTGGTGGGCGTGCGGCCGAACTCACCCCCCCAGACCACGAGCGTGTCCTCGAGAAGGCCGCGGGCGTGGAGGTCGGCCAGGAGCGCCGCGGTGGGCTGGTCGATCGTGCGGCAGAGCGTGCCCACCTGCTCGTCGTGCTTGGAGTGCGTGTCCCACGGCTGGCCGTTGCCGTAGTACACCTGCACGAACCGCACGCCACGCTCGACGAGCCGGCGCGCGAGCAGGCAGCCGGTGGCGTAGTGCCCCTCGCCGTAGGCGGCGCGGGTGGCGGCGGTCTCCCCCGACAGGTCGAAGGCCTCGCGGGCGTCCGTCTGCATCCGGAAGGCCGTCTCGAGCGAGGCGATGCGGCCGTCGAGCGCGTCGTCGGGACCGCGGGCGTCGCGATGCGCGGCGTTCATCCGCTGGAGCAGATCGAGCATCCGGCGCTGCGCGTGCCGGGAGCCGGCCGCCCGGCCCAGGTAGGGAATCAGGCCGTCTCCATCGAGCTGCGAGTGGTTGACGTAGGTGCCCTGGTGGGCGGCGGGCAGGAAGGAGTTCGTCCAGAGTTCGGCGAACCGCACGGGCCGGCCGGGGCAGAGCACGACGTAGCCCGGGAGGTTGTCGTTGGCGGAGCCGAGGCCGTAGAGCATCCACGATCCCATGCTCGGGCGGGTCGGCAGGATTGTGCCGTTGTTCATCTGGAAGAGCGCCGGGCCGTGGTTCGGATTGTCGGCGTGCATCGACCGCAGGACGCAGATGCGATCGACGTGTTCCGCGAGGTGTGGCAGGAGGTCGCTCACCGGCACGCCGCTCTCGCCGCGCGGTGCGAACGACGCGGCCGAGGGCATGAGGCCGCCGGTCTTGCGCTCGGTCCGCAGATTCGCCCCCTCCGGACGCTGTCCGGCGTAGGTCGCCAGGGCCGGTTTCGGGTCGAAGAGGTCGGCCTGAAACGGGCCCCCGTTCATGAACAGGTGGATCACGCGGCGGGCACGCGGGATGAAGTGGGGTCCGGGGGCCGCGACCCCGGGCCGCGCGGTCGACGCATCGGCGGCGAGCGCCTGCGCCGCCGCCAGCATGCCCAACCCACCACCGAGCGACTCGAGCAGAAGCCGCCGTGGCACGGCACGTGGTTCGCCGGTGCGGGCCTCGGGTGTGGTCGGGAACGACGTCATGGCGAACTCCTCAGTCCACGAACAGAAACTCGTTGCTTCCCAGGAGGGCGTGGGCATACGCGACCCACGGATCGGCTGCGGCGCCGCCACCGTCAAGCCGCGTCGCCGTCAGGAACTCGGCCGCGGTGAAGACCTCGTCATCCCGCGCGGGCCGACCGAAGAGCAGCCGGTGGGCGCGGTGCAGGCGCGCGACGCCCGCGTCCGGTGCCTCGCGGGCGAGTCGTGCCGCCAGGGCCGTGGCACGGGCCGCGAGGAACGGACTGTTGAGCGTGAAGAGTCCCTGGAGCGGGGTCGTGGTCTCGAGCCTCCGCTCCGCGTGAAGCCCCGGGTCGGGAAAGTCGTGCAGCAGGAGCATCGTCGCCGGCTCGCGGCGGTGCACGGTGGCGTAGATCGTGCGACGCAGATTGGTCGGGTCATCGGCGGCGCACGAGGGGCCTCCGACCGCGAGGTCGAGCTCGCCGGTGACGGCAAGCATCGCGTCACGCCATGGCTCGATCTCGAGCCGACGACGATTCATGCGCCAGAGGAGCCGGTTGTCGGGATCGATGCGGGAGGCGGCCGGGTCGAAGCGGCTCGACTGCCGCCACGTGGAGGAGGCGACGATCTGCCGGTGCAGCCACTTGAGCGACCAGCCGTGCTCTACGAAACCCGCCGCGAGGTGCTCGAGCAGCGCAGGATGCGACGGGGGCGCTCCCAGGAGGCCGAAGTTGCTCGGTGTCTCGACGAGGCCGCGACCGAAGTGGCCGAGCCAGACCCGATTGACGATCACGCGCGCCGCCAGGGGCGCGGCCTCGTCGACGATCGCGGCGGCGAGCTCGGCCCGCCCGCTGCCGGTGGAGAGCGGTCGTGGCGTACCGCGTGACAGGACCGCGAGGAATCGCCGGGGAACGACGCGGCCCGGCCGATTCGGATTGCCGCGAACGTGCACGGGCAGGTCCTGCGCGCCGGGCCGCCAGGCGAGCTTCGTTCCCGACTGCGGGTCGTCACCGGCGAGAACCACCTCCAGGGCCTCGTCGACGACGGCGCCCACCAGTGGCGTGTCGTACAGCGGCGTCGACGTCCTGATGGCGGCGATCTTCGCCGCGAGCGCCTGGATGGTCTCGGTGGGAGCGGGCTTCTCCTTCCGCGCCTTCTTCAGATCCTCCTCGAGCGAGGCCACCTCCGCCTTCGCGGCGGCGACCGGCGCGTAGTCCTCGTCGGGAATCATCGGGCGGTCGATCATGCGGGTGCTCGCGAAGACGCCCGCGAGGCCGTAGTAGTCCTCCTGCGTCACCGGATCGAACTTGTGGTCGTGGCACCGCGCACAGGCGAGCGACAGCCCGAGGAACGTCCGACCCACCGCATCGACCCGCTCCTCCCACTCGTCCGCGACGATGACCTTGATGATGTCCGGCGGCAGCTGCAGTTCCTTGAAATAGGTCGGTGCCAGACCGAGGAACCCGAGGGCGGCACGATCGCCGGGGCCGGTCTCCGCGAGGTGATCGGTGGCGAGCTGGCGACGCACGAACTGGTCGTAGGGCATGTCGTCGTTGAATGCCCGCACGACCCAGTCGCGGTAATGCCACGCGCCGGCGGTGCTGCCGAGCCACGATTCGGTGGTGTCGGCGTAGCGCGCGAGATCGAGCCACATGCGGGCCTGTCGCTCCCCGAAATGGGGCGACGCCAGCAGTCGCTCGACGGCGGCGTCGAATGCCCGCGGGGATGGATCGGAGACGAACGCCTCCGTCTCCTCCGGCGTGGGCGGGAGGCCGACGAGGTCGAACGACAGCCGTCGCAGGAGCGTGCCTCGATCGGCCTCCGGCGCCGGGGCGAGATCCCGTTCGCGCAGGGTGGCGAGCACGAATGCATCGATGGGACTCGTGACCCAGGGGTCGTCGATCCGTGGCACCGGCGGGGACGCGAGGGGCAGGAATGACCAGAAGCCCCGGCTCGATTCGATGTCGGGCTGCGTGCGGGCCGTGTCTGCCGCTCCGTCGGCGGGCATCGGCGCCCCCCGCGCGACCCAGTCGACGATGAGGTCGATGTCGGCCTGCGGCAGTCGGCCCTGCGGCGGCATGTCGAGGCCGTCGCCCGCGTGCATGAGGGACGCCACCAACGGGCTTTCCCCCGGGTGGCCCGGGGTCACGGCGGGCCCGCTGTCTCCTCCGGCGAGCAGCAGGTCGCGACGATCGAGCCGCAGGCCGCCCTGAACGACCTTCGCGTCCCCCGAGTGGCACTCGTAGCAGTGCCGGTGCAGCAGCGGGCGAATCCTCCGCTCGAAGTGTTCGACGGCGGCGGAATCCACACCATCGGCAGCGGACGCGCCGGGGATCGCGAGCATGATCGCCCCCCATCCCGCCAGGACGACGACCTGCTGCACGCGGCAGCGTCGGCGAAACGATGACGAGCCCATCGGCACACTCCCTCCGACAGGATACATCCCACGTGGCCCCCTCGGAACGGCCTCGGGAATGGGACGTGCGGGATGTGCGTCCGCGACCCCGGGCGCGCTCACGCGCGGAGCGACCGGACGAGATCGGGCAGGTCGGCGACCGACGGGATCACGTGGTCGGCGCCGACGGCACGAAACTCCCGTTCGATGATGCCGAGCCGGAGGGCGCGGTCGGTCGCCGACAGGGCGGAGAGTTCCTCGAGCGAGAGTCCCAGGGCGTTGCCGGTGCACGTGACGGCGACCGTGATGCAGCCGGCGTTGCGACCGGCCTCGATGCCGACGGCCGTGTCATCGACCGCGATGATCCGGTCCAGCGGGTAGGCGCCGAGCGCCTCCGCGGCGCGGACGTTCATCCAGGGTGCCGGACGGCCTTCCGGCACGTCGTCGGCGCAGACGATCACGTCGGGCGCGTAGCCCTGGGCCGCCGCGAGCGGAGCGACGACGGCCATGAGGGCGCGGGTGTAGCCGGTGGTCGAGCCGATCCGCGCGCCAAGCTCGCGGCACGCGGCCACGGCATCGATCACTCCCGGGATCACGACGGTGGAGCGGGCGAGCACCTCCTCCTGCAGCGGCAGGAAGTCGTGGTACATCGCCTCGACATCGGAGCGGGTCGGCGGTCGTCCATGCACCTCGCGCCAGGCCTGGGCGACCCGGGGCGTCGATGCCACGGCCGCGATGTGATCGAGCTTGGCCATGCCCATCGGGCCCCGCGCCTCGGCGACGGAGATCGCGACGCCACGACGGCGAAAGATGTCGATGAAGACGGTGGCCGGAGCACGGCTGCCGTGGTCGATCGTGGTGCCGGCCCAGTCGAGGAGCACCGCGACGATGCCCTTCCCATGCTCCCGCCGACGGTCGTCCGTGCGACTCATGACGTCCCGCTCCAGTGCCGCCAGGCGCGCTCGGCGATGCCGAACGCGAGCGTCATGCCCGCCCCGCCGGTGCCCGTGCACAGGTGCACGCCCGGCTCGAGGCACCGTTCGATCGCGACCTCGTCGGGCCGCGAGGACGGCACGGAGAGATAGATTCCATGCCACCGCTCCACGATCGTCCAGTCGGGGAGCGCCACGATGCGGCCGAGCTCGCGCAGGATGAGTGCGTCGATCTCCTCGCGATCGAACGGCTCGATCGCCTCGTCGTATTCGTGCGAGTCACCGATGATGATCTCCCCGCCCTCGAGCTGGGAGGCCATGACGTGGATTCCGAACCGGTCGAGCTCGGGAGTCTCCCGCGCGATCCGGTCGCGGAGCCGCGGAAGCGCCGGGCATGTGGCGAAGGAGGCGTAGTGCCGGAGCGTGAGACCGCCGGCGAGGTGCGGACCGAGGCGCCATTCCGCCGGGGGCGCCCGCAGCTTGAGCATCTGCAGCTTGCAGCGCCGCGGGGCGTCCGGACCCGCGGTCGCTCGGTCCGCGTGCCCCGGGGCCAGGTGCGCGAGGTCCGCCCCGGGGCAGACGATGACGCGGTCGAACCGCCCGAGCGTTCCCCGTGGCCCGACCACCTCGCCTCCATGGACGGAGAGGATCGGCGTGCCGAACGTGAAGCGCACGCCATGGCGTGCGGCGAGCCACGCGGGCAGCGTTCGCAGCGTGGCGCGTGGATCGACAGCGAGTTCGGTGCCGCTCCACAGCCCGCCGAGGAGCCCGGACACGTTGGCCCCGGGCGTGAACGACCGCACCTCTTCGACCGAGAGCATGCGGCACTCCGGCCGCTCCCTCCGTTCGCGGGCGGTGAATTCCTCCAGCACCGCGAGCTCGTCGGGGAGGTGCGCGAGATGAATCGATCCACAGGGAGTCGCACGGATGCCGGCCTCTTCTGCCAGTGCGAGCCAGCGCGCGCGGCTCTCGAGCGCCAGGTCGAGGCGTTCGCCGGCTGGCTGTCCGATCGGCCAGACCATGCCGAAGTTGCGCACGGAGGCGCCCTGCGCCCGGCTGTCGCGGTCGAAAACGAACACCGTGTGTCCGCGGCGGGCGCCGGCCCATGCGTGGGCGAGGCCCACGATCCCCGCGCCGATCACGGCGACGCGTTGGGGGCTCTCTGCCGAGAACCCGTGGGAACGATCCCTGGGGTCGGCGGCATCCGGAGGCAGCATGCGCGACACGCCGGGGGGCGGACGATCGTCCGTGGCCCCATGATACGCTCCACGCCGCGAGGACCGGGAGTGGGACCCACCGTCTGCATCGGACGCGCGCCGTGGAACGACCCGTGATCGATTCCGCGCCAGAGGTCGCGGCTGGCTCCGTGCCCGAGCCTGCCGGCGCGGTCGGCTCGCGACGAGGGCGAATCCCGTGGACCGATTCCGCATGGGCGACGGCCGCGGCCTTCGGCACGTACTTCTGCATGTATGCCTTCCGCAAGCCCTTCACGGCCGCCGAGTTCGGTGGCTCCGAGGTCGCGGGCGTCGACTTCAAGACCGTGCTCGTCACCGCGCAGGTCATCGGCTACACGCTGTCGAAATTCGTCGGCATCAGGATCGTGTCCGAGATGCCCCCCCGCCTGAGGCCGCTGGCGATCGTGCTGCTGATCCTCTCCGCCGAGGTCGCGCTGCTGCTCGCCGGGGCGACGCCGCGGCCGTGGAACGCCGTGTGGATGTTCTGCAACGGCCTCCCTCTCGGCATGGTCTTCGGACTCGTCCTCGGCTGCCTCGAGGGGCGGCGCGTGTCGGAGGTGCTCACCGCCGGACTGTGCGCGAGCTTCATCGTCGCGGATGGGGCGATGAAATCGGTCGGAGCGTGGCTGCTCGCATGCGGCGTGTCCGAGGACTGGATGCCGGCGGCGGCGGGAGCGATGTTTCTCGTGCCGCTGGCCGTGTGCGCGTCGATGCTCGCCCGCGTGCCCGCGCCCGACGAGCATGATCGCGCGGCGCGCGCCGAGCGCGGAACGCTGTCGCGTGTCGAGCGTCGTGACCTCTGGAGCCGACACGCGGTGGGACTCTCGGCCATCGTGGTCCTTTACCTGCTCGTGACGATCCTGCGGAGCGTGCGGGCGGACTTCGCGCCGGAACTCTGGCACAGCCTCGGTGTCGCCGCCGCGCCGGGCACCTTCACGAGATCGGAGCTCGTGGTCGCGGCGGGGGTCATCGCGATCAACGGCACGCTCGCCGCCGTGCGCGACAACAGGACGGCATTCTTCGTCGCCTTGATGGTCTGCGGTGCGGGCATCGCCGTCGCGGTCGGTGCGCTCGTGTCGCAGGCCGTCGGGGTTCTCGCCCCGCTTCCCTTCATGATCCTGATCGGCCTCGGCCTCTACATGCCGTACGTCGCCGTGCACACGACCGTGTTCGAGCGGCTGTTGGCGATGACCCGGGAACGGGGCACCGTCGCCTTTCTCATGTACGTGGCGGATGCATTCGGCTACCTCGGGTACGTGGGCGTGATGCTCGGGAGGAACCTCCGGGGTGGTCAGCCGGCCACCGGGAGCGACTTTCTCGCGTTCTTCGGCGTCGTGGCCTGGTCGACGATGCTGGTGTCGGCGGTCATGCTGGTGATCGCGGTGCGCGCGTTCGTGCGCATGGAGCGCGACGCTCCCGCGCAGGCCCGGGCACGCGGTGCACCAGCCGAGGAGCGGCGATGATGGGCGGAACGCATGGCACGGACGGCACGCTGGCCGCGGTCTTCGACGGGACGCCGGGCGTGCTGCGACTCGAACGGCTGCCGTTGCCGATCCCAACCGGCGGCGCGATGCGGGTGCGGGTGCTCGGCTGCACGCTGTGTGGAAGCGACCTGCACAGCCTGCACGGCCGCCGCACCGTGGCCGTGCCCACGGTGCTCGGCCATGAGACCGTGGGTGCGATCGAGGCCTTCGGACCCGAGGCGGTACGCCGTGACGTGGCGGGCGCGAGGCTGGAGATCGGGGACCGCATCACGTGGGCGGTGGTCGCCGCCTGCGGCAGCTGCCTCTTCTGCCGGCGGGGATTGCCGCAGAAGTGTCTCCGGGGCATCAAATACGGGCACGAACCGCTGCGATCCGGGCTGGAACCGCTCGGAGGACTCGCCGAACACTGCCTGCTCGTCGCGGGTACGGCGATCGTGAAACTCCCGCAGCCGCTGTCGCTCGAGATGGCCTGCCCGGCGAGCTGCGCGACCGCCACCGCCGTCGCGGTGTGCGAGGCGGGAGGCGTCCATCGACTCGGCCCGCCGACCACCGGGCCTTCGGGCCGGCAGCTCGATGCCGCAGCCCCGGAGCGAACGAGCGACCAGGTGGTCTGCGTGCTCGGGGCCGGGCTCCTCGGACTCTCCGCGATCGCGCTCGCGGCGGAGGTCGGCGCGACGATCGTCTGCGTCGAGCCGGATGAGCGGCGTCGAGCGCTGGCCGCGGGATGCGGCGCCTCCATCTGCTGCCCGCCCGAAGAGGCGGCGGCGACGGTCGCGTCGGTGTCGGCCGGCCACGGTGCCGACGCCGTGCTCGAGCTGTCGGGTGCGCCGACGGCATGGGACACGGCATGGCGGGTCGTGCGGATCGGTGGACGGATCGTGCTCGCCGGCGCGGTGGTCCCCGTACCGACGGTGTGCGTCGACCCCGAGCAGGTCGTGCGCCGGCATGTTTCCATCCACGGCGTGCACAACTATGCGCCGCGGCATCTCGTCGCCGCCGTCGCATTCCTCGCCCGCTGCACGGACGGCGCCGCGCTCGGGAATCTGGTCGCCGATTGGACGCCCCTGCACCGCGTCGATGACGCGGTGAAACGCGCCGCCGACCCGGGAATCATCCGCGTGGGCGTCCGACCAGGATGACTTTCCGGGGGACGCACGGTTTTCCCCGCATCGTCCGCCGTGCGACAATCCAGGCCACGAGGATCGTTCACCCGCGAGGGAGCCGCCATGCGCATCGTGATCAGGAGCCGCGACCACCGATCGCCCGCCGTCGGCATGGGGTTCACGAAGACGCTGGCCATGCTCGTGGCCGCCGTGACGGCGGGTGTCGATCGATCACGAGCCGATCCGCCCGCCGCCGAGGCCGCGAGCGGGGTGGTGGCGGGGACGACGGACACGACCCGCGTGCCGGATCTCGCGAAGCGGGTGCGCGGGTCGGTCGTGGTGGTGACCCACGAGGGGAGGGACGGCGGACGACAGGGACTCGGCACGGGCTTCGTGATCGATGCCGCGGGACTCATCGCCACGAACCTTCACGTCGCCGGCGAGGGCCGGCCGCTCGAGGTGGCGCTCGCGGACGGATCGCGTCATCGGGTGGTCGAGGTGACCGCCTCGGATCGCACGCTCGACCTGGCGATCCTGCGGATCGAGCCTCCCGCGCGGCCCCTCGTGCCGCTGGCCCTCGGGAGCTCGGCCGACCTGCCTGACGGGTTGCCGATCGTGACGGTCGGGAATCCGCTCGGCCTCACCTTCAGTGTCGTCAGCGGCGTCGTCTCGGGCACCCGGGACGTGGAGGGGCGCGAGATGATCCAGCTGGCGATGCCGATCGAGCCGGGCAACAGCGGCGGCCCCGTGGTCGATCCGGAGGGACGTGTGGTCGGCGTGGTGACGATCAAGTCGCTCGTCACCCGGAACCTCGGCTTCGCCGTGGGCGTCGACGCGCTGCGGACGCTCCTCGAGCGCCCCAATCCGATTCCGATCTCGCGGTGGTTGACGCTCGGGACGCTCGACCCGACGCGGTGGACGACGCTCTTCGGCGCACGCTGGCAGCAACGTGGAGGGAGGATCGCCGTCAGTGGCGAGGGCGACGGGTTCGGTGGGCGCTCACTCTGCCTCGCGGTCGCGGAACCGCCGGGTCTTCCCTACGAGGCGACCGTCGAGGTTCGGCTCGACGACGAGCGGGGCGCCGCCGGTCTGGTGTTTCACGCCGACGGAGCCGACCGTCACTACGGCTTCTATCCATCGGGCGGCCGGCTGCGTGTGTCCCGCTTCGAGGGCCCCACGGTGAACGACTGGGCCGTTCTCCGGGAGCTGTCGGCGGCCCGGTATCGGCCTGGTGACTGGAACACCCTGACGGTCCGTGTGGAGCAGGGACGATTCGTCTGTTCGTGCAACGGCGATGTCGTCACCGTCGTGGCCGACGCCCGGCTTCCACCGGGACGCGTGGGGATCGCGAAGTTTCGTGACACCGAGGCCGAGTTCCGCCGCTTCCGCGTCGCCGCCTCGCTCGCGGAGGGGCGGCCCGGAGCCGATGCCGAGGCACGTTTCCAGACCGCCTTCGACCGTCTGCCGTCGCTCGCCAGCCTGACGGAGTCGGACGTGGCGGTGCTGGCGGCCGAGACGGAGCCGGTCGCGGCCATGCTGCGGGAGCGTGCGGACGACCTCGAGGCGAGGGTCGGTGAGCTCCGGCTCGTGGCGGCCGATGTGCACACGGCAGCCGTCGTCCCGGCGATCGTGGCCGCGGTGGAGGAGGGGGAGGGTGCCGATCTCCTGCGCGCGGCACTTGAGGTGGCGCGGCTCGACGACGACGAGCTCGATGTCGAGGACTACGTCGCCCGCGTCGATCGGATGGCCGAGGACGTCCGCCGCACGCTTCCCCCCGACGCGGACGAGGTCGCGCGACGCGAGGCGATCGACCGCCACCTGTTCGCGGAGAACGGTTTCCACGGGAGCCGGTCGGAGTACTACCACCGCGCCAACAGCCATGTGAGCCGCGTCATCGACGACCGCGAGGGGCTGCCGATCACGCTCGCGATTCTCTACATGGAACTGGGGCGCCGCCTCGGCGTGGCGATCGAGGGGGTCGGCCTGCCGGGACACTTCGTCGTGCGGCACGCGCCAGCCTCCGGAGAGGCGCGACTGATCGACGTCTTCGAGGGGGGCACGGCGCTCACGCGCGACGAGGCCGCCGCGAAGGTGCAGGCGATCACCGGCGAGCCGCTGAAGGAGGCCCACCTGCTGCCGGTGTCGCCGCGGGCGATCATCCAGCGGGTGCTGCGCAATCTGCTCGGCGTGGCTCGCGGCGAGAAGGATCGGGAGGCGATGCTCCGGTATCTCGAGGCGCTGGTCGCGCTCGATCCCGCAGACACGGCGGACCGCGGCCTGCTGGCGGTCGTTCGGTACGAGACCGGCCGTCGCGCCGCCGCCATCGCCGCGCTCGACTGGTTTCTGGAGCGCCAGCCGGACGGCGTCGACCTCGAGGCGATCCGAGGGCTGCGGGACGGCTTTCAGCAGGGCCTGCCGGCCGCGGATTGAGTGCGGTCGGGATGGGGTCGAGCGATGCGGGGCCTCCGCGGCACCCGCTCGGACCGCGAGTCGCTCATACGTTCCTCACGAATCGCTCACCGTCTGCTCACATGGGCGGCTTACGATCCGTAAAACGAACGCGGCGCATCTTCCTGCCGCCCGATCCCGTTTCCCGGAGACGCGGCCATGACGCTTGCCGACAGCCTCCCTCGCCGACGGATCGCGTCCGGCGCCCGTGCATCGCGACGAGATGCGTTCATCTCTGTAGGGGCCGTTGGTCAACAGTTGACGTCGCTGCTCATGCTTGGTGCTTATGCCGTCCTCCGCAGCCTCGGAGAGGCGGCGGGGCGGGTGGATTCATCTCTTCGCGGTCACCGGTCGTGGCGGTCACAATGCCGCCCCGCTGATTCCGGGCCGAATAAAACCATGTCCGCATCGGTCGGGCCGAATTCACACTGTCGCAGTCATCGGCTGACATTCCCGGCATGGCCGTGGTGTCTGCGGGGCGTGAGCCCCGCAGAGGATCGTCAGCCGAGCCGAATGAAAGCAAGTCGCGGTCACCGACTCGACGTGGC
>Ga0169931_10002413_pt1 | contig 30525 bp, 23 predicted proteins | sample Kivu_15m_20L_FD_129675 | JGI IMG/M metagenome (GOLD analysis project Ga0169931, IMG submission 129675) | Freshwater microbial communities from Lake Kivu, Western Province, Rwanda to study Microbial Dark Matter (Phase II) - Kivu_15m_20L... | ecosystem: Environmental > Aquatic > Freshwater > Lake...
GGGGGGGGGGGGGGGGGGGGGGGGGGGGGGGCGGGGGGGGGGCGGCGGGCCAGGGGGGGGGGGGGGGGGGGGTGGCGGTGGCTTCGGCGGCGGCGGCGGCGGCTTCGGTGGCTTCGGCGGTGGGCGGACCGGGGCATTCAACGGTGGCGGCGGTCGATTTGGGCGGGGCTCAGGTTTCAATGGCGGGGTCGGTGGCAACTTCATCGGGAATGGATTCACCCCCTTTTCCGAGGAAACGCTTCAACTGAAGGAGGAAGGCAAACTTTCCCCGCAGCAGTCCACCGTGACTCCGGTAGGTTCCCCGGCAGGAGGACAACGCACGACCTTTCAGCAGCGGCTCAATCAGTCGGGACGGCCGGGGCAGAACGCGCAAATCGAGATGCTCGTGAACGATGCCCAGATCACGCCGGACCCGCGGTCAAATTCCCTAATCGTCTATGCCAGCAAGAAGGACATGGCAATGATCAAGAAGGTTCTGGAGAAGGTGGACACGCTCCTGCCCCAGGTGCTTGTCGAGGGCATCGTGATGAATGTGTCGCTGAACAACGACTGGAACTTCGGCGTGGCCGCAGGCCAACGTCCCAAGCGGTTCAACGACACCGTCAGGGGCGGGGGTGTGGTCAACAATGCCTCTGGTTCCTCCAATCCGCTCCAGGGCGCGTTGGGATTCCTGGGGACGAACACGGTTTCCTATCCCAGCGCCGGTGGCGTCGGTTACCTGGCGCAGCTTGGCCAGAGCTGGGATGTGGCCATCAGCGCCATCGCCGGCGACGGCCGGGCCGAAGTGGTGCAGCGTCCCCGGATCATCACCTCGCACGCCGTGCCGGCTGAGTTCTTCGTCGGCAGTTCAATTCCCTTCAGGCAGGGCGGATTCGCGTTCGGAGGGCAGACGAGCTTCAATTACCAGCAGCTTCCGGTCGGGATTGGGCTCAACGTCACGCCCTACATCACGCCCGACAGCCTCGTGGTGATGGAAATCGGTCAGCAAATTGACGCGGTGGATGGCACTCCCGATCCCTCCAGCGAGATTCCGCCCACCACTTCCAACAAGTCCGCGAGCGCCATTGTGACCGTGCGGAGCGGTGACGTGGTGCTACTGGGCGGTTTCCTCGACAACAACAAGACTTCGGCCAATTCAGGCGTGCCCGTCCTCAAGGACATTCCGCTGCTGGGAAATCTGTTCAAACGGAGGTCCGAGTCGGGCAAACGCAGCGAACTGATGATCCTGGTTCGGCCGACCATCCTGCCGAAGCCCTCGGACTTGGCCGACCTGACCAACCAGCAACGCCAGAATTCCGGCAACATCCAGGAACTGGAACGCCGGGCCAACGAGGACGACGAGAAGTCGCTCAAGGCGGCGGAGGCGGCGCGTAAGCGGAGTTCCAGCAAACGCTGGTAAGCCGCAGTCGTCGGGCAGTGCGGCGAGTCGCCTAGCGGCGGCTCGCCTGCAGCATTTGCCGCACGTATTTGCCCAGCAGATCGGCCTCAAGGTTCACCGGGTCCCCGACCTGCCGTTGTCTGAGGGCCGTGACTTCAAAGGTGTGCGGGATGATCCAGATACGGAATCCCGACCGGGCGACTGCAGTGATGGTCAGACTGATGCCGTCCACCGCGATGGAGCCTTTGGTGACCAGGTAGGGCCGGATGTCCTTCGGGGCGCTGATTTCCAGGATGTGGTCTGTGCCCTGCCGTTCCCACTTGGTGATTGTGCCCGTGCCATCAATGTGTCCCGTCACGAAATGCCCACCCAAGCGCCCGCCGGCGGCGAGCGCCCGTTCGAGGTTGACTCGGGTGCCGAGGGACGCGGTGGAAAGGCTGGTGCGGTTCCAAGTCTCTTGGAGCAGGTCGAAATGAAATCGCCGCGTGCCTTTGGCGGTGGAGATCCTCGTCACCGTCAGACAACAGCCGTTTACGGCGATGCTGTCGCCAACCCGAGTGCCTTTGGCGCAGACGCGGGACGTCACAACCAACTGGATTGAGCGCTCGCTGGGGGTGATGGCGGCAATGGTGCCGGTTTCCTCGACGATTCCCGTGAACATATCGGTGACCGCAGCTTAGGTGGGGAGGGACAGCCGGCAATCGGGATCAGGAACCGACGCCCTCGGGTGCCGTTCCCGTTCAGTGGGCGAGGTCGGCTTCGATCAGCAGGTCTTCGCCGACCATGCGGTTGCGGATGTTTTGGAGGCGGGGAGCAGACTGCTGATTTGGGAAGCCGTCTCCAGCGACTCCGCGGCGGGCGGTCAGGCCTCCCAGAATCTTGGGGGCGTAGAAGAAGGCCACCCGTTGGGCGACGCCAGCCGCGAAAAACGACGCGTGCACTTCGCCGCCTCCCTCCACCAACAGGCTGCTGACTGGCAGTTTGCCCAGTTCGGTCATGAGCCAAGGCAGATCAATTCCGCGTGCTGTGGTTGGTGCAACCCATACGGAAACGAGTCGTTCGAGTTCGGCGACCCGTCGTTTGGGAGCCCGACTCCCAACGACGATCAGGGTTTCTGCGAGCGGCGATGCGATCAGCACCCGGGCGGTGGGCGGAGTTTGGGCCCGGGAGTCCAGAACGATCCGTAGCCGGCGAGGGGGAAGCGGCAGCCGCCCGCGAGGATGAGGCGGAAGGAGGCCGGGGTCGTCGGCGAGCACCGTGTTGATGCCGACGAGAATCGCGTCGTGTTCCGACCGCATTCGGCCCACCAGTTTTCGCGCGGCCGGTCCGGTGATCCACTTTGATTCGCCCGCCTGCGTGGCGATCTTGCCGTCCAAGGTCATCGCCGCCTTGAGAGTGACCAGCGGTGTGCGATGCACGATCCAATGCTCGAACGCGCGGTTCAGCCCGTGCGCCTGGGCATCGAGAATTCCCACGGCAACCTCGATGCCGGCGTCCCGCAGGATCGCTGGACCGCGTCCGGCGTGCGCGGGATTGGGATCCAAGGCGCCAATCACCACCCGTCGAACGCCGGCACGAACAATGGCCTCGGTGCAAGGGGGGGTCCGGCCGTGGGTGCAACACGGCTCCAGAGTGACGTAGAGCGTTGCGCCGGATGTCGGATTGCCACGGGCGCGGGCGTCGTTCAGTGCTTCGATTTCGGCATGGGGCTGCCCGGCTCGCCGGTGCCAACCTTCGCCGAGAATCTTTCCATTCCGGGCCAAAACTGCGCCGACGACAGGATTCGGGTTGGTGTGCCCCAACGCCCGGCGAGCAAGCGAGAGGCTGCGTCGCATCAACAATCGGTCGCGGTGTTCCTGTTCCATCGGCCGGCTAAAAATCATCCGGCGAGACTCCGATCCGCAACAGCGAACAATCCATGACCACATTCAGTTTCAGGGATTCGGCCCGCTGGAGGACCTCCGGTGAAACCGTTCCCGGGTTAAGCCAGAGTTCGTCGCATCCGACAATGGCGATTTCGTCCAATTGCCCCAGCAACACCGCTGGCGGAAGGTGGGCGGAAACGATATTTGGGCGCCCCGGGAGGTCACGGATGGAGGCAAAGGCGGGAATTCCCTCGACTGAGGTCGCCTTTGGATTCACGGGGAACACCTCAAATCCCCTGAGGTTGAAGGCCCGAACGGCTTTGTTGCCAAACTTGGTCCGGTCGGTGGAGGCTCCGAGAACGGCGACCCGTTGCATTGACCCAGCTTAGGGGGAAAAACATCTATGCCAAATGCCGGTTGCGAAGTCCTTTGGTCACCAATCGGTTGGCGGAGGGAAAAACGCGTTGACACTCTCCGGGGCCGCTCTTATCAATCCGCCCCTCAACCGAGTTGCCGGCAAATTAGTTCGGTTTCGTCGTCACCGAAACGTGGCGGCAGAACTGTTTTTTTTTGTCGCTCAAAGCCGGGTTTTCCGGCCAGCGAGGCCCGCGTAGCTCAGTTGGCAGAGCACGTCCTTGGTAAGGACGAGGTCACCGGTTCAAGCCCGGTCGCGGGCTCCATTCGGCAGCAATTGAGGCAGAACAAATCGAGAACAAGTAATACGTCAGTCACATGGCTAAGGAAAACTTCCAGCGCACAAAGCCGCACCTGAACGTGGGCACCATTGGCCACGTTGACCACGGCAAATCCACCCTCACAGCGGCCATCGTCGCCGTTCAGAACCGCAAGGGTCTGGCTCCGATGATCGAATACAAGGACATCACCAAGGGTGGCACGGTCCGCGATGAAACCAAGACCGTCACCATCGCCGTGTCGCACGTCGAATACGAGAGCCCGAAGCGTCACTACGCCCACGTTGACTGCCCGGGTCACGCTGACTACGTGAAGAACATGATCACCGGTGCCGCCCAGATGGACGGTGCGATCTTGGTGGTCAGCGCCGCCGATGGTCCCATGCCCCAGACCCGTGAGCACATCCTGCTCGCCCGTCAGGTCGGTGTGCCTTCGATCGTGGTGTTCCTCAACAAGGTGGACCTTGCCGACGCGGACCTGCTCGAACTGATCGAGATGGAGATCCGCGACTTGCTCAACAAGTATGGCTTCCCTGGCGACACGACCCCGATCGTCCGTGGCTCCGCCACCGCCGCCATCGCCGGCAAGCCTGAAGGTGAAAAGGCCATCGCCGACCTGCTTGAGGCGCTGGACACCTTCGTTCCCGAGCCCGTGCGCGAGAACGACAAGCCGTTCCTGATGTGCATCGAGGACGTGTTCACGATTGAAGGTCGTGGCACCGTGGTTACCGGCCGTGTTGAACGCGGAACCCTCCTCAAGATGACCGAAGTCGAGATCGTCGGCCTCAAGGACACCCGCAAGACGACCGCGACCGACATCGAAATGTTCCGCAAGCTGCTGGACAGCGCGACCTCGGGCGACAACGTCGGCGTGCTGCTCCGCGGTGTGACCAAAACGGACGTCGAGCGCGGCATGGTGCTCGCCAAGCCGGGTTCGATCACCCCGCATACGAAGTTCAAGGCCGAGGTTTACGTGCTGACCAAGGAAGAAGGTGGCCGTCACACCCCGTTCTTCACCAAGTATCGCCCGCAGTTCTACTTCCGCACCTCCGACGTTACGGGCACGGTCACCCTGCCGCAGGGCGTTGAGATGGTGATGCCGGGTGACAACGTATCGGTCGAGGTGGAACTCATCGCTCCGGTCGCGATGGAAAAGGGTCTGCGTTTCGCCATCCGTGAAGGCGGTCGCACCATCGGTGCCGGCCGCGTTGCGGAAGTGCTCGTCTAATTTGGTTTTCACGGGGAGACCGGAGAATCTTCGGTCTCCCCTTTTTTCGGTTCGGAAATAGATCAGACAGGGCGTTAGCTCAATTGGTAGAGTAGCGGTCTCCAAAACCGTTGGTTGTAGGTTCAAGTCCTACACGCCCTGCCAAACTCCGCGGAGGGGTGGCAGAGTGGTCTATCGCGGCGGTCTTGAAAACCGCTGTGGGTTAATCGCCCACCGGGGGTTCGAATCCCTCCCCCTCCGCCAAATATAGTTTTGTGAAGGACTTTTACATTCAGCTTTTGATCTGGGTTTTGGTGGTCGGCACCATCTTCGGATTGCTATGGAAATCCGGTCAGATCGCCCGGTTCGCCGGCTATGTGGTTTCGGTCCGCGAAGAGCTGCGCAAGTGCAGCTGGCCCACCCGAGATGAGTTGGTGCATACCACCGTCCTGATCCTGATTGTGATCGCCATGATGGGCGTTTTCACCCTGATTTCAGATTTTGTTGTCCTCAGGATTGTCCGCACCCTGCTGACAGTCTGATCCGGCTGCTCCTATGAACTTCAAATGGTTTGCCCTCCACGTCCTTGCCGGCAAGGAGCAGAAGGTCCGCGACTCCATTGTCCGCCGCCTCAAGCTCGACGAGATGGAGCCTTACATCCGCGAAGTTCTTTTGCCGGTCGAAAAGGTCGTTGAAGTTCGCAACGGCAAGAAGATGGTGATGAACCGGAAGCTTCATCCCGGTTACCTCTACATCGACATGGCGCTGCTGGACGAAAACCGGCGGCTCATGGAGAAGCCTTGGTATTTCATCAAGGGCATTGACGGTGTCATTGGATTCATTGGCGGGGAACGCCCAGCCGAGGTGGAGCCCGAGGAGATCGAATCCATCAAGGCTGCCGTCAGCGACTCCGAGGATGCGGAGAAACCGAAGCTCAATTTCTTGGTCGGTGAAACGGTCAAGATCAACGATGGCCCGTTCCTCAATTTCAGCGGCGTGATCGAGGAAATCGAGGCCGAGAAGGGCAAACTCAAGGTCACCGTGGACATTTTCGGGCGCAAAACGCCCGTGGAACTCGAATACTGGCAGGTCGAGAAGTCGTGATGCCTCTGCGCGACGTCAGCAACCGCCCCTAACACACAAGCAGTCACATGGCGAAGAAAGTAACAGGCACAGTCAAATTGCAGATTCCGGCCGGGCAGGCCAATCCGGCACCGCCGGTCGGCCCTGCGCTCGGCTCGCAGGGCATCAACATCATGGCGTTTTGCAAGGAGTTCAACGCCGCCACCAAGGACAAGGCCGGTCTGGTCATTCCGGTGATCATCACCGTTTACCAGGACAAGTCGTTTTCCTGCGTTTACAAGTCGCCTCCGGCGTCCGTTCTCCTCAAGAAAGCCGCGGGAATCGCTTCCGGTTCCAAGCAGCCCAACAAGGAAAAGGTCGGCAAGGTGACCCGTAAGCAGATTCTTGAGATCATCAAACTCAAGGGTGCTGACCTGCAGGCCAACAGCGAGGAAGCTGCCGTGCGCATGATCTCCGGCACCGCCAGGAATATGGGCATTGATGTCGTCGACTGAACGGCAGGACATACCATTTCGAAGCCCCGGCTAAGGCCGGGGCTTTTTTGCATTTTTGACCCTATATTCCCCCGACAACCCGGGAAACACGCCTGTAGCGGCGCAGGTGGCTTGAACCGGTTTCGGCTTTGTCGGCTTGCCTCGCAGCCAATGACTCGGAAAGGGCCAATCTGCGCCGCCGCGCGCTTGCCGTGAGTTCGGCTTCGACCAACTCTCCGCGCGCACATGAGTTCCGTCGCGCTCAATCCGAATCTCGACACGCTGCCCGTTTACATCCCGGGCAAGCCCATCGAGGAGGTCGCCCGTGAGGTCGGCCTCGACGCCGCGTCCATCGTCAAACTGGCCTCGAACGAAAACCCGCTCGGCCCTTCGCCCAAGGCTTTGGCCGCCATGGAACAGGTGCTGCGCAACCTGCACCTTTATCCCGACGGCAACGCCTTCTACCTCAAGCGCAAGCTCGCCGAAAAGCTGGGCGTCGAGCCGGCCAATCTCGTGCTGGGCAACGGCTCCAACGAGATCATCGAGTTCATCGGTCACGCCGCGCTTCAGCCCGGCGACGAGGTGGTGGTGTCGCAGTATTGCTTCGCGGTTTACCCGATTGTGACGGCGCTCTTCGGGGCGAAGCTGGTGACCGTGCCGGCGAAGGGATTCGGCAGCGACATCCCGGGGCTGCTCGCGGCCATCACGCCGCGCACCAAGGTCCTGTTCCTCGCCAACCCGAACAATCCGACCGGCACGCTGACCTCGAACGCCGACCTCGCGAAGCTGCTCGCCGAAGTGCCGCCGCACGTCCTAGTCGCGCTGGACGAAGCCTACGTCGAGTTCCTCGACGAACCGTTCGACTCCCTCGCCCTGATCCGCGCCGGGAGGCACCCGAACGTGATCCTGATGCGGACCTTCTCGAAGATCTTCGGCCTGGCCGGCCTGCGGCTAGGCTACGGCATCGCGGCGCCCGCGCTCGTGTCGGCCATCGAGAAGGTGCGGCAACCGTTCAACCTGAACTCGATTGCCCAGGCCGGCGCCCTCGCTGCCCTCGAAGACGGCGATCACCTGGCCGCCACCCGGGAGAACAACCGCCGCGGCCGCGACTACCTGGAGGCGACCTTCCGCGAGTGGGGTTTGGAATACGTGCCATCCGCCGCGAACTTCGTGCTCGTGAGGGTTGGCGACGGCGCCCGCGTGTTCGCCGAACTGCAACGCCGCGGCCTAATCACGCGGCCGATGGCCAGCTACCAGTTGCCCGAATGGCTTCGGATCACGGTCGGAACGCAGGCGGAGAATGAACGGTTCGTCGCGGAGTTGCGGGTGGTGCTGGGGAAGTAATGCACCTTCCAGAACGTTGCCCAGGCTCTGTGGGCAGCACAAATTCGCTGCCGGCCCAAGTCGGAGAATGACGAATACGAGTGGTTTGCATACTGTTGGCGCAATCGATGAGGCGCAAAAATAGGTGGATACTACTGGTCGCTGCTGCCGCGGTTTTGACCTACGCCGTGCCAATTCTCGTCATGGCGGTGTTGGCGCGAGGCACCCGCGGCTATTTCCATATCGGAACTTGCATGGGTGGGCACGAGGAATTCGGCTACATCGAAGGTGATGGATATTATTCCTATTGCCCGGGGCATCGTGACCGCCGCCGTCTTTACTCGATTCGGCCTGATGGACCCGAGTGGGAGGTCATGAAGACAAATGGCGTCGTTGCATTCCGACTGAGGGTTGTTGATGGAAATGTCTATCGCACCGCTGGTTTCAAAACGAATTGGTTTAGAGAAGATCGGGTTTACAGCCCATGGCGATTATGGATTCCGAGATTGTTCCCTGAGTAAGTCGGCTCGGTCAGCTGTCACTGAGACTCGTGCAATGGAGTGACGAAGCGACGAAAGATACCCGCCAGCTGCGGAGGAGCGGCAGAAAGTGGCCCACAGCGAGAGCTGAGAGTTTTGGCGTGGACAACGGAACGAACCCCGTCATGGACGACAGAACGGGACAGAACCCAAGCCCCGCGCTGGTTCTGTCGGCCCTCCAGAGCTGTGCTGTTCAGTGCGCCTCTGGCGCTTGATCACCAAGTCGAGGGATGACGAACGCGGTGCGGTCCGATTACTGTCCACCGGTCATCGTCCCCGTCCATGCGTTCAACCAGAGAATCCCTGCGCTTCCGGCGAGTCGCCTCAGCCCTTGTTGGGGTTTGGTTGGCGGCTGTCGGACTGCTCGCGGCGGAGGGGAAGTCAAAGCTGGACGACTTCGATTGGTGGTCGCTCAAGCCGCTCGTCCGGCCGGCGGAACCGGAAATCCGCAGTCCCGCGCTCGCGGCCCGGGTGCGCACGCCGGTGGACCGCTTCATCTTTGCCCGGCTGGAGCAGGAAGGTTTGGCGCCGTCGCCCGAGGCGGACCCGCGCACGCTGATTCGTCGGCTTAACTTCGATCTCCTGGGGCTGCCGCCCACGCCGGACGAGGTGGCGGCGTTTGAACAGGAATGCGCCGCGGAATTCGCGGCCAGCCCGGAAAACGGGAAAACGGGAAAACAGGAAAACAAGAGCGAGAGTTCCCCGCCCGCCTTCTCGTCTTCCCGTTTTCCTGTTTTCCAAGCCTCCGCCCCCGACTCCGCCTATACGCGGCTCGTGGATCGTCTGCTGGCGTCGCCGCACTACGGTGAACGCTGGGCGCGGCATTGGCTCGACGTGGTTCACTACGGCGAGACGCATGGCTACGACAAGGATCAGCCCCGGCCCAATGCGTGGCCATATCGCGACTACGTCATTCGTGCGCTCAACTCGGACAAGCCCTACGGCCGTTTCGTGCAGGAGCAGGTGGCGGGCGACGCCATGTGGCCGGACACCGAGGATGGTATCTCGGCGCTCGGCTTCATCGCCGCCGGGCCGTGGGACCTGATTGGCCATGCGGAAGTGCCCGAGACGAAGACCGACGGCAAGATCGCCCGGCTCCTCGACCGGGACGACATGGTGGCGAACGTGATGAACACGTTCTGCGCCACGACCGTGCAGTGTGCGCGTTGCCACAACCACAAGTTCGATCCGGTGTCGTCGGAGGATTATTACCGCATGACCGCGGTGTTTGCCGCGCTCGACCGGGCCGACAAGCGCTTCGACACCGATCCGGCCGTGGCGCGGGAACGAGCCCGGCTGGAGGCGCGCAAGCAGGAGTTTCAGGCGTCGAAGTCCGAGCTGGAGAAGAAGCTGAACGCTGCCGGCGGACGTCCGTTGCAATTGCTCGACCGGTTGCTCGCCGACCTCAAGGCCGGCGACGGCCGGACCGAACGCGCCGAGTTTGGCTGGCACAGCCAGATCGAGGCGAAGGCCGACGTGACGAAGTGGGTGCAGGTGGATCTGGGACGGTCCGTGCCGATCGACCGGCTGGTCTATGCGGCGTGTCACGACGACTTCGGGGGCATCGGCGCCGGGTTCGGATTTCCGGTGCGCTTCCGGATTGAAGCTGCGGACGACGCCAGTTTCGCGAGTGGTGTAACTGTGCTGGAAGATCAGACGCAGGCCGATGTGCCGAATCCTGGCATTGCGCCGCGCGAAACGAAGGTCGGCGGCCGAACGGCGCGCTACGTCCGCGTCACCGCCACGAAGCTCGCGCCGCGGCAGAACGATTTCATCTTCGCGCTCGCTGAGCTCCAGGTGTTCGATGCGGAGGGTCGCAATCTGGCCCTGGGCGCAGAGGTGACATCCAGCGACAGCATCGAGGCTGGGCCGCGCTGGGCCCGGCAGAACCTGACCGACGGCTACTTCCACAGCTTCACGAAGACGGCCTTCGCGCCAAAACGGGAGCCGCTGGAGGCGGCGCGCAAGGAGCTGCTGGCGCGCGTGCCGGACGACGGTTCGCGCGACCGGCTGGCGACGGTGAAAACGGACTTGGAAGCAGTGGAGGGGGTCTTGGCGAAACTGCCCGCGCCCAAAGTGGTTTACGCCGGGACGGTTCATCACGGCGGTGGGGCGTTCCGTGGCACGGGTCCGGACGGCGGCAAACCGCGGACGATCTTTGCGCTGAACCGCGGCGACGTGAACAAGCCCGGCCGGGAAGTCGGTCCCGGGACGGTGCGGTTCATTGGCGGAAGCGGTGACTTGGCAGTGGATTCGGCGGCGGCCGAAAGTGACCGCCGGGTGGCGTTGGCGAAGTGGCTGACCGACGAGCGGAATCCGCTGACGTGGCGGGTGATCGTCAACCGGGTGTGGCACTACCACTTTGGCCGCGGGATGGTGGACACGCCCAATGACTTCGGGCGCATGGGCCAGAAACCGACGCATCCCGAGCTGCTCGACTGGCTCGCGACGGAATTCCGAGACGGCGGGCAGTCACCCAAGGCGCTGCATCGGTTGATCGTGTTGAGCAGCACGTATCGACAGGTCTCAGGAAGTGGGAAGTGGGAAGTGGGAAGCCGGAAGGGCAGTTCACTGCCGACTTCCGACTTCCGCGATCCGACTTCGATCGACGCGGACAACCGGCTGCTCTGGCGGATGAACCGGCGCAAGCTGGAGGCGGAGGCGGTGCGTGACAGCATCCTGGCGGTGGCGGGCAAGCTCGACCGGACCATGGGTGGCCCAAGCTTCCGCGACTTCGTCCTCGAACGGCCGGAACACTCGCCGCACTACGAATACCACCTGCACAACCCGGAAGACCCGAAGTCGCAGCGGCGCTCGATTTACCGGTTCCTGGTGCGTTCGCAGCCGCAGCCTTTCATGCGCGTGCTGGACTGTGCGGATCCCTCGATGTCGGTGGACCGTCGCAACGAGACGCTGAACGCGCTCCAGGCGCTGGCGTTAATGAACAACCAGCTCACCGTGGCCATGGCGAAACACTTCGCGGCCCGGATGGAACGCGAGGCGGGTTCGGTCGAAGCGCGAATTGAGCGGGCGTTCCGAGTGGCGCTAGGACGGAGTCCTTCGGCCGACGAACGGGCCACGCTGGTGGCGTTTGCTGGGCAGCACGGGCTGGTCAATGCCTGCCGGGTGATTCTGAATCTGAACGAGTTTGCCTTTGTTGACTGACGCCATGACTGCCTCGCCATCAATCAATGCGAGCGAACCTGGCGAGGTGAAGCTGGGGCTGGTGGCACCCACGCCCACGTTTGTGTCCGTCCGGCCGGGGCTCTCGCCCGTCAAGAATTCCAAGAGGTCAGCGGGCGAGGGCGCCGGTGCCACTGCCAACGCCAGACACGCCGTTGACGCATGAACACTTCACCTTGGCATCAGAAGCTCGCAGCCACGCCCCACTCGCGGCGCGAGTTTCTTTGGAGCTCCGGTGGCGGGTTGGGTGGCATCGCCCTGGCGACCTTACTCGGTGAGCAGGGATTTTTGGCGGCGGAAGCCGGTTCGGCCAAGCCGTCGCCCGCACATCCGGCGCCGTTTCGCCCGCGGGCCAAGCGGGTCGTGCAACTGTTCATGGCCGGCGCGGCGAGCCACGTGGACATGTGGGATCACAAGCCGCTGCTCGAAAAGCGGAACGGCGAGAAGTGGGATGCCGGGGAGAAGGTGGAGCTGTTCCAGGACGGCCTGGGCGCGACCTTCGCCTCGCCCTGGAAGTTCCGGCCCTACGGTCAGTGCGGCAAGATGCTCAGCGACATCGTGGCCCCGCTCGGTGACGTCGCCGATGAGCTGGCGTTCATCCACAATCTGGTCGGCAAGACGGGCGTGCATTCGCAGGCGACGCTGCTGCAGGCGACGGGCTTCAATACGCCGGGTTTTCCCGGGATGGGTTCATGGATCAGCTACGCGCTGGGCACCGAGAACGAGAATCTGCCGTCGTTCGTGGTGATGCCGGACAACCGCGGGTTCCCGTCGAACGGTGCAAAGAATTGGGACGCCGCGTTCCTGCCCGGACAGCATCAGGGAACCCTAGTGCGGGTGGGCACGGCGGACCCGATTGAAGACCTTTTTCCCCCGACGAAGGCGGGGTTCATTCAGCCGGTTTCCGAAACGGCCAGCTTGGACGTGTTGGAAAAAATCAACCGTATCCACGCAGCGGAGCGGCCCGGAGATTCCCGCCTGGAGGCACGCATTCGGAGCTACGAACTGGCCGCGCGCATGCAGTTGGCTGCGCCCGAGGCATTGGACCTATCCCGCGAGCCAGATTGGGTGTTTGACCTTTACGGCATTGATCGCGCGACCAAGCAGTGGCCGGCGGAGATCAACGTGCCCGAGGAGACCGACATCATGGGCCGGAAATGCCTGACCGCCCGACGACTTTTGGAACGGGGCGTGCGCTTCGTGCAGATCTGGTCGGGCAACGACAATGGGTTTCCCCGACGAAACTGGGATTCCCACGAGGACATCGCCCGTGACCACGGTCCGCTGTCGCTCGGGATGGCCAGGCCAGTGGCGGCGCTCATCAAGGATCTCAAACTGCGTGGCCTGCTGGACGATACGATCATCCTCTGGACGACCGAATTTGGCCGGATGCCGTGCGCGCAGGGCGGGAAGGGCAGGGACCACAATCCGTTCGTGTTCACCAACTGGCTCTGCGGCGGCGGCATCCGCGGCGGTGTCACCCACGGCCACAGCGACGAATGGGGCTACAAACCCCTTGACCGGGCGAACCCCACGCAAGTTTACGACATCCATGCGACGATCCTGAAACTGCTCGGCTTGGAGCACACTAAGCTCACGTTTCGACACAATGGCGTGGACCGCCGCTTGACCGATGTTCACGGCGAAGTCATCAACTCCATCATCGCCTGACCGGATTCCAATGAAAGACGCCATACCATTCCGTGCACCTGCGATACGGGGCGGATTTACCCTCATCGAATTGCTCGTCGTGATCGCCATCATCGCGATTCTCGCGGGCATGCTTTTGCCGGCGCTGAGCAAGGCGAAGACCAAGGCGCAGGGCATCTCCTGCATGAGCAACCTCAAGCAACTGCAGCTCGCGCACCTCATGTATCCGGTGGACAATCAGGATCGGATCACCGCGCCCGGCAACGCGCGGGACGAGGCCTTTCAGTGGGTGGGCGGCTGGCTTGGCTGGCCCGGTCCGCATCCGTCGGACAACACCAACCGGCTGCTGCTGACCGACGAGAAGTTCTCGAAGTTTGCCAAATACCTTCAGAGCACGGCGGTGTTCAAATGCCCGGCCGACGTGAGCCAGATCAAGCTCGGCGGCCAGAAATACAGCCGGGTGCGCAGCATGGGCATGAGCCAGGCGATGGGCGGTCCCGGCGAATGGCTGCCGCCGGGCGGTTCGATGGTCGCCAACCAGAAAAGATATCGGACCTTCTACAAATCGTCCGACTTGGCTGCGGCCGGGCCGAGTGAGCTTTACGTGCTGCTCGACGAGCATCCCGACAGCATCAACGCGGGCGGCTTCGCCAACCAGATGGTGGAGAACCCGGGGCAGGCGCGGATCATTGATTACCCGGCCAGCTACCACAACCGCGCGGCCGGCATCTCCTTCGCCGACGGACACACCGAGATCCGCAAATGGCTGGACCCGCGGACCGTCCAGCCGGTGAAGTTCTACGACATGCCCCTCAACGTCTCGTCCCCCAACAACCGCGACATGATCTGGCTCAGCGAACGCACGAGCCGCAAACTCGACTGACCCATGCACTCCTCCAACTCCTCCAAGCTCCGGGCGTTCACGCTGATCGAGCTGCTCGTGGTGATCGCCATCATCGCGATTCTCGCGGGCATGCTGCTGCCCGCCCTGGCCAAGGCCAAGGCGACGGCCCAGAAGTCCCTGTGCGCCAGCAATGAGAAGCAATGGGGCATCGCCCTGGCGATGTATGCCGGGGATTTCCAGGACTCGTTTCCTGACAACCGGCAGGGACTGGGGCTGAGCTGGATGAGCACCAATCTCGCGAACTTCTGGCAGAATTACCTGATCAAGTCCGGCAAACCCAACTCGAAGACCGACAAGAAGGCGGCGAACAACGTCATCTTCTGCCCCACGGACGAATGGCACCGGCAGGCGGATACGTGGCGGGTCGGAGACGCCAACTCGGAGCGTAACCCCATCCTCACCGGCTTCTTCTACCTGCCGGGGCGCACGGTCGGGGCCGGCGAGGATTGGCCGCATAATTCGGAGGGGCTGGGGCCTTGGGCGGCCCGGAAAAAAATGGGCGGCGAATTCTCCCGCGCTCCGGTGCTCATTGACCGGCTGCAGGGCTTGGGCCCGCGGACGACCAATATCTACGACGCCCGTCTCAAGTGGATGATCATGGACGCGGGCCGGAACTGGAAGACCCCCAATCACCACGGCGGGGGCGGAGCTCCCACCGGCGGCAACTTTCTGTTCGAAGATGGCCATGTGGAATGGATTTCTGGCAGGAAGGTTTCCCTGGGTTCCGGGGCAGGCGACTGGAAGTGTTTCTACAAGATCCCGATCGACTGATCCGGGCTGTTGTCAGCGGACGGCGACGATCACTGCCGCCCCCGCCGCCATGACCAGCGATCCGGCCAGGCGCCGGGAGAAGTCACGTTCTCCGAAGCAGCCCCAACCGATCAGGACGAGGACGACCGATGAAATCTGGAACAGGGCCAGAGAGTAACCGACCTGCATCCAGGCCAGCGTCAGCACAGTGCAGCTCTGCATCAGGCCGGTGGTCAGGATGAGCCCGATGGCCGGCAACCAAGCCGATCGCACCAAAGCGAGTTGCTCCGCTCCGCGGCGAAAACCACGGGTCAGCAGCAGGGCGACGATGACAGCTGGAACGCAGAGCACAGACCACCACGCGAACACGGCCAAGGCGTCTCCGTGGGCCAAGGCCCGCTTGAGAAACACCGCCTCAACCGCCGAGGGCACAAGGGCGGCGAAGCGGATCTGCACCCCGCGGTCGCGGAACAGGCGGCCGAATGTCCCGTTGCCGGAGCCCAGTTGGGGCCGGTGTAGCAGGCAGCTTCCGCCCATCACGAGCGCGATGCCGGCCGCGCCGGCCCAGGTTGGCCGTTCCCCCAAGAGCAGCCACCCGGGCAGCAGGCTGACCACCGGCTTGAACGAGTTGACCGGTCCGACCAGTGAGAGATCCGCCTTGTGAACCGCCACCACGATGAGCGTGTTGGCCACGGTAGCGAGCAGGGCGCTCAACGACACGTTCCACCAAAAGTCGGACGCTGGCGGCAACGGTTGGGTCAGCAGCCACGGCAGCACGGCTAGGCTGAGTCCGACGTGCGTGAAGCCGATGACCCAGGGCGGTCCCAATCCCCGTCCGGCGAGCACCTTTTGCAGGGCGTTGGAGCCGGGATTGGCCAGCACCCGCGCAGCGATAACCAGCCAAAGCATGCGGGCGGATTCAGGCCTTGTGCGCCTCGAACCACGCCTGACTGGCGAGGTGCGGGCTCAGCCACTCGATGGGCGAGGCGGAAACCCGGTCGAGCACAAAGCGTTTGGCGATCCGCTCACGCAGGTTCATCCAGTTAAATCCCTTGTGGCAGTGATAGTTCATCCCGTTGTCACCGGGATGGAGAACCCGCTGGATGTGCTGTTCCGGGCCGGCAAAGACGCTCCGGGCCAATTCCACCCAAGTGTAGGGAAGAGTGCTGGCGTAATCGCCAATCCGTCGCCAGCCGGCAACACGACGAATGGCCTGCTTGAACACGACCGGCAGCCCGGTTTCCACCGGCACGCTCAACAGCAGTCGGCCCCCGGGCTTCAGCAGGCTTAGCAAGAGGTCGAGGTAACGGTCGGGGGCGGTCATGTGCTCGAAGCACTCCATGCACACCACCGCATCAAAGGAGCCCTTGGCGGCCGGTGTTTCGAGTTCGGATTGCAGCAAGAACTGGAGGTTGTTCCGGCCATTGAACCGGGTCCGGTTGTCTCCGACGACCTTCGGATCGAGCTCCGCACCCACCGCCTCAGAGGGGGCATTTGCGGACTGCAGCAGCATCGCCAGGTAAGTGCCGTCGCCGCAGCCGAAATCGAGCACGCGCTTGCCGGCAAAGCCCGCGGACTTGGCGATCGCGACCTCGAATCGCCGCCGGTGGCTCCAGCGGATGATTCCGCTCTTCGAGAAGAGCTGCTTTTTCGCGAAGTGCCCCTGTTCCAGCTTCGGGTCCATGTGCGGGGAGTCTGCTCACGAACCGGCGAACTGGCCAGCGCTGACCTTACTTGCCGTGCGCAGCCTTCAGATGCTCCGCCAGCAGGTCCCGGCCGAAGTCGCCCTTCAGTTCCCGCCAGACGGCGTGGACGTGGTTCGCGTCGTTCTGTGTGTTGTCGTATTCCAGCAGGAATGTGGGGCCGTGGAGCCGGTAGTAATGGCGGTCGCCCTTGTTCAGTCCGCCTGCCCAGGCGAACACGATCTTGTCCCAACCGGCCTTCTGAATCTCCTTGAGGTCGGCCGCCGCCAATTCGCCGCGCAATCGGCCGGCATATTCGTTGAGCAGCTGCTTCGCGGTGGCCTGCTGGGACTTGTTCAGTTTGCCGAGCGGAAGCCCCTTGGGTGCGCCCAGATCTGCGATCCGCTTGTTGGCGGTGAGAATGTCGTCGGGAGCCTTGCTGTCCACCACGGCGACGGCGCGCTGTTTTTCGTCGAGCGCTTGCACCAACTGGCGGGCCAAGTCCTCCTCATTCCCCAGCACCCGCAGTCCTGCACGGGAGCCGGTCCGGACTTCCGCCGGATTCGTGCCGAAGAATGTCGGGCTGCCGGAAACGAGCTTGCCGTTCACAATGGTGAGATTGACCGACAGGTGATGGCCCTCAAAGCGCCAGCCCCAGGTGCCCTTAGGATCCGGCGTGCCGAAGATGCTGACGTGATACAGCTCCGGATCCCGCGGGAACGTCCGCTTCGGTCCCTCGATGTCCTGAAGGATGCGCTCCAGCGTCATGATGGTCGTGGCCTTGAGGTAGCCTTCGTGGCTCAGCGCCGAAGACAACAGGGCGAACGCGAGGGTCTTCTGGGCCGGCTCCAGTTCCTTGAGGGTGACGCCTTTGCGCTCTTTGGGAATGAAGTGCCAGTTCTCCCGTTCGTCGGCGTCAAACGCGAACGTGGCCTTGGCGCGCTGGTCGGCGTTGAGCGCGGCGAGGAAATTGCCGGCAGCGCCGGACATGTCTTCAACCGGTCCGGCCAGCAGTTGGAAGGACGCGGCCGCGATGAGGGCGAAACGGGGAAGCTGCATAACCCGAAGCAAACTGGGGAACACCCCCGGATGGCAACGTGAATTCCCGCAGGGCAGGGGCTGGAAGCGGCGATTTGCATTTCCAGCCGCCGACTGAGCATGGTTCAGGCACAACTTCGTCCGCATGTCTGCCACGCCAATAATTATCGCAAAGTCCACCGCGCGGGAACTTCACCTTCTCCCCGCGATGTCCAACCGGCATGGACTCGTCGCCGGCGCGACCGGCACCGGCAAAACCGTCACCCTGCAAACGCTGGCGGAAAGTTTCAGCGCACAGGGGGTGCCGGTGTTCCTGGCCGACATCAAGGGCGACCTCGCCGGCCTGAGCCAGCCCGGCGGCCAGTCCGCGAAGGTGCAGGCACGCGCGCGGGAACTCGGCCTTGAGGGGCGCACTCCGGCCGGTTGCCCGGTGACGTTCTGGGATGTCTTCGGCGAGTCCGGGCACCCGGTGCGCACCACGGTTTCGGAGCTGGGCCCGCTGCTGTTGTCCCGCCTGCTGCAGCTCAACGAGGTGCAGACCGGCGTGATGAACTTGGTCTTCAAGATCGCCGATGAACATGGTCTGCTGCTGCTCGACCTGAAGGATCTGCGGGCGACGGTGAAGTATCTCGGCGACAACGCCCCGGCGTTCACCACCGAATACGGCAACATCTCCAAGGCCAGCATCGGAGCCATCCAAAGGGCCTTGTTGGAACTGGAGACCCAGGGCGCGGAGTGTTTCTTCGGCGAGCCCGGACTGAATCTCGATGACCTGATCCAGACCGATTCTCAGGGCCGCGGGGTCATCAACATCCTCGCGGCAGACCGGCTGATGACGTCGCCGAAGGTCTATGCGACGGCGCTGTTGTGGATGCTTTCCGAGCTGTTCGAGAACCTGCCCGAGGCCGGCGACCTGCCGAAGCCCAAGCTGGTCTTCTTCTTCGACGAGGCCCACCTGCTGTTCTCCGACATTCCCGACGCGCTGCTGGAGAAGATCGAACAGGTGGTCCGGCTGATCCGTTCCAAGGGCGTCGGGGTGTTCTTTGTGACGCAGAATCCGCGGGACATTCCCGACAAGGTTGCGGCCCAGTTGGGGAACCGCATCCAGCACGCGCTGCGGGCATTCACGCCGCTGGAACAGAAGGCGGTCCGCGCCGCGGCGCAGAGTTTCCGGGTCAATCCTGCCTTCGACACCGAGGAGGTGCTCACGCACCTGGGCGTGGGTGAGGCGTTGGTCAGCCTGCTGGATGAACGCGGCCAACCGACCGTGGTGGAGCGGGCGTTCATCGTGCCGCCGCGTTCGCAATTGGGCCCGATCACGTCCGCGCAGCGACAGCAGCTGCGGGAGACCTCGCTCGTGGCCGGCGTTTATGAGGAGACGGTAGACCGCCACTCCGCCTACGAGCATCTCAGTGGCGTGGTGGCGTCAGCCCAACCGGAAGCCCCGGCCGTGGCGGAACCCAAGCGGGGATTCTTCGCCCGCCTCTTCGGCGGTGATGCGGAAGAGGCGCCGAGTGCGCCACCGACACCACCGTCGACCGTGAAACCCTTGCCGCAGGCCCCGGCGAAGCGGAAACAGGCCGGTCGCGCGCCCCAGAGCTTCGGCGAGACAGTGGCCAAGACGGCCGCCCGCACTGCCACCACCGCCGTGACAGGCATGATCACCCGGGAAATTACCCGCGGTCTTCTTGGCGGCCTCTTCGGCGGCGGCCGGCGTCGGCGGTGACCGCGCGGGTTCTCACAAGTTGTGCTTGTAAGGTTACGAGCGTAAACAAATGCTGGCGGCGCCGCGATGGAATCTGTGCCCGCCAATTGCCGCCTCGCCGAACTGCTCCGGTGGTGTGAATCCGCCGGTGCCTCCGATCTTCATGCCCGGGGCGGCGAGCCGTTCGTATTCCGGGTCAACGGGCAGTTGAAGCAGGTGCCGTCGGAAGCGTTTCTACCGCCGGAGGATCACACGCTGACATCGTGGTTCCTCGACGCATTTTCGCCGCCACTGGTCGCGCGCATCACTGCGCAGTTGGAGGTGGACGCCAGCTTTTACCACGGCCCGGTCCGTTACCGGGCCAATTTCAGCAAGCAGCGGGGCCGGCAATCGTTCTCCTTCCGGCATGTGCCGCAGCAGCGGCTCACGTTGCCGGACCTGCAGTTGCCCGATTCGCTGCTGGAACTCGTCCACGAACTGCGCGGGCTGATCCTGCTCACCGGTCCGACCGGGCAGGGCAAGAGCACGACTGTCCGGGCGTTGCTCCAACAGCTCAATGAGTGCCGGGCGCTTCGCATCATCACGGTCGAGGACCCGATCGAATACATCTTTACCGATGCCGAATGCCACTTCGAGCAGCGGGAAGTCGGCATTGATACGCCGAGCTTTGCCGACGGTATCCGCAACGCCATGCGACAGGATCCCAACGTGCTGTTCGTCGGGGAGATCCGGGACCGTGACAGCATCTGGGCCGCGATGCAGGCGGCCGAGACCGGTCATCTGGTGATGACGACGCTCCATGCGGATTCCGTGGCGCAGGCCATCGGGCGCATCCGGGAGTTTTATCCGGCCTCCGAGCAGGCCAACATCAGTGCACTGCTGGCGAGGAACCTCAACGCCATCGTCTGCCAGCGGCTGGTGCCCAATACAGCCGGGACCCGCACGCCGTGCGTCGAGATCATGCGCCGCGATGCGGGAGTGGCAGAGGCGATCCGCGACAATCAGCCGCATCTGTTGCAGGGCATCATCGAGGCGTCCAATCACGTCGGCATGCACTCGTTTGACCAATACCTCCAGGAATTGCTCGCGGCGGGAGTTGTTTCGGAGGAAGTCGCGCGCAGCCACGCGGTCAACCGGCATCGGCTGGATCTGGCGTTGCGCGGCATCCGGACCAGTGCGCCGATTCTGGAACGGGACCCCCACCGCTGACCCGCCATGATCCTCCTCCTGCTGAGAATCGTGCTGAGTGGCACCTTTGTGTGGCTGCTGCGGGAGGCGTCCACCGAAGCCTCGGCCAATCTAGACGCCGACGTGGTCAATGCCGGACGATTTGCCCTCGCAATCATCGTTGGCTTTGGGGCGGCGCTGACCTGGGCTCCCGTTCTGGGTGAACAGATCGCGGGGCCGATGACCGGGCTGACCACTGAGGGAACCGTGACGGATCGCAACGTTCGCCTGGTGCGTCTGGCCAAACGCTGTCAAACGCGCGGCTGGCGGAATTGTGCAATGCTGCTGGCCTTCATTGAGGGCATCCGCCGGCCCAACCTGCCGTCGGCGTTCGTCATCGGCATGAACTGCGCCCGACCCGGCACGTGGCTGGAACTCGCCTTCGCCCGGGAGGTCTGGCGCTTCAACAACGTCGCCAACTGCGTGCGGGCCTATGACATCCTGGTGCTGCACCACGACCGGCGGCCGAAGACCCATCCGGTCCCCGAGGTGAATCTCGCCCTGCTGGCCCACACTCGTCCGGCACCACCGCCGGCGGAAGTGCTCCCCGTGCCCGCGGCACCGCCACCACCGCCGCTGGAGCGAAATGAGCGAATCCGGCTGTTCGCCGGTGCTCCGGCTCCGGTCGCCGCGACGGTCGCGAAATCGGCCCCGGAGACCGACACCACCCCATCCGCTCCCTGAGACATGTTCCTGGCGCTCCATAGACTCATGAAGGCAGCGGTCCTCGGACTGATGCTCGCGGGCTGTTGGTGGCTGTGGACCAAGCGCGAGGTCGCCCGGCCTTTGGTGGACTATTACGAGGTCTGGGAAGCGGCGGGTTACCGCGAGCCGGAGCCGCTGCCGCGACTCAAGGGCACGGTGACGCGTGCCGTCAGCGACACTTCGCTTTATCTGCGGGACGACCGGGGCCGTGTCTGGGCGGTGGGCCTGACGGGTTTCTTCGGTGTGGACCCGGCCACGCGGGACCCGCGTCTGCGCCGACTCGCGGCCGAGTCGCGGACCAACCTGAACGCGCTGGCCGGACAACCGGTCGAGCTCGCCTTCACCCAGACCAATGCCAACCGCACCGCATTGGGCTACCTCTACGTGGGCACCAACCAGTTCGGTTTGGCGGACGAATTCGTCCAGGCCGGGCGGTGGCGGTCCGCGCCGGAAGGATTGCGACCGCTGCCGCTGAAGGAACAGGTCCGGCTGCGTGCTGCCGAGCGGGCAGCCCGGTCCAACCAGCGTGGACTTTGGGCGGCAGAACCTTCTGAATCGTCGCCGTAAGGCTGGGCTGAACGCCCCGGCCGCGGCCATGAATCCAACACCCATCGAATGTTTCCGCGGAAGTTTTCCGCCCCGACCAGAACTTCACCCTGGCAAAGGTGTGCTTCAGAGCGTGACTGCGGAGGAAGGAGACATTGAATCGAGCGTGTGCTTGGGCTTGGCCGGCGCAGAAAGTTTCAGCCGCGCTCTACGAAGCCTCACCTGGCGTGTGGGCGTGCTGCTGCTGGCCTTGATTGGCTTCGGCGGTGGGGCGTTGGCCGATGGCAAGGTATTCCCACCGACAGCCTATCCGGTCGAGGTGCGGATACCGGACCAGCGGGCGATCATGACGTGGTCGAATGGCGTCGAGCGACTGATCATCGAAACCCGGTTCACGGGTGTGGGGACCAATTTCGCTTGGGTTGTGCCGCTGCCCTCCGCGCCCAGGGTTGAAGCAGCAACCCGCGGGCTGTTTCCGACGCTGACGCACTTGTTGCGGCCGAGCGTTGTCCACAACCCTACTGAATGGTGGCGACTGGCTGTCTTTGTCGGTGCGATTGCGTGGTTGCTGTTGTCGGTTCGACAAAGCGGAACCATCCGTTGGCATGATTGGCTCGCCAGCCTGCTTGCTGGCCTGGGATTCGGCGGAATCGAGCTTCTCATCTTGGGAATCGTCGTATTCAGCGCCTGCATGTTTTCAGTTTACGGAGTGCGGGTGCGGCGGCTGAGCTTCATGGAGGTAGTCGCCATCATATTGATTCACTTCCTGGTGGCGGGAATGGCTCTCCCCGCGATGGCGAAAGCCAAGGCCAAGGGCGGCTCTGATTCGGTGGAAATCCTCGACCGCCAGCTCGCCGGCGTCTTCGAGACCACCACCCTGACCGCGCGTGACCCGGGTGCGCTGCGGGGTTGGCTCAACACGAACGGCTATGTGCTTCCCAAAGACGTCGAGCCGGTCATCGCCGACTACTTGCGGGATGGCTGGGTGTTTGTGGCCAGCAAGGTGCGGCGGGAGGCTTCGTCCAGCGAAGCCGGCTCGCTGCATCCGCTCAGTTTCACCTTCTCGGCGAAGGAACCGGTCTATCCGCTGCGGCTCACGGGCGTGGGCAACGGCAATCTGGAGGTGGACTTGTTTGTTTTCGGCCCAGAAAGGGCGAAGGCGGCGGGCTTCAAGGTCCGCGACGCCGTTCGCCCACAAATCATGGAAACCACGACCGAGAGTCTGCAGCTCGGTGGTCGCAATGCAGGGTTGCCGCTGGCTCACGCCGGTTTGCAGGAAGCAGTCGGAAATGCCGCCTTCGCGACCCGCCTGCAGGGCACCCTGACGCCCGAGCAGATGCGGCAGGACGCGGTCATCCAGTGGGACGGTTTCAATGAAGTGCGCGACGTGCGTTACAGCCGGCTTGGCGCCACCCTGACGGTGCTCAACTGGACTGGCAGCGCTTTGTGCCTGTTTTTCGTCGGGCTGGCGGCGATCGCCCGTTGGCGCGGGGTGGAACCCACGCGCTACGCGAAAGCGATGGTGGCTGCGGTCGCGGTCACTGCGGCCGCAACCGGGTTCGGTCACGCGCAACTGGAAGTCGTCCCGGTGACGCTGGAAAGGCGCTTTGCCCGCTGGAGCGATTTCAGAAATCAGCAGGTCGCCGTGCGGATCGCTCTGACGGATGAACTTGGGACCAATTCCCCCGTTACGGTGGAGGCCGTCCGTGGAACCCTTCAGCGCGGCCTAAGGTTTGCCGTGACCAACGGACTCAGCCGGCCGCCCAAGTTTCTGATTCGCGAGGAAGATTCTCCCTACAACTACACCATCCGTCAGGGCGCCAACGGCGTGGAGATCCTTTTCTACGACGGCTTGGGACGGGCGGTCGCGGAGTCGGTGGAGTGATCGCACCGGCGGGTTCGGCAACGATTGGGGGCGAAAGCTGAGCCGTCATCGCAGGGCAGGCCAAGGGCCAGCAACAAGACAGCCCAGGGCGACGCCCTGGGTTCTCATGCCGCCATTCGGAACCGCCCTGAGGGGGCGGCACAAATGTCCCGCCCTTTCAGGGCTTGGAACTCAACCACACATGCCGACCCAGGGCGATGCCCTGGGCTGTTTTGTCCTGCTCTTTCAGAGCTTGGGGAAAGCAGGGGTGAAAAAGAAAAAGGGCTTGGCCGGTGAGGCCAAGCCCTTGGGAAGACGGTGTGGAATGCGCGGTTCCGCTCAGCGCAATCCAGCGAGTTCCTGCAGCAGTTGCCAGTTCTCCAGGCGTTCCTGCCGGGCGGCGAGGATTGTGGGGCTGGGATTGCCGTCCTTGTCGAAGTGCTTCGAGAAACGGCCTTCGCTGCGGGCGAACATGGTGAAGTCGTAAACCTCGCCGGTCTTGGGCTCGACGTAGAAGTCTTGGTTGGTGGCCGGGTTGCCCTGAAGGCTGAGACGTTCGGCGATCTTGGTGCCCTTGCGCGGATCATACATGAGCACCGGGAAGCTGCGGGTGTCCACGGCCAGCTTGGACTGGTGCATGGCCATGTTGTCGCCGACGCCGTGTTCGGGCTGGCAGGTGGTGTAAACGCTGACCACGGCCGGGCCGTCGTATTCGTTGGCGGCCATGATGGACTTGTAGAAGTGGTTGGTCATCGCGCACGAGGTCTGCGCCACGAACGTGTTCGGGTGCATCATCGCGATCTGGGCGATCTCCTTGCGGCGCTCGGTCTTGCCGGGGACCGCCTTGCCGTGGACGGAGAACTTGGTGTTCTGGCCCATGAAGGTGGCCGTGGAGCTCTGGCCGCCGGTGTTGGAATAGACCTGGGTGTCGAGGATGAGCACCTTGATGTTCATGCCCGAGGCCAGCATGCGGCTCAGGGCCTGGAAGCCGATGTCGAGCATCGCGCCGTCGCCGCCGATGACCCACAGCTTCTTGTCCTTCCAGCCCATCTGGTCCCAGCGGGCGCGGACGCCCATGGCGTAGGTGGGGCCGTTCTCGAAGAGCGAGTTGGACCAGGGAACCAAGTAGGGATTGTAGGGATAGGTGGAGGCGTAAACGGTGGAGCAGCCGGTCGAGTTGAGGATGCCGATGTTCTCCTTGCCGTAAACGAATCCGGTCGCGGCCAGCATCATGCGGATGGCCGTGCCCTCGCCGCAGCCCATGCAGGAGCCGGCGCCGCCGACGTAGAGCAGCGAACGGTCCGCCAGCATCATGTCGGTGAGCAGCTTCTCGTTGATGAACTGCTTCGGGGTCTCGGGCAGCTTGCGGTAGAAGTTGAACGTCTTCTGGAAGCGGGGCAGGACGTTGCCCTCCTTCTTGAGCATCGCGAGCGCGCCGTGGTCACCGCAGGCCTCGACGCATTCGGCGCAGCCCTTGCACTTGGTCGGGTCGATGAAGATGCCGAAGTAGCCGGGTTCCTGGCCCTTCTTCTCATAGACATTCCAAAACTTGGTCGTCTTGCCGAACTGCCGGCGGTAGTGCTCGCGCTCGGTCTCGTTGGGGATGACTGCCAGTTCCTCCTCCAGTTTGGTCTTGGTGACGACCTTGCCGAGGATGGCTGTGTCGGGGCACTCGGTGACGCAGGCCATGCAGGCGACGCAGTTGTCCGAGTTCAGCACCGGAATTTCCGGGGCGATGTAGGAGAAGTCGCGCAGGACGCCGGAGCCGGCGGTGATGAGCGAACGCGCCGTCGAGAGGTCGGCGGGCAGGCCCATCTCGGCCGTGCCGTCGTTGTAGGCGCCGACGATGCGGTCGTTGAAGTCGGCGACGTCGAGCACGTCGGCGGTGATGGGACGCGTGTTGAGGCGCTGCTTCGGGGCGGAGGCGGTGGCGTTGCTCATGAGTGTCTGGGAAAGCGTTGAGCGGTAAAGGGGCGGTGACGGTTACTTGGCGAACACGAGTTCGTCGTTGGAAGACTTGTTGGTGCCGCTGTCGGGCGCACTGATGATGTCGGCGGGGATCTCCTGCACGTCCTTCAGACCCTGTTTCACGCAGGCGAGGTTTTCCTGCACGACGTGTTCCCCGCGCTTGCCGAAGTATTTGCGGATGTATTTCTCGACGGCGCCGAGCACGGTCTCCTCGTCCATGCCCGAGCGCTTGGCGAACGGGGTCACCTTGATGAAGATGCCGACGAGGGCGACGCCCTGCATGCGCTGCTGGAGGTCGGGATCGGTGGCGATCTCGCGGGCGATCTTCACGGTGTCGAGGTAATAGACCCGGAGTTTCTTGGTGCGGACAATCTTCCTGCCGAAGGCGGGAATCTCGGCCCAGACCAGCGCGGGATCGGTGTGGTGGCTCTGGATGAACACGCTGCCGCCTTCGGCGATGCCGGCGAGCGGATTGCCGAGGTTGAAGGCGTTGACGTCATTCAGCGGGATGAACTCGACGTGTTCCAGCTCACTGTGGGAGCGGATGTGGTTGTCGGCGACCGTCAGGTAGTAGGTCGTGGGCAGGCCCTTCTTTTCGGAGCCGTATTTTGGATAAGCCTGCACGTAAAGGTTGAAGAGCTCGCCGACGAACGAGGCGATGAGCTTGTTGGTGGTGACCGAGCCGAAGCCGCCCACCGAGTGGCCGCGCATGGAGAAGGCGCCAGCGGGCCGGATATCCGGGTCCTCGCCCTCGGCGATCGCCAGCTCGTGCCTGATGCCGACGACACCAAATTCCCGCGGCTGTTCGGCGAGCATGTTGTTGACGATGCCGACGAGATGACCGGCCCGGATGTCCCGCGAACCGAGGCCCGCGGACACGGAGTAAATCTTGGGCAGGCGGTGGACCTCGGGATACTTGCATTCGCCCTTTGAGCCGAAACTAAGGCCGATGAGCGCGTCGGCGAAGGAAGCCTTGATGGCCTGGGTCAGCGGGTTCGACTGGGCGAGGGGGTTGTCCATGCGTTCGATCACCGTGAGCGCCTTCACGTTTTTCAGCGCGGCTACGAGCTGGGTGGCGGGGAAGGGGGCGAAGCTGGTGACGTGGACGGCGCCAACTTTCAGTCCCTTCTCCTGGCGGAGGAAATCGATCGTGGCCTTGGCGGTTTCCATCATGCCGCCCATGCCGACCAGGGCGTATTCCGCGTCGTCCAATTGGTAGGTGTCCACCATCCGGTAACGGCGGCCGGTCTTCTGGTAGAACAGTTCCATCGCCTCCTCGACCGCGGCGGGAACCTTGTCGTAAAAGGCGCGCTGGGCGATCTTGCCCTTCATGTAGGAATCCTGGTTCTGCACCACCCCGGACATCAGCGGGTTCCGCGGGTCGAAAAGGGACCGGAGCCGGTCGTTGGGATCACCCACATATTCCTTCATGAACTCCGTCTCGGGCAGGCGGACATTCTCGATGGTGTGGGTGGTGAGGAAGCCGTCCTGCACGTTCAGGAACGGCGTGTCGGTCGCCTCGGCGGCGCGGCGGCAGATGAGGGCGAGGTCACCCGCTTCCTGTGCGTTGCGGCCAAACAGGATTCCCCAGCCGCAGTCGGCCACGCTCATGACGTCGTCGTGGCCGCAGTGGACGTTCAGCGAATGGCTGGTCAGTGCCCTCGCTCCAATGTGGAAGACGACCGGCAGGCGTTTGCCGGAGATGGTGTAGAGCACTTCCTTCATGAGCACGAGGCCCTGGCCGGAGGTGAAATTGGTCACCCGGCCGCCGGCCAGTGCGAAGCCTTCGCAAGTCGAGGCCGCGGAATGCTCGGATTCAGGCTGCACGAAGGTGAGGGTGTCGCCCCAGAGGTTTTTCTTCCCGTTGGACACCTCCGTCTGGAACCCGGTGCCCATCGTTGTGGAAGAGGTGATGGGATATGCGCACGCGCCGTGGGTGATGTGGGTTTCGACCCAGGTCACACAGCCCGCGCCGTCGGAGCTGGTGGGAATGCCGGGGTAGGGAAACTGCGAAACGCTCTTGGAGTCGTTGCTCATAGAAATTTTTCCGAATCTTAAAACGGCTGCTTCGGCAACACGCTTGGAACTGGGAACGGTGCCGCGAATTACTCAGCAGCCCCGTTGCCGGCGCAAGTGAATACCTTGACGGAACGCTTTTCTGGCAGGGGGTTGCCAATCTCTGCACGCCGGTTGCCGGAGAATGGGTTGCGTTCAACTTGAACAGGACTGCTTAATCCGGGTCATTCGGCCTGTTGCTCGACTCCTCCGGACCGGCCGGTGAGGGGAGCGATCCCGCCCTGTGAACTTCGTTTCCATGAACCCTCTTTCCCGTTCTTGCCGGAGCCGGATGCTACTCTTGGTGCTCTTGGTCAGCTGGGGACTGGCGGCACAGGCGGCCGAGGGCGCCCGGGACCGGGAAGTGGGGGCCACGAATCCCGCGGTTGCCCTGCCGGCGGTGTTTCCCCTGACGCTGACCAATGTCCTTGCCGTGTCCGAGAATCGCGATTGGCTGGAGGAACCGCTCTGGCAGACGCCGCCGCGCGGGCGAACCAATGACTTCGCCGGGGTGCGGGTCTGGGTCGAGGGTTTGGTCCAACTGCACAGCACCGCAATGGCGGAGCGGGGGCGGAAGCTTCGCGAGTCGGTGTCCATTCCGGTGCCGGCGACGAAGACCAATTGGCAGACGCTGCACCTGTTGGGTGGTGCGGCTGGAGAGACGGAACCATCAGCCAAAGTCGCCGACGTGGTCTGGCGTTACACCGACGGCACATTCCGGCGCACGCCGCTGCAATATGGAATTCACCTGCGGGACTGGCGGGGGCGGCGTTATGAGGATCCCCAGGTGATCGCGGACAAGCACAGCAAGGCAGTCTGGCATGGGGAACATTCGGAGGTCCGGCAGCGAGGAAGGTTCCTTCGCCTCTATCTGACGTCGCTGGCGAATCCCGACACCAATCGAGTGCTCAAATCCCTCGACCTGGTTAGCGCCAAAACCCGCGCCACACCGCTGCTTCTTGGTCTGACGCTGGATGTGTTGCCGCGGGGCGTCCGGGGCCCCGATTTCGTGGACCTTGATGACCAGCGGCCAGGCTTTAGCGGGGCGCAATTCGTAACCGTGACCGATGAGGAGACTGGCAATCCGGTGGCAGGGGCTGAGGTGGTCGCCGGACTCCGGGAAGGCGTGGGCACGGATCGCGAGGCCCGTCTCGAGCATACGGTCAAGAGCGACCTCAAAGGCCTCGCCGTCTTGCCGAAAGGGGCGGATCCGCTGGATCGGTTGACCCTCCGGATCCAGTCCGAAGAGCACGTGCAGCTGACGAAGACACTGGACGCCAAGAAGGACGGGCCGATTCCGCCCAACGTCGGCGTCAAACTGAAACGCGGAGTTTTGCTCGGTGGAATTGTGAAGGATCCGGATGGTCAGCCCCTTCCGGCGGCAAGAGTTCACCTGACCCCAATCTGGCGGAGCACCGACGACATGAACAAACCCGGGCGCAATGACTTCGGTTCGAAGGAGGTGACTACGGACGCGGAGGGGCGCTGGCAGAGCAGAAATGTTCCCGCCGCAGTCCTGACAAACCTGCTTGTGGCCGCCGAACATCCCGATCATCTGGCTCCGTATGGCAATGTCGTCGGCGACAATCCTTCGCAGTTGGCCCTGCTAAAGGCCCAGAAGTATGAAATTCAGATGATCCTTGGCGGAGACGTCGCAGGCTTGGTGGTCGGACCAGAGGACGCGCCGATTTCCGGGGCGAGCGTCACCGTTGGAAACCGCCACGACCGGAGTTCTTTCCGGGAAACCACCACCGGAGCCGACGGCCGCTTCCGGTTACAGAACGTGCGCCCGGAAGTTCAGCCGATCACCGCCACCGCTCCCGGTTTCGGGCCGGCGTCCAAGTCGGTCACCCCGGGAACGAACACGGTGGAGGTAACCCTCAAGTTGAAGCCGGCGCGAAAACTGACCGGCGTGGTGCTGAATCCCGAGGGCACCCCGGTCGAGGGGGCCAACATCCGCTATGACCCGGAAGATTGGGAAGAACGCCAACGGCTCAATCTGGACTGGAACACCCAGACGGATGCGGGTGGTCAGTTCGAGTGGGCGGATGCACCTGACCGCGAGCTAGAGGTTACCGTCTCCAAGCAGGGCTTTGCGTCCAAAACTCACGCGAAGGTCAAACCTGGCGACGAGGTGAACATCATCCGCCTGACCCGCGCGCGGAAGGTCCTAGGGGTGGTCGGCAATGAGAGCACTGGGGAACCAGTGACAGAATTCACCGTCCAGTGGGCCGTAGGCGATGCGGTAAACTTCCACACCTGGTCTGACTCCAACCGGAAGGAGTTCAACGATCCGGAGGGCCATTTCACGTTCGAATTGGATGAGGAGCGGCACAATGTCATCCGGGTCGAGGCTGACGAGTTTGAGCCCCGGCAGGTGTTGCTGCCGGTCGCGAAGGACGACCAGGTGCAGGTGGTGGTCCTGTTGAAGCCGTCACCGCAACCGGTCGGAGTGGTGGTCAATCCTGCGGGTGAGACCCAAGCGGGCGTCACCGTGGCACTGACCGGAGGGCAGAATCACCTGCAGATGGCGCGCGGTCGTCTGACCGGTTTCAGCCCCGGCTTTGGGGTGCAGGTGACGGATGCCCAGGGCCGATTCAAGCTGCGCCCCACGGTGAATCCGGGCCGGGTCGTGGCGGTGTCCGAGAGCGGTTACGGCGAAATGACTTGGGCGCAGTTTCAGCAGGA
>Ga0169931_10002415_pt1 | contig 30520 bp, 29 predicted proteins | sample Kivu_15m_20L_FD_129675 | JGI IMG/M metagenome (GOLD analysis project Ga0169931, IMG submission 129675) | Freshwater microbial communities from Lake Kivu, Western Province, Rwanda to study Microbial Dark Matter (Phase II) - Kivu_15m_20L... | ecosystem: Environmental > Aquatic > Freshwater > Lake...
ACTCCCGCGGGGACAAAAAAGGAACCGTTGAGAAATTGACCCAGACCCTTAGGTCGGAAATGGAAAGGCTTTTGGAAGCTGAAGTATCCAGATCCAGCACACTTTTCCCAGAGAACTTTTTGTTTTGAGCTTTCTCGACAAGATAAAATCAGGGTCTGAGCTAACCGTCACCACTTACGGGCCTTCCCGACAAAATGATGAAGAACTCCAGACTCTAGTGAACGAACTTTCTCTTCACTACGGCATTGAAGATTTTGCCCCAATTCTTTTCACCTTGGTCAAAGATTTGATATTAAATGGATACAAAGCGAACTTCAAGCGTATCTTCTTTTTGGAAAAAAGACTCAACATCGACTCACCGGGAGAGTACGAAATCGGAATACGACAATTCAAAAGTTTGATGCAGCAAGGAAAAACAAGCACATATGATGAAAAGGCCAAAAGCCAGGGATTCTTTGTAGAACTCTCGGTAAAGCACAGCTCTGATGAGATTTTTGCCCAAGTCAGCAACAACAATCCACTTGCGGTTGGCGAGATGGCTAAGATCAAGCACTCCCTTTTCCATAGCCAAAATTACAACGATATCATGGAATACTATATCGAGAGAGGAGACAATTCCGAAGGCGAGGGAATCGGGATCGCCCTTTGTGTTATCCTCTTGAAAGGTGAGGGACTACCTACCAATGGCTTCCAAATCAAATCCCAGAATGGGCAGACCATAGCATCTCTTCGGATTCCCCTCGCCCCCCTTCGCTCTCAAAACTAAATTTTCCTTGCAGAAAAACAGACTCTAAGCAAATGTTTGCCAAAACATTATGCGACATAATCAGAGGAACCCTGGGTGGGTTTAGAATTCTTTTGGCTTCCTTTTTTGGCTAGCCTAGCCGTCATTTTGGGGTTTCGTCGCCTTGATAAGTCCAACGGCAAGCTCCCCCAACTGAAAAGATACGCTCAAAAGCTAGCTCTAGAGATCCAACTCTCTTCCCAGGACAAGCTCCAAGAAGTCAAAGACGCAGGTCTAGGGTTGGACATATTGCTTAAGCAAAGCAAAAAAGCCCAAGAAGACATCCAACTCCGGGCTAATGAAACAAAACACTTGCTCGAACAAATCAAAAAAGACCAAACCGAGCTCGCCGAAATCAAATCTCAAATGTTAGATGTCTCTAGCTTGGGGAATCAAATCAAAAGAGAGTCATTGGGGTTAGAAGAGAGCGTTCAAATTTTGCAATCTCACAAACAGGATATACAGTCAATCAGTAATGATCTCGATAGAATCCATGATGAAAGTCAAACTATAGTTCAACTCTTCCAAAATAAGCTCCAAAATAGATCAGACGAAATACTAGATTCCCTTGCTGAAAAACTTGTGGAACTAGAGAGTAAAGTTGATTCGAGGACTTTGAAGCTCGATGAACATATAGAACAAATCGCAATACAATCTAGAGACAAATTGCTCCAACATGCGGATCTTATGTTTCGAGAGTCTTCTGGGAAGCTCGACCAAGCTCGCAAGGAATTTGATCATTTGATGGATTCCATGAGAGTTACAAGAGAAGAGACCGATCTCAAGCTGACTCAATTTGAAGACACTGCGGCATTGATCTCTGAAAAGGTTTCTAGATTTGATGAAAGATTTGAAGATCGATCCGCTAGGATCCAATCTAAGATTGAGGATAGAACCAATTCTTTAGAAAAACGAATTCAGGATAGATTTGACTCCATTTTTGAGCAGATTTCAAGCCAAAAAGAGAATCTCCTCAAAGGTATGTTAGATGAAACTGAATCTCTCAAAAGAGAAATGGAGGACTTATCACTTCAAACCTTATCGAAGAGAGATGAAATCATAAATGAAACTAGGAGGCAGGCAGACCAAATCAACCAAACTATACTTAGCTTCCAAGAAAAATATTTAGAGGCAGAGAATAAGTTGCTGCGCCAAGCTGATTCGAGAAAACAAGACCTTATTCGAGAGATGGAAACTTTCGGAGAAGAATTTCAAAGAATATCTGGTGACCTTAAAGAAGAGTCCCTCGAATTGAAAAAGAGCGCCCTCCAAGAATTGAGATCTTTTGAGAAAGATTTAGACCAAGCGAAAGCAAGGCAAGAAGACTCTCTTAGGGCCTCATTGACAGCTTTGAAGTTTGAATTGCAAGAGAAGCTTCATTCCACCTATGAGGACAAGGAAAAAGAATCTAAGGAGGCCATCCTTCATGTTCAATCCAAAATACAAAGCCTAAATGACAAACTTTTGGAGCATGAAACCTCGGTAGATGATTATGTTGCCGACCTAAAGCAAGCATTGAGAGAAACAGCCAGTGAGATTTTGGAAGCCGTTGAGAACAAGGCTAAGAATGCCGACTCTTACTTTGAAGAAAAGATACAAGAAGCAGAAAGACAAATCTCAGTTTTCGTCGCGAAATGGGAAGAAGAACTCTATACCATGAGAGAGACCCAGTTTGATTCCGTTCAGGGAATCGAAAATCGAATCAAACAAATTCATATTGAAGGTCAAGAGCTTCTGGGAGCATTTGAGAAAGAATGTTCAGAAGCAAAAGTGGCTCTTTCGTCCACGGCAAACGAAGAGGCAAGAAGGATATCCGAATCCCTTCACCAAGGAATTCGATTTGCCAAAGAAGAAGTAGAGAGATCTCTAAAAGAGCTCGAAAGCCTGGGTGAGGCATTTTTTCAAAAGCAAACTGACAAAATTGGTCGCTTGAATGAAACCATAGATTCTAAAATTTCTTCCCAACTAACTAAACTTTTGGATAAGGGCAACCTCCAGCTTGAGGAATTGGAAAATAAAATCAGCAATCATCTCAGTAACGTGAAACGAAATTTGGAAGATAGCATCAAGAGATCCAAAGAAGAATCTAAAAAACAGATCGATAGCTACCAAGAAGATTACAAAAAAACCTTCATGCAGATGACTCAAGACAACCATGAAGTACTCAGTGAATCTAGAGCTCGGTTTGAAGCTTTGAGGGACGAGATCCAAATGGAGTTGAACAGTGCCAAAGATCTCAAAGAAACAAGTTTTGTACAAATTTCATCAGAAGCCAAAAGAATAGAAAATGATTTGATTGGAATCAAAAACAAGCTCAACGACTTGGAAAAGCACAAAGATCTTTTTGATTCTGTCAAAGAAGTTGCTATCAGAGGAACCGAGACTGTATTGCAAATCCAAAATGCTCTTGATACATTAGAAAACAAAAAACCAGATATTGAAGCCTTTATAGCCTATACAGATCGTTACCAAAATTTGCAAACAGAATTGGAAGAGAGTCTGGGTCTTTGGGAGAACAAACACAATGAACTCTCCTTGTCTGATTCCAAAATAGAATCTCTATTAGATGAACTTGGCACAGTAGCAAAAGATTTGGAGGGATTCAGGAGAGAATTACCTCTGCTTGGTGAGCTTGAGGAGAGAATCAAATTTATCTCCACAAAACAAGACAAACTTGAAACTTATCTTTCTACACTTTCTGAATCTCAAGACCAAATCTCAAAAATGGCAGAATCGATAGAACTTCAAAAGCAAAATACTCGTGAAATCCAAGCACGAATGGATGTTTTGGATCAAGAGATTGAAATAGTTGAAGCAAGAGAAAAAGAGCTGGCTGAAACCATTCGAATTGCTGAGAAAAGATCTGAATTTTTAGCTCATAGAAGCTCTCAAATCGAGAGTGTCGAAAGGAAGTTTGATAAGATAGAAGAATTGATGGCAGACCTCTCAGAGAGACATAGACAGATCCTAGCCTTACAAAAGAAAATGGAAGACCTCAAAAACTCGAGCGAAGATTCCAAAGAAGAATTGGAATCATTGCTTTCAGAATCCGAGGAGATGTTTGGCAAACTGTCGCAATTCTTGGATGTGGTCCAAGGTGCCATACACACAGATCCCTCTCCAGCCAAGGCTCAGACTCACCTTGCGGAGCGAAAAAGAGCCACGATTCTGAACCTTTTTGAAAATTACAAATGGTCCTCGGAAGCAATTAGCGAAAAATTAAACATTGAAAAATCCCTCGTAGATACAATTTTGGGAGCCAGAAAAAAATAATGAGGCCCACATGTCTGAAGAAACGAACGAATCCACTTCCAAAGAAACTCTAATTGTCGCATCCAAGGTAAAGGCTTACATCAAGTCTAAAGGATACATGACATCAGGAGACGCCATCGAAGGCTTGAATGAGGAAGTGTATCGGCTGATTGACAAAGCAATCGGTAGGACTGAGTCCAACAAACGATCCACAGTACGAGCCCTCGATTTCTAATTGAAATCGTGATCTACATCAAGAACCGTTCTGAGATAGAAAAAATGAGAAAGGCGGGCAGGTTTGCTGCTCGCCTTTTGAACCATGTAGCCGAGTTTGTTAGAGAAGGGATTTCTACTCAAGAGCTCAATGACATTTGTGAAGACTATACCAAAAAGCACGGACACAAATCAGCCCCTTTGAATTACAAAGGAACCTACCCTAAGTCAATCTGTACTTCCATCAACAATGTGGTCTGCCATGGCATCCCCAATAGCAAAGAAATTCTAAACCGCGGGGATATCATCAATATTGATGTATCACCCATAGTGGATGGTTACATTGGGGATACATCGCGGACTTTTAAAATTGGCAAGGTCCCCTCTGAGATTGAAAAATTAGTGGAAGACACACAAAAAGCCATGTGGATTGGAATCGAGCAGGTCAAACCTGGGAATCGCGTGAGTGACATTGGGAATGCCATCGATGACTTCCTCACTCCTCAAAAGTATGGGATTGTAAGGGACTTGATGGGCCACGGAGTTGGAAGGAATTTTCACGAAGAGCCCCAAATACCCCACTTCCGAACAAATCGAAAATTGACCAAGATGGAGCCAGGAATGATCTTCACCGTTGAGCCAATGGTCAATTTGGGTACTTGGGAGGTCTCCTTCGATAAAAAGGACAAATGGACCGTAAGAACCAAAGATGGAAAGTGGTCGGCACAGTTCGAACACACCGTTCTTGTCACCGACTCTGGTTACGAAATCCTAACTCTGGACCAGTAGCATTTTCCTGATTTCTCCCAAATTGCTTGCCATTTATATCTTTGGCTTTAGTCTAAATCCTGAGGTATTTATGAAAACATCTGCAATCGCCTTCAGTGTCCTTTTTGCCGTTTCCACTCTCCATGCTTTTTGCCCTGGAAAAGAGAAGAGATCGGCTGAGTTTTGCCCAGGAAAAGACAAATTGGTAGAAGCCTACTGCCCTGGTAAGGACAAGTAAGACTTGCTCCTACAAAAGACGCAAGGTGACCTTGAAAAGCTCCGTTCTGTTGGTCCCTTGGTGCACAACATCACCAACTACGTAGTGATGAACAACACAGCCAACGCACTGTTGGCTATTGGTGCTTCACCCATCATGGCACATGCGATTGAAGAGGTCGAGGAGATGGTATCAATTAGCCAATGTTTGGTGATTAACATCGGAACCTTGTCAGCCTCTTGGCTTGAAGCTATGACTAGGGCTTCTGCCAAAGCTAAGGAACTAGACAAACCAATTGTTCTCGATCCAGTAGGTGCTGGAGCATCGCAATTTCGAATCCAAGCGATCCGAAAGATACTGGAAAAAGGGCCGCCCAGCATCATCCGAGGCAATGCTTCCGAAATCATTTCGACAGCCCAGGATTCCGCAGGGGGAAAAGGGGTAGATGCAACGGATTCTTCCCAAGCAGCAATAACCCAAGCCAAGCTTCTTTCAGAAAGATATGGTTCGGTTGTTGTAGTTTCAGGTGAGGTAGATTATGTAGTTTTTGGTAAGGAACATCACTCTATACACCAGGGCCATCCTCTTATGACCAAGGTAACTGGTATGGGATGCACGGCCACTGCCATTTGCGGTGCCTTTGCCGCCATCCAACCTAACTTTGCGCAAGCTGCTTTTTCTGCTATGGCTGTCATGGGAATCGCAGGAGAAATGGCAGCCGAGGAAGCAAAAGGACCAGGCACGTTTCAGTCTGTGTTTTTGGATAAGCTTTTTCACCTAACATCTAGTGAAATTCAGGATCGCTGGAAGTCGAACTGAATCAAATCCCAAAAGGCGCTTACCTCGTCGTCTCTGAGGAATATTGCCAACCTCTTTCCCTGCTAGAGGTAGTAAAGTTCACTTTGGCAGGTGGTGTTCGGATCGTACAACTCAGAGAAAAATCCGCTAGCACTAAGCATTTCGTAAATCTAGCAAAAAGTCTTCGTCAAATAACCTCATCTTACAAAGCAAAGCTGATAGTCAATGATAGAATTGACATTGCATTAGGGTGTTCTGCGGATGGAGTTCACCTGGGGCAGGGTGATTTTCCATTGGAAGAGGCGCGAAAGATTCTTGGACCCCAATCTATTCTGGGGCTTTCTTTGGAATCCAAGGAAGAGTTGCTAGAGGGGAACACTCTTCCTTGCGATTACATGGCCCTTTCTCCCGTCTTTTTGACCGAAACAAAACAGGACACCAAATTCGAGTGGGGATGGGAAGGAGTCCAATGGGCTTTAGAAAATGCTAGGAAGCCGATCGTAGCCATTGGGGGCATTGACTGGGAGAGGGCGAGTAGACTACATTCGCTGGGAATCCAACACATTGCAGCCGTGAGCTACTTCACCAAAAGCCATGATCCTGAATCTCAAGCAAAAAGATTCAACTCGCTCTTCCCTCTCCTTTGAGATTTTCCTTCCACTTAGGGAAGCCTATGCGTTGGATCGGGCTTTTGCCCAGCAAGTCCCCGAAGTTAGCCTCGTCCCAGAAATTTGGGTTTTGCCAGTCCTTTTCCCAAACGGAGCTAGCTTGAAACTCAATGAAGGTCCGAGCCCCCTTTCGGTCTAAGATCCCCCCATTCCAAGGGCACACTTCCTGGCAAATGTCGCACCCATATACCCAACGAGACCAGTCTCTTCTGTCGTTCTCCCTCATTTCTATGTTTTGGTAGGATATGCATTTTCTCGCATCGATTTGCCTTTCTCCAATTAGAGCACCAGTAGGACAGGCATCCAGACATGCCCTACAAGTTCCACAATGATCCGTTTGTTGGTTTGAAAAAAAATTTTCTTCCCATATAATATCAGTTAATATAGTTGTCAGAAAAAAATAGGATCCGAATTCTTTGGACAAAAGATTGGTATTCTTTCCAATCCAACCTAGCCCGGCTTCTCTGGCCAAAACCTTTTCAGATATCGCAACAGAGTCAACTGTTTGGCGAAACTTATTTTTTGGAAAGAGTGATCTCAACTCTTCGAGAAAAGGTTTCAATTTGTTTTTTAAAACAGAATGGTAGTCCTCTCCCAAAGCATAATTGGAAACGATCTTGCTAGATATCCGAGTGGGGTTCTCTTTTGGATAAGGAGCTCCAAAGACCAAACATGTGCTTGGTTCAAATCCGAGAGACTGAAAATGCAGCCGAATTGGCATCCGATCTCTCCACCAAGTCATTTCTCCATAGTAACCTTGCTTTTCCCAAGTCTGGAAGTTCTCGGCATCCGCGGGAGGAATCTTAGCTTGCGACATTCCAAACAGGGGAAATCCAAAAAAGACCGCTTTCTCCTTGCCAAAGGTCCGCAATTCTTTTAAGTTCAAGGCCATGCCTCCCCTCCCCCCACTTTACAGGTCACTTCCTACGGAGGAAGGAGTTTTCGGAGATTTGCTTCGACAGATTTTGGGAGAGCCAGAGGTGAAGTCTAGGTTTTTGGAGGGGGATTCCCTTTTGCGGGAGGGTCTTGTATACTCAGTTTTGGGAGCCTTGGCGACCCTTTGCGAAAGGAAAATTTCCTCTGAAGGAGGCTACTTGAAAGAAGAAATTCTAGCGATGCTTCTTGAAATCCAGGAGACCTACCTAGCCCTACAGCCAAGCCCGAGAAGCGATTGGCTTTCTGAATGTGCTGAGTTCGGGGAAAAAAAAGCCTACCACTGGGAATGGAAGTATTTTGGGTCCAAGGAATTGTTCTAGAATGGAAGATTTGTGGTTTTTTGGAAGACAAAAGCCGTCCAGTTCCTACTCTTCACATCGATGTCCTCAAATACCATCAATATCTTTGATTACGTAAATACAGTTCCCACCAAACTTTTTCGTAAAAATGAAGTGATAGTTCGAGAGGGAGAACCATCCAACGAAAAAATGTATTTCATCCTCAATGGGACCCTCAAGGTCGGGATGGGTACCCCTGAGCAAAAAAATTTCCAAGAAGTTCGCAAATTGACTACGGGTCAGTTTTTTGGTGAAATCGCTTTGATTTCAAATCGACCTAGAGCGATGACTGTTATGATCGATTCAGATAAAGCACAATTAGGAATTCTCGACAAACAAAATCTCATTCGAATTGCAAACAGCAATCCTATGTTTGTCTATTGCTTGCTCCAAACTTATGTCGAAAGACTGATTGAAGCCGAGTCTAGGTTGAAGGAACTTATCGGCGAAGAAAAGTAATGGGTCTCAAAGAGTCGCTTGCCAAATTAACTATGATCTCCATCAAACGGGGAGATGTACTTTTTCGAGAGGGTGTACAATCCAATGGTGCCATGTTTTTCCTTTTCGAAGGGCAGTTGGACATTTACAAGAATTTTGATGGGAAACAAGCTAAGGTTAGGAGTATTTTGCCAGGTGAGTTTTTTGGAGAGATGGCCATCATCAACAACTCTCCAAGAGCCGCTTCTGTCATTGCCGTCTCAGAAGTTGCAAAGCTAGGAGTGATCAACCGACAGACTTTTGGAAAAATGAGCCAGGAAAGCCCTGAATTTTTGTTTTTGTTGCTCAAGAGAATCATTGAACGGCTGTTTGAGACGGAAAGTAGGATCAGGCAAATTCGAGCAGAAAGGGAGGCGGCGGCGGCTTCCGAAGAACCTCTCCCTGTGGTTGCTCCTCCAGAAGACGATCAGGAATCTTCAGAAGAGTCCTCAGACGAAGAAGAATTGCCGGAACTCGAGGACTGAGGGAAATCCTCAGGAGCTTTGTCACAGAATCGAAAAAAATTTTTATTTTCTCTTCTCTTTCTGAAAATACTAAGGTACAAAACCCTTTTGGATGCGTAAGCAATGAGAGAAATCAAAACAGTCACGATTCTTGGTGCGAATGGGGCGATGGGCTCAGGTAGTGCAGGAGTCATTGCCGCCTTTGGTGGGACGAAGGTCTATATGTTGGCTCGGGATTTGGAAAAAGCCACACAGGGCATAGAAGCGGCCGTTGGATCTGTAAAAACAGATTCCATTCGACCGCGAATGTTATCTGGGACATACGAAGCTGATTTGGAAAAGGCTGTGTCTGAGTCCGATTGGGTTTTTGAATTGGTGGCAGAATCTTACGAAGTCAAAGAACCAATCAACCAAAGAATTGCCAAAGCCCGTAAACCTGGAACGATAGTTTCCACGGTATCTTCGGGACTTTCTATCGCACGTTTGGCGAAAGCTTATGATGAGGACGGCCAAAAGCACTATTACGGAACACATTTCTTCAACCCTCCTTACAAAATGATTCTCTGTGAACTTGTAACTCATTCGGGTAATGATCCTAAAGTCACAAAAAACTTAGGGTCCTACCTGGACAAAGTACTCGGTAGAGCAGTGGTTTATACAAATGATACGCCGGCTTTTGCAGGTAACAGAATTGGATTCCAACTGATGAATGAAGTTGCCCAATTCGCAGAAAAACATGCCGAAGAAGGCGGAATTGCTCTTATGGACGAGATTCTCTCTGGCTATACTGGACGAGCGATGTCCCCATTGGCAACTGTTGATTTCGTTGGTCTCGATGTCCACAAAGCAATCGTTGATAATATTTATGCCAATACCAAGGATGAGGCTCACGAAACCTTCAAACTTCCTGACTTTATGCAGAAGCTCATCGATGAGAACAAACTTGGAATGAAGTCTGGCCAAGGTCTGACCAAAATATTGAAGCATGGCGATGGTAAAAGAGAAAAGTTTGTCTACAACTCTAAGACAGGCAACTACGATCCTTATCCAAAGTTTGACATCCCTTTTATCAAGCAGGCGAGATCCCGAATCCAAGATTCGAATTACAGAGGAGCGATGGAAATTGTCAAAGCGGCTCAAGGACTTGAGGCCGACTTAGCACGCTATTTTATTGGGCGTTATATTAGCTATAGTTTGTCCATTGTCGGTGAAGTGGTAGAAACTAAGGAAATGGCAGATGCTGCCATGGGTTTTGGATTCAATTGGGTACCAGCTTCTGCTTTTGTGGATTACTTGGGAGGACCCAAAGAAACTATTTCCCTTTTGGAAACGAGCAAGCTTCCCATTCCTTCAATCTTAACTAAGGCAAAGCCTAGCAAAAAATTTTATGAATTGGGCAATAAGTTAGATGCAAGATCTCTATTCAAGGGTTAAAGGAGAGTTATATGGCTGAAAAAGTATTTGTATTAGGCGGAGAGCAAACTGATTTTCAACGCAATTGGAGCAAAGAGGGTAAGTCTTTTCTTTCTATGATGAGAGAGGTCATGGACGATGCTGTTGAAAAGGTTGGGATAGATTATCAAACCATAGCTAAACTCAACAAAGAGAATCGAGTCGCGGTTTTTGTTGGGAATTTTGATGCAGAGCAGTATGCAAACCAAGGGCATTTGGGTGCATTTCTAACCGAAGTGAATCCGGCTTTTTATGGGGTTCCAGGTGCTCGCTACGAAGCAGCTTGTGCCTCTGGTTCTGTGGCTCTTGATGCTGCTATGACTCATATTAGGGCAGAGGACTACGACCTTGCCATTGTTTTAGGTATTGAAGTCATGAAAACCGTATCAAGCAATGTTGGAGGAGATTTTTTGGGAACTGCAGCCTATTATGAAAAGGAAGCCAAAGGTGTTCAATTTCCTTTTCCAAAACTCTTTGGCAAACTAGCAGATGTTATACTAGAAAGATATGACATAACCGAAGATCGCTTCATGGATGCTCTAGCGGAAATTTCTCGTATCAATTATGCCAATGCCAAACGAAATCCCAAATCCCAAACTCGATCTTGGTTCATGAACAAAGAACATGCAGTAGCAAGAGGTGGGGCAAATAATATGGCAGTTGGTGGTAGACTTTGCATCACCGATTGTTCTCAAGTAACTGATGGTGCTGCAGTAACTTTTTTGGCTAGCAAGGACTTTGCCAAGGATTTCTCAAAAAAGCATAACAAAGATATAGATGATATTCCCAGGATTAAGGGTTGGGGACATCGGGTAGCGCCGATTACCTTCGATGCTAAAAAGGAAGAATCCAAAGGACAAAAATACATTTTGCCTTGGACAAGACAAACCGTCAAAGATGCTTATGACAGAGCGGACTTAGATATGAAAGACATTGATGTCTTTGAAACTCATGATTGCTTTACTTCTTCTGAATATGCGGCGATCTCTGCCTTTGGAATCACAGATCCTGGCAAAGAACATGAAGCAATTGAAGCGGGTACTATAGATTTTCATGGCAAAAAGCCTATCAATCCGTCTGGGGGCCTCATTGGAGTAGGTCATCCTGTTGGAGCTTCTGGAGTGCGTATGATGCTCGATCTACACAAACAAGTAACGGGTGACGCTGGAGATTACCAAGTCAAAGGTGCCAAAAATGGTCTCATGCTAAACATCGGAGGAAGTGCCACTACAAATATGGTGTTTATTCTAGGCCGTTAGTATGTTATTCTGGAACCGCCTTCTCCTAAGAATCATCTTTGGATTTCTTTTTTGGGAGATGGTTTCTTTGCCGATCAGACTTGTTTTGTTTGGAAGTGATTCGCTAGCCACAGTAGAACTAGGAATTTTGGGAATACTTACTGCTACAGACGGGCTCCAAGTCACTGGATTCGCTTTGCTTTATGATTTTGCAGCCGATCGTCTTCCTCAAGGTTATGTGGGAGGGATTGTGCTTGGGCTTATCCTTGGTCTTTTCTTTATTGGTGGATTTTATTTTTTTGCCCTTGGATTTTCACAAATGTTTCCTAAACCTTTCTTATTTCAATTTGGATTGGAAAGACTGCTTTTTTGTTTGATGGTTGGAGGAGTAATGCCAGCTGTCACTGAAGATTTAAGGGAAAAATGAAATCAGTTCCAGTCGGGACAAAGGCTGGGTATGGATTTGCAGAGAGTGGCATCACCGCCGTTCAGTTATTTACTCAAATATACCTACTGAAGTTCTATACAGAAATCGTTGGATTACAGGCAAGCCTTGCGGGTCTTGCACTTTCCCTTTCTATCCTATGGGATGCGGTAAGCGATCCTTTGATGGGAAGTATTTCGGATAGGACAGAATCAAAATATGGAAAAAGAAGACCCTATATTTTATTAGGTGGATTTTTATTGGCTCTAACTATTTTGGCTCTCTTCTCCCCTCCCAACTTAGAAGGTCAAATTGGCAAATTTTTATATCTTTTGGTTACTTATGTAACAGTAAATACAGCGATGACAATAATTTCAGTTCCTCATATCGCACTCGGAGGAGAGTTGACTTCCGAAAGAAATGAAAGAACAGCAATCTTTGGGTGGAGATTATTTTTTAGTAATATTGGAATGTTAGTTGGAATGCTCGTACCTGCAGCTATCCTGTCGAATTTAGGAGATGAAAGTAACAAAGACAATGTAATGCAGTCTCGAGTATATGGAGCACAAATCGTTTCTATTTTGATATTGGTAAGTAGTGCCGTTGCATTTGTCGCTACTCGAGGAAAAGATATTGCAAAATCTAACATGATCTCTCAAGGATTTTTTAGATCACTGGGTGATGTTTGGCGGAATCGTGCCTTTTTACCCTTGCTATTCGCCTTTGTAATTGCAACCATAGGTCGAACATTTAATTCTGCTGTTGCCTTGTATTACTATGAATACCGATTGGGATTGAAGGAATCTGTGGTTGTTACCCAGATTTTACTCCCATTCTTTGTGATTCTTATGGCTTCCATTCCCTTCTGGGTCTACCTGTCCAAGCGATTCGGGAAAAAATGGCCCGCTTTTGTAGGAATTTTTGGTTTGGGTTTTTTGACAATGATCACTTATCCTCTTTTTCCGAAAGGAAATGTCTACTATCCTCTGATCATGGCATTTTTGGGAGGAATCTTTGCCGGAAGCATTTTGATCTTAGATTCTATTCTCACCGATGTTGTAGATTACGATGAGATGAAATCCAGGCAACATAGAGAAGGCTTGTATTTTGGTTTTTGGAAAATGGGTACAAAGTTCTCCCAAGCAGCAGGGATTGCCATCACTGGAATTCTTCTGGATGTCATTGGGTTTCGAATAGACCAAAGCTCCCAAATTCCCGAGCTGGGATTTCGTCTTGCGATGATTTTTGGACCAGGTGTCGGATTCTTTTTTATAGTAGGATCGGTTTTATTTTTATTCTTCCCCATAACAGATGAGAAGCACCTTCGTATCCAAAAAATACTGAAGCGCAGGAAAGAACATTGAGTTTCCGATTTCGAAAAAAAATTTCCTTTTTTTCTATATGGCATACAAGATTCAATTGGTTTCCCCCAACCCAAATGGTAATTTTAGAGAGGCGTTAGTCGACAGTTAGGAATTCTATTTTTGAAATCTTATCTTTTTTTGACCTTCCAGCTATCTATAATCCGAAAATACGACATTTTTGCTCGTTTCAGAATCCCGAGGTTTTAATTATTCTGGTTGCTAGATAAACAAGGTCGGTCTAATATAAAACCAATGCCCAGTAAGATTCATAATTTTCTCATCTACCTTGCGTTGTCCTCCTTGGTTTTTTTGGGGTGCGGGTTTCGTGTCATAAGTCCAAGTGACGCTGTGTTAGATCTAGTGGATGACCGAGGCAATGCCAATTCTGAGCATTCTAATTCTAGACCTAGTCAGAACAATTCCCCCAATTCCAATTCCTCCTCCTATGGCAGTGCGACAGGGACGACAACCTTCGGGGCGACAGGTGGTTCTACCATAGGAGCCACAGGTGCTCCTCCTTCTAATGGATTGGGGTATTAGCTACTTAATATATTCAAAAAGATCATCGATCAATGGTTTAAAACAAGACCGAATCGTGATCTTCGCGACCTTTTCGTCTTTTGGACCATAATTCAAAATGATATCATTAGGATCGCGAATAAATGAGAAAATATTTTCTATCCGAATTGTAGCAATACCATCTCTTATCTCTATCCAATAATCAAATTGATGTTCATTGGCATCCACTTCTCCAATTCCATAAGGAACATAGCATTTTATGTGTCCCTCCCCAACAATGGTTCCATTTTCTGGGCTTTCTTTTTTGATCTTAGAATATTCAGGTTCTAATCTATACTCTAACCATTGTTTTGCTTTTAGAAAGGATCGACTTCTTTGGTAAGATCGATTTTCTTTTTTTTCTTCGACTGTTCTATGTTTACCAGAAACTATCCAAAGTCTGAGACACATGGAATCGGAAAATATCAAAAAAACAAAAAGCATCAAAAAGACTTTTCTTGCTATTCGCCATATTCGAGTCATATGTCATCTCCCAGAAAAAATTTTTCACTGAACAAATCTTCGTATAACGCTGAGATCTTTTCCCGATTCATCACGATGGTCGGAAAAGGAATCACATTGTTAGGCAATCTGTGTGTCTGTTTTTCCTGGGGATTTATTTGTTTATGTCCCCTGGTCTTTTTAGGACCCTTCACATTACTAACTTCGGGGCAGAGAGTGTGATTCTTCAATAGAGAGTGCAAAAATGAATTGAATTCTGGAGATTCTGGAGAATTCTCTAGACATGGATGCAAGTACAGAGCGCGCGCGTAAAAACGTAGAGAACATCAAGAAATTCGTAACCCCTTTCTTTAATCTGGCTGTTTCCACCCATGTCTATGGCTACCACAACATCGTTCCGACTGGGAAGCTCATTTTGATCTGCAACCACCGCTCCGACATGGATCCTTTCTTGGTCAGCTCTGCTTTCCCGAGATTTATCTCTTGGATAGCTGCCGAATACACAGCTAGGATTCCTCTATTTAAGGATTTGGTGGAGAGAACCGGCACCATACCCATGGCGATCGATGGCAATGTTTCCATGTCTTCCATTAAAAAGATCCAACAAGTCTTCAAAAATGGAGATGTTTTGGGTATTTTCCCAGAGGGACACGACTACATGGTCAAAAATGATTTTTCTCTCCCCCTGGCGAAATTCCATGAAGGCTTTGCGGCATTCAGCCTGAGAAACAAGGTCGATATTTTGCCTTCCGTGATTATACCTGTTGAAGAAACAATAACAGACTACCCCATCCCTCCCTTAGTACGAGCCTTTATGGGCATGCCCAAAGAAGTCTGTAACATAAAAAAGAGAGTGGTATACAAAGAAGTGAATGTGGTATTTGGAGAGGTAATCGATCACAAGCCTTTCATCGGCAAACCTTTGGAAGAGGGCATGAGGGAACTATCTCAAGAAACCAAACGCAGGATGGAAGAACTCCAAAAAGCGGATTACGTCACCAAATAAAAATTGCCCAATTTCATTTTGAGATTTTTCGAATGTAGATCCCTTTCTCCAATTGGGCGACGAGAGTTCCGTCATGATCGATAACCTCTGCTTTGTAGAATCTGGTGGTTTTCTTTTCCTTTTCTACTAAGACCTTGATTTCCAATATTTCTTCCTCAGGGATATGAAACCTAGCTTTCACGGTTCCTCTGCCTGGCTTTACAAATTCAATTTTAGCACTTTTGTCCCAGACCATGTAATCCTCTCCCAAATTCCAGATCAAAAGGAACATGAAAAAGGGATCACACATCGAATACAAAGAACCTCCAAATTGTGTTCCCACATAATTTGTATTTGATGGAACTAATGGCATAGTGACTTCTACTGTATTCTTGTTCAATATAGTCGGTTGTATCTCTGCTCCTCGGTAAGGAGAAAAAATCCTAAATGCTTGTTCTAACCCATATGTCTCTTGCAAAAATTTCCAAAGGGGATATACCTTAAAATCCAATGCTCTTTTCTTTTTGGTTGTCATGACTCTAATTCAATTGCTCCACTGAAAATCTCTTTCGCTGGTCCTGTCATCATCACATTTCCAGATTCCCTCCATTCGATCGACAATCTGCCTCCTCTCAAATCGATCTCAACTTTTCTTCCTGTTCTATGGTTGAGATGAAAAGCCACGGCTACGGCGCAGGCTCCAGTCCCACAGGCAAGAGTCTCTCCTGATCCTCTTTCCCAAGTTCTCTGATACAAATGGTCTTTGCCAACTAAGTGAACGAACTCCACATTTACTCTTCTAGGAAATAGAGGATGGTTCTCTAATAGTGGACCTATTTCTCTAACTGGAAATTTTTCTGCGTCTTCCACTAAAATAACACAATGCGGGTTCCCCATACTAACAGCCGTGAAAAGGAAGGTCTGATCTCCTGCATCAATTCTTTGTTCCAGAATTGGTCCTTCTCCTGGCAAATCCAAAGGAATTAGGCTGGGCTTAAATATAGGATCTCCCATGTCAACGGTAATGTGACTAATCTTTGAATTCTTTTGGGGAAAGAGGTGAAGTGTCAGAAGACCTTTACCTGTTTCAATTACAGGTGTTAACTTGGAAGTCAATCCATGGTCATAGATAAATTTGCCTACACAACGAATTCCATTTCCACACATTTCTGATGATGACCCATCAGCATTGAACATATCCATTTGAAAATCGCCAGTCTTAGAGGGTCTGATGAATATAACCCCATCACCACCAATTCCAAAATTGCGGTCTGAAAGCTTGATGATCTCTTCTTTGGTAAGTTGGATATTTTCTTTCGTGGCATCGATGTAGATGTAGTCATTACCGATACCCTCCATCTTAGTAAACTCTAGCTTTTTCATGGTTTTGCTACCTAGTTTGAGAATTCATGGCATTTGCCAAGTCCGCTTTTTGGTTTGACCTTCCAATACTGTAGAAAAGCATCAATTCATGAAAAGTTGCATCCTCTGCAATTCACAGGAGTATTCTGTAGTTTTTGAGGAAAATGGAATCGAAATTGCCCAATGTAGAAATTGCGGGCATGTCTATTCAACTTTTGAGCAGGAAGAACATTACGAAGGTTATTGGGACACGGGAGATTATGACTTAGATTGGTGGGATGTTGCGCACCGTGCCATTTATAAGGATTTTATTCATCAAGTTCTTAACAATACTTCTGGTAAGCTATTGGATGTTGGATCTGGCTTGGGATTTTTTGTAAAAGCTGTGTTGGACAACAAGCCCAATTGGAAGGCGATTGGTTATGAAATTTCCGAAAAGGCAGTTTCTTTTGGCAAAAAAATCAATGGTCTTGATTGTCTATATTCGGGTCTCGTCCAAGATTCCAAACTTCCTCCAAATGAGTTTGATATCATAACACTATGGGATGTCATAGAGCACATTCCAAAGCCTCACAACCTTCTCAACTACCTGTATTCAATATTAAAACCCGGCGGTATACTTTTTATTCAAACACCTAATTTTCCAATACAGCTAATCAAAGCAAAAATTAAAGTAAAGATAAACGGAATCAAGGAAGATGGCCACTATCTCGAAGCAAAAGATCACATCCAAAACTACAGTATGGAAACATTGGCAAGACTTGGAAAGCAGTGTGGTTTCATAAAATCAAAATTTTATGTACTCAAACCAATTTTATCCGTTGCTGGATCCAAAAGCAAAATCGGAATTTTTCTAAAGCTTTTATATTATTATTTTACTCGATTTGTTTTTGGATTGAGTTTTGGTAAATGGAATTGGAATAATACGCTGTTCCTCGCGATTAGGAAGCCTCTCTAAGCCAATGATCAGCCTGTTCTAGAGCAGACAATATATGATTAGAAGAAAACAAAGGGGGCAATTCTGATTCTGGCTTACCCAGTGACTTTGTAATTTGAGGCTCACCGAACATCTCAATTAAATGTAAAGCCGGAATAGAGCAGGCAAGGGCTCCTTGGATATCATCTTCCCAACTGTCCCCAATCAAAAAGCAATCTTTCGATTGTGCCTCCATCTGACCAAGAACATATCTAAAAAAGGAAGGATCAGGCTTTTCTATTCCAACTTCTTCCGAACAAATCATTCGAAATCGAAAATTTTCAGGAAAAAAAATTTTACACTTATAGAGTTGAGTTCTTAGATTCTCATTGGTAACAAAACAAATGCGATGTCTCCTGTCCAGTTCCATCATTCTATTAAATACAAGTTCCCATTCTTTTCTATTAGCCTTCTCCTCAGATATCTGAAAATGAAAATGATAATTGTATCTCGACTCAAGCCAAAAAATTCGATCAATAGCTTGGGCATCTAGGGAACCAAACTTTTGTTCTATCATTTTTTTAAAATAAATGACTCTTAGTCTATTAGATGGAGATCCTACTAATATCTTTTTTGTAAGGTGCCTGGCTTTCTCATATAGTTCAAAAAATTGATTTTTATCGCCATAGGATTTATCTTCCCAATCCAAGGAAAGTGCCTGAATCGCGTAGTCATAACAGGATTTTGTAGGCAAAATTGTATTGTCTAAATCCAAGAGCAGTGGCATAATATCACTCTATGCTAGACCTGCAGAAGATATTGTCTCTTCTCTTTTTCCTTTTGGGAACGATATTGGGTGGCTATGGCTTGGCAACCTGGGACAGTGAAATCTATTATAAGAGCTTTGGTTGGAATATCAATTTTTATTGGGGGCTTTTTTTGCTCTTTGCTGGATTTTGCTTTTTTCTGGCTCGCCCAAAAGAAAAAGCTCCTTAATCTATTGTAGCTTATCCAGAATTGCCCCTAAGAAAGGTTTGAATTCCTCTAATAGATCTGGTAGTTCGTATTCCAAAATATCTCCTGCAAATACAATATCACCCCTTTCCAGAGCTTCCGCGATTGAGGACAATGTAGCATTGAGTACTTGCGTCATTTCGGAGAGGGATTTGTCCTGGATTGAAATGGCGTCCCATTCGATACTATTATGTCTATGCTGCAAGGTTACGATACAGCTAATCATAGTATTCAAAGCATTGATAGTATCATTTAGTATTTCATTCGCTAGGTGATCTTTGCCTGATTGGAAATTCTCGTTTACTGCTTTGAAGTCATCGATCACCTTATCGTATTGACCTAAGTATGCTATGATTTGCTCCTTAAGATCTTCATCTGAAAAACGATTGAAAGCGAAACGATTGGTAAGATCCATCAAAAAAATCTTAAAGTCTCGAAGGTAACTAAGAAACTCTTCAATTTTAGTGGCAGAATCTAGATTTTGTGAAGTTACTTTGAGAGAATTAATTATATCTGGTACATTTTGTCCTTCACGAATGGGCTTAATCAACTCTAATTTGAGCTTCAGTAAGTTGGCAGTTGAAAGAATTGTCTCCTCCATCCAAGGAATTCCCTCTTTTAGATCAATAGTCTCTCTTTCAGTCAAAGAATCTCTACCTACTAGAGTATTACCGACTTGATCGATATAAGAATCCAATTCTACCAGACAAGTTTCAATAACATCCAATTCTTCTCCCACAACAAAGTCGATCCTCTGTGTCTCACTTGGAGTAAGAGTTTCTAAATCTTTCCTTAGTAATTCACGTCCATCCACTGTTAGTCCGAGAACATATTTGCCATTGGATTCGATCCATGTCTGTACTTGATCAACAACTTGGCTTAGTTGCGTTTCTCCATTGAGGGCTGTTTCGATTTTTTGTTCATTGACGTAGATATTCATAGTCACTCCTGATTGTTGTTTCGGAAAAGATTATTTTGTAAATAATTACCTACTGATTTGTTCTTGCCGACACCCTGTTCCATATAGAGAAATCTTTGTTTCAATTTGGACTCATACCCAACTAAGTGTGCCTCATGTTCTTTGATACGTTTGTTGTTTTGCGAAATATTCTCTTCGAGATATTTGGTTTTGCCTGAGATAATCCCAATAGGGAATTGAGTATATGGTTTCAGATGATCCAATAACCTAGTGCCCAGTCCATCTTCCATTCTACCATCTCCATTCGCATCAGTAGCGAACAGTTCTCTAACTCCATCAGGATTGTCACCAACGGCGTTTTTGAGGGCCTCTTCATCAATGACCAAAAGTCCATCTTGAATTTTGTTCCAATTGGAACCAATTGCTCCAGTTGAAATTCCAATATCTGTTAAAACTTTATATCCTTTAGTTGGATAGTAGGAATTGGCTGCTGTTTTCATTCCAGCTATCAAACGTAAAACGGCATTATCTCCGGATAAAAGTCCTGACTTGCTTTTGGCATCCCAATAGTCTTTGCTGATATCTTCATTTTTAGTTGCATCAACGGCTTTGCGTTCTGAGAGACGTCCATCTTTTTCTACGGAAGTCAGTTCTTTGCTGAATTTCATTAGTGAATTGTAAGATTCCACCCACTCTTTGATCAAGGTGGTTCCTTTTAAAGAATCTGTTTGGATTTTGAGAGTAACTGGTTCTGTTGTTGTCTTGTGTAGATTGAAGGATATCCCTTCCAATACATCTGTTATCGCCTCATTGGTTTCCCTATTAATTTCGACTCCATCGATTCGGATTTTTGCATCTTTTGGTTCTTGGAGAACAAGGATAGGTTCAGCATCGCCAGGAATCACTTCCGTTTGTAATATCACTCTCTTAATGAAGAGTGACTTTGAGTGGGGGTTTGTGAAAATGATCTTGGTAACCTGTTTGTCTGTAGCAAAATCAGAAACTGGAAGCGTAAAGACACTGCCTACAGGGGAAAGAGTCACCATTCTAGTACGAACAGCCCCATCCTTTTCAATCTTAACTCCAACTTCCCAAGAAGGAACCGTTTCACCTTCTAATTCGATCTGGATGGACTGTCTTTCTCCGATGCTTTCTGGATTGATGGGAAATTGATATGCCGTATCTGCATGTAGTTCTATTCCTCTTTCACTAACCACAGGACTCTTGTCGGGGTTGGCGTTCTCTTTGTACTTCTTATCTGGATGAAGCTCAGATGGGAAGTTACCTATTTCTATAGTCTTTGGCGGAAGTATTTCTGAACTTAGGGATTTTTTGACAATACCCGCCTCTGCCAAGATTCCATTTGGATCTTCAAAAAAAAGCTTTTGGGACTTCCCCGTTTTTTGACTGAGAAGAGAGATCACTGAAGAATCTTTGTCAATCTTTACAAGTGAAGGAACAACCAAAGAAGATGCATTATTACGAATTGATGACAAAAGTTCCGTTAGATTCCCACCAGCGAATTTTATGACTTCTTTTGATTTGCCCAAATAGATGGCAAATTCTCCGTTTGGAAGAACTAGTAGAGAGTCCACCGGATTGCCCGAAATCTGGTGCTTGGAAGCAAGCTCTAAAACTTCAATGGACTTCTCTCCAGATTTAGCCGCCCGACTTGCTTCACCTGTAATCACGCCCTCCACTGAGCTCTTTACGGATTTGGTGCTAAATGGGGCTGTGAAAGAGGTGAGGGCTCTAGTACGAGTTTGAAGAAGGGTAGTTTGGTTTTTTAGTTCATTCCAAGCCTGAATTTGGAGCTTCGCATATTCATTGTCTGTTTCCCAACGCCTGGCGGGCTTTTTCTCCAACTCTACCAATTTCTGGATTATGTCATTTGTATTTTGACCGGTCCTTAGACCCGGCATGGTATAGGCTGGCATCTTCTGGTGTCGCTCCTCTAATCCTTTCGTCGATTTCACAAAAAGGATTAGGAATTTACAGAAAAAAATCCTTCCGTTTTCATAGAGAGTATGAATAGTCCAATCGATATACAAAATCCAGACATTTTTTTTGATCGGGAACTTTCGTGGATTGATTTCAACTTTCGAGTTTTGGAAGAGGCCCTAGATCCCAACAACCCACCTCTGGAGCGACTTAAATTTTTGTGTATCACCGAATCGAACCTGGACGAATTTTTTATGGTTCGAGTTGCGGGACTCATCAATCTGAAAAAAGCTGGAATCGAAGAAAGAAGCCTCGATGGCAGAAGGACTTCAGAAACAATCTCTGAACTTTATTACCGTGTTCAAAATTTAGTCGCGAAACAGTACGAATGCTTGGCTCAGGTCCTAGAGCTTCTCAAAATATCTCAAATCGAAATTGTTACATCTGCTAAGGAATTGGAAGGACCAGAAATCCAATTTATAAAGGACTATTACAAAAGAGAAGTATCAAGTATTTTGACACCTCTTGCCATTGACCCTTCGCATCCATTCCCTCATATTTTAAATAAAACTTTGAATTTGGCTATTACCTTGCATACAGATGATGATTCTAAAGCAAAAGAAAAATTTGCTATTGTCCAAGTTCCAAGCGTGCTGAAACGATTTTTGCATCTTCCAAAATCTGGTGAAACTGAAAAACGAAGGTATTTTCCATTAGAAGAAATCATAAAATTGCATCTATCAGACCTTTTTTATGGAAGCCAAGTGAAGCAAATTCACGCGTTTAAAATTGTCCGAGATGCTGATATCTCGATTAACGAAGAGCAAAACATCGGTGATCTTTTGACAACTATGAAAAATGAGCTTAAAAACCGGATGTGGGGTGATGCAGTTCGTCTGGATGTTCAATCAGGAGCAGGACAAATAAAGAACATGCTTCAGGGTCTATTGGAACTCGAAGACTACCAAGTAATGGAAATGCCTTCTTTGCTAGGATTGGGTGATCTTATGTTTTTCCAATCTTTAGAAAAAACATCACATTTGAAATTTTCCTTTCCATCACCTAAACCAGGATTGGTTTCCAAATCTAATTTGTCTATATTCGCTGAAATCCGAAAATCTGATCAACTCTTGCATCATCCTTATGAAAGCTTTAGATCCATAGAGGATATTTTAAAAATTGCTAGTGCCGATCCCAAAGTACTTGGAATAAAAATGACCCTTTATAGAACATCTGGTGATTCTCCCATAATCCAGTTCTTGGGAGAGGCGGCAGAAAATGGAAAACAAGTCACTGTTCTAGTAGAACTAAAGGCTCGATTTGATGAAGAAAGAAACATTAGATGGGCAAAAAAACTCGAAGACTCGGGAGTTCATGTTGTCTACGGAGTTGTTGGACTTAAAATTCATTGTAAAATGCTTTTGATTGTTAGGAGAGAAGATGACAAGCTAACGAGATATGTCCATTTGGGGACTGGGAATTACAATTCTACGACTGCCAGATTCTATACAGACTTAAGCTTGTTTACGGCGGATTCTCAAATAACGGAAGATGTTGCCATTCTGTTCAATACAATTACCAGTTCTGGTAAAATGCCAAAACTCTCTCAGATCTATGCCGCCCCGACATTTTTAAAAGAAGCTTTTCTCAAGTTGATCCAACGAGAAACAGAAAATGCCAAAAACAAAAAGGAGGCTCGTGTCATCTTTAAGATGAATTCCTTAGTCGATCCAGATGTTATTTTGAAGCTGTATGAGGCTAGTCAAGCTGGTGTTAGAGTTGATCTCATCATCAGAGGTATTTGCTGTTTAAGACCTGGAATTAAGGGAATATCTGAAAATATCCACGTTCGTTCCATTATTGGACGTTATCTTGAGCATAGCAGAATTTATTACTTCCATAATGGAGGTAAGACGGAAGTCTATTTAGCTTCAGCAGATTGTATGCCAAGGAATTTCCAGAGAAGGATTGAAGTAATGTTCCCAGTTCTCGCAGAGAAGGGTAAGAAGCGCATCATTAAAATCTTGGAATTTCTACTCAAAGATAATATGCAAGCAAGATTCCTGAATAAAGAAGGCAATTATGTGAGACTGAAGCCTGACTTGGATGATCCCCCGATCAATTCTCAAATCGATCTCTATGAGGTTTAGTCAATGAGTACGATACAAGACTTAAGAAGTTTTCTCAAACAAGAACAAGTTTTTTCCAAAACAGAAGGACAAATGGATGCAACCACTTTTGATTCATTTGGATTGGATAGAACCAAAGTATTCAAGCCGAACTATGAAATTCTAGTTTTCCCAGAAAGTACAGAAGATGTGTCACGAATTGTAAAGTACGCTTTTGATAATAGTCTAGCGATTGTTCCTTCTGGCGGAAGAACAGGTTATGCAGGAGGCGCAGTTGCAAAAAATGGAGAAATAGTATTGTCTTTGGCAAAGATGAATAAGGTTTTGGATTTTGATCCATTTTTGGGAACACTTCATATCCAAGCTGGAATGATTACGAAGCATTTGCATTCCGAGGCCGAAGAGAGAGGATTCTATTTCCCCGTGGATTTTGCTGCAACAGGTTCAAGTCATATCGGAGGCAATATTGCGACTAATGCCGGAGGTGTACGGGTTGTACGGTATGGGTTGATTAGGGAATGGATTCTAGGTTTGACTGTTGTTACTGGTTCTGGTGAAATTCTTCAGTTTAATGGTTCAATTCTCAAAAATAATACTGGATATGACTTAAAACAGCTATTTATCGGTTCAGAAGGAACTTTGGGGATTATAACTGAAGTAGTTGCGAAACTTACCAAACCACCAAAAGATATAAGAGTTATTTTTTTGGCGGTTCCCGATTATTCCAAAATATTAGATATTTTCAAAGAAACTCACCAGCATAATCTTCCTCTTCTGGCTTTTGAGTTTTTGACAGACTACTGCCTTCATAAGGTCAAAGAACATTTGAGTTTAGGGGAGCCATTTGGCTCATCTAGTCCATATTATGTTCTAATGGAATATGAATTTAACGAAGAATCTGATGAAGAGAAGCTTTTCCAAATTATGGAATCCATCACTGAAAAGGAACTCATAACGGACGGATCTATTGCTCAAAATTCTCGCCAAAATCAAACTTTTTGGAAATACCGAGAAGGAATTTCGGAATCTCTAAGTCTGTCTCACACGGTTCATAAAAACGATATAAGTTTGCCTCTTCGAAATATGGAAGGGTTTTTGAAGGATATGGATTCACTTTTGAATTCGAAGTATAAAGGATTTGAGGTCGCACTTTTTGGGCATATCGGAGATGGGAATCTTCACCTAAATATTGTGAAACCAAAAGAGATGTCAGACTCGGAATTTTTCAGCCAATGCAAGTCAGTTGATCCCGAAATGTTTGCCCTCATACAAAAGCACCATGGATCCATATCTGCGGAGCATGGAATAGGACTTCTCAAAAAAGATTATTTGGGATTTTCAAGAAGCGGTGCTGAACTACATGCTATGAAGGGAATCAAAGCAATTTTTGATCCAAAAGGAATATTGAATCCAGGTAAAGTACTACCATGACGATTCGTAAAAAAATACAAGGACTCCAAGTAGAAAAAAAGTCCAACAGCAAGTCCTCAAAATCCAAAGCCAACAAACATAAGTTACAACTTAGAAACTTAAGATCAGATGACTATGATGATGTAAAATCGATTATGAATCTGGTTTTTAACAATGCTTTTGATGGAGCCTGGACCAAACAAGAGTATGAAAGACAGGTTTCTGTGTTTCCTCAGGGACAGATCTGCATAGAGGACAATGGTCGTGTAATAGCTGCGGCTATTTCAATGATTGTGAATTACAATGATCATGGAGATAGACATACATACGATACGATAACAGGAGGAGGAGGCCTTCCTAATCACAATGAAGAGGGCGATACCCTTTATGGTGTTGATGTGTTTGTTGATCCTAAGTACCAAGGTCTCAGGCTTGGCCGAAGACTCTACGATGCGAGAAAAGAGTTATGTGAAAAACTCAATTTACGAAGAATCATAGTTGGAGGCTGGCTTCCCGGTTACAAAAATTTTGAATCAAAGATGAGTCCTCAAGAATACGTAAATCTTGTTCGAAAAAAAGAAATATTTGATCCAGTTCTTTCTTTTCAACTAGCGAACGAATTCCATGTAAGACGAATTGTAACAAATTATTTCCCAGAAAACAAAGGGTACAGTTCCTTTGCATGCTTATTGGAATGGATAAATATCTACTTCCAAGATAAGGAGAAGCTAATTGGAGGCAAAAAAACTGTAATCCGAATTGGAGCTGTACAGTGGCAAATGCGTTCTGTTGGTTCCTTTCAAGAAATGAGGGACCAAGTGGAATTCTTTGTGGATACCGTTGCCAGCTACAATGCTGATTTCTGTGTGTTTCCTGAATTTTTTTATGCGCCACTGTTGACCCAATTCAACAAAATGAATGGCTCAGCCGCCGTTAGAGCCTTGGCTGATTACACAGATAGAATGAAAGACGAATTGATTCGCCTGGCAGTCAGTTATAATACAAATATAATTACTGGGTCTATGTTCGAATACAAGGACCACGATCTCAAAAATGTATCCTACCTTTGCAGGAGAGATGGGACAGTAGAAGTTCAATACAAATTGCATGCTACTCCAGATGAAAAATCTTATTGGGGTGTTTCAGGCGGAGACTCCTTACGAGCATTTGATACTGATGCTGGAAAGATTGGGATTTTGATATGCTATGACGTGGAATTCCCCGAGCTACCAAGAATTCTGGCAGAGCGAGGGATAGACATTCTCTTTGTTCCCTACTACACTGACACAAAGAATGGATATCTTCGTGTGAGAACTTGTGCCCAAGCTCGAGCCATAGAAAATGAGATATATGTTGTGATTACAGGGTCAGTGGGAAATCTTCCAAATGTTGAGAATATGGACATTCAGTATTCTCAATCGGCAGTATTCACTCCTTCTGATTTTAGTTTTCCACATGATGCAGTTGCTGCGGAAGCAACACCTAATACAGAAATGACTCTTATTGCAGACTTGGATCTTGATCTTTTAAAAGAGGTTCGTAAAAAAGGTGCAGTTAGAAATATGCTCGACCGAAGGCTAGATTTGTTTAGAATTGAGTGGTTAGGAAAGATCGGTTGACCGAATTTCTACATTTTTTTGCTTAAGTCTTTCCAATAGAACATCACCTAACCCTGTCGAAGGAGTTAAAAATCCAACTCTCCTGTGACCTCCTGGCAAATTTCCTCTTTCTAAAGCCACAGCAAGAGCCGACTCACAGGCAAATAGAACAGTTGCTTGGTTACCAGGATCTCCTTTTCCAGCAAAAGTAAGAATAATCTCTTTGCCACTCGGGCTCTTACCAACAATGTCTAGGTGGTAATACCCATTCCTTCGTGATTCTTCCGAGGGTCCTTCGTTGGGTTTGGGTCCAAATTTCTTCAATAGCTCCCGAAAACCAGACCATTGGCCTAATTGTTGAAAAGTTTTGAATCCGTTTGCAAGTAGGAATGCTGGAATAGGATTCCACGCATTTCCTAGCCCATGGTGCTCTGTGTAGGAAAAATTTTGAGAATACGGATTCCCAAATTTTTCCATAAGAGCTGCGCTACGGTTGACCACTCTTGTGTTGATCATTGCCATAACAAAGGGGGCAAGCCATCTTTGGAGGGTTGGTTCAAACGAAACTTCAAAAGAATCCGGAACTAATAAAACTGAATTATTCCCTTTTGGTAATAAAAGCCCAGGTTCAGACATCCTCTTCCAATCCCCAGACTCTAACATGGCTATCATGGAGAGTAATGTACCACCGTTAAATCCTCCCTGAACGGAAAAAATTCCTTTAGCACTTTGTAAAGGTTCATTGAACTTCTCTTTCATGGACTTGGACAAAGCATAAACTCCCAAGTCAGAGGGAACTGAATCAAATCCGCAAAAGGGAATGATCTTTGCACCCGATTGCTCAGCAATAGTTCCATGTGAGTCTATCATGTCTGAGATGAATGCAGTTTCACCGGTAATATCTAAATAATCCACTCCTTGTTCAGCACAAGACGCAAGCAATTGCTTCCCAAAAATAGAATAGGGTCCTGCCGAAGTAAGAACTACTTTAGTACTTGAGACCAACTGATCGATTGCCACTTTATCATTGCTATCCGCAGGCAGAATAGCAATATCCATGACTTTTGCTTGTCCGGGAAGCGAAGAAATTGTTCTCCGAGTCTCTTCAAGTTTTGCTTCATTTCGTCCAGATATCGCCCAACGGAGAGAAGATGAAGCATTGAAAGCAAGATATTCAAACATTTGACGTCCAGTAAATCCACTTGCTCCATACAAAATGAGATCGTACTTTTTATTCTTATTCTTATTTTCCATGATATCTTTCATTCCATCCCTTCCCTGCCAAAATTGCATTCCTGGACTTTGCTATTCGACTCATTTTTGTTTGGCTCTGCTTCGCTTGAGAAAAGTATAGAATGTATCCTCTTTGTCTACCAGTGGTCAAGTTTTGGAAGGCTTTTTCAAATTCCGGATCCTTTTCAAAAACTTCACTTAATTCATCAGTATACTTAGGCACTTCCTGGTTGTAGGAGTAGGACTTACCTGAAATGGAAATTTCCTTTGCTTGGGAAATAAGTTCCTGAAGACTTTTGGTCTTTTTTTTAGCTTCATCTAACGAAAAGAATCGAACAACTCGCCCAGCTTGAGTGTTTTCTCCAGGCTTTGTGAGGAGTTGGTCAGGATCTAGAAGAAGTGCTCCATTGGGGAAGCTTATCAAAAAATGATCTTTTAGAACAGACAATAAAACTATGATTTTTCCTAAATGGCTGTAAGCGGGGGAACCCCACTTAATGGATTCCTCGAGGCCTTCCTCAATTACAACTTTTCTCAAAAATTTTATACCAGAACTCCAGGAATGGATTTTGCAATCTGGAGTATTGGTTAAATGGCAACGTCCACAGCCCAGTTTCCAATACTCTTTGATAGTTAAAGGCATCCTCTGGTTCGTATAAGAACCAGAGGTATTCGACTTATTCCCCTGCTTCGGGAGGATCGGTTGGCTCTGCTGGAGTTTCTTCGTCTTCGACATATTTTTTCTCTATGGGAGCTTCCTTTTTGGGAACTAGACCCATAGCAATTTGAGGTACCCAGCTGATGAGAGTTAGACCGATGAGAAACAATCCCACGATTGGTGCCACCGACTTGATAACTTCTCCCAGAGGTCTCTTGAATATGCCTGAGGCTACAAACAAATTCACTCCTACTGGAGGAGTTAAATAACCAATTTCAAGATTCACTATCATGATGATTCCAAAATGAACAGGATCAATTCCGTAATTGATAGCCATAGGTGCAAGTAGCGGAGCTAGAACCAAAATCGCTGACATGATGTCCATGAACATACCCACGACCAAGAGCAATAGGTTCACTCCAATCAAGAAGGTGACCGGACTAGAGACCAAAGTCTTCATTTGTTCAACGAGATTTTGCGGGATTTCCTCTTCTATCATGAATTTATTGAGACTTACTGCTAATATAAGAATCAAAAATAGAATCCCGAGCATCTCTGCACTTTCCGTCATGATCTCGGGAATTTTTTTCCATTCGAGTTCTTTGTGGATTAGAACCTCTACCAAAATAGCATAAAACACTGCTATGGCAGCAGATTCTGTAGCTGTGAAAAATCCTGAGTAAATCCCACCCAAGATCACAACTGGCATCATGAGGGCAAGGACTCCCTCTTTCCATGCTAGTTTGATGTCTTCATAAACCCATTTGCCTCTAGCAACATTACCTGCTCTAACTATGGAATAGATGATCAACAATGACATTAGTAGGAGACCAGGACCTATCCCTGCGATAAACAGGTCAGTGACCGAAGCTCCTACCATGATAGCGTAGACAATCATTGGTATGCTGGGAGGGATGATGATTCCTAGAGTTCCGCCCGAGGCCAATAGTCCCATGGAGAAGTTGGATGAGTACCCTGCTTTGGTAAGAGAAGGATACATCAAACCACCGATGGCGATCAAAGTTACAGGAGAAGAACCAGAGATTGCCGCAAAAATCCCGCAAGAAAACACCCCTGCAATGGCAAGACCGGCAGGAATTGGTGCCGTCATAGTTTCCGCTATTCGGATCAAACGCCTAGCAATGGAACCATGGGTCATCAAGTTCCCTGCAATAATAAAAAGTGGTATGGCAAGGAGTATTTCTTTGTCACCCGCAAAGAACAAATCCCCAATGATGCTATTGAGTTCGTCCAGACTACCTGGAGTCGAAGAAGCCAAGAAATAGTAGCTATAAACAGTAACAGCTCCCATCAAAACGATAAGAGGCTGTCTTAAAAAAATCAGTGCTACAATTAATAATAAAATGCCCATTAGGCTCCTCCCTTCTCTTGTGAGGCAAGCTCATGCTCCGCCATCTCCAAAGCTTCTGTGGCTTCGTTCATATCCTGCGGAGCTACGGAGGGAAAAACACCATAGAGAAAGTGCCTGATGCCCATGGAGGTAAAAATATAGGGAAAGATCAACTGAACCTTCCAAAGGCGGATTTCTGTGACCGGATTGATCTCATCTTGCTCTATACTGTCCAACAAATAAAGAAAAGAGAGGTAGGTCAAAAAGAAGAAAAAAGAAGCTATGATCAGTTGCTCAATCACTTTGACGATGGGCATGATCGCTTTTGGTAAAACCTTGTCAGCAATTTCTGGTCGGAGGTGCGCCCCCTTGGCACTGGCTAAGACCGTTCCAAACAGTCCACCCCAAAGCATGAAGTATAGGGAAAGCTTTTGCGCCCAGACGATACCACCAGATCCGATGAAGTCTAGAGATCCTTGGGCTCCAGACTGGAAGGAAGTGGCTAAGGTGACCGACCAATCGCCTAGAGTTGATGCCAAATCAGAAGTGGCGAATGCTTCTGATTTGTGTATGATTCCATTCAAAACATTG
>Ga0169931_10002416_pt1 | contig 30513 bp, 28 predicted proteins | sample Kivu_15m_20L_FD_129675 | JGI IMG/M metagenome (GOLD analysis project Ga0169931, IMG submission 129675) | Freshwater microbial communities from Lake Kivu, Western Province, Rwanda to study Microbial Dark Matter (Phase II) - Kivu_15m_20L... | ecosystem: Environmental > Aquatic > Freshwater > Lake...
CCTGTATTAACTACCAGTGTAAACCAAATTGAAGAGTCTGTTTCTGATTTGATACTCTATCCCAATCCTGCAAGTCAGCAGGTGTCATTGGGCTGGGAGCAAAAAAATGCAGAAGAAATGTATTTGGTTGTGAACAATATGTTGGGCCAAAATGTTAAACAAATTAACTTAGGAAATTTACAGTCAGGAAGACAATTTATACAAGTGTCTACAGAAGAGTTGTCAAATGGAATCTATAATTTCCAATTGATAGGAAATAAAGGAATGCAAACTGTAAAGGTTCAAATTGCAAAGTAGTTTTAGGGTTTTTATAGAATTTTGTTAGCCCGTTCTCTCAGGAGAACGGGTTTTTTATTTACCATGATTGACAATCTTCATCATAATCTGTTTGTGAAGAATATTCTGTTTGTGTCTTAATTTTTTCAGCCTCTCTTTGAATGATAAGAAGTGCTATTTTGAAAGCGGCCAAATCCTCAGGATCTTGAAGGAGAATACGGCGAATCTTAGTTTCTGAAATATCTCTTTGATACAAGATTTGAAAAAGATAAGCATTTTGGCTGGCCAACATTTTTTGTATTGGCTTGGATAAAAATCTGGCAAGAGCTTCAATATCAGAAAACATATGATCTCCTAATTGAAAACCATAATTCTTTTCTAAATTATTGATAAGGGTTAAATGCATCGTCAGAAAATTTGTACTTGTGTAAGCCTAATTTAAAGTATTCCGGCGCTACTTCTGTTGGCGACTTCCTCGTTTTTTTAGGGTATAAACGGAAATACCGGCAATTAAAACGCCAAAGAATGCGGAAGCCAAAAGTAAATTAGACATGTTGCGTGCATTAATGTCTGAAAAATAGATTTTTCGGGAAAGATTTGGTGAACTCTGCCCTGACTATTTATTTTCCTTTTTGGTAAATTGAATACAAACACCCAAATTAAACTGGAGCGTGTTAAAATTGGTACTGCTTGCCAGTTTTTCCATCGGTTTGTTTAGATCTGGGCTTACAAGGAACCCGCCACTGAAGACAGAAGCATTGGAATTATTATTAATTTCGTCAACAAATTGTATTTGGGTGTTAAAAACACTGGCTGTCTCCAATTCATTAGTCACTTCACCTGTACTTAATTTCACCTCATCCCATTGAATCATCTCCGCTGACTTGGATTTGATTCGCAGTCCTGTATATCTTACTTCAAAGAAGAAATTAAAATTTTCATTAGGCCATTTGACCTGAGCGCCGATATAACCCTCAAATCCAACCGTTGGGCTACCGCTTACTCGACGAACCTGTGTAAAACTCAGGTCCAGATTGGGATCCGTTTTTTGATACTCCAGATAGGTGTATCCAGCCAAGGGTAGAACGATACCAGCGCCGGCATAGGGTTGTACAATCCCTTTATTGGCCCGAACAAAAAAAGAAGGAGCCAGTCTGAATTGTTGTGTGTAGGCATAATACATTTCTGTTCTATTTCCTGGTTTGATGATTTCCTGTACCATTTTTTTCTGTCCGAATAAATAGTGCATCTCTAGATCAAAACCAAAATTTTGCTGAAATACATAACCGCCGGATAGCTTAATCTGTCCTCCGGCACCCAGGCTACCATAGGTATTCGTGTTGGAAAAAAGACGATCTACGCCTGTGGAATCAGTAATATAAGAAAGGGAAGGGTTGGTAAATTGTTCTGTATTCACTGAAAAACCGTAGCCTCCTCCCACTTTGATATAAGCCTGAGCCTGGATGAAGACCGAAAAAAATAAGCTTAGAAATAAAAAAGATAGAATAGATTTCATAGGGTTTGTTTTTTATAAGCGAATGATTTGGTGCAGCGAAGGGATTAAATTTTTACTTTATCGTTAAATATAGTAATTTTGATTTGTAAATATCGCTGAAAATTAAAGTACTATAAATGTAGTTTCTTTTTCATTTAAATAAAAGTATAACCAATTGTTTTCAGAATATCGAAAGGAATATATGAGGGAAATCGCAATAAAAAATATACTGAATAGTGCTAAATCCTTAGAAAATTTGGCTCAAACTTTAACCGATAATTTTGAAATTGTATTAGATCTTCTACTCAGCAGCCAAGGGAAAATTATTTTCATGGGTTTAGGGAAATCTGGTTATGTTGCAATGAAAACAGCGGCTAGTTTTAACAGTGTGGGTTTTTATGCGGCATACTTACATCCAACGGAGGCTTTGCATGGCGATTTGGGCATCATACAAGACAATGATATTTTATGCAGTATTTCACAATCGGGAGAAACAGAAGAGATGTTGCTGGTTTTACCTTATTTAAGGAAGAAAAAAATTCAACACATTTGTCTGACAGGCAACCCTCAATCAACTTTGGGTCAAAATGCTGATATCTGCCTGACATCGGCTGTAGAAAACGAAGGGACAATGATTCGGAACCTCCCGATGGCTTCCATTATCACTTCAATGGCTCTCCTCGATGCTTTATTGGCTTGTTTGATAGAGAAAAAGAAACTTTGTTACGAAGATTTTGCCCGACTGCATCCGGGTGGCTCCTTAGGGAAAAAGCTCAATACAAATGTCAATCAGCTTATGCTAACACAAAATCTTCCAACCTGTGCCCCTGACTATACGCTGGATCACCTATTGAGACTTATATCTCAAGCCTCCTTTGGATTGGCTCTTGTTGTTGGGCCAGAGAATAAGCTACTGGGAATCATTACTGATGGTGATTTGAGAAGGGCTTTTGAAAAAAATCAGTCAAAATCAAACTATCTCCTCCAGGCAGCGGAAATTATGACGGTTGATCCTATCTGCATTCAATCAGATCTAAGTCTGGCAGAAGCTGAGCAATTGATGATTCGCCATAAAATTACAGCAGTTCCCGTGGTGAATTCAGGAATCCTGTTGGGTTTACTTACCAGAAATCAAATAAACAATGGGTAATATATCTTTATTATACGAGCAGTTACAGCACAACAGATTTTTAATTGCCGGTCCTTGCGTGATAGAATCTATGGAAATCATGCAAGCTATTGTTGAGGAATTACAGACAATCAAGAGAAGTACCAAATGGACAATCATTTTCAAAGCTTCTTTCGATAAGGCAAATCGTAGTTCAATACAAGGAAACAGGGGTCCGGGTCTGGAAAAAGGTCTGGAAATTTTAGATCAGATTAAGAAAAAGTATCAGTTTCCCATACTTACAGATATCCATGAAAGCTGGCAGGCAGAACCTGTTGCTGAGGTAGCAGATATACTTCAGATTCCAGCCTTTCTTTGCCGGCAAACGGATTTACTTAAGGCTGCGGCGAATACCGGAAAAATTGTGAATGTAAAAAAAGCACAGTTTCTTTCAGGAAAAGACATGTTTTATGTAACTGAAAAATTAAAATCTACCGGTAACCAACAAATTTTACTCACAGAAAGAGGAACTCAGTTTGGATACAACAACCTGGTTGTAGATCTGAGAGGCACGGCTGATATGATGGACTATGGATATCCGGTGATAATGGACTGCACCCATGCTGTACAGAAACCCGGAGCAGGTGCCGGGAAATCCTTGGGGGAAAGTCAGTATATACCCATTTTGGCCAAAGCGGCTGCGGCCATTGGAGTTAAAGGATTTTTCATGGAAACGCATCCAAGCCCGGATATGGCACTTTCCGATGGGCCCAATATGATTCCTTTAGCAGAATTACACGCTTTAATTCGCAAGCTTGAACTTATTTCAAGAGCCTCCGGCACTTAAAAAAATACATATGCTTTTTCCAATTATTTTACTAAGCTTTATTTTTCTTGTATTGGCTTTTTTGCTAAATCCTTCAAATGCTGCTACGCTTTTATCCGGCTACAACAGTCTGAGTCCGGAAGAGCAGAAGAATTTTCCTATAAAGGAATATTTGCAGTTTTTTAAAAAGTTTCACCTTTTCTTGTCTGGCAGCCTCTTGTTTCCAGGAATTTTATTTTGGTGTTTGGAATGGGACCAATTCGCTGTTATGTTTTTGAGTATTTATCCTTTAGCGGCCTATTTGTTTTTTATTATCAGATCTGCCCGATATTACAAGCATGCAAGAGTAAGAAGTCAACCCCTGGTTATTTTGATTGTAATAGCTGCCATTCTTTTTGTGGGTAGTATTTTGTATTGGGGTTCTAAAAAAGATGCTATTCGGGTGCAAAATCAAACTTTACAGATCGAAGGGATGTATTCCCTGGAAATACCTAAAGAAAAAATTCGCTCTGTCGAGTTGGTTGATTTCCTCCCGGAGTTGACGATGAGAACCAATGGTTTTGCCATGGGCCAGGTTAAAAAAGGTTATTTTTTAAGCAAAGCGAATCAAACTATATTTTTGTTGGTATATAGCAATCAAGGTCCTTTTCTACATATAGAAAATACGGAAGGAGAGCATTTTTATATAGATGGGGAAAAAGAACAAGTAAAAAAATCTCTCAAGGAGTTAAAGGGTAAAGACTAATCGGTTTTTTTCCCTTTTTTCCCGGCCAGTTGGTACAGAGCCTTGAGCCTTTGATCCAGGAACAGGATTGTTTTTTTTAGCTTCGGTGTATTGATTTCATTGACAAAGGATTCTCTAATGGGAGTGTAGGCAGGGAAAGGCTCATCCAAGGTTTCATTTAATTTTCGGAGCATTAAACCATTGAGCGGATAATCGCCACTTTTTTCGTGAAAATAGGCAACAAAAACGGCTGCCGTGTCTGAAAGTGAAATGTCCGGATCAGGTTTCATTTCACTGTCGAGGAAAATACCTTTTCTTGTTCCCTGTGACAGGGTTCTTGCATCTTTGTCAAAACAAAAATAAACAGGACAAAAATCAAAAGAATCTTTGAAGGTAGAAAAAAGAGTTTGATTGATGGCATCTCGCATGTCAGTGGTTTCCTGAAGCATGGCTTCCAGTTCTTTTCTTCTGGAGGGTTTTAGCTTTTCATTTTTTAAATTAGCCTCCAGGGCAGCTATTTTTGATTGATAAGTTTTCAATCGAACAACAATCACTCCTTTACTCTTTAGTAATTGAATCGCTTCGGTGGCCGCATTTCGGTCTTCTTTATTGTTTATTGTAGGTTGGCTGTAAAGTGGCCAGCTTAAGATTGCCAGAAAGAGGCAGAATAAATTATTTTTCATGGTCTTCTATAAATTTAATATTTCTTTCCAACCCTTTCAGGCCAGTGCGCTTTAGGGCTGATTTTTTTAAAACAATTTGAAAAACTTCTTCGCTGATTTCCTTCCATTCGGTCTCGTGTAAAGATTTGAATGCCTCTGTTGGTCTGAATCTTTCTTCTTGTTGTGCTTTGGAAAATCGATTCCAGGGGCATACTTCCTGACAGATATCGCAGCCGAAAATCCACTCTTTGTATTGTCCTTTAAAATGGTTGGGTATTTCATCCTTAAGTTCAATCGTTAAATAGGAAATACATTTTGATCCATCCATGATGTAGCCCTTTTCAGAAATGGCCTGCGTCGGACAGGCTTCAATACATTTTCTACAGCTACCGCAATAGTCTTTTAATGGGGCATCATATTGAAATTCTAGATCAAGAATTATTTCTGCCAAAAAAAAGTATGACCCCTTTTGAGGATGTATCAACAAGGTGTTTTTTCCCACCCATCCCAAGCCTGAGCGTTTGGCCCAATCTCTTTCCAATACAGGGGCAGAATCAACAAAACATCTTGCGTGAAAATCTCCTTCCAGGTCTCTAAGCTCAGAAACCAGTTGCCCTAATTTATCTTTCAAAACAAAGTGGTAATCTTCACCGTAGGCATAGCGGGCAATTTTATAAGTTTTTTCCTTTAATTCTTCTTCTGGAAAATAATTAAAAACAAAAGAAATGACCGTTTTCGCTCCTTCAACAAGTTTTCTTGGGTCCACCCTTTTGTCAAAATGATTTTCAAGATAACTCATTTGCCCTTGAAAACCATTGTTGAGCCATTGTTCCAACCTTCTGGCCTCTTCATCCATGAATAGGGCCTTAGAAAAACCGACGGAGGAAAATCCCAACGCCAGGGCTCTTTCTCTGAGCCATATCGTTCTTTCTGTTTTTGTCATGCGTAGAGGTTGCCCTCGGAATTTTGTTTATTGCAAAGGTGCGCCACAAGATTTACATTTGGTTGAACCTGCTTCACACATGACAGAACAGTATTTACATTTGATAGGTTGTTTTTTTGCTTCCTCAGCCGACTTGGCGGCTTCTTCTTCTTTTTGTTTTTCTTTTTCTGCGGCATCAGCAGCATTGTTTTTCTCCTCTATTCTTTCCAAAATATCATTCATTCTTTTTTCTGCTGCCTTTAATGATTCCAGTATCGAAGCACTAATCGCATTTGCCTCATTTGTGTTGCTGACACGGGCAGAGGAAAGGTTGTTTTTAGCTTGATATAAGATTTCTTCATTGGAATAATTGGCAGTTCTTGCCGCAGAGATATCTGCTTCTTCCTTAGCTGTTTGTGTCACTTTTGAGTAAAGTCCCGGTAAATTGTTCATGAGACTTTCAATATCATTCAGATGATTTACAAAAGCAGGTCGGGCAGTTTTATTTGCGGCTACGAGAGCGTTCAATTTGGCGTCGCCATCTTGTAGCTTTTTAGCATCTTCCATTTGTTGAATCGCATCTTTTTTTACATACTCTACGGCTGGGCGAAAGGCTGGAAATTTGGCACTTATGCCTTCCAGATCTTTTATATTTTGTTCAAATCTTTTTAGTTCAGCCTCAGGTGTAGAGGAGCAGGCTGTAAATAAAGTGAGACCTAAAAGAATGAAGAGAAAATGCATTTTCATGGTGTTGAATGTTTTTGTTTGTTCGAAATTGCTAAAAAATTGCTGTAATTCAAAATCTTCCCGGAATATAGTGATTGCGTTAACAAGAACCTTTCCTTTTTTATATTGTTTCCTAGCTTACAAATCAATTATTTACGGGACTATTTTTACCTTTGCGGAAGTAAATTTGAAATCAAAATGTCAAAATCATTAATCTCTTATCAAAAAGGGAAGCTAAAAAAAGAGGAGTTGGTTCGTCTGTATCATGCCTTGTTGAAACCAAGGATGATTGAAGAAAAAATGTTGGTTTTATTGCGTCAGGGTAAAATCAGTAAATGGTTTTCAGGAATAGGTCAGGAAGCCATTGCTGTAGGTGTCACCGAAGCGCTGGAAGCGGATGAATTTGTGTTTACCTTACACAGAAACCTTGGTGTTTTTACCAGCCGGAATGTTCCATTTGACAGACTGTTTTGCCAGTGGCAAGGGAAGATGTATGGTTATACCAAGGGCAGAGACAGATCTTTTCATTTTGGTGTTCCTGAGCATCATATTGTTGGAATGATTTCTCATTTAGGACCTCAACTGGCTTTGGCTGATGGGGTGGCATTGGCACATAAATTGGGTAGAGAGAAGAAAATTGCGGTAGCCTTTTCCGGGGAAGGAGGTACCAGTGAGGGAGATTTTCACGAGGCTTTAAACACGGCTGCTGTTTGGAAACTACCTGTTTTATTTGTTATAGAAAACAATGGCTATGGATTATCAACACCCAGCTCTGAGCAATTTGCCTGTGCGCATTTGGTTGACAAGGCAATAGGTTATGGTATGAAGGGTCTGAGAATAGATGGCAATAATATTTTGGAAGTTTACAGTACAGTGAAAAACCTGGCAGCTGAAATGAGAAAAGATCCTCACCCCGTCCTCCTGGTTTGTGATACATTTCGGATGAGGGGACATGAAGAGGCCTCTGGTGTTAAGTATGTCCCTAAAGATTTGATCGAGACCTGGGCGAAAAAAGATCCAGTAGTAAATTATGAGCATTATGTTCTTGAAGAAAAAATTTGCTCTGCTGAGGAAATTCAAAACACAAAAAATACATACAAGGCAGAAATTGAATCCGGGCTTTCCCTGGCCCATGAGCAACCACCCATTGAGGCGGACATCCAAAGAGAAATAGACGATGTGTATGCCCCTTATACCTATTTGGAAACAAAGCCCAGTCAGCCTGAAAAAACTACGGAAAGAAGATTTGTAGATGCTATTTCAGATGCATTGAGACAGGCCATGGAAAAACATGAGAAATTGGTTCTGATGGGTCAGGATATTGCAGATTATGGCGGGGTATTTAAAATTACAGATGGATTTGTTTCGCAATTCGGGAAGGATAGAGTCCGGAATACACCATTGTGCGAAAGTGCTATTGTGGGCGTAGGTATCGGATTGGGCATAAAAGGATACAAAGCAATGATGGAAATGCAATTTGCCGATTTTGTCACTTGTGGATTTAACCAGATTGTAAATAATGCCGCTAAAATGCACTGGAGATGGGGTCAGGCAGTTGATTTGGTTATCAGAATGCCAACAGGTGCCGGTACAGGTGCCGGTCCTTTCCATTCACAGAGTAATGAGGCTTGGTTTTTTCATACGCCGGGATTAAAAGTGGTTTATCCCTCCAATCCTTATGATGCCAAAGGTCTTTTGCTCGCGGCTTTTGAAGATCCAAATCCGGTTATTTACTTTGAACATAAGCTTTTGTATCGCAGTATCGAGGCCGCTATACCAGACGAGTATTATACAGTCGAAATTGGAAAGGCTCAGGTGGTGAAAGAAGGTCAAAAAGCTTCAGTTATCACCTATGGAATGGGTGTGCATTGGGCAAAACAAGTCATAGCCGAAATGGATTTGGATATAGAAATCTTAGATCTTAGAACTTTGTTGCCCCTAGACTATGATGCGATCCAGACTACAGTTCAGAAAACGGGTCGCGTTTTGGTTTTGCATGAAGATAGTCTGACAGGCGGACCCGGAGCAGAAATAGCTGCTTATATATCCGAACATTTATTTGAATTTTTAGATGCACCGGTAATAAGGATAGCCAGTTTGGATACACCTATTCCTTTTACAACTGTATTGGAACAGAATTATTTAGCCTCCTTCAGATTGAAGGATGGACTGAAACGCTTGATGGAATATTAAAGCATAGAAGACCATGATTGATTTTCAGAATACAGAAATTTCTTTTGAAAGAAAAACAAATCAAGATTTAAAGAAAATGTCTTGGCTTTTCGGCATGATGAGTAAACCCTGGTTGGTTCAATGGGGAAGTAAACTCACGCTATGGGGCCTATCTATAGGACTACCCATTCAAGGTTTGATACGCAAGACAATTTTTGATCAATTTTGTGGAGGTGTATCTTTGGAGGATAGTAAAAAAACAATTGAAGCTTTGGCGCAGTATCAGGTAGAAACTGTTTTGGACTATGGAGCAGAGGCGAAATCCTCAGAGGCTGATTTTGAAAAAACCTTACAGGAATTTATAAGTGTTTTGGATTTTGCTGCAGAAAATAAATCTGTGGAAATCATTTCAGCCAAAATAACAGGAATAGCATCCTTCGATGTTTTGGAAAAAAAGAGTGCAGGTATTCCCCTCATGGAGATTGAGCAGAAATCTTGGGAGAAAACAATGAGCAGGTTGGATCAATTGTGTCAGCATGCAGAGCAAAAAAAGGTCTCTCTTTTTATAGATGCGGAAGAAAGTTGGATTCAACAGGCCATAGATGATGCTACTGATGAAATGATGGCAAAATACAACAGGGAAGCTCCCATTGTTTACAATACCTTTCAAATGTACAGGCATGACCGCTTGGATTTTTTAAAAGCTTCACTGAAGAAAGCGGAAGCGGGAGCATACATTTTGGCGGCAAAGATTGTTAGGGGTGCTTACATGGAAAAAGAGAGAGCCAGAGCTTTGGAGAAAGGCTATGCTTCTCCAATTCAAAAGACAAAAATGGATACAGACAGGGATTACAACGAAGCTCTATTGTTTTGTTTTGAAAATATGCAAAATACAGCGCTATGTTTGGCGAGTCATAATGAACAGAGTACCCGCCTGCTAGTAGATTTGATTGAAGAGAAGGGGGTAGATAAAAAACATCCGCATCTAAGCTTTTGCCAATTGTATGGTATGAGTGATCATTTAACCTTCAACTTGGCGAAAGCAGGCTTCAAAGTTGGAAAGTATGTTCCTTTTGGACCCATCAAGGATGTGGTACCCTATCTGATTCGAAGAGCACAGGAGAATTCTTCTGTGAATGGAGAAGTAGGCAGGGAATTGCAAATGATACAAAAAGAATTAGTGAGAAGAAGAAAATAATTTGTTATCATGTCGTTAATGTAGTAGAGAAAAATGGCAAGTCGCGTCTATTTTTTGTAATATTACAGACATGCGCAGGAATATCATGCAGATATAGAGGATATGAATCAAACGAGTTATCACATATTAGTACAAAAGCTTGACGAATTTATTCGAAAATATTACGTCAATCAGCTGATTCGTGGCTCACTTCATAGTGTAGCCCTTCTTTGTGTTTTGTGGATAAGCTTTGTCCTTTTGGAATATTACGTTTTCAACGCCTCCGTTTCCTCTATAGCTTTTCGAAAAACTCTTTTTTATACCTTCTCCTTTACCCTGATTTCCGCCTTATCTTTTTGGATTGGAATTCCTGCCATTCAATATTTTAAGCTGGGTAAAATTATTTCCCATGAACAGGCAGCTCATATCATCGGAAACCATTTTACAAATGTGAAGGACAAGCTCCTAAATCTATTACAATTGAGGGCCGTTTCGCAGAATGATCAGAGTGCATTGCTCCTGGCTGCAATAGACCAGAAAACCATAGAACTTGAACCGGTACCTTTCAAAAAAGCCATTGATTTGAGAGAGAATAAAAAGTACCTTCGTTTTGCACTGCCACCCTTGTTTTTATTTTTGGTTTTGTTGTTGTCATCCAACATCATTCAGACCAGTACCCAAAGAATCATAGAAAACGGTAAAGAATTTGAAAAGGAAGCTCCTTTTGCATTTAACCCCAAAAACTTAGATAAAAAAATAGTTCAATTTGACGATTTTACCTTAGAAGTTGAGGTCATTGACAAGGGCGCCTTACCCAATGAAGCTTATATTGAAATTGAAAATTTCAGGTATAAAATGGAAAAACTGTCTGCTACGAAATATCGTTATCTTTTCAACAAGATTCAAAAAGATGCGAAGTTCAGACTTTCCGCCAGTGGATTTAGCTCAATTTCCTACACAGTTGATGTGATTGAAAAGCCAAGTGTGGCACAACTCTCTATTGAAATTCAATTTCCAGCATACATAGGAAGAAAAAATGAAAAATTGAGCAATGTAGGAGATTTGGCAGTTCCTGTTGGTTCCAGGGTAGTTTGGAATATTGAATCTCAGCACACTGAGAAAATAGATTTTTTGTTTCCCGGAGAAAGTCAAAGAACAAAAGCCGCGTTGATCGATCAGAATCGATTTCAAATCGAAAAAAAGCTGAAAGAAGAGGGAATTTATAAAGTTTTTGTTTCTAATAATCAAGTTTCAAATGCAGACTCTATTTCCTATGCATTGACACTGATTCCTGATTTATATCCAACCATCGAGCTGGAAAAATTTGAAGACAGTACGGATCAAAGAATTGTTTTTCTGGCAGGCGAAGTCTCTGATGATTACGGGCTAAGAATTTTACAAATACATTACAGCATAGAACGTGAAGGAAAAAATATACCCACGGAACCTATTCGCATCCCGATTCAAGGTGGAAAACAAAGCACCTATGAATATATGCTCAATATAAGAAATTTCAATTTGTTACCCGGAGACAGATTCAGCTATTATCTTCAGGTTTGGGATAATGATGGGGTAAATGGGTCGAAATCAACCCGAACCCAAACAAGCTATTATCAGTTGCCTACCTTGGAACAGGTTGAAAAACAAGAAGAAAAGAATAATGAGCAGATAAAATCAGATCTAGAACAAGCCAAGAATGAGGTTGAAAAATTACAAAAAGCCTTGAAAAAAGCCCAGGAAGGTGCACTCCAAAAAAGTGAATTAAATTGGCAGGATCGGAGAGAAATAGAAAAATTGCTGGAGCAACAAAAAGCAGCAGAGCAAAAGATAAAAGAGGCTCAAGAGAATTTTAAGGAGAATCTGAAAAATCAGGAGGATTTTCAGAAGGTAGATGAAGAAATTCTGAAAAAACAAGAGATGCTTGAAAAACTCTTTGAACAGGTCATGTCAGAGGAAATGAAAGAGCTTTTTGAAAAACTGGAAGAAATGCTTGACGATCTTAATAAAGATCAGGTTTTAGAGCAAATGAAACAGATGGAGATGAACGACGAAAAACTTAAAAAGGAATTAGATCGTATGATTAATCTTTTTAAGAAAATGGAGGTAGAAAAGGAAATGGAAGATGCGATTAATCAGCTGGATAGTTTAGCCAAAGAACAGGAAGAATTGAGCAAGGAGACAGCAAAAGAAGAAAACAATCAAAACCCTGAAAAACAAAAGGAACTAGAAGAAAAACAAAAGGAAATCAATCAAAAATTTGAAAAAATAAATGAAAAAATTGATAATGCCCTGAAGAAAAATCAGGAAATGGAACAACCCATGGACCTGGACGACAAAGATTTAAACCAGCAGGAAAAAGAAATTCAAGAGGAACAGAATGATGCCTCTGAACAAATTCAAAAAAAGCAGAATAAGTCAGCCTCCAAGTCTCAAAAGAACGCCTCCGAAAAAATGAAAAAAATGTCGCAGGCGATGCAGAAAATGATGAATATGCAGCAAATGCAACAGATGCAGCAGGACTTGAAAGTCATGAGACAGATAATGGAAAATTTGCTCGAAATGTCTTTCGAACAGGAGAAATTAATTGGCGATATCAATAAAACCATGCAGAATACCCCCATGTATGTGGAGTTGGTTCGCAAACAGTTTAAATTAAAGGATGATTTTAAAATCATTGAAGATAGTTTGAATGTATTGGCCAAGAGAATGTTTCAGATACAATCCATTGTCAGTGAAAAAGTAGCGGAAACTAAGAAATCTCTGAAGAAAAGTATTGATTACCTCGAAGAAAGGCAAAAGAGGGAAGGAATGGTGCAGCAACAGTATGTTATGACCTATGTTAATGAACTGGCGCTCTTGTTAAGTGAGGCAATGAATCAGACTCAACAACAGATGGCCCAGCAAATGCAAGGTCAACAGATGTGTGAAAAACCAGGTGAAAATGAGGGAGAAGGTCAAGGAGAAGGTAATGGGAAAAATGGCAAAAAACCCGGAATGGGAGGTTTGAAAAATATGCAGCAAGAGTTGAATAAACAAATTGAACAAATGCAGCAACAAATGAAAAACGGAAAAAATCCTTCAAGTAAAGATTTTGCCCAAATGGCGGCCAAACAAGCGGCTATTCGTAAAGCCTTGCAGGACATGAAACGAGAACAACAGCAAAAGGGAAAAGGCGGGGGCAAAGAACTGCAGGATATTATCGATAATATGAACAAGACCGAAACAGATCTGGTCAATAAGCGCCTTCCAAATGATATCAATAAAAGACAGCAAGAGATTATGACCCGTCTCTTGGAAAGTGATAAAGCACAAAGAGAAAGAGAGTATGATGAAAAGAGAAAGTCTGAACAACCAGATCAGAATGAAAAAAAGATACCAGCTGCCATGGAGGAGTATTTAAAGAAAAGAAAGGGTTCTTTGGAAAATTTTAAAACAATTGCACCCAATTTGAAACCTTTTTACAAAAACCTCGTAGAAGAATATTTGAGAGAACTTAAGTAGTTTTTTGTTCCCTCCTCACACAATAGATTTCCCATTAAAACACTATTCTATTGCGTAACCTATATTTCATTTTATGACAGCACTTGGACTTCAACTAACTTTAAAATCTGACCCTCAAAATTTATCTGAAGTAGAACCTTTTGTTCATGGATTGGTAAAAGAATACCAAATTTCGGAGCATGTGTTCGGAAACGTGTTGATTGCAGTTACAGAAGCGGTAAGTAATGCGATGCTTCATGGTAATCAATCAGATAGTAATAAAACAGTATTTTTGGCTACTAAAAAAGTAGATAACATACTTAGTTTTACTGTGGAAGATCAGGGTAAGGGTTTTGATCCTGCCAGCTTACCAGACCCAACCGCCCCAGAAAATATTTTAAATCCAGGTGGCAGAGGTGTCTTTCTAATGGAACAATTGGCTGATACTGTCTCTTTTCGGGATGGGGGTCGCGTTGTTCAGCTTGATTTTTGTTTATAAATTCAGTTGCCGTTTTGTTTGTTTTCGATAAATTATTGTTTTCTTGCATCTTTCAATTCAAACTTGAAAGATGTTTTTATTTATATGCCTATGAAAGATCCTGATTTTTTTTCAGAAGAAGAGCCTGAAATTCTAATACATATAGAAGATGTGGAATACCAGTGGGACGATGAAGAACCTGTCATTTCATGGATACAGAAATGTATTCTGGAAGAGGGTAAGACCTATCAGGCAATCAATTTTATCTTTTGTTCAGATGCATATCTTCATGAAATGAATCAAACCTATTTACAACACGATACACTCACAGATGTGATCACCTTCCCCTATCACGAAAGTCCTGAAGAGCCTATTTCCGGAGATGTTTTTATTAGTGTTGAAAGAACCCAGGACAATGCAGTCAAGTACAAAACGGAAGAGCGAATCGAGCTCTATCGCGTTATGATTCATGGCATCTTACACTTAATCGGATATGGAGACAAAACCCCGATTCAAAAGAAATTAATGACAGAGAAAGAAGATTATTATCTTGCCAAAATCTAATCAGATTATGTCAGAGCAACACATATTTCCCATCTTCGAACAGATGCTGAGCCGTAAGGAAAGAGAGCAAAAATTGAATCAGAGAGCTAAAGCAATTTGGTTAACCGGGCTTTCGGGTTCGGGAAAAAGTACCATTGCCATTCAACTGGAAAGAAAATTTTTTGAAGCAGGATTTTTGGTTCAATTGATAGACGGAGATAATTTGAGATCAGGATTGTGTAAAAATTTGCAATTTTCTGAAGCAGATCGCACCGAAAATATTAGAAGAACTGCAGAACTGACTAAACTCTACCTCTACTCCGGTATGATCACCCTCAACACTTTTGTTAGTCCGACTACAGCATTGAGGTCTTTGGCAAAACAAATTGTAGGAAATGAAGACTTTGTTCTTGTATATGTAAAAGCTTCTTTGTCTTTATGTGAAAAGAGAGATGTGAAGGGTCTTTATGTAAAAGCCAGGCAGGGTGAGATTAAAAATTTTACAGGAATAGATCAAATCTATGAGGTTCCGGAGGATGCTGACCTTGTACTTGATACAGAGTTGGACAGCATAGAGGAATCTGTTGAAAAACTTTACCAATTTGTATTACCTTTGATACGATTTTAATGTACCCAAAATGAATTACCATCTCAACCACCTAAAAGAACTGGAGTCTGAGTCTATTTACATTATCAGGGAGGTAGCGGCGCAGTTTGAAAAACCTGTGCTTTTATTCTCCGGAGGGAAAGACTCTATTCTGGTAACATATCTGGCCAAAAAAGCTTTTTATCCTGCCAATATTCCCTTTCCCCTTTTGCATATTGATACAGGGCACAATTTTCAGGAAACGCTGGATTATCGCGATGAGCTCGTTTCGAAATTAGGTGTAAAATTAATGGTTGGTTCTGTGCAATCCGCTATAGATCGGGGATTGGTAACTGAGGAAAAGGGCTATAATGCCAGCAGGAATTATCTGCAGACGACAACACTTTTAGAGGAAATAGAAAAAGGTAAATTTGATGCAGCCCTGGGTGGTGCCAGAAGAGACGAGGAAAAAGCCCGGGCAAAAGAACGTTTCTTTTCACACAGGGATGAGTTCGGACAATGGGATCCTAAAAATCAACGCCCAGAGTTATGGTACCTTTTTAATGGTAAAAAACAGTTTGGAGAACATTTTAGGGTGTTTCCAATAAGTAATTGGACAGAGTTGGATGTATGGCAGTATATTAAAATGGAGGAAATTCCCTTGCCCAGCCTTTATTTTTCTCACGAAAGAGATTGTTTTGTACGCGATGGGGTTATTTATGCTGCTTCTGAGCATATTTTGAGAAAGCCGGAGGAAAAAGTTGAAAAAATGCAGGTTAGATTTAGAACGATTGGTGATATTACCTGTACAGGAGCTGTTTTATCTGCTGCCCAAAACATAGATGACATTATCGAAGAGGTCGCAACCTCGAGAACTACAGAAAGAGGGACCCGGGCTGATGATAAAAGATCGGAAACGGCAATGGAAGATCGAAAAAAACAAGGTTATTTTTAATTTGTAAGAGAATGGAACATCCGGATACATATACAGAACTTTTGAGATTTACCACAGCAGGTAGCGTCGACGACGGTAAGAGTACTTTGATTGGTCGATTACTATACGATTCCAAATCTATTTTTGAAGATCAGTATGAAGCTATCAAGGCCAGCAGCGAAAGAAGGGGAGAGGAAGAAGTGAACTTAGCCTTGCTAACTGATGGATTGAAAGCAGAGAGAGAACAGGGCATTACCATTGATGTGGCATACAGGTACTTTGCTACCCCGAAGCGAAAATTCATCATTGCGGATACGCCCGGTCATATTCAATACACACGCAATATGGTTACGGGAGCCTCTACAGCCAATGTTGCCCTGGTTTTGGTAGATGCCAGGCAAGGCATTGTGGAGCAAACCAGACGACATGCGTTTATTGCTTCCTTATTGCAGATTCCACATCTTTTATTGTGTATCAATAAAATGGACTTGGTAGCCTATGATGAAAAAGTTTTTGAAAAGATAAAAAATGAATTTTCTGCCTTTGCAGCAAAGCTCGATATTCAGGATATTGCCTACATACCTATTTCTGCCTTGCGTGGCGACAATGTTGTGCATAGATCAACGAATATGCCCTGGTTTCAGGGTTCTACACTTTTGTATTATTTGGAAACGGTACATATTGGTAGTGATGACAATCTGCTCGACGCTCGTTTCCCGGTTCAGTATGTGATAAGACCTATGAAAGAGGCATTTCACGATTACAGAGGGTATGCAGGTAGAGTTGCCGGTGGTGTATTTAGGAAAGGAGACAGGGTTCGCGTTTTACCTTCAGGATTTTTATCCAAAATTTCCAGGATAGATACGGAAAAGGGTGAATTACAGGAAGCCTTTCCTCCGATGTCGGTGACTTTACTTTTGGAGGATGACATCGATATCAGCAGAGGAGATATGATTGTGAAGGAAAATAACAGTCCTGAGGTGAGTCAGGATATAGAAGCCATGATCTGTTGGTTTCATCCCAAGCCTTTGCAGGTCAGGGGGAAATACATAGTTTTACATACCAACAAGGAGGTAAAATGCATGGTTAAAGAGTTGGTATACAAATTAAATATCAATACCCTGAGCAAAATGGAGGGAGAGTCTGTGGTTGGAATGAATGACATTGCAAGAATATCTATTCGGACAACACAGGCCTTGCTGTTTGATCCTTACCGTAAAAACAGGGTGAGTGGCAGTTTTATATTGGTTGACGAGGGTAGCTATGAAACCGTAGCGGCGGGGATGATTATGTAATATGGCCCAAGAGCGGGTATTCAAATTCGAATCTATTGAGTAACTCTTATATTTTGAGGCGGGTTGGTTTTGTGTTATCCAGTAGGGATAGTAGTCTGACCCCAAGAAAAATTAAGAAGTTTAAATAAAAGAGCTTTCTAATAAGATTGTCGATATTCTCTTTTCAATTTACAATCTTCGGCTTGTTCATATATCAAACCAATTTTGTGTAAAATTTCCTGTTTTATATTTTTAGCTTCTGTCATTGTGATATTATTTTAATCACAATAGTAATCTACCTAAAAGCCAAAATATGTCGCGCTATATGTTATTTTGGTTATTTTCATCTTCGATCCCCCAGATTTTCCAGGCTGCCCCGGCTTGTGCATAGAGCATCTCCAGGCCATTTTTTGTTTTGGCACCTGCCTTGATACCCTCCTGGATAAAAATGGTTTTTTCCGGATTGTAAATCATGTCAAAGAGGTAGTGCTGCGGACCTAATAAAGAATAGGGTAGAGGCGGATAGCTCTCTATCTGTGGATACATTCCCAAAGGGCTGCATTGAAAAATAAGTGGACAAGTCGCAATGTAATCTTCAATATCCACATAGCCATTTTCACTCCGCTGAGCAAAAAAACTGGGAATCTTATATTTTTTCATGAGCTCTGCCACAGACTTCCCTGCGCCGCCGGAACCCAAAATTAAAGCCTGATTTCCTGACTGGGAAAGGGGCATCCAGTCTTTTATACTTGATTCCAGTCCAATGATATCTGTATTGTATCCCCTGGTTTTTCCTTTGGCATCCACAAGTATCGTATTAACAGCCCCGATAGCAAGCGCCAGATCATCTAGCTCGTCGAGATAAGGAATAATTTCTTCCTTGTAGGGAATAGTTACGTTAAAGCCTCGGTAGCCTTTATCCCTTAGTTCCTCGAATATTGAAATATGGTCAATTTCTATCAAGTCATATTGTCCGGAGATTCCCTTGACACGGAACAGCTCTTGAAAATAAGACTGAGAAAAAGAATGAGACAATTTTTTCCCAATTAGACCCAATCGAATCATGAAGAGGTGGATCTTCGGGATTTAATCAACTCAATTAGAACCGGTACCAGAGAAATACCAATAATGCCAAAAATAACCAGTTCGAAATTGTTTTGAACAAAGGGGAGTGTGCCAAAGAAATATCCGAGTAAGGTTAGCCCCAGCACCCAAATTAAGGCACCGATAATATTGTATTGTAAAAATTGAGTATACTTCATTTGGGCAATGCCGGCAACAAAAGGGGCAAAAGTTCTGATAATGGGGATAAATCTGGCCATAATGATGGTTTTTGACCCATGTTTTTCATAAAACAACTGCGTTTTATCAATGTATTTTTGATTGACCAATTGAGATTTTCCCATTTTGTATTGCAATACCCTCAAACCAATTTTTTTCCCTATGAGATAATTCAGGGCATCACCTAGTATAGCTGCTATGACCAACAAGATCAAAACCAGGAATAAATTTAATTGTGCCGGTACACCTTCTTTCACAATACCAGCACAGAAGGCACCCGCCGCAAAGAGCAGGGAATCTCCAGGAAGAAAAGGCATGACGACCAAGCCTGTTTCCACGAAAATGATTAAGAATAAAATGGCATAGATCCAGGCACCATAGTTTATAATTAAACTGTGTAAATGGTTATCTAAATGCAGAAAAAAGTCTAAAAATTGAAAAATAAAATCCATGAGTTAACTATTTAAAATATTTTTCTTTCAAGAGCTGCAGATATGCATCTGCGTGATCATTATCAAAAACAATCTGGCGAATATCTTGATAGAGCGCCGAACCTAATTCCTGTTCAGGGTTTGAAATGGAATCATCATCGAAGGCTAAAAACAACTCCATTTTGTTTTCATTGCTGGCATCCAAAATGAATTGCTGGAGCGCCTGGGTACATGCTTGGCTGTAGGTTTTGAATTCCGGCATTAGTTATCTGTTGCCTCTTCTTCAAAATATTTGGATTTCAATCCAGCGCCGTATCCAATAGAATAATCGCCAACCCGAGCAATGATAGACAAAGCCTCATTGGCATCCATTCCTGTTGCATCCCGTACAGATTTCATGGCCAGTAAATTATTGTAAATGCCAAAACCGGCACCAATCATTGTGTAATTAATTTCGAGGACATCTCTGAAAAAACTCAGGGGTAAGGCATCGTCCACTTGTAAAATGGGTGCCAGTACTTGAAAAAAAGGTAATTTTTCCTCCTCATTATACCAGCAATCAATCCAAATTTCTTGTTCTTCTCTCATAACGGCCCAGGCTCCTTTTTCTTTATCATCACGACAGGTTTCAGGATTGACACCTAATCTGGAGATGGCTTCTTCTATAATTTTGTAGTATTTTTTGATTTGATTCATTTTTTTAAATGATTGAAATGGTTAATTATTATCTTGTAAAGATACTTTATTTGAATCATCTTTATATGATAGCAGTCGAACAATTACAGAAATTTTTTGGGAGGGGGAAGGATAAAATCATATTATTTTCTCAATTAGATTTTACAGTACAAAAGGGAGAAAAAATAATTATTCTGGGAAAAACACAATGTGGACTCAGTAGTTTGATGAAATGCCTTGCCAAAGAGTTGAAGGCCGACCAGGGGAGGATCAGGATGGATGGTATAGAGTTTTTGCATCTATCACAACCTTTTCCTTTGCAACCCAGAATGAAAGTAAAGGAACTGGTTCAATATTTTCAAGGAATCTGGCCGAATATGAAGGCACCCCTGTCTCTTTCAATTGATTCTATCATGGAAAAAAAAGTAGCGCAGTTGGGTCTTTTGGATCAGTTTCGTCTCAGCCTGTATTGTGCGAGTTTAGCCAAGGTTGATTTTTATTTTTTAGATGAAATTTGTAAAGGTATTGACGATTTTCATTTGCAGTTGCTTGAAGATTTTCTCATGGATCAGCGTGAGAATGGATATATTTATGCAAGTCATCAGTTTCGTTATAAAAAATCCTTATTCGATCGGGTTATGATTGTAGATCAGGGTACCCTTGTTTTTGATGACAGCACAAATCGTTTTCTGGAAAATAAAGACCCTTTTATTTCTTCCTTTCATCCCTTAAAGTAAAGTATGAATTTGTTTACATTATTGGTTAAAGACATAAAAATCATAGGCAGAACGAGAAAGAGTTTGATCTATCTTGGATTGACCTTTCTCATTAGTTTTGCTTTATTTTATTCATTTCTACTGATTTCTGCACAGTTTAGCAAGGAACAGATGTCTTCAGATCAGGTGGAGAAAATAAAAATTGCCTTTGTTGATGCCCCGAAGCAGAATAATGCCCTGTGGGAAAGAATGTCTTTACATCAAAAAATTGAATTGACGGATACACTCACATGGAACAAAGTTCAGGAAAGTATAGAACAGAACCAAATAGACATAGCAATAATTTTTCCGGATAGTTTTGATCTTGCTATGAAAAATAAGTCAATCACCGGGATCCAAATACTATATCACAGAAATAGCAAAGGAGTGCAGCTAAGTTTGGATCTTTTGGAAAATTATTTGGAGCGAGAAACAAATACCCGATGGAAGGAATTAGGAATAGATCCTGATAAAGCCAGGCCATTTGAAATTGAAGAGAGAGAATTGAGTAATATGTCGGAGATGATCAATCAGTTGTTTCGGTCCTTGGAATGGACTTTACAATGGTTATTGAGTTTGCTTTTTCTATGTGTTGGACTACAGGCTTTATATTTTGTGTTAGTGATATTGGTTGAAGAGGAGAGAAAAACAGGCTTTTGGTTTTGGCAAATGAGAGGAAAAAATGATGCAAAAATCATTTTATCTAAGGTAATGGCCGGAGCGGGTTATTTGAGTTTGTCTATGGGATTGAGTTTATTCGGATTTCTTCTTGCCTTACAAATGAAGCAAAGTGGAATTTTCGAGAATGCACTGGAAATGATTCGTTCTATTTTTTCAATCGCTCAGATCATGGGTTTTTTGACAATCATTTTATTATTTGCCTTAGTTTGCAGTGTATCTGGAATTTTTATAGCCTTGATCCAACCCAAGAGATACATGTCTATTCTCATAGCTCTAGTACTTGTTTGGGTCTGGGCGACACCTAAGTTTTTGGCTCCATATCTTCCTTTTGCCCAAACCCCTTATCTGATTGGCAGGATTATTCAGCAGAAATGGGAATGGGTTGACAGTATTTCTCTTTTGCTTGGTATGGCTTATGTTTTAGTTCTGTATGCATCTGGTGTTTTCTGGTTGCGAAAGCGCAGATCGTAATACGGCAGTAACACCCTCATTTCTTATGTGAATGTCAAAATAGGTGAACCTGACCCGAACAAATCGCTATTAATGTCTGCAACTGCAACCACTACCCATAAAGTTGATGCTTCCCCCATACCAAGGAAATGCAGCCTTTTTGTCCAGTAATTCCCAATAGAATTTCCCCCTTTTTCTCTCCCGCATGCCCAACTCATTCATTGTTTCCGTGTCATACAATCTACCATTGACCAAGGTATATTTAACAGAATTGCTGTTTTTGATATCTAATAATGGGTCTTTGTCCAAAATAATGAGATCGGCAAGTTTTCCCACTTTCAAAGAACCAATTTCATCCTCCAATCCAATATAATGGGCGCCATTTATGGTGGCAGCAGCCAAGGCTTCGTGATTTGTCATACCCCCTTGCTGCAACATCCAAAGTTCCCAATGTGCTCCTAAACCCTGCAACTGTCCATGCGCACCCAAATTTACTTTAACACCTGCATCGGTCAATTTTTTACATGATTCAGAAACCAATACATGCCCGTTTTTATACTCTTCTTCCGGTGCCATAGTTCTGTGTCTGGCTCTGGAGAGTATCATTCCATGGGGATAAAAACTCATTAATTTTTTCTCTTCCCAGACATTATATTTTTGATAAAAATAGTTTTCTCCATTCAGTCCCCCGTAGTTTACAATCAATGTAGGCGTATATCCTGTTTTTGTTTTTCCCCAAAGCGTTGTAACGTCCTTATATAGGGGTGCGATAGGAATATTGTGTTCAATACCCGTGTGCCCATCAATTATTTGAGTGAAATTGTGAAAACTTGTAGACCCACCTTCAGGCACAACCAACATTTGTAATTCTCTTGCCGCCTGTATTACCTGTTGCCTTTGATCTCTTCTAGGTTGATTATAACTTTTTACAGAATGAGCCCCGAATGCCTTTGTTCTTCTTAGGGCCGAACGGGCATCATCCAACGAATTAATTACAGCCTTAAAATCACCTTCCGCTCCATATAAAATGATACCTGTGGAGTAAACCCTGGGACCAACCATTTCGCCCGATTTCACCAATTCCCCTAAACTAAATATAGTTTCACTCAGCGCAGAGGGATCGTGAATTGTGGTTACTCCATAAGCCAGATTTGTATAAAATTGCCAATGCTTTTGAGGCATCTGACCATATCTGAATCCCCCCACATGGGCATGCACATCAACCATACCGGGCATAATGGTTTTTCCTTTTACATCATATACCTTGGCATCCGAGGGAATGGTTACCTTAGAAGAGGCACCTATAGCCTCTATCTTGTTACCGTTAATGATAATTGTTCCATTTTCGATAACCTCTTTCCCCTCCATGGTAATGATTTTGGCTCCTTTAAAAGCAATTCTTCCTTTGGGGACATCTGTATTAAATTCCAATCCGATTTTCATTCCAACGGTATCTAAAGGAGGTATGGAATCTGGGGCACCTGCCAGGAAAGTAAATCTCTCTTGTAATGGTACAGAGAAATATTCCTCTCCCAAAGTCCAATGCACCGTTTTACTATCACCAGACCAATGTAAGTTCAAACCGGCATCTCTAGATATTTTACTCACAGGTACTAGGGTGCTTGACCCGTCAATATCCAGGGTTTTTCCAGATTCAGGCATTGCAGCCACATAGGCCTGATGCAAATTGATAAATGCTACCCATTTATTATCCGGACTGGGAACAAATAGATTGGCATATTTAGATTTGACATGAGATTTCTTTTCATTTCCTGAAAGATCAACACTCAGCAACTCTTTAGTTAAAGAACCAAAAAAGTAACCACCAGATTGATAAAAAATTCTTTTTCCATCTGCGCTAAACAAAGGTTGTGAGCCCTCGTCAATGATCAAACTGGCTTTCCCCCCATTGGCTGAGATCCAATAAATTCCTGGCTCTTCGCAAAAGGCAAATCCCTGATCTCCATTTCCTGGAGCTTTTTGATAAACAATTTTAGTTCCATCGGGAGAAAAAGAAGGATTTTGAAAAATACCCTTTTCATTGCTTAGTTTTTGAAATCCAGTTCCGTCAATATTTATTTTACAAATAGCTCCCGTCGTCTCATCGTTCCAGGTACTGAAAACCAAGGTCTTACTGTCTTGAGAAAAAGAAGGTTCATATTCGAAATCTTTACCTTGGGTTAAACGAGATGGAATACCATTCGGTAGTTCTCTTTTCCAAATATATCCTAAGGCATGAAATACCAGCCATTTTCCATCAGCAGAGGTTTGAGCATGACGGATGACTTTAGCGGTATCTTTTTCTTTATGTACTTTATATTTAAAATCCAAGGCGTCAGCCACTTTCATCTTTACATCCACTTGAAATGGAATTTGGGCTGTTTCAAGGGATTTGATATTGATTTTATTAATTTTTCCGGAAGACCAGAAAATTAGATTTTCATTATCTGGAGTCCAGGCAAAATTTGGATACACACCAAACAAACACCAGGCTTCCTGTTGATCTTTATTTAATTTGTCATATACTGGCCATTCAATACCTGTTTTGAGATCTCTGATAAATAAAACAGTTTTGGTTTGTACCCTTCTTACAAAAGCCAGCAAATCTCCTTTGGGGGAAATCTGTGGTCGGGCTGCACCGCCGGGCCCCCCTGTGACATCTGTAATTTCACCAGTTTCAAAGGAATATCTTTTAATGACGTAGATTTGATTGTTAGGATCTTTGTTATACTGAAAATATCCGCCTGGATACATATCCTCACAATAGTACAAATATTTCCCATCTTTGGACACCACAGGTTCATTTACATCCTGTTGATCATTTTTTTTCGTCGTGAGTTGAATTCCGCTTCCGCCGGTTTTGTGGTACATCCACATCTCACCTGCACCTAAAGAACGTCCTGAGGTAAAATGTTTTCTGGCAATAAAGTACTCCCCATCGGCAGTCCAGCAGGCATTATTTAATAAACGGAAAGATTCCTTGGTAATTTGTTTGGCCTCAGAACCATCCAGGTTCATGATCCAGATGTTATCACCGCCTCCGGCATCACTGGTGAAAATGATTTTGGATCCATCCGGACTAAACCTGGGCTGTATTTCAAATGCCAGTCCCGATCTAAGTACCTGTGCCTTGGCACCCTGAATGGGCATGATATAGATGTCGCCCAATAAGTCAAAAACAATATTTTTTCCATCCGGACTCACATCTAAGTTCATCCAGGTTCCTTCCTCAGTAGTAAACTCTACTGTTTTGTAGGATTCAAATCCGGTAGGTTGGGATACGTCCCACTTCTTTTTGTCATCTTGAGAGAAGATCTGAGAAACTGACAGTAAAACCAGCAAGGTAAGAAGAGTTGTATTTTTTGACATAAAAGAATTTTTAAAGCGTATGATCTTCAAAAATACACTTTTTTGGAACATTCGTTTTCTCAAAATTGTTACACAGAAAAAAATAAATGAAAACATTTCTCATCATCGGAGCTTCTTCCGGAATTGGCCAGGCCAGTGCCGAAAAACTATCATCTGCTGGGCATCAGGTTTTTGGAACCTACCACAAACACCCTTTTGATTCAACTCAATTGATTCAATCGATAGAATTGGACGTCAGGTCAAAAGAAATTAGTTTAGAATTGCCTACTGATAAACTGGATGGTCTTGTTTTTTGCCCTGGTAGTATTAGTCTCAGGCCCTTCGGAAGGATAAAACCGGAGGATTTTATACAGGATTTCGAACTTCAGGTCCTAGGGGCTGTTAAAATTATACAATGGGCTCTGCCTTTGTTGAAAAAGAGCGAACAGGCCTCCGTGGTGCTTTTTTCCACAGTCGCTGTGCAAATGGGTCTTGGATTTCATAGTCAGGTAGCTGTTTCGAAGGGAGCTATTGAAGGGTTGTGTCGGTCTTTGGCTGCGGAATTTGCTCCTCAAATTCGGGTGAATGCAATAGCGCCCTCACTCACAGATACACCTTTGGCGCATTCACTTTTAAGCACAGATGAAAAGAGAGAAGCCAATGCACAGAGACACCCATTAAAAAAAATAGGCAAGGCAACAGATATTGCAGCATTAGTTGAGTTTTTACTTTTACCGGAATCTTCAGGTTGGATGACAGGTCAGATCTTACATGTAGACGGAGGAATGAGTAGTATTAAATCATGATCACTCCGGTAATTCAGATACTTTTTCCGCATCAATTGTTTGAGGAGGCCTATGATTTAGATAACAGGCACAGTATTCTACTGATTGAGGAATGGCTTTTTTTTAAACAATATCCCTTTCACAAGCAGAAAATAGCTTTTCATAGGGCTAGTATGCAGTGTTTTGCAAAAAATCTGAGGGATGCAGGCTTTAGCGTTGTCTATATTGATGCATGTCAAGATATTTCAGATATAAGAAATTGTGTCCAATATTTAGCTGAAAATCAGGTAAATAAAATAATATGTTTTGATCCTGAAGATAATTGGTTGCAAAAACGACTTGAGGATTCTTGTGAAAAACATGGTCTAAGTATTGAAATGAAGGATAGCCCCTCATTTATAAATCACAAGCAGGAGATTATAGATTATTTTAAAAAGCAAAAAAAGTATTTTCAGACGAGCTTCTATATCGACCAGAGAAAGAAAAGAAATGTTTTGATAGAAAAGGATCAGCCCATAGGAGGGAAATGGAGTTTTGATCAGGAAAACAGGTTAAAATATCCAGCGAAAAAAATACCCCCTGCAATTAATTTTGAAGCATATGATACAGATTACCAGGCTGCCTTTCTTTATGTAGAACAAAATTTCAAACATCATTTTGGTCAGCTGAATCCCAAGTTATTATATCCCAAGGATCATGCCTCAGCACGTATCTGGCTTGATTTGTTTTTGGATCAGAGATTATGGGAATTTGGACCCTATGAGGATGCCATTGTTGAAAAAGAAAGGTTCCTTCATCACAGTGTTTTGAGTCCGCTAATAAACACGGGGTTGCTTAGTCCTGAATATGTGATAAGCCGCACACTGGATTATTTTGAAAAAAATCCCGATTTACCGCTGTCATCTGTTGAGGGTTTTGTCAGACAAATTATGGGTTGGCGTGAGTATATAAGAGCGCTGTATGTTTTAGAAGGGACCAAGGCGCGGAATCAAAATTACTGGCAGTTTAGTAAGAAGATTCCCTCTGCATTTTGGGAGGGGAGAACAGGCATTGACCCAATAGACCAATGCATTAATAAAATTAATGACTCTGCCTATGCGCATCATATTGAGAGATTGATGATTTTAGGAAATTTTATGCTTCTTTGTGAGTTTGATCCCAAGGAAGTTTATGAATGGTTTATGACGGTTTTTATAGATGCCTATGATTGGGTTATGGTACCTAATGTCTTTGGAATGAGCCAATTTGCTGATGCAGGACTATTAGCAACAAAGCCATATATAAGCGGGAGTAATTACCTTCGTAAGATGGGTGATTTCAAACAAGGGAGCTGGCAAGGGATTTGGGATGCCTTGTATTGGAGGTTTATCAACAAGTATAGAAGCTTTTTTTTAAAAAACCCCAGGCTTTCAATGATGGTGCACCTGTATGATAAAATGCCAGAGGAGAAAAAGCAGGAGATTGAGACATTGTCAACTCATTTTTTGACAGAAATGAAATAAAAAACCCCACCATAGGTGGGGCAGCAAAGTGTGATTATAGAAAGTTGTATTATAATTCAATTTCGAATACCTGATATTTCTTATAAATTTTGGCACTTACAACCTCCATACCCCTGTTCATTTCAACATTATCCTCCAGAATCCAACTTCCTTCTGCATGGGTTAGACCTAATTCCAGACCATTTTTTACCAATTCATAATAGAGGGGCGCATCTAGTCCTTTTCCTCTGAATTCAGGCAACAAGCCAAGTAGGATAATTCTCATCCACTTAATTCTCTTCTTTTGAGTAAGCAGTGTAAAAATGCCGAAGGGGAAAAGTCTGCCATTGATTTTTTTCAGGAGCAGGTTAAAATCGAGTGTTGCAATTGCCATTCCTGCCAATTGTCCGTTTACATATACAAAGGGCATTAGCTTGGGTTCTGCGGTCATTTTTAATTCTTCTGCCATGACATCAATTTCTTTGTCAGTAAGTGGAACATAGCCCCAATTTAACTCCCAGGCTCTGTTATAAATATCTTTTACCTTTTGTACCTCAGATTTTAAATCCTTCATATTGATGGGGCGAAGCTCAACATTGTACCTTTTCTTGACCAACTCTGCACCTCTTTTTAACTTTTCATTGTTAAAAACAGTATCTGCATCAATTTTATAGGCATATAGTGTTTTCACTAAATTCAACCCATAACTTTCATAGAGTTTGATGTAATAAGAAGGATTGTAACTCATCATTACTCTGGGTGCATCGTCGAATCCTTCAGAAAGGGCACCAAATTCATAATTACTTGAAGGGCTGGCGGGGCCATTCATAAAAGCCATACCAATCTCCTGCAGATAAGTTTTTGCCCTGTCAAGCAGCGCATTGGCCACCTCCTGATCATTGACTGATTCAAAAAAACCAAAAAAACCAGTCTTACCATTTTCTCTGGGATGATAATGGTCAAATCTGTCATTTGTAATGGCTGCAATTCTTCCTTGTAATTCATTGTTTTTGTATGCCAAAAACAATTTCATTGTGCCATACTCATAGAAGGGATGTTTTGCCGGATTGAACATTTTTTTTAAATCCATCAGCAAGGGGGGCACCCAGTTGGGATCGTTTTTGTAGATCTTCCAGGGCAACATCATGAATGTTTTTCTTTGTGCAGGTGTTTCTACAGGAACTATTTGTATCATAGGAATTTATTTGATGATTTCGAGCGCTCTACCCACTTTTGTGTAGGCTTCAATAAGTCTATCCAAATGACTCTTTTCCAAAGTAGCCATAAAACTATTTCTCATCATGGCCATATTGGGCGGAGTAGCGGGCGAAATAAATACATTTACAAAAACGCCCGCATCAAATAAACCTTTCCATAATTTAAAGGCCTTTTCATCATCACGAATCAACACAGGCACGATGGCGGAGTGTCCGTGTATAACTTCAAAACCCAGATCGGTTAATGCTGATCTCACATACTGGGCGTTATCCACCAAACGGGTCACTCTTTCGGGTTCTTCCTTAAGGATTTCAAGAGCCGCCAAAGCTGCTGCCACAGAGGGCGGTGTCGGAGAGGCGCTGAAAATTAAAGCAGGAGAATGATGTTTGATATAGTTGATTACCCTTTCCTCTCCAGCAACGAATCCACCCAAAGAGGCCAAGGTTTTACTGAAGGTACACATGATAAGATCTACTTCATCGGTTACTCCGAAATGACTGGCTGTTCCTCTTCCTCCTTCTCCTATAACACCAAAGGCATGCGCGTCGTCAACCAGGGTTTGGGCATTATATTTCTTTGCCAGTTTCGTGATTTCGTTCAAGGGAGCAATTTCTCCAAACCCACTAAAAACACCGTCGGTTACGATTAATTTTCTGGACTCAACAGGCAAGGCAGCCAATCTTTTTTCCAGATCATCCATATCGAGGGTTTTATATCTCAAAACCTCAACACCGCTCGCTTTAGCCAACATGTTGCCCGCTACAATACTCGCGTGGTTGTCTTTGTCTGAAAGAATGTAGTCTCCCCTTTTTACCAGCGGCTGAATCACACCTTGACTCGTTTGATAACCGGTGGAAAAGAGTAGGGCAGCCTCCTTGCCCACATAGGCAGCCAATTCTTTTTCAAGCTTTTCATGCAGGGTAATGGTCCCTGTAAGGTATCTTGATCCAGAACAGCTGGTTCCAAATTGTTTTAGTACTTTCACAGCAGCCTCTTTTACGCGAGGGTGAGCCGTAAGTCCAAGATAATTGTTTGAGCCGGCCATGATGATTTCCTTTCCTTCCATCATAACTACAGGACCTTCACTTCCTTCAATTGCTCTGAAATAAGGATATATACCTCTTGCTTTTACATCATCAGCACGGGTATATTCATGACATTTATCAAAAAGACTGGGTAATTTTGTCATTTGTATAATAAGTGTTTGTAAATGAATTTATATATAAATTGAATGACTATTTAATTAGTTTTCAAATAATTATATCATCAGATAGCCAAGCCAAATTTATGATTATTTATGATAAAATGCATAGATTCGCCCACGAACTTTGTTGATAATACAATCAAATGAAACTAAGGTCTTGTATATCAAAAGTTTTTAAACTAATTTTCTTGATTCAATTTACCTATGGATAATATAAATAACTTATGTGTAGTTACAGGTGCCAATGGATTTGTAGGCAGTCATTTAGTTGAACTTCTGCTCAAAAAAGGCTATAAAGTTAGAGCAATTGTTCGCAAGGGTAGTAATCTTAAGTGGTTGGATGGCTTGGATGTCGAAATCAACCCCTGTGGATTAAATTCTGTAGCAGATCTAAAGGAAGCTTTGAAAGGAGCGTCTTATATTTATCATATTGCCGGCGTGGTTAAATCAATTTCTGAATCAGGTTATTTTGAAGGTAATGCCTATACCACAGAGCGGATTTTGGAGGCGGCTCGATCGGTTGCAAATTTAAAAAGAGTACTGGTAACGAGCAGTATGGCAGCTACGGGCCCTGCCCAGTTGGGTGCAGAGGTTGATGAAAATTCACCCTTACAACCCATGGAACCTTATGGTTATTCCAAGGTTCTGCAAGAAGAAATTGCAAGGAAATACAGTGCTTTTTTTCCAGTCGTTGTGGTTCGTCCGCCCGGTGTGTATGGTCCGAGAGATACAGAGATCTTAGCCTATTTTAAAATGATTCATAAAGGTTGGGCAGTAAGGATGGGATGGCAGAACAGTGAATTAAGTCTGGTGCATGTTCA
>Ga0169931_10002417_pt1 | contig 30510 bp, 27 predicted proteins | sample Kivu_15m_20L_FD_129675 | JGI IMG/M metagenome (GOLD analysis project Ga0169931, IMG submission 129675) | Freshwater microbial communities from Lake Kivu, Western Province, Rwanda to study Microbial Dark Matter (Phase II) - Kivu_15m_20L... | ecosystem: Environmental > Aquatic > Freshwater > Lake...
AGATATCATTGCATGCGGTTGCACGCGTATTTTGACCTCAGGTCAAAAGTCCAGTTGTATCGAAGGAAAAGCGTTGATCCAAGCCTTACAAGAAAAAGCGGAAGGGCGCATCATCCTGATGGCCGGGGCGGGTATCAATGGTCAATCCATTGGGGAGATCCTTCACCCGACCATCAGAGAATATCACATGAGCGGGCATCAAAAAAGAGAAGCCCAAAATCCGCAGGAACTTGTCTTTGGAGCGGCGCCACAGTTGGACCTTTCCGACATCGCAGAGGTGTCACAACGATTGGCCGCATGGGAGGTAGTGGAATGGGAATGAAAGCCCAATTGAAACAATGGCTGCAAGGACCTTTACCCGGAAGAGCCGCGCATGCACAGATTTGGTCCTATCCCAGAAATACCGTGGAAGAAGGACTGGCCCTGGTGCCTCCTCCTCGACCTTCAGCGGTTTTGATGATGTTGAGACAACGAGAAGAGTTGGAAATCTTGTACATTGTACGTTCCGACTTTGGGATACATGGAGGGCAGGTGGCATTTCCAGGAGGCAAATTAGATCTACACGAAACCCATCAGGAATGTGCGATGCGCGAGACCGCGGAAGAGTTGGGCATTTTGCCACACCAGTACGAGCTATTGGGCGCTTTGAGTCCGGTTTTCATTCCACCCAGTCACATGATCGTCTATCCACAAGTGGCATGGGTGGAAGAAACATGGGATTGCCAACCCAACCATGAGATTGCCGATGTGTTTTGGTTTCCAGTGAAGCACTTGATGCCCCATTGCATAGAAGAGCGCGATCATTATTTAAAAGCCTTTGATCGTATCCAAAGGATCAAGGGCATTCCGGTGAGGAATTATTTTTTGTGGGGCGCCTCCGCGATGATTACCCAAGAGTTGACATCAGGAATCGCCAATGGATGATTCACACTTACCAAGACAATTATGACCAATGTGATGCCGACGGCTCAACTTTAAACCCTCCTGATGTTAGCCATTAAAAGCCAAAAGCGTCATCCAAGCTTCATTCAATTTATTCTCATCAAGCAGTCCTGCAGCGCGTTGATGTAGCGACAGCTCAAGCGCAACTGGATCATTCTCGAATTCTAAAAACAAATCAGATAATTCGGTGAGTTTGTATTCATTGACATCTGTTTCGTTGGGAATTTGTTCTGTATTACCTAATATTCCTAGGTGATTTCCAGTTAGCACTTTAGAAAACTTAATATCAGCAGGCAATTGATCTACACCCATGCCGCATCTTTCCAAAGGTTTCGGCACCTCAAACATTCCGGTTCTGGCTCTTGAGTACCAATCCCCTCCCATACGCGCCACTTGATCGATCAAATAGGGATCAATCCTTCCGTTTTCGTCTAAAACATCTTGGTTAATATGGATTTGAACAATTTCGCAAATTACCAAATTTCCCGCACCGCCTTCCACGCCCAATTCAACCACCTCTTTTACCTTACATTCCAATTGAACAGGAGAGACTGCCACCCTTTTAGGTTTGACTATTATGGAAGGCTCAGCAGTAAGTCCACTTTTCACAAATTCACTCACTCCTTTTGGATACTCAGTACTGGAAAGTGACATTTGTTGAACCATATCATAATTGACAATGTTAATGACACATTCAGCATGTGCTTTGACATTCTCATAAGTATGTTTGGTAGTATTATCTCGCCCCCTTCTTGCTGGAGAGAAAATGGCAATGGGCGGATTGGCGCTGAATACATTGAAAAAACTAAAAGGAGACAAATTGTCTTCACCATCTGCATCCACTGTGCTCACTAATGCAATTGGTCTAGGGGCAACAGCACCTAATAAATAGCCATGAACTTTGGCCACTGGAATGGTTCGAGGATCGATAGAAATCATCATAAATCTTGAGCTGAATCCAACACTTTCTTTTTCAGTTCTTCTTTGAACGTCACGATCCGCTGTAACAATTGATCATCATGAGCGCCCAGCATTTGAGCTGCCAAAATACCCGCATTTCTGCCCCCATTCAGCGCTACCGTTGCCACTGGCACTCCGGAGGGCATTTGTAATATAGATAGAATACTGTCCCATCCATCAATAGAATTGGAAGATTTAATGGGAACACCGATGACAGGAAGAGGGGTTATGGACGCCGTCATTCCGGGCAAGTGAGCAGCCCCTCCTGCTCCCGCAATAATCACTTTTATTCCACGAGAGTGAGCCTTTTGGGCATATTCAAACATTCTCTCCGGTGTGCGATGTGCACTTACTACTTGGGCCTCATAAGGAACAGCCAATGACTTCAAAACTTCCGCAGCTTCCATCATGACTGGCCAATCACTTTTACTACCCATTATTATCCCTACCATACGTGACATTTTGCACAAAGATACATTCAACCTAATCCGAAGCACAATGTACATGACCACGTCCAATGAAATTTTCAATATTGTGAAATGAAATCGCTAGAAATCAATAATTAAGTGTATATTTGCCGCCGTTAAATAATTGTGAACCGGGTTTCGTACCCAAAATACAAACATTATGTCAGTAAAAATTCGTCTTCAAAGACACGGTAAGAAAGGAAAGCCTTTCTTCCACATCGTAGCCGCAGACGCTCGTTCACCACGTGATGGTAAGTACATTGAGCGTATCGGAAGCTACAATCCCAACACCAACCCTGCTACCATTGATTTAGACAATGGCAAAGCATTGACTTGGTTGCAAAATGGTGCTCAACCCACCGAAACTGCCCGCGCTATCCTCAGCTACAGAGGAGTATTGTACAGACTGCACTTACAAAAAGGAGTGTTGAAAGGTGCATTGACTCAAGAGCAAGCCGATGCGAAGTGGAATGAGTGGAACTCAGGCAAAGAAGGAAAAATCCAAGCAAAGCGTGACGGATTGGCTAAGAATGCAGAGGATGCCAAGAGAGAGCAATTGAAACATGAGCGTTCCGTTAATGAAGCGCGCATGAAAGCTCAATCAGAAGCCGCGGCCGCCGCAGTAGCGGAAGAAGTGCCTGCTGCTGAAGAGGCTCCTGCCGCTGCAGAAGAAGCACCTGCAGCTGATGAAGCTCCTGCTGAAAACGCTGGGGAATAATCATTGATAATGAAATCTAAAGCCGTCCTTCCTTGGACGGCTTTTTTTATTGAATATGGAAAAAAGCGAACTTTATTTTCTGGGTAAAATCACCAAGCTGCATGGCTACAAAGGAGAGTTGACCGCTTGGTTGGATACTACCAATCAGCTCGATTACTCCGGCTTGAAACATCTTTTCCTTTTTCAAAAAGACCGCATCACTCCATTTGTCATTGAGGAAATTGGCAAAAAAACCAACAACACACTCAAACTCAAACTGGAAGGGATAGATGATGAAAACAGCGCCAAACCATGGGTTAAGGCCGAGATTTATATTCATCCTGATCAGATCAGCGAAAGTGATTTAATGCGAGATGATGTGCGCAGTTGGATTGGTTTTCATGTTCACACTCCCGAGCATCATCCTCTGGGAATCCTTTCTGACATTCAAGAATCGCCTGTGAATCCACAACTCGAAATCGATGTCAATGGCACGATTATTTTTGTTCCCATGCAGCCCCAATTCATTGAATCCATTGATCCTGAAAAAAGAGAAATTCATTTGAATCTCCCTCCCGGATTATTGGAATTGTATTTAGAATCTTAAAAAACTTACGTTGTGTTAATAGTCAACAATCTTTCTCTTCGCTACGGCAAAAGAACCTTATTTGATGAGGTTAATTTAAAGTTTACTCCTGGCAATTGTTATGGTGTCATTGGGGCTAACGGTGCGGGTAAATCCACCTTCCTCAAAATTTTAGCAGGGGAAATCGATACCACAACAGGAGATGTTCAAATTACTCCTGGAGAGCGCATGAGCGTGTTGAAACAAAATCACTTTGAATTTGACGAATGTCCCGTTCTGCATACCGTATTGATGGGCAATTCCAAACTTTGGAAGGTAATGCAAGAAAAAGATGCCGTCTATGCCAAGTTGGATTTTACTGAAGAAGATGGATTAAAAGCAGCCGAGCTTGAAGTGGCATTTGCCGAAATGGATGGATGGAATGCGGAGAGTGATGCAGCCAATATGTTGAGCGGATTGGGCATCAAAGAAGAACTTCATCATCAATTGGTGAAAGACTTGAGTGGAAAAGAAAAAGTTAGGGTATTGTTGGCCCAAGCATTGTTTGGAAATCCCGACATCCTGCTGCTAGATGAGCCTACCAATGATTTGGACATTGAAACAATCGATTGGTTGGAAAACTTCTTGGCTGATTTTCAAAACACCGTTATTGTGGTTTCCCATGATCGTCACTTTTTGGATGCGGTTTGCACCCACATTGTAGATATTGATTTTAGTAAGATTCAATTGTACACGGGTAATTACACTTTTTGGTACGAGTCCAGTCAGTTGGCTTTGCGCCAGAGAGCGGATCAAAACAAAAAGGTTGAAGACAAGAGAAAGGAATTGCAAGAGTTTGTGGAACGCTTCTCTGCCAACGCTTCCAAATCGAGACAAGCTACGAGTAGAAAGAAATTGTTGGATAAATTGGTGGTTGATCAAATTCAACCTTCCACCCGCAAATATCCCGGTATCATTTTCAGACCAGACCGTGACTGTGGAGACCAAATCCTTAGAATTGAGAAATTGTCAAAAAGTACAACCGATGGCACCGTACTTTTCAAGAATGTGGAATTTACTTTGATCAAAGAGGACAAGGTAGCTATCATTTCAAAAGACCATTTGGCCATCACCACGTTTTTTGAAATTATCAATGGCAATGATGTACCTGACAGCGGTGAATACCAATGGGGAAGCACCATTACCAACGCCTATTTGCCCAACAATAACGCCGCCTATTTTGCGAGCGATGATAACTTGATTGATTGGTTGAGGCAATATTCCAAAGACAAGGATGAAACGTATGTTCGAGGATTTTTGGGTAAAATGTTGTTCAGCGGAGAAGAGGTGATGAAAAAATGCACGGTGTTGAGCGGAGGAGAAAAAGTGCGCTGTATGATTTCCAGAATGATGTTGCAAAATGCCAATTGTTTGATGCTCGATGAGCCCACCAATCACTTGGACTTGGAATCTATCACCGCTTTTAACAACGCCATGAAAGAATGGAAACATGTGGCCTTGTTTACTTCCCATGACCATACGTTCACAGAAACCGTGGCCAATCGCATCATCGAATTGACCCCCAATGGAGTTATTGACAAGAGAATGTCTTATGACGAGTATCTCAATGACGCCAGTGTGAAAGAGTTGCGCGAGAAAATGTATCGATAATTTGAAATATCGGCTTACATTAGTGGCACAAACTTTCTAAATGAGAAACAAGATATTCTATTGGGCTTTGACATTGATCACTTTGCAAAGCTGTATTGCTCCGCGCTCTGTTATCAATTCAGGAAAAGTAACCCCAAAGGGTAATTTTGCCATTGGAATACAATACTCCGCCAATGTATCCACTGCACCGTTGAATTCGGTTAAAAATGTTGTAAAGGACAATATCGACAAGATACCTGCATTATTGGACAATCCCAGCACAGACACGGTTGCGTTGAGTTCTGATTCTATTCAATGGTTGAATGACAACCTTGAAAACATAGGACAGGGCGCAATAGCATATGCCGCGGATCCCATTGGAGTGGGGCTTGAATACTACATTCGATATGGTGTGATTGACCGATTGGATGTGGGCTACAAATATGCCGGCAAGGCACATACCTTTGATGTGCAATATCAGTTCATGGGTTCTCCGGGCAATGTAGATGACCTGGTTTCAGAGCGCTGGTACGGAAGTGTGGGAGTACAATATTCAGGTCAAAAAATTTCCATCCCCACCTGGCTCACTCCCATCCAAAATACAATCGACTTTGAATTCAAACGAAGAGATGTCATGGTGCCAGTAATATTCAGTAGAAGTTTTGGCAATGAAGAGGAGTATGGATCAATTTCTTTAGGTTTAGTAATGAACTATACCCGCCTAGACTACTCCACTTTCAACACTGATTTCGCATCTTACATCGATGAAAACGGACAAGTGGATGTGGTGAAAATAAAAGCTATTAATAACACACAGAATATTTTTGCTTACGGCGGATTTGTGAATCTAAAACTAGGTTATAAGTACTTTTATGTGCTTCCGTCTTTGGCGGTCTATTATCAAAACTATGGTCAGTTCCAAAACATCATAGGGCCTAATTTCCAATTAAAAGGATTAACTTTTGTTCCTACCATTGGATTAAGAGCCCGTATTGGCAAGAGTTCTCGTCAATGAGTCCACTGAAGATCAGTCTTTCACTGTTGTTGTTTTTTTGGGTCCATTGTGTTTTAGGACAACAAAATATACAGCCGGAGCAAGCTCAATGGCTGCAACAATGTGATAGTATTTTGTCTTTAAATGAAGCACAACACCAATCTATTCTGAAGATATTGATTGATTTTCAGGTGAAAGCCGCTGATTGGGAAAATCGAAAACTCGATAATAATCGTTCTGATAGAGATCCTATCGAATGGGAAAAAACGGATCTTCAATTGCAAGCAGAGAAAAAAGAAATGCGTCAGCAAAAGGAAGATCAAATCATCGCGCTGCTCAGCGCACCACAAATTGAAATTTATCATCAGTCCATTGCTCCCCAAAAGCCCAGTGTATTGCACATGGGCTTGAAGCATGACCGAGCCAATTGTATCGTATGCGTAAAACCACCCTCTCCCTGATCCTTGTCCTCACTTATTGTGCGGGAAATTCTCAAAACGAACTCACCCAGTGGGTGAATCCCTTTATTGGAACAGGTGGCCATGGCCACACGTATCCCGGTGCAACTGTTCCTTTTGGTTTAGTGCAGCTTTCACCCGATACCCGCATCGATGGCTGGGATGGATGTGGCGGATATCACTATTCGGATAACCTTCTCTATGGGTTCTCGCACACCCATTTGCAAGGAACAGGAGTAAGTGATTATGGCGATATCCTATTTACGCCAAGCAATGGCCACACCAAGAAGAAACAGCATTGGCTGGACGCTGCTGCACAAAATTTTGACCATGCGTCTGAAAAAGCAAGCCCGGGTTTTTATTCCGTTGTACTTCCTGACAACCAAATTCAAGTTGCCTTAACGGCCACCCCTCATTGTGGCATTCATCAATACCAATTTGCAAAAGGAGATACGGCCATGCTTTTCATCAACATGGCATATCGAGATGAGTTGCTTTATTACGATTTACAAACCATTGGAGATACGGTAGTCTATGGCTATCGCGTTTCAAAAGGATGGGCCGAAAAACAATCCATTTTCTTCTACGCGGTTTTCAGTCATCCGATTATTGGTCTTGATCAGCTCAGTGAAATGAGTCATACAGAGACCAACGGCCAAAGACAAGATATCATTGAGATGATTCAAACTTTTCGATTGAGTTTTGGGGCGGTGGAAAAACTGACTATTCGTGTGGGTCTGAGCGGCACAGATGTAGAAGGCGCTAAAAAGAATTTGTACGCAGAAGCCCCTCACTTTGATTTCCAACGCTACCAAGCCAATGCCCAAGATTCTTGGAACAAGACCCTTCAAAAAGCACCCTACCCCGATGGAGCTCCCAAGGATAAAAATGCGATGTCCAATTATTACACGGCACTGTACCATTGTTACACAACACCGAATATATGGAGCGACGTGGATGGACGATACATGGGTGAAGACTTGAAAATCCATACCGCACAAGATTTCAAGCGTTACACGATCTTTTCACTGTGGGATACTTTCAGAGCCTTGCATCCTTTGTTGACCCAGCTCGAACCCGAGGTAAGCTTGGATTTTATCAAGACTTTTCTTTCCATTTATCAAGAAAGAAAAGAGCTGCCCGTATGGGAATTGGCGGCCAATGAAACCTATTGCATGATTGGCTATCACAGCGTACCTGTCATACTGGAAGCTTATATCAATGGCATTACCCAATTTGATACTGAGCTAGCCTTGAAAGCCATGATCGATGCGAGCAACGGACCCGAGCTGGAGAAAAAGCGCTATGTGCAAAGCGGCTATGTTCCTGCTGATGAATTCAGTGAATCGGTTTCTAAAACATTAGAATACGCTTATGATGATGCTTGTATTGCGGAGTTTGAGCGTTTGTTGCATGGAAAGAATACGGCGATTTATAAAGAGTACATTCGTCGTGCACAAAATTGGAAAAACGTTTTTGATCCTGAGACACATTTCATGCGCGCTCGCCGGAATGGCGGATTTATCAGTCCTTTTGATCCCTATCAAGTGGATTTCAATTATACAGAGGCCAATGCGTATCAATATTCATTATTTGTTCCGCAGGATTTGAAAACGCTGGTACAATGGCATGGCGGTGAGCAAGGGTTCTATGATTTTCTGCATGGTTTATTCAATGCTAAAAATCAAACCACTGGAAGAGAGCAAGCCGATATCACAGGTTTGATTGGACAATATGCACATGGCAATGAACCCTCTCATCATTTTGCTTATTTGCATGCATTGGCCGGAGAAAAAGGTCAAAAGGAAGGAAAAAAAATCATTGAGAAAATCATCCATGAGATGTATCAAAACACTCCCGATGGATTGTGCGGCAATGAAGACTGCGGGCAGATGTCGGCATGGCTCGTATGCGCGGTCAATGGATTGTACAAATGCGCTCCAGGATTGGAAAAAAATTGGCTATCGTTCTCAAAAAACAAAGTGACGAGAAAAGGTTCATTGAATACCACTCCCGTTCAAGCCATCACCTCTACTGTCATTGAGGATGAGTTGATCATTCCCGTACCCATCATCAGTGGACCTTCCATCAGCTTTGTCGACTCTGCGGTGATTAGCGTCCGATGTGCTACACCCGTTCAGCGGATAAAAGTTTCATTGATTGAGGAAGGAAAGCCCATTCAGACCTTCAATTACTATGAACCCTTTACCATTCATCACGCTTGTAAAATCATTTGTATTGCCTTTGGAGACAACGATAAAAAAAGTCAGAACAGTGTTGCCATTTTCAATCAACGCGACCCCAATAAATCGATCATCGCCACTGGTGAATATGACAACCAGTACACAGGAGGTGGAAAAGAGGCGCTGATTGATGGCGCCAAAGGAGGCAAAGATTTTAGAACAGGTGGATGGCAAGGCTATTATGGGAAAAATCTAGAAGTAAGCATTGATCTTGGAAAACCTACCCCCATTCAACACATCCAAATCGGGGTGCTTCAGGATATCAAATCTTGGATTTGGTACCCCAAATTGGTGGAAGCATTTGGTCAAAACGAAAAAGGTGATTGGGTAAAATTGGGTCAGGTAGCCTGCACGGATGAAACACAAGTGTATGGGAACATGACCAAAAACTTGAAGATCGATGTGCTCAACTTCAAAACTGTCTCTTATCAAAAAATAAAAATCGTGGGACATTCCGCTTTTGATACTATCCCAGATTGGCATTTGGGTAAAGGCGGGAAAGTTTGGATTTTTGCAGATGAAATTACGATGGAATAATGTCGTCGGATCTATTTTTTGAAAAACACTTGGCCCAAACCACGCCCTTCCCCCTTGGCATGGAAATAAGCCATGCTCAAGGAATTTATCTTTACGGCCCCAACGGAGAACGTTACATTGATTTCATTTCTGGTATTGGGGTGAGCAATTTGGGACATGGTCAACCAAGCATTGTTGAGGCCATTCAAACACAAGTAGCGAAGCATCTGCATGTCATGGTGTACGGAGAGTTTGTTCAATCGGCACAAACCCAAGCTGCCGCCAAACTAACTGATCTCCTGCCCGCTTCATTGGATTGCTGCTATTTTGTCAATAGCGGCGCAGAAGCCATTGAAGCTGCCATGAAGTTGGTAAAAAGAACAACTGGACGACATCGCATTCTAAGTTTTGAAGGGGCCTATCATGGCAATACACAAGGTGCTATGTCGGTGAGTTTTAACGAGAAAAAAAAATCGGCATTTCGACCTCTGTTACCCGGCATCTCATTCCTGAGATTGAATCATTGGGAGGACTTGGAAAAAATCAACTCAAAAACAGCAGGGGTATTTCTCGAGACCATTCAAGGGGATGCAGGTATTAGGATTCCCAATCCCTTTTTCATGAAAGCGCTGCGTGATCGTTGCACCGCCATGGGAGCGATGCTGGTGTTGGATGAAATTCAATGCGGGATGGGGAGAACAGGCAAACTGTTTGCGTTTGAGCATTACGAAATTGTGCCCGATGTATTGGTGCTAGGCAAAGCATTGGGTGGCGGTATGCCGATTGGGGCCGTGGTTTCTTCTACGGAGCATTTGCGGCAATTGAGTCACGCCCCTTTATTAGGTCATATTAGCACTTTCGCAGGTCATCCTGTGGCTTGTGCCGCTGCAGCAGCGGCATTGGACTTATATGGTAAGATCCATTGGACAAGCATTCAAGAAAAAGGGCAAACCATACACCAACAACTTTCCTCTTTTTCTTGCGTGCAGGAAATACGTTATAAAGGATTGTACTTCGCTATAGATTTAGTGGATGAGAACATGGTGCAACGAGTAGTGGAAAGGTGCATGCAAAAAGGCTTGATCACCTTTTGGTTTTTGAGCTGCCCTTGGTCGTTTCGCATTGCCCCTCCGCTCGTCATTTCTGATGAAGAGCTTTCTGCCTGCTTAGCAATCTTGTCCTCCGCCTTGGCAGAGGAATGTTGAATTTTTGTGCATCGTTTTGATAAAAAAAAATCTCAAATGCTATTGGGTCTTTGTAGATTCGTGGAAAGATTGAGACAATGGAAATTTCAGGAAAACTTAAACTAATTTTAGCAGAAGAAACCTTCGCTAGCGGCTTCAACAAGCGATCATTTGTGATCTCTATTGAAGATCGTTATCCTTATGATGTGTGCTTTGACTTATTAAAAGAAAAAGTAGCCATGATTGATGCTTTTCAAATCGGAGAAAATTTGAAAGTAAGTTTTGATGTAAAGTCAAGAGAATACAATGGCAAATGGTTCACAGGTTGCACGGCATGGAAGATAGATCGCGCAGGTGGTAGTATGGACAGTGGATCGAACAGTGGTGGTTATCAGCAAGCCGGTCCTCCTCCCATCAGCGCTGGAGATATTGAGCGCATGAGTGGTCCTACAGATGAGGACAAAGACGATTTACCTTTCTAATTTCCATTCAAGATGCCCATTAATAAATACGCTTTGATGCGCTACCGCATCATTGATCGTTGTCTCACGAATTCCGCTCGCCCCTTCCCTTCTAGAGAAGATCTGCGTGCCGCTTGTGAGGAGCAACTCTATGGGCTCGGTTCTGGTATCATTTCACTGAGCACCATAGACAAGGACATTGCCTCGATGAAAAACGAAGGTGATTTGGGCTATTATGCGCCTATCGCCTATGACCGCGGTAGAAAGGGATACTATTATTCCGATGAAAACTATACCATCAGCGAGATGAGTTTGGGCGAGGATGAGCTCAGCTCCATCCGATTTGCTGCTGCTATATTGGACCAATTTCGAAATGTGCCTATTCTCAATACTTATGGTCATGCCATTGATAAAATTGTCAGCCGATTGAGCATGGCTCAAGAAGATGATGAGCAAATCAACCAGTACATTCAGTTTGAACAGAATGTGGTATCCAAAGGCATTGAGCGGTTGGCTCCTCTTTTGAAAGCCATCAAAGAAAGGAAGTTGGTCTATTTAGATTACCAAAGTTTCAGAGAGAACAAGGTAAAAAATTATGAAGTCCATCCTAAGTTGCTCAAGGAGTATGACGATCGTTGGTATCTCATCGGCTATGTGCCTGATCGCAAAGCGCACTTGACGTTTGGACTGGAGCGCATTGTGGATGCCATTTTCAGTGAAGCGAATTATCAAAATACCGTTCCCTTCGATGCCTTGGCTTTTTTTCAATACAGCATTGGCATTACTGAAACGAAAGCCAAAGCCAAACCAGAGAAAATTATTTTTAGGATCAAATCCATCCCCGGAAGACTGGTCAAGACACAGCCGCTGCATTCCTCTCAACAAGTTACCAAAGAGAATGATGAGTTCATTGAGTTTCAATTGAACGTATACCCTTCGCCGGAACTTTTTGCGAAGCTGATGTCATTCGGAGCGGATTTGGAAATCATCAGTCCCGAAAAAATCAGAAATGGTTTCAGAGAAAACTTGGTTCAGGCGCTCGCTCAATATTCCCATACTTGAGTAACCATGGTCACGCAAGTGGTCTAAACGAAGATATATTTTCGCAAAAAAAAAGAATATGAAAATCTATTTATCTGCCTTGCTGTTAGCAACCATGCTATTCTTCGCCTGTCAGTCGTCCAACAGCCAAACGGCCAATGGCGGTCCTACCATTGTGGATGCAAAAACCTTTGCTGAACTCCTAAAAACCAAATCAGACGCACAAATAGTAGATGTGAGAACCCCTGGAGAATTCAGCGGTGGATACATCAGCGGTGCTATGAATCTCGATTACAACGGCGATGACTATGCCCGTCAGGTAGCCTCTTTGGATAAATCAAAAACGGTATTGATCTATTGCTTATCCGGCGGAAGGAGCGGATCCGCGGCCAAAGAAATGAGAAAAAATGGATTTCAAGAAGTGATTGAGCTGCAAGGGGGAACATTGGCATGGAGTAAGGCAGGACTGGCATTGGAAGGTGGTAAGACCAAACAACCTGGCATCGATTTAAAAACATTTCAACAGTCGATACAAACCAGTGAAATTCACTTGGTAGATTTCTATGCGCCATGGTGTGCGCCATGTAAAAAAATGAAGCCCATTCTAGATGAAATCGAAAAGGAGTATTCAGGTAAAGTAATAGTCCATCGAATCAATGTGGACGAAAATCAAGAGTTGGCCAAAGCGATGAGTGTCGAGGTGTTGCCAACTATGAAAATTTTCAAAGGGGGATCAGAAACTTGGAGTCAAAAAGGAGTGGTTGAAAAATCAGAGATTATCAAAGGATTGCAATAACCCAATTTGTATCTTCGGCCCATGAGGGTTTCGGGCTTTACCTTTATTCGCAACGCTATTCATTATGACTACCCCATTGTGGAGGCCATCCAATCCATTCTGCCATTGTGTGATGAAGTTGTCGTGGCGGTGGGCCACTCTAATGATGACACATTAGCGTTGATTCAGAACATGGGAGATCCCAAAATTAAAATCATCGAAACCACTTGGGATGATTCCTTAAGAGAAGGAGGAAAAGTATTGGCTGTAGAAACGGATAAAGCCTTGGCAGCAGTAGATCCGAAAAGTGATTGGTGTATTTACATTCAAGGAGATGAGGTATTGCATGAGGCGGGTTATGCCGCTATAAGAGCCTCGATGATAGCCCATCAAAATGACGAGAAAATAGATGGACTATTGCTCAAGTATCGTCACTTTTATGGTTCCTACGACTACATTGGAACCAGCGCAAAATGGTATAAAAATGAAATCCGAATTGTAAAAAACCGGAAGGATATTTTTTCCTTTGGAGACGCTCAAGGATTTAGAAAACTACCCGATCAAAAATTACATGTCAAGCCCGTTGATGCTTTTATGCACCATTACGGATGGGTAAAAGATCCGCGTGCCATGCAGTTGAAACAAGAAGACTTCAATAAGCTATGGCACGATGATGAATGGGTTCGGCAACATGTCGTTCCTGCAGAAAAATTTGATTATGGCCGAGAATTGAGCGAACTCAACATTTTCCAGGGCACACACCCTCAAGTGATGGAGAGCCGCATTGCAAGAACCAATTGGAAATTTGAAACAGATATTTCTATGAGTCGTTCTTCGTTCAAAGACAAGGTGAAAAACTTTTTCTATTACCGTCTCGGAATTGAACTGGGATATAAAAATTACATTCTAAAATAAAAAAAGGCTGCTCATTTTAATGAGCAGCCTTTGATAACTCGATTAGTAAATTATAAAGCGTGATCTAATTTTTCTGTTAGAACGTTTTTTGGTACCGCACCCACACTTTTATCTACCACTTCCCCGTTCTTTAAAAAAACGATGGTCGGAATATTTCTAATTCCAAATTTCATGGAAACCTCTGGATTTAAATCCACATTCACTTTACCCACAATAGCTCTCCCCTCATATTCCTTTGCAATCTCCTCTACGATGGGAGTGACCATTCTGCAGGGACCACACCACTCTGCCCAAAAATCAATCAAAACAGGTTTGTCGGTGCTGGTAATTTCTGCAAAATTGGTGTCTGTAATTTCTAGTGCCATTTTATTCAGTTTTTAATTTCTAAACAGGCGTCAAAGATACACAATTTTAACTTGAATTATCCAATTGTTGAAAAACACTTGTCGCGTTAGGAGAATCAATATGATTAATGGATTTTTGGCAATAAATGTTGATCTAAACTCCCATTACTGTCCCACACGCTTCAAGTACAAGCTTTGCGTCAGTTTCCACGAAATCAAAGAAGAAGCGGTGCCTACCAATGCTCCCACCAAAACGTCGGAGGGATAGTGGACGCCCATCACCAAGCGTGAAACCGCAATGCTCGTTGCGTAAGTGTAGGCAGGCACTGTCACCCACCAAGGTGATTTTCCGTAGTGAAAATGTGCATACAATACCATCGATGTGGCCCAATTGAACGCCGAAGAGGCATGACCGCTCGGAAAAGAAAAGTCTTTCGGTCTATAACTGGGATCAATCCGAGTAGGATCATCGGTAAATGGCCTCGGACGCTGAGCCCATTTTTTGGTGGAGAAAGTTACCGCATAGTTCAACGCCATACCGGCCGCAACTCCCCCCATCTCGTATCCCAATTTTTGCCACTTCTTTTCTTTGTTCTCAAACATAGGGACCGCTAACATCAAAGCCGGTGTTATGGCAGAGCCGTAAATGATACTATTGGAGTACGGCTGAATCCAATGGTTTTGCGACCATTTTGGGGAGTTCATGCGGTCAACGAAACTCAATTCCCATTCGTGAAATCGCTGTCCACTCATGCTGAAACAACCCAGCAACATTCCAGACAGTACAACAAATATCTTTTTATACATTTCCTGATTTCAATTCAATGACCGTTATTTCCGGATGGATACCCACTCTACCCGGAAAGCCCAGGCATCCCAATCCTCTGTTCACGTAAAGATACTGATTTCCCTCTTGATACAAACCACCCCACCGTTTATAGCCAAACCATTTGGAAGGACTCCACTTGATGCCCCACTCCGGAACCTCCACTCCAAACTGAGCCCCATGGGTATGTCCACTCAGGGTAAGTGAGATATTCTTTTTCCCCAATACCTGGTCTTCAAAATGGGTGGGATCATGAGACAACAAAAGCTGAAAGGACTGCTCATCCACCTGAGCTAAAGCGGCCTCTAAATCGCCATACTGAAAAAAATTCCTTCCCCAATTTTCTATGCCTATCAAAGCAATTCGATCCCCGTTCCGCTCCAATATCCTTGATTGATTCTTGATCAAATCAAATCCCATCTCGCGATGTATTTCTTCGAATCGCACCCTATTCTCCGCCCTCCTTTGTATGGACTCCTCACTATCATCGCGATATACATATCTCGCATAATCATGGTTACCAAAAATCGAAAATTTACCAAGAGGGGCGGTCATTTCAGCAAATAAGGCAATGAATGGTTCCGCCTCTTCCGCCAGATTATTGACCAAGTCGCCAGTGAACATAATGATATCCGGCTTCTCCTGCATGATTAATTCGATGGCTGGCCGCACATCCTCTACCTCATCGGATCCAAAAGTGCCGAGGTGGGCATCGGAGATTTGTACCAACTTCATTCCATCAAAACCTTTGGGCAAATTGGGAAAAACGATGGTCTCTCTTCGCACTGTAAAATTGTACTTCCCTTTGAGCATTCCATACACAAATGAACCAAACATCAACGTGGAAACGCCGAGCCCTAGTTGATTTAAAAACTGGATCCTACTCATCCCCTCTGCCGTCTCTTCTTTATGAGCAAACCATTTAAACCAAATCCACCGAATACCATTGACGATATCGGAAGAGAAATGAAAAACCGAAAACGTGAGCTTTGTAATTCCCAAAATAAAAATCCAACTCATGATATTCATGAACCACTCGGGAGGTTTTCCATTGCCCATTTGTGCGGTCATGATCATCATCACAAATAGGATCACCATAATAGTGGTAGGTGTCCAATAAACAAAGGTGATGATGCGCTTTACATGCTGCGGCCATTGGTGAATCAACTGCCTGATGCCCTTGAAGGCATAGGCATCAATCAATAAAAAGAAAATGGAAAAAAGAATGGGGAAAATAATATTCTTCATGGCTCAAATCTACTTTGTAAAAGATGACAACAAAGTAAAATTCTCATTGTTTAACACCCTCACTCTACTCTTAATTGAAACAAACGGTACAGGTCATCAAGCGCGGGATTTTCCTTTCGCCATACTTCAAACTTCTGACCATCCGTTAACATCGAAATCACACGTTCATCCTCTTTCTGCACATACGTCTCTAATTTTAATCCAGGCAAATTTTTGCTTCTGAAAAAAGCGGCCACATCGCCTCTTACCTCATTGAAATAAATCACCTGGGTCTCACTGGGAAAAGAAAAGATAGTAGTGTAAGTCTCTGATTGATATTTTACCACGGCGGTTCGCAATGCCGTGTATAACTGGCCCAAAGGCAAATTGGCATTGGCCAAATAATCCGCCCAAGCATCTTGTACCTCTTGCTCATTGTACAACCGCAACGCGGATTCTTCCTCCTCCTCCACCAACTCCTTCTTTTCTTCTACTTTTTTGATTTCGGCAAAAATGGAAACCACATCTTTGGATTGGGCGATGATCTCTTTCATCCCCAATCTCGCCTTTGGAATCTCAAATACCTTTTTGCCATCGGACACCACGGCCTCCGTCTTAACAACCGAGGGTTGAGCGATTTTTTCAGTTAATGGGTTGCCTGGATTGGCCCCTCTGAATGGGATGATCCTATTTTTTTTTTTCGCCTTCCCTCCGATTGGATTGAATGCTACAAATTTTCATCATGGTTAACTCCACTAAGAGCCGCTGGTGTTTGCTCCCTCGATAATGGATATCACAATCATTGATCAAATCCATCGCCGCAATTAAAAATCGAATATCCACTAAGGCCGATTGCTCTTGGTATTTGGCTGCCACATTCTCAGACACCTCAAGCAAGGCAATGGTGGCGGGGTCTTTACAAACCATCAATCTTCTCAAATGAGCACCCCAACCTACCACAAAATGATGGGCATCAAAACCCTTGTTCATGATATCATTCAACAGCAGCAGACAACCTGAGATATTTTCCTCAAACGACATTTGTGTCAATTTGAAATAATACTCGTGATCGAGTACATTCAAGTTCTCAATAACCGCACTATACGTTAAACTTCTACCACAAAAGGCCACTAACTGATCAAATATGGACAATGCATCTCTCATGGCGCCATCTGCCTTTTCAGCGATGACATGCATAGCATCGGGCTCAAAAGTTACTTGTTCTTTTTGCGCAATGGTACCCAAATACTCCGTCATGTCATTGACCTTGATTCTATTAAAATCAAAAATCTGACAACGGCTCAAAATGGTAGGAATGATCTTGTGCTTCTCTGTGGTGGCCAAAATAAAGATGGCATGCGCCGGGGGTTCTTCTAAAGTTTTTAGGAATGCATTGAAAGCACCTGTGCTGAGCATATGTACCTCGTCAATGATATAGACTTTGTACTTGCCCACTTGCGGAGGAATCCGCACCGTGTCCACAATACTTCTGATGTCCTCTACTCCATTATGAGAAGCGGCATCGAGTTCAAATATATTGAAACTTAAATCTAAATTTTCCTCTTGGTCCTTTTGGTTGACTGCTTTCGCAAAAATTCGAGCGCAAGTAGTCTTACCTACTCCTCTGGGACCGCAGAACAAATAGGCCTGAGCAATTTGCTCAGTAGCAATGGCGTTTTGTAACGTACGAGTAATACTCTTTTGACCCACTACGGTTTCCCATGTATCAGGACGATATTTTCTCGCTGAAACGATGAACTGCTCTGCCATGAAACAAAGATGCGATTGAAAGCCGAAATCCAAAAAAAGTGATATTCACACTTTATGCACATTCGAGGAATTTCGATTAATATCCCAATATCTTTCACCCATGAATTCAAACAAAAAACTCAGTTTGTGGGATGGTATCATGATTGTCTCTGGCTCCATGATCGGTTCAGGAATTTTCATCGTCAGCGCAGGCATGACACAAGCGGTCTTCAGTCCGGCTTGGCTGTTAACCATGTGGGCATTAACAGGGTTTATTACCATCGCGGCGGCATTGAGCTATGGTGAGCTTGCCGGTATGTTTCCCAAAGCGGGCGGGCAATACGTTTATCTAAAAGAGGCCTATCATCCCCTTATCGGATTTCTTTATGGCTGGAGCTTTTTCACTGTGATCCAAACCGGAACCATCGCTGCGGTGGGAGTGGCTTTCAGCAAATTCACGGGCTATTTCATTCCCATTTTCGAAATGAAAGAATACAATGCCTTGCTTCATGTACCATTGGGTTTTGGTCAATTCACTTTGTATCCTGCCCAATTACTGGCCATTTTCACCATCCTACTATTGACCTATCTCAATACCCAAAGCATCGAAAATGGCAAACGCATTCAAGGGCTTTTCACGGGCACCAAACTCATCGCGCTGTTTGGACTTTTGGCTTTTGGACTAATAATCGGCTTTAATTCCTCCACTTGGAGCGACAATTGGAATTTAGGATGGCAAAATATGAGCATGAGCAAGGAAGGAGTGGTGAGTGGGTTGGCCATTTCCGGATTGATCGGAGGAATTGCCAGTGCCTTAGTGGGCTCCGTTTTTAGCAGTGATGCCTGGAATAATGTCACCTTTATTGCGGGTGAAATCAAAGATCCAGAGAAGAATATTGGTCGTTCCTTGCTCATTGGAACCATCATCGTCACCATCATTTATTTGGGAATGAACATCATGTATTTGGGCACATTGAGCATGGAACAAATTGCATTAGCACCGGAGGAAAGAGTGGGAGTTGCGGCTTCACAATCGATATTTGGTCCCATCGGTACCAGCATCATCGCCGCCTTGATCATGATTTCCACCTTTGGATGCAACAATGGATTGATATTGAGCGGAGCGAGGGTATATCAAACCATGGCCCAAGACCGCCTATTTCTCCCACAAGCCGCAAAAGTCAATAGCAAGGGCATTCCCGCCTGGGCGCTATGGGCACAATGCATTTGGGCTTCAGTACTTTGTTTAAGCGGCAAGTACGGGGATTTGCTCAACTATGTAGTCTTTGTGGTGATGATTTTTTATGTATTGACCATTGCAGGGGTCATTGTTCTCAGAATCCAAAGACCCGAAGCGACAAGGACGTACCGAACTCCGTTATATCCCGTTTTACCCATTTTGTATATCGTATTGGCCAGCGCCTTTTGTATCGCACTGCTCATTTTTCAACCGAGCTACACTTGGCCAGGTCTGGTGATTGTGATACTCGGGATTCCATTTTTCTTTTACTTCCATAATAGAAGTCTGAAAGGATAACCATCTTATCGCCTTATCGCCTTATCGACCACACAACTCTCTAAACTCGCAAAAGCGACATTTAGCAAAATCTTCCGTCATAGAAAATTCCTCTTTGGGTTGTGGGGTATTGGCCTGAATATCTGCATTCATCAACTTCATCTCAGCAGTTTCTTGCTGAACAGTATCAACGAATTGATGCACATCTTCCATGGTAATATCAGGGGTTTTCTCCACATATCCATCCTTGATATAACACACCATGGTTTTGATTTCATCAAAATCATTCTCAAAGTGATACTTGGCAAATAGCGAATAACCAATGAGCTGCTTTCTATGTTTTACAGCATCCTCTTTCCCTGTCTTCCAATCCAAAATGTATATGGTTCGATCCACTGGCAGCATAAAGTCCACCTTACAATAAGCCTTCATTCCTTCAATCCGGGTTTCACCAAATCCCGGTGGTTCGATGATCCATCGATCTTTGGATGATTGGGGCAAATTCTTGATCCATTCAAATCTTTCCGATTGCAAAACATTCTGTAAACACAGCTTCACTGCTGCAATGATGGCGGACTCATCAATGGTTTCCTTCTCTTTGTAATACACTTCTATGAAGGTTTTCTTTTGAATGTATTCCAAACAAATCTTCTCCACATAAGCCTCTAACCGCGATTGATCGATGACCTCACTCGATTTGACCAAGCGCTTCAATAAGGTCTCGATAATATCATGGGCAATATTGCCAATTTCCAATGGAACACTGGTCAATGATTTCAATGTTGTGATCTGCTGCAAACTGAACTCCTTGTCAAACTTGCCGTAATAGGTATAGTAATACTTTCTTTTGCAAGCGCTGAAAGTATCGAATCGACTCACGGACCAACCCAATTCATGGGTAAAGGAAAAACTCTTCATGACAAAATATTTTATCAAAAGTAGAAACACTTCTGCGCATAAAAAATGTCAATATCCTCATAAGTTATGCACTTGTGAATATCTTTATGCGGATGCAAAAAGAAATCAAATGCGTTTTGGGAATTTTATTGAGCTTTCTCTCAACGGCTGTTCAAGCACAGCCCGTATTTGATTATTACAACAAAAAAGGCGGACTGTATTTCTTCTCCACCTATTATCAGCCAGATCGATCCACACCTTTGGAAGGTGCAATTATCGAAGGCGATCCATCAGAGCCCAATGCGGTTCGAAATTTCAAGAATGGGATTTTACAAGAAGAAATCAGATATGGACAAAATCGAATTGTTCTCGGCCATTATCAAGTAACCAAAGGAAGAGATAGCATTATTTCGCGCTATCAAACTCGAGACGAACTCGATCGCATTTCAGAAAGTTGGATCTTTTATTACAACCGAGAAAAGCGTCGCATTATGGACGTCACATTGTATCATTCTAATGGAAAAAAAAGAATGCATTACGCTTATGCTGGACTTAAAAAAGACGATTTAGAATACGCCCATCAAACACCGTTGCCCGACCATATCATCGATTCAGAAGGCTATGGTTTTGACCAAGCGCCCTATGGCAGCGAGGAAGAATGGGATTCCAATGGACAATTGATCAAAAAATGTCACTACATTTTCAAGCCTTATCGCAGCTTAGATAAAATTCAAGAACTGCATGGCCCATTTGTACTTTATCACAACAATGGACAGATCAAAGAAATTGGCCAATATGACGAAGGTAGAAAGCATGGCATGTGGAAATCCTATCATTACCATGGAAAACTGGCTGAGCAAGGCGAATATGAATACGGATTCCCTATTCATACTTGGGAAGGATTTTTTGATGATGGCGCAAAGCAATACATTCGGCATTGCCCCGATCATGCGGATGTGATCAACATTCACAATGAAGTGCAATGGGATGCCAAGGGACATAAAACACAAGAGATCATTTTGGATAGTCTTGGTAATGGTACCAAAACGTTGTGGAATGATCAACATACCATTATCGAATTCAGTACGATTACCATGTGGAATAAAAATTTATTTGGAAAAAAATACACTTATTTCCACAGCGGAAAACTACAGCGCTATCAGGATTTTCATCCCCAAGCAGACACCACACTGCTCGAGTATTGGGGCAATGGACAAAAAATGCGACTGCACCTACGCAGCAAAAACCTAAGCACTCAACAAGAATTCACTGAAACTGGAATATGCACCTTGCTCAGAGAGTGGGATGAATCGAATAAAAATGGCGTAATCGAAATTAGAAATGAAAAAGGAGAAGTTATTTCAAAAGAAATTACAAATGGCCCTCACAGCCAATTCCTGATTACAGAGAATGGAGTCACTAAAAAATATGCTAAATTGAATGGGTGGTTGGAAGGAGATTACGAAATCACACAAAATGGCATCACTTCAAAATACCAATATCACAAAGCCATCCGTATCACAGAACCAGATCGAATGAAGGGGCATAGTCATATCGCTTTGAAAGAATATGTCACCCGCACGCACACTCCGCAATTGATAGAAAATTTATTCCCTCATCTAGACAGTCTCCATCACCAACAGCAGCCGGATTTTGATTTGGTAAACATTCAATTGCAAGCTTTGGAAAAAGAAATGGAACTTCATTTAGGGGAAACATTTTCAAAAGAAGAAATCCAAAACATCTTGAGACCTCAACCCGGCTATCACTGTAGTTGGGATTGCGGAAAAAACTTCACTTTATTTTCCATCCACAATTTCGAAAAACCAGTAGTGTACATTGTATTTTATAACAACGGTAACTACGAATTCTTCAACGAAACAACCAATTGGGAAAAATGGAAAGTCGCTGAGAATTTCTACAAAAACATGATGTGGAATGACTAAACCTTCCCTTGCTCCATGAATTCCCTTACCAATGTATCACTCCAATAGATGGAATGACAAGCCCATTGAATCAAGGTATCATATTTCTCCTCTTCATCAAATGGAAAGGCACTGCATAGCGGCTGGGTGCGCGGAGTAAGGTGAGAAAGAGCGATACCCGCCGCCACCGAAACATTGAGACTCTTGCTAAACCCTGTCATCGGGATCACCACTGCTACATCCGCCATTTCCTTTACGATGTTGGAAATTCCGGAAAGCTCCGTTCCCATTACCAAAGCCACTGGTTTCTCTGGAACAAAATCATGAATAGAAATGGCCTCCGGTGAAAAGTCTGTGACCACAATTTGAAAACCTCTCTTCTTCAAATCTAGTAGCACCTCCTCCACGGCTTGATGCCGCTGTATATGCAGCCAATCCAAAGCGCCCTTTGCAATCTTTCGGTTGATGGTCCAAGGATGTTCATTCTCGATCACATCTACCCAATGAATGCCCAAGGCATCCGCTGTTCTGAGAATGGCACTTGCATTGAGCGGTTGGTAAATATTTTCAAGTACGAGCCGCAAGGCACTATTTCTTTGTGACCACACTTGATCAAACAAAGGAATTTTATTGGCCGACAGATGTTGACCTAAATGAAGATACAACGCCTTCTTCTGTTCCAGATCCAATGTTTGCATGGCGCAAAAATAAAAAAGCCGCTACATGAGCGGCTTTCTTTTTTGCTTTTAAGTGGATTACACTTTAGAAGCCAATTCAGAACCAGCTTTGAACTTTACAACGTTCTTAGCTTTGATTTTGATTTCTTTTCCAGTTTGTGGGTTACGTCCCATGCGAGCAGCACGCTTAGTAACACTGAAAGAACCGAAACCTACTAAACCGATACGGTCGCCTTTTTTCAAAGCTTTAGTAGATACTTCGATGAAACCGTCTAATGCTTTCTTAGCATCAGCTTTTGACAACTTCGCGTTTGCTGCGATAGCGTCGATCAATTCTGCTTTGTTCATTTTTTTTGTTTTAGGTTAATATTAGTTGAACAGAGCAAATGTAAAGGCAGATTTTTCTGAAACGCAAGTATATCAAGCGATTTAATCACATTTTGTTGAAAAAAGCTTAATTTTGTTGATAACACAAGCCTTTCATGCACTGAAACGCGCCAATATCAAGGGTTTCAGCCCCTCTTCACACTTATCAACACCGATACACCGCCAATCTTTGTTACTTTGCCGCATGAAAAACGCGCCCATTGCTACTGATTATCGCTCCATTTTAAAAGTAGCGATTCCGATGAGTCTCGGGGCTTTCATCCAATTCATTGTCGTTTTTACGGATAATTACTTTGTGGCTCAATTGGACGGGAAAGCCATGAGCGCCGTTTCCTACATTGGGTTGGCTTACGTTACGTTGATCATGATCACCAATGGCATCAGCAGTGCTGTTCAAATTACTGTTGCTCGACGCATTGGAGAAAACAATCGCAATATCATTCCCGCCATCGTGAATAATGGACTTTTATTGGCCATTTGGATTGCGGCTATCCAATTTATTTCGTTGTACTATATTACACCAAGAATTTTACCCGCTATCATCAACGATGAGGATACTATCCGATACATGCAATCATTCATTCAAGTGCGCGCTTGGGGATTTTGGGTCTATACTCCCCTATTGATGCTGCAAGGATATTGGACAGGCATTGCCCAAACACGAACCATTTTAATTTCCATGCTCATCACCTCTGTCACCAATATCATTTTGGATTATTTCTTGGTGCAAGGCAATGGCGGATTTCCCGCCTGGGGAATACAAGGGGCGGCCATTGCCACACTGATCGCTGAAATCGCGGCGTGTATATACTTAATGTTCGTAACTCACAAAAATCAACCTCGCATTTTCCAATGGCCGTTCATTCCAAAATGGGATATCCAAAAGAAACTTCTTCAACTCGGAATGCCCATCGTGATGCAAATGCTCATTGCCTTGGGCATCTGGATGGCCTTTTATACTTTGGTAGAAAACCGGGGCGCTCAATCGCTTCAATCTGCCTTTATTGTGCGCAATATGTATATGCTCTGCTGGGTAAGCGTGATGGGATTTTCTTCGGCCACCCGAACTTATATTTCCACTCTGTTAGCAGAAAAATCGTATCACCTCCTGCGCCCCACCATTGTTAAAATGATCCTTTTCAATTTGGCAGGTGTGTTGTTGCTCAGTCATGGATTGTGGTTGTATCCGCAATGGATTGCGCAACAGTTTACGGAAGATCCCACCGTGATTTCCTTGACCGTGCACAGTATGTACATCATTTTACCCGCCATTTTTATTTATTGCTTTACATCTATTCTCCTCGCAGTGGTAGAAGGGAGTGGCTCTACCATGGCGGGATTTTGGATAGAAGTGATTACCTCCCTGGGTTATCTCAGCTTTATCATCTGGGCCGTCTATTTTACCCAATGGGACGTTGCACTATTATGGACCGCTGATTACGTCTATTTTGTTTTGTTGGGTATCTGCTCCAGTTATTTTTTGATGACACAACCATGGCGTCAAAAAACCATTTGAACAATTCCCACTAAAGATTAACAATATTAGCTTTCGCAGAGGCGAATCCCTATTTTTGTTTGTCACAACAGCTCAGTATCATGTATATCATTTTTGACACCGAAACCACAGGTTTACCCCTTGATTATAACGCTCCCATTCATCGCCTCGACAACTGGCCGAGAGTGGTTCAATTGGCCTGGCAACTGCATGAAGCAGACGGCCAGTTGATTGCTGCCAATAATAAAATCGTCCAACCCGATGGGTTTAGCATTCCCTTCAATGCCGTCAAAGTGCATGGCATCACCACAGAAAAAGCACAGCAATTGGGCGAACCTTTGAAAGACGTGCTCGAGGTGTTTCTTCAAGATGTTGCCAAAGCGCAATACCTTGTGGGACACAACATCGAATTTGATATCCATGTGATCGCCTGCGAGCTATTGCGCATTCAACATTCCTTTGATTTGGTATCGCGAGCTCGTTTGGACACCAAAGAATGGGGAACCGATTTCTGCGCCATTCCAGGAGGAAAAGGCGGTAAATTCAAATGGCCATCCCTTGGGGAGTTGTACCAAAAACTTTTTCAAGCCCCCATTCCGGATGCGCATGATGCAGCCTATGACGTCGAAGCCACGGCAAAGGCCTTTTTCAAAATGTTGGAAATCAAAGTCATTCGCACATCCGAATCGCAAGCAATCAATCATTACCAATACCAACCACCTCAATTGGGAAAAAGCAATTTCGAAGTTGCTAAAGAAGACAACCTTCCTCCCATTGAAACTGCGCCTGTAGAAAATGTATCCTCCAATGAAAATGCTTCCTTTGTGCATTTACACGTCCATTCGCAGTTCAGCGTTTTACAGAGCACATCGGAGATCAGCGCCATCATCAAAAAAGCCAATGAACATCAATCGCCTGCCATCGCGATCACAGAAAATGGCAACATGATGTCGGCCTTTGTTTTTAATCAAGAAGTAGAAAAGTCCAACAAAAAAAATGGCACTTCGCTCAAAGGCATTATCGGATGCGAACTGAATATCTGTCGTGATAAAAACAACAAGGAAAGCAAAGACGATGGTTTTTCCACTGTATTGCTGGCATTGAATAAGGAAGGATATCAAAATCTTGCCAAGCTCTCGAGCATTGCATTCACAGAAGGATTCTACTATGTCCCTCGCATTGACAAAGAAACGCTTTTGCAATACAAAGAGCATCTGATCATTACCACTGGCGGACTTTGGGGTGAGGTTCCCTACCTCATTCTCAATGTTGGGGAGGAAAAAGCCGAAGAAGCCTTTTGTTGGTATAAAGAACAATTTTCAGGCAACTTCTACGCCGAGCTCATGCGCCATGGCATTGAGGAAGAGGATGTAGTCAATGAGGTGCTCTTGCGTTTTTGTAAAAAATACAATGTCCCCTATTTCGCTTCCAACAACACCTATTACACAGTACAATCTGAAGCCGCTGCCCAAGACGCCTTACTCTGTGTGAAGGATGGAGAGTCTGTATCACGACCTAAAAAATACATTGGAAAAAGAGGAAGAGAATTTCGATTTGGTTTTCCCAACAATGAATTTTACATCAAATCGCCGGCCGAAATGCAATCGCTGTTTCATGATTTACCCGAAGCGATTGAGGAAACCGTCAAAATTGCGGAGCGTTGCGAACACTACTCGTTGGGCAGAGATGTTTTGCTACCAAAATTTGATATCCCGGAAGATTTCATTCATGCAGAAGATGCCGTCGATGGCAAAAAAAGAGGAGAAAATGCCTACTTGCGCCATCTCACTTTTGAGGGTGCTCTAAAACGCTATGGTGCCGTTACTCCTGAGATCGAAGAGCGATTGAACTTCGAATTAAAAACCATTGAGAACACGGGATACCCCGGATACTTTTTGATCGTTCAAGATTTTTGTAACGAAGCCAGAAGGATGGGAGTGAGTGTGGGTCCCGGAAGAGGATCTGCAGCGGGTTCGGCCGTAGCCTACTGCATCGGCATCACCAATGTGGATCCCATTAAGTACGACTTGCTTTTTGAACGTTTCTTGAATCCAGAACGTGTGAGCATGCCCGATATCGATATCGACTTTGATGACGAAGGACGAGGAAAGGTCATTGATTATGTTCGTCAGAAATACTCTAAAAATGCCGTAGCGCAAATCATCACCTACGGCTCCATGGCGGCCAAATCTGCCATGAAGGATTCGGGACGTGTGATGGAATTGCCGTTGAGCGATACCGATAAAATTGCGAAATTGATTCCAGACAATGCCAAGCTCAAAGAGATCATGAAGCAAACGGACAAAGAGTCCGAAAAAGCTTATGGTCGAGAGTCATTGGAAAACGTGCAACGACTGAGGAGTCTTTCCACGCAAAGTTCTCCTGAAGGGGATGTGGTGAAGCTTGCCTCGATGTTAGAGGGATCTTTTCGCAATACCGGTATTCATGCCTGTGGGGTGATCATTACGCCTGGACCGATTGATCAATTTGTACCGGTGGCTACCGCCAAGGACAGTGACATGTGGTGCACCCAATTTGACAACGACGTCGTTGAAAAAGCAGGTCTCTTGAAGATGGACTTTTTGGGTTTGAAAACCTTGACCATCATCAAGAATGCATTAAAACTCATAGAGCAGCGTCATGGAATTCAAATTGATATCGACAACATTCCACTCGACGATGAAAAAACTTTTCAGCTTTTCCAACGTGGCGATACCGTGAGCATATTCCAATACGAAAGTCCCGGTATGCAAAAGCATTTGAAAGATCTAAAACCCACTGTTTTCGAAGACTTGATTGCGATGAATGCCTTGTATCGACCCGGTCCTATGGAATATATACCCAGTTTCATTCGACGCAAACACGGTACCGAGCGCATTCAATATGACCTGCCAGAAATGGAGGAGTATTTGAAAGACACCTATGGCATCACCGTTTATCAAGAGCAGGTGATGTTGCTTTCCCAAAAACTGGCAGGATTTACCAAAGGTCAAGCAGATAGTTTGCGGAAAGCAATGGGTAAAAAACTAAAAGAAGAGCTGGATAAAATGAAGAGCATCTTCATGGAAGGTGCGCAAGCCAAAGGACATCCCGCTGATAAATTAGAAAAAATCTGGACCGACTGGGAAGCCTTTGCGAGCTACGCCTTCAATAAATCCCACTCCACATGTTACGCTTGGATTGCTTTTCAAACTGGTTATCTCAAAGCCAATTACCCTGCGGAATACATGGCAGCTGCGATGACAGGATCGCTAACGGATTTGAAGCAAGTCACCTTTTTTATTCAAGACTGCAAGAAAAATAAAATTCCTGTGTTGGGTCCAGATGTCAATGAATCGGATGCATTTTTCAATGTCAATAAAGATGGAGCCATCCGATTTGGATTGGCCGCTATCAAAGGGGTTGGAGAGAGCGCCGTAGAAAGCATTGTCGCTGAAAGGAAGAAAGGAAATTTCAATTCGGTGTTTGATTTCATGAAACGCATTGATGCCAGAACCAGCAACAAGCGCGTGATTGAAGGATTGGTATTGAGCGGAGCGATGGATTCCTTTAGCATACAACGTTCGGCTTTCTTCGCCATGGACAACAAGAATACACCATACTTGGAAACCCTGATCAAGTATAGCAACGCTTGTCGAGAGGATCAAAACAATGCGATGAACTCACTATTCGGAGACAGTGAAGAAAATAACATTCCCGAACCCTCCGTTCCCGCACATCAACCTTGGGACAACTTAACGCAGCTCGCTCATGAAAAAGAGGTGGCGGGCATTTTCTTGAGTGGCCATCCCCTCGATGAATATCGCATGGAGATTGAGAATTTCTGTAGCAAAGGTGGACTTTCACTGCTAGAAGATTTGAAAACCATCAAGGGAAGAGATCTCAAATTGGCAGGCATTATTAAAAACGTTCAGCACCGCATTTCCAAGAACGGAAAACCGTTTGGAACCTTTGTTTTGGAGGATTTTACGGAGAGCAAGGAGTTCAGTTTATTCGGCGAAGATTACATCAAATTCAAATCATTCTTGGAAGATCGATATCCTGTCATACTCGTTGGAAAATCCGCAGCGCGCTGGCAAAAAGCCGATCAGAAAGGTCCTGAAGATTTAGAATTTAAAATCAGCAAGATTGAACTTTTAAGTGAAGCCCGAACCAAATGGGGTAGATACTTAAACATCACCATTGACAAGCATTTATTCAACTTCGAGCTCCTTCAAAAACTCGATGACAATCTGATGAATGCCAAAGGCGGCGCACAATTGAGAATCCGCGTGAAAGATGAAGAGAGTACCATCAGTACTTTATCCGGCAATAAAAATCAAATCCTCATTTCAGATGAAACCATTGATTTTTTAAAGTCGCTGGGGCAATTAGAATTTAGCATATCCGAAAGTTAATGAAATACCCTCTCCTACTCCTTTTCGCCTTCCTTTTTCACTGTTCCCAAAGTCAGTACCTGATTGTCACCAATGAGTGGTTGCTGGGACAAGTAGACTACGCTAAGGATGTGCGATTCAAGACCATTCCCAAAAAGTACGCGAGCAAAGAAAATCTTAAACTGTATAACACCGTGTTGGATTCCTTGGTAAAGATGATTGCTCAGGCCAAAAAAGAGGGTGTTGAATTGAAAGTAATTTCCGCCGTCAGAAGCTTCGGTGATCAGAGAAGAATTTGGAATACCAAATATGATGAGCGCAAAACCAAATTTAAGAATGATGTGGACATCGCCAAAGACATCCTACAATACAGCTCAATGCCGGGTACGTCTCGTCACCACTGGGGCACCGATCTGGACTTGAACAGTCTCAGTCCTGAGTACTTTGCGAAAGGAAAAGGGAAGAAAGAATACGATTGGCTTTGTCAAAATGCAAAGCGTTATGGATTCTACCAGCCCTACTCTGCCTACGCCGACAGAACAGGCTATCAATCCGAACCGTGGCATTGGTCGTTTTACCCGATCTCCCAACAGCTTCTGCAAGTGTACAATAAAAACATTTCTTATAGCAATTTGGTTGGCTTCAAGGGATCCTCTGCCGCCATCACCCTCGAGGTTATTAAAAATTATGTAAACGGGATTGCCATTGCCCCATGAAGAAATGGCCGCTCTATATACTCCTATTTTTAGTGGTTGTACAAAAGAACAACTTCGAAAATTGGGTCGCTAGCGGACAACTCGTTTACAAAAAAATTCATCAAAGCTTTCAACACTTTTCGAAAGAGCATTCGTTTCAAATGGTTTTATCCAAAGAAGCCTTCCAAGTGGCCCACAAGGAAGAGCATGAACTTTGTCTTGAAAACAAATGGTATGATATCCAATCGTACCAAACCACTCAGCCCGACTCTGTTTTGGTAACCTGCCAAATGGATGATTGGGACACGTACTTGGCTGAATTACTCAATATCCTAGACTCCCCCCTTTCGACGGATTCCAATGGCACTCCCTTCCAATCCAAACTAGCCAAAACCTGGAGTTTTGAACCCATCCCATTCATCACTTGGGGGATAGAGCATTCTTTAACCACCCAGAATCATGGCTTGTCCATGCCATCGCTTTTGCCCAAAAATCCTTGGATCAAAGTGTTAAGCCCTCCGCCATCAT